>CDYU01007083.1_pt1 | contig 85366 bp, 74 predicted proteins | sample 480701 | NCBI WGS metagenome assembly CDYU01 (sample SAMEA3182105, study PRJEB8094) | gut metagenome | biome: human; feature: gut; material: Stool; isolation source: human stools | place: Canada | collected 2013-02-26 | reverse complement strand
ACTCGTCCAGCTTGAGGACGGCAAGGAACGCCTCCGTCGGCACCTGCACCGTGCCGAGATTGCGCATCTTCTTTTTGCCCTCCTTCTGCTTCTCGAGCAGCTTCTTTTTGCGCGTGATGTCGCCGCCGTAGCACTTGGCGAGCACGTCCTTGCGCATGGCCTTGACCGTCTCGCGCGCAATGACGCGTCCGCCGATGGCGGCCTGCACCGGCACCTCGAAAAGCTGGCGGGGAATGTTGTCCTTGAGCTTTTCGCACAGGCGGCGCGCACGGGGATACGCCTTATCCTTATGTGCGATGAAGCTCAGCGCGTCCACCTGGTCGCCGTTGAGCAGCATATCGACCTTCACCAGCTCGCTGCGGCGGTAGCCGGAAAACTCGTAGTCAAGCGAGGCGTAGCCCTTGGTGTTGGCCTTGAGCGCGTCGAAGAAATCGTAGATGATCTCGTTGAGCGGCATTTCGTAGTGCAGCTCGACGAGGTAGGTATCAAGGTACTGCATATCCTTGAATTCGCCGCGGCGCTCCTGACACATCGGCATAATGTTGCCGACGTAGTCGGGCGGCGTGACGATGGTGACCTTGACGTAGGGCTCCTCCGCGTGCTCGATGACGCTCGGGTCGGGGTAGTTGTGCGGATTGTCCACGCGCACCATCGTGCCGTCGGTCTTGTAGACCTCGTAAATGACGCTCGGCAGCGTGGTGACGAGGTCGAGGTCAAATTCGCGCTCAAGCCGCTCCTGAATGACCTCCATGTGCAGCATTCCGAGGAAGCCGCAGCGGAAGCCGAAGCCGAGGGCGACGGAGCTTTCCGGCTCGAAGGTCAGGCTGGCGTCGTTGAGCTGGAGCTTTTCCAGCGCGTCGCGCAGGTCGGGGTACTTGCTGCCGTCCTCAGTGTAGATGCCGCAGTAGACCATCGAGCGCACCTTGCGGTAGCCGGGCAGCGGCTCGCTCGCGGGGTTCTCCGCGCCGGTCACGGTGTCGCCGATCTGCGTTTCGTGGACGTCCTTGATGCTGGCGGTGAAGTAGCCGACCTGACCGGCCTCGAGCTGCTTCGCCGGCTCAAGCCCCAACGGGCGCATCAGGCCGCATTCGAGCACCTTGAAGGTCGCGCCGGTCGCCATCATTTTGATCTCCATGCCGGGCCTGATGGTGCCGTCCTTGAGGCGCATATAGACGATCACGCCGCGGTAGGCGTCATAATAGCTGTCGAAGATCAGCGCCTTGAGCGGGGCGTTCGGGTCGCCCTTGGGTGCGGGGAGGTTGTGGACGATGTCCTCAAGCACCGCGTCGATGTTGATGCCGAGCTTGGCGGAGATCTCCGGCGCGTCCTCGGCGGGGATGGCAAGGATGTTCTCGATCTCCTCCTTCACGCGCTTGGGATCGGCGGCGGGCAGGTCGATCTTGTTGATGACGGGGCGGATCTCCAGATCATGCTCCATCGCAAGATAGGTGTTCGCGAGCGTCTGGGCCTCGATGCCCTGTGAGGCGTCCACGATGAGCAGCGCGCCCTCGCAGGCGGCGAGAGAGCGCGAGACCTCGTAGTTGAAGTCCACATGACCCGGGGTGTCGATGAGGTTGAGCGTGTAGACCTGCCCGTCCTGCGCGGTGTAGTCGAAGGTGACGGCGCGGGCCTTGATGGTGATGCCGCGCTCGCGCTCGAGGTCCATATTGTCGAGGATCTGATCCTCCATCTCGCGCGCGGAGACGGCGTTGCACTTTTCCAGCAGGCGGTCCGCCAGCGTGGACTTGCCATGGTCGATATGCGCGATGATGCTGAAGTTGCGGATGTTTTTTTCGTTCATAGCGGTTGCTCCTGCATGGTGTTAATGGGAAGATGGCATCTGCGCGATCCATTTATTAGCCTGCTCGTCGGCGGCGTGCAGCACCTGCGTCATGCTCTGCGCGAGGCCGGGGTAGCTGCCGGTCAGCGTCTCGGCGTCCATCGCGGGAAACGCGCCGTCCCCGGCGGCGTGCCGCTCGAGCGCAAGGCGGTAGAGCGCGCGGCTTTGCAGCATCGCGGCGTCGCTTGCGCCGGCGGAGAAGGCCGCCGCGTCGAGCGCGAAGAAGGCGTCCTTCCCGCCCGCGGCGCGGTGCAGCGCACGGTAGAGCGGATAGATCGCCGCGCCGAGATACTGTCCCGCCGCGGTGACGGCCTCACGGCAATTCGTCTTGCCGAGCAGCTCGAAGAGCAGGTTGACGGTGTTCACCAGCAGCTTCTTTTGCAGCGTAGCGGCGATGCTGCCGCGCAGGGTGCCCTTCTCGTCGCTCGAGTCGTACAGCTCGTCGGAGTCGATCATGCCGCCGTCGCGGTCGAGCGTGCGGCCGAGCAGATAGTCCGCAGAGACGTGATAGTAGTCGCACGCCTTCTTCACAAAGGCGAGTCCCGGTTCGCGGACGCCGTTTTCATAGTGGCTCAAAAGCGCCTGCGAGATGCCGAGGTCGGCAGCCGCCTTGCGCTGGGAGATCTCTTTCTCCTGCCGCAGCAGGGCCAGGGTGCGCGAAAAATCAGCGTTCATGCGCGTTTTTCTTCCTCATTTCTACAGATTGCAATTACAGCTCGTAGAGTATAGCAGGTTTTATACAGCTTGTAAATGATTTTTTAGAACTCCGGCGTGTAGCTGCTGCGATCCTGCCGCGGCGGCTCCTCCGGCGCGGTGGCGCGCAGGTAGAACCCGCATTCCGAGAGGGCGAAGTAGGGCGTGAGGTAAATGTCCACGACTCCGGTGAGCACCGTGAGGATCAGCGAGCCGAGCATGATGCCGAGGAAGCTGTCCGGCATGAGTGCGAGGATAACGCCCTCGTAAACACCGACGATCACAAAAACGATGAGGTACCAGCCGATGAAGCTCAGATGCAGACCGAACAGCTGGCCCTTGTAGCCGATTGTCTGCCGCTTGCTGCGGTTAAGCGCCTCCATCACGCCAAGCTCCGGATTCTGGCAGAGGTTCCAGATGGCGAAGGAGTAGCGGTAGACCGCAATGATGCCGGGGATCACGAAAAGCATCGACCACAGGGCGACGAAAAATCCCTCGACGATGTACAGGGCGATGACCTTGCCGGCAAAGGTGAAGCCGTCGAACAGGCTCTCATAGGGCATCTCCTCGCGGCGGTGAACGCCGAGACAGTAGCACTTATAGCCCGCGTCGAGCACCTGCGTAATGAGGCCGATGAGGATGCTGGCGAAGGAAACGGACACAAAGGCCACGCCGACGATGCGGCCGGTCAGGCTCGTGAGCGCCGTGTCGAGCAGGCTCAGCGCGAGCGAAACGGCAAGAAACAGCAGTGTGAATTTGATGGGCGAGACCCTCGCCGTGCGGATCAGTTCCCTGGCCTCGCGCCTGATCGCAGCGCGGTCGAGCTGACGGATGGGCATGATACGATCCTCCTTATTCTTTGTAGAAAAAGTATAGCACCCGCTCTCCGGCGCGTCAAGCGGGCATAGCCGGCGGTGCGGGGACATAGCATGGTTCGGCGGAAGAGGCAAAATCGGAAGCCGCTTCGCATACAGGAAGCGTAAAAATTCAACAAAATTCGATAAATTGCCAGAAAATATGCGTTTTGGCGAAAAGTTATGACTGGACAACGCTTTGCAGTTGATGTATAATCTCAACGATTATGGAGTAGTGTGCGCATTGCTCCAAGCAGTAAAAGATGAGGTGAAGACAATGGCACAAGCTTTCTTTGGCGGCGTTCATCCCAACGACATGAAGGCCGCAACGAATGAGAAGGCCATCGAGCAGCTCTCTCCCCCGCCCGCTCAGGTGGTCATTCCCATGTCGATGCACTTCGGTGCACCGTGTACCCCCATCGTGTCTGTCGGTGACTATGTGAAGGTCGGTCAGAAGATCGGCGAGTTCAAGGGTCTCGGCGCTCCCATCCATGCCAGCGTTTCCGGCAAGGTGGTCGCAATCGAGCCGCGCCCGTATTCCATGGGCGGCAACATGACCTCCGTCGTGATCGAGAACGATTATCAGAACACCGTCAGCGAAGAGGTCAAGGCTCCGGCCGACCCGAACGCTCTGACCACGGATGAGATGATCGAGATCGTCAAGAACGCCGGTATCGTCGGTATGGGCGGCGCGACGTTCCCGACCCACGTCAAGATCTCCGGCGGCATCGGCCAGGTCACGACCGTGATCATCAACGGCGCGGAGTGCGAGCCCTACATCACCGGCGACCATCGCGCGATGCTCGAGCGCACCGAGGAGATCATCGGCGGCGCGAGCTATCTCGTCAAGATGTTCGGCGTGGATAAAGCCATCATCGGCGTGGAGGACAACAAGAAGAACGGCATCGACGCGCTCAACAGGGTCATTGCGGAGACCAAGGCGCCCGTCATCGTCGTGCCTCTGCACTGCCGTTACCCGCAGGGCGGTGAAAAGCAGCTCTGCCAGGCCATCACCGGCAAGCAGGTGCCTCCCGGCGGCCTGCCCAGCGCCATCGGCTGCGCCGTGTTCAACATCAACACGACCATCGCCATCTTCCGCGCCATCACGACCGGTATGCCCGTTGTGAGCAAGGTCGTCACCGTGTCCGGCTCCGGAGTGATCGAGCCGAAGAACGTCGAGTGCCCCATCGGCACCCCCGTTTCCTGCCTGTTTGATTACTGCGGCGGTCTGAAGGACGAGACCTTCAAGATCATCGCGGGCGGCCCGATGATGGGTATGGCGCAGTACACCTGCGATATTCCCGTCGCCAAGGGCACCGGCGCAATGCTCGCCTTCGCCGCCGACGAGGACAAGACCGTTGAGAACCCCACCTGCATCCGCTGCGGCCGCTGCGTGGAGGCCTGCCCCGTGCATCTCGAGCCCCTCTATATGTATATGTATGAGCAGAAGGGCATGATCGAGGAGCTGGAGGCCGCCAACATCATGGACTGCATGGAATGCGGCGCCTGCGCCTACATCTGCCCGGGCCGTCTGCACCTGACGCAGACCTTCAAGACCGGCAAGCAGAAGGTCAAGGACGCTGCCGCCAAGAGAAAAGCCGCCGCCGAGGCCGCCAAGGCTGCCGAGGCTGCGAAGAAGGAGGCATAAGAGAAATGACTGATTATAAGAATCTGAAGCTCAGAGCTTCCTCCAACCCCCACATCCGCAACGGCGAGGATACGCGCGGACTGATGCTCGACGTCATCATCGCCCTGATGCCCGCCCTGCTCTTCGGTGTGTGGCACTTCGGCGTCCGCGTGGCGATCTCCGCGGTCGTTTCCGTCGCCTCCGCCATCTTCTTTGAGTGGCTCTACCGCAAGCTGCTGCACAAGCCCCAGATGATCGGCGACCTGTCCGCCGCCGTCACGGGCCTGCTGCTGAGCATGGTCTGCCCGCCGGAGCTTCCCGTGTGGATGCTCGTGGTCGGCAACTTCTTCGCCATCTTCGTCGTCAAGCAGCTCTACGGCGGCCTGGGCAAGAACTTCCTCAACCCCGCGCTCGCCGCGCGTGCCGCGCTCGTCGCGTGCTACGCCTCCGCCATGACCAGCTGGAGCAAGGTCGACGCCGCCACCGGCGCGACCCCGATGGCTCTGCTCAAGGCCGGCGACATGGAGGCGCTGACCGCCGCCTATCCCATCAAGGATATGGCCATCGGCTTCATCAGCGGCTCCGCCGGTGAGGTCTCCGCGCTGATGCTGCTCATCGGCGGCGTTTACCTCATCGTCCGCAAGGTCATCTCCTGGCAGACTCCGGTCGCCTACATCGCCACCGTCGCGGTCGTCACCTTCCTGTTCCCGCGCGGCAACGACCCCATGACCTTCATGCTCTACAACGTGCTCGGCGGCGGTCTGTTCCTCGGTGCCTTCTTCATGGCGACCGACTATGTGACCTCCCCTGTCACCAAGAAGGGCCAGCTCATCTTCGGTCTCGGCTGCGGCCTGATCACGGTGTTCATCCGCTACTTCGGCTCCTATCCCGAGGGCGTGTGCTACTCCATCCTGATCATGAACTGCTGCACCTGGATCATCGACAAATACACCAAGCCCACCCGCTTCGGCGTTGACAAGAAAGCCAAGAAGGAGGCGGCAAAATAATGAAGATCGAAGGTAAATTCATTCTCAAGGTCGCCGGCACGCTGACCGCCATTTCACTCGTCGTCGCGGCGCTGCTCGGCGCGACCAATGCGCTCACCGAGGATAAGATCGCAGCCATCAACAAGGCGAACACCGAGGTCGCTCTCGCGGCGGTCGTCAGCTCGCCCGACTGCGAGTTCCCGCCCATTGAGGAGATCCCGCAGGCCGCTATCGACGCCGCCAAGACGCAGAGCGGCAAGCTCACCGAGGCCTACCGCGTCGTCGTGAACGGCGAGGATGCCGGCTATGCGTTCAAGATCGTCGCCGGCGGCTCGCAGGGCGACATCGAAATGATCGTCGGCGTGGACGCCGACCTGGCCATCACGGGCATCTCCGTGGTCGACGCCGCCGAAACGAGCGGCATCGGCACCAAGGTCATCGCCAATGAGGCGACCACCGCCGGCACCGGCGCGCTCGATCAGTTCGTCGGCAAGTCCGGCGCGGGCTCGCTCGTCGTCAAGACCAACATCGACGCCGTTTCCGGCGCGACCGTGACCACCAAGGGCATCACCAAGGGCGCGAACGCCGCTCTGGCCGCCGCGGAAGCCATGGCTTAAGAAAGGGGGACGAGATCAATGAATTTTAAGAAACAGCTCAAAGACGGTCTTATCTATCAAAACCCCGTTCTGGTGCAGGTCCTCGGTATGTGCTCCACCATGGCCATCACCACCAGCATCTCCAACGGTGTTGGCATGGGCATTTCCGTCCTCATTATCCTGACGCTCTCCAACATCTTTATTTCGCTCCTGCGCAAGATCATCCCCAATGAAGTGCGTATCGCGTGCTACATCGTCGTCATCGCGGGCTTTGTCACCATCGTTGACCTGTGCCTGCAGGCGTTCTTCCCCGACATCGCCAAGAGCCTCGGCGTGTTCATTCCGCTGATCGTCGTCAACTGCATCGTGCTCGGCCGTGCCGAGGCCTTCGCCAGCAAGAACTCCGTCGCCGCCTCCGCAGTGGACGGCATCTGCCAGGGCATCGGCTACACCGTCGTTCTGGTCATCATGTGCACGGTGCGCGAGCTGCTCGGCGCCGGCACCCTGATGGGCATTCAGATCATGCCCGCGTCCTACACGCCGGCCCTGATGCTCGTGCTGCCCGTCGGCGGCTTCCTGTGCCTCGGCACGCTCATCGCCGTGATGCAGTGGGCGCTCGCTAGGAGCGAGAAGAAGGCCGCGGAAAAGAACGAAAAGGAGGGCAACTAAATGAGTATCACGTCCTTGCTTGCCATTTCCCTCGGCGCGATCCTGACCAATAACTTCATCTTCGCGCAGTTCCTCGGTATCTGCCCGTTCCTCGGCGTCTCCAAGAAGAGCGACACCGCCATCGGCATGGGTCTCGCGGTCACCTTCGTCATGGGCATCGCCTCCGCCGTCTGCTTCGGCGTGAACAAGCTGCTCATCGCGCTGGACCTCGGCTATATGCAGACCGTGGCGTTCATTCTCGTCATCGCCGGTCTCGTGCAGTTCATCGAGATGTTCCTCAAGAAGTCCATGCCGTCTCTGTACACGGCTCTGGGCGTGTATCTGCCGCTCATCACCACCAACTGCGCCGTGCTCGGCGTGGTGCTGCTGAACGTGCAGAACGACTACACCTTCATCGCATCTGTGGTCTACGGCATCACCGGCGGCCTCGGCTTCCTGCTGGCGATCTACCTGTTCTCCACCATCCGTGAGCGCGTGCAGTTCGCCGACTATCCCAAGTGCTTTGAAGGCTTCCCCATCGCGCTGATCACCGCAGGTCTGATCGCCCTGGCATTCATGGGCTTCTCCGGCCTGCAGGTCTGGCCCGTGTAAGGAGGGTAATGGAATATGGAAAATATCATTTTTGCTGTCCTCGTTCTGGGCGCGATCGCGATCGTGTTCGGCCTGATCCTCTCGGTCGCCGCAAAGGTCTTTGAGGTCAAGGTCGACGAGCGTCTGCCCAAGATCCAGGAGTGCCTGGCCGGCGCGAACTGCGGCGGCTGCGGCTACCCCGGTTGCGCCGGCTGCGCGGAAGCGATCCTCGCCGGCAAGGCTCCCGTCACCGCCTGCGCGCCCGCCGGCGCGGAGGGCGCTGCCAAGATCGCCGCGATCATGGGCATGGAAGCGCCCAGCGGTGAGAAGATGGTCGCTCACGTCATCTGCAACGGCGGCGATGCCGCTGTGAAAAACTTCGAGTACGTCGGCATTGCCGACTGCGTGGGCGCGCTCAAGGTCGCCGGCGGCCCGACCGCCTGCTCCTTCGGCTGCCTGGGCTTCGGCTCCTGCGTCGCCGCCTGCCAGTTCGACGCTCTGCACATCAACGACAAGGGCGTTGCCGAGGTCGACAAGGAAAAGTGCACCAACTGCGGCGCCTGCCGTGAGGCCTGCCCGCGCAAGCTGATCGTCGAGGTCCCCTACAAGCAGAAGGTGTTCGTCAACTGCGCGAACAAGAACAAGGGTCCCGCCGTCACCAAGGTCTGCGCCAACTCCTGCATCGCCTGCGGTATGTGCGAGCGCACCTGCAAGTTCGACGCCATCCATGTTGTGAACAACGTGGCCGTGATCGACTACACCAAGTGCCGCAACTGCACCATGTGCGCCAAGGCCTGCCCGAAGAACGCCATCGAACCCATTCCTACTCCCGAGGAGAAGGAGAAGTTCAAGGCCGCGCAGAAGGCCATGGCCGAGAAGAAGGCCGCTGCCGCCAAGGCTGCTGCCGAGGCTGCCGCCGCTGCGAAGGCCGCGGAGGCTCCGAAGGCCGAATAAGGCATTCTATTGCAAAAAGGAAGAGGAAAACCGGAAACGGTTTTCCTCTTCTTCTTTTATTATCCAATCTTAGTTCACAAACTGTTTACACACCGCCCTATTGACATTGGCATACACTGGTGGTACACTGCGTTTAGCACTCGAGGATAAGGAGTGCTAAATCTATGAGAGAGGGTCGGAGGCATGGAGCTGAGCGCACGCAAAAAGCAGATACTCAAGCGTGTGGTCGAGGATTACATTGCCTCCGCCGAGCCGGTCGGCTCGAAGGCCATCGCGCAGGAGATGGGCGGGAGCGTTTCCTCCGCCACCGTGCGCAATGAGCTTGCCGAGCTGTCCGATTTGGGCTACCTCGAGCAGCCGCACACCTCCGCCGGCCGCGTGCCGTCCCCCAAGGGCTACCGGCTGTATGTCAACGAGCTGATGGAGCGGCGCGAGGTCTCCGAGGCGGAAGCGGAGGAGATCAACGAAACATTGCAGGACAAAATGTCCGCCGCGGGCAGCATGATCTCGCAGGCCGGGCAGATGGCATCCTCCATCGTCGATTATCCCGCCTATGCGGTCGCCGAGGGCAAAAGCGGCGTGACCGTCAAGCGCTTCGAGCTGCTGGGCGTGGACGACACGAGCTTCATCACCGTCGTGATGACGGACGACAGCCGCGTGAAGTCCCAGCTGCAGCGCTCGCCGCTCGCGTTCGACCGCGCGCGGCTCACCGATCTGAGCGCTCTGCTCAACACGCACTTCATCAGGCAGTCCCGCGAGGAGATGAGCGCGAAGCTCATGGGGCTTTCCGATCAGATCGCGCCGGAGCTGTTTCTGGTGCTCTCCGCGACGGTCGGCTATGCCGCCGAAATTCTGGAGGAGGCCGCCAAAAAGGACGTGTTCACCACCGGCGCGAGCCAGATTCTGAAGATGCCCGAGTACCGCGACCTCGATAAAGCGCACGACCTGATGACGTTCTTTGTGGACAACAAGGAAAATCTCCCGGTCCCCGAGGACGACACCCCGCTGAAGATCCTCATCGGGCCGGAAAACGTCAATGAGGCACTGCGCGACACGAGCGTCGTCGTCGCCAGCTATGACATCGGCGACGGGATGCGCGGGCTGGTCGGTGTGGTCGGTCCCACAAGAATGGATTACGCCACCGTGACCGCACGGTTGAGCTACTTTGCAGACAGTCTGACGCGGATGTTCGGGAAAAGCGAGCTTCCGCCCAAGGAAGAGAAGGAGTAAGAAATGCCGAAGAAGGATAAGCAGAACGCACAGCCCGAGACCCCCGAAAAGGAGCCGCAGGCCGCGGCTGCCGAGGAAAAGGAGCTTCCCTCCGAGGATAAGAAGGAGGAGGCGAAGGCCGAGACCTTCACCGTCACGCGCGAGCAGATGGAGAAGATGGAGGGCCTTGCCAAGCAGCTTGCCGAGGAGCATGACCAGTATCTGCGGCTCGCCGCCGAATACGATAACTACCGCAAGCGCACCGCCAAGGAAAAGGAAGGCATCTACGCCAACGCGAAGATCGACACCATCAAGGGTATGCTTCCGGTGTACGACAATCTCGAGCGCGGCCTCGCCCAGTTCGGCGCGGAGGACGACGATCCCCACAAGAAGGGGCTTGAGATGATCTTCAACCAGTATAAAGAAGCGCTCACCAAGCTCGGCGTCACACCGATCGACTGCGTGGGCAAGGAATTTGATCCCGAGCGGCACAACGCCGTGATGCATATTGAGGACGAGAGCTGCGGCGAAAATACCGTGGTCGAGGTCCTGCAGCAGGGCTTCATGCTCGGCGACAAGGTCCTGCGCTTCGCGATCGTCAAGGTCGCCAATTAAAATCGCAAACAAATAAAATTAAGATAGATTCAGGAGGACAAAATTATGTCTAAAGTCATCGGTATTGATTTAGGTACTACCAATAGCTGCGTTGCCGTTATGGAAGGCGGCGAAGCCGTCGTTATCCCCAACGCGGAGGGCAACCGCACCACGCCGTCCGTCGTCGCGTTCTCCAAGACCGGCGAGCGTATGGTCGGTCAGGTCGCCAAGCGTCAGGCCATCACCAATCCCGACCGCACCATCTCCTCCATCAAGCGTGAGATGGGCACGGATCACAAGGTCACCATCGACGGCAAGGCCTACACCCCGCAGGAGATCAGCGCAATGATCCTGCAGAAGCTCAAGAGCGACGCGGAGGCCTATCTGGGCCAGACCGTCACCGAGGCGGTCATCACCGTCCCCGCGTACTTCACCGACTCTCAGCGTCAGGCCACCAAGGACGCTGGCAAGATCGCCGGTCTTGAGGTCAAGCGTATCATCAACGAGCCGACCGCTGCCGCCCTCGCCTACGGCGTGGATAAGGAGCAGAGCCAGAAGGTCATGGTCTACGACCTCGGCGGCGGCACGTTCGATGTCTCCATCCTCGACATCGACGACGGCGTGATCGAAGTTCTTGCCACCGCCGGCAACAACCGTCTCGGCGGCGACGACTTCGACGAGTGCATCATGAAGTGGATGGTCAGCGAGTTCAAGCGCACCGACGGCGTGGACCTCAGCGGCGACAAGGTCGCCATGCAGCGCCTGAAGGAGGCTGCCGAGAAGGCCAAGATCGAGCTGTCCGGCGTGACCTCCACCAACATCAACCTGCCCTATATCACCGCCGACGCCACCGGCCCGAAGCACCTCGACCTCACCCTCACCCGCGCAAAGTTCAACGAGCTGACCGCGCATCTGGTCGAAGCGACCGCCGGCCCCGTCAAGCAGGCCATGAGCGACGCCGGTCTTACCGGAAACGATATTCACAAGGTCCTGATGGTGGGCGGCTCCAGCCGTATCCCCGCCGTGCAGGAAATGGTCAAGAAGCTCACCGGCAAGGAAGGCTTCAAGGGCATTAACCCCGACGAGTGCGTCGCCATGGGCGCAGCTCTTCAGGCGGGCGTGTTGACCGGCGACGTCAAGGGCCTGCTGCTGCTCGATGTCACCCCGCTGAGCCTCGGCATCGAGACGATGGGCGGCGTGTGCACCAAGCTCATCGACCGCAACACCACCATCCCCGTGAAGAAGAGCCAGATCTTCTCCACCGCCGCCGACAACCAGACCAGCGTTGAGGTCAACGTCCTGCAGGGCGAGCGTGAGATGGCTGCCGCCAATAAGAGCCTCGGCCGCTTCCACCTCGACGGCATCGCTCCGGCGCGCCGCGGCGTGCCGCAGATCGAGGTCACCTTTGACATCGACGCGAACGGCATCGTGAACGTCAGCGCGAAGGATCTCGGCACCGGCAAGGAGCAGCACATCACCATCACCTCCTCCACCAACATGAGCAAGGAGGACATTGAGAAGGCCGTCAAGGAAGCGGAGCAGTATGCCGCCGAGGACGCCAAGGTCAAGGAGAAGGTCGAGGTCCGCAATCAGGCTGACCAGATGGTCTACCAGAGCGAGAAGACCCTCGGCGAGGTGGGCGACAAGATCCCCGCGGACGAGAAGAGCAAGGTCCAGGCGGGCATCGACAAGCTCAAGGAGGCCCTCAAGGGCGACGACACCGACGCCATCAAGGCCGCGACCGAGGAGCTCACGCAGCTCTTCTACGCGATGAGCGAGAAGCTCTACCAGCAGGCGAACCCGCAGGGCGCGCAGGGCGCAGGCCCCGACATGGGCGGCGCTCAGGGCGGCGCTCAGACCGGCCCCGACGGTCAGCAGTATTACGACGCCGACTACAAGGTGGTTGACGACGACGAGAACAAGAAGTAAAATAGACCAACCAACGCAGCGGGGACAGTATTCTACTGCCCCCGATTGCGGCGTTTTTAGGAGCATAGTCTATGGCTGAGAATAAAAGAGACTATTATGAGGTCCTCGGCGTCTCCAAGGGCGCTTCCGAGGAAGAGATCAAAAAAGCATACAAAAAGCTGGCGCGCAAGTACCACCCCGACATGAACCCCGGCGACAAGGAAGCCGAGGAGAAGTTCAAGGAGGTCAACGAGGCCAACGAGGTGCTCTCCGATCCCGAGAAGAAGGCGCGCTACGACCAGTTCGGCTTTGCCGGCGTGGACCCAAGCTATGGCGCGGGTGCGGGCGGCGGAGCCTACGGCGCGGGCGGCTTCGACTTCGGCGACCTCGGCGACATCTTCGGCAGCTTTTTCGGCGGCGGCTTCGGCGGCACGCGGGCGAACCCCAACGCGCCGCAGCGCGGCGAGAGCCTGCGCACGAGCGTCACCATCAGCTTTGAGGAGGCTGCCTTCGGCTGCGAAAAGGAGATCAGCATCGAGCGCGTCGAGCAGTGCGACACCTGCCGCGGCACCGGCTGCGAAAAGGGCACGACCGCCGAGGTCTGTCCCGACTGCCGCGGCACCGGCATGGTGCAACAGCGCCGCCAGACGCCGCTCGGCTTCATGTCCACCTCCGCGCCCTGCGGGCGCTGCGGCGGCAAGGGCAGGATCATCCACCAGCCCTGCAAGGCCTGTCACGGCAGCGGCCAGCTCCGCCGCCGCAAGACGCTCAAGGTCACCATCCCCGCGGGCATCGACAACGGGCAGACCATCTCCCTGCGCGGGCAGGGCAACGCCGGCAGGAACGGCGGCCCGGCGGGCGATCTACTGATCGTCATCGCCGTGCGTCCGCACGAGATCTTCCGCCGCGAGGGCACGAGCGTGCTGTGCGAGGCGCCCATCACCTTCACGCAGGCGGTGCTCGGCGCAGAGCTGGAGATCCCGACCATCGACGGCAAGGTGAAGTATTCCATCCCCGAGGGAACGCAGAGCGGCACGACCTTCCGTCTCAAGGGCAAGGGCATCCCCGGCCTGAACGGCCGCGCGCGCGGCGACCAGTACGTGACCGTTTACATCGAGACCCCGCGCAACCTCAACCGCGAGCAGAAGGAGGCGCTGCGCAAGTTCAGCGACACGCTCGGCGAGAGCAACTATGAGCAGCGCAAGAGCTTCTTCGGGAAATTCAAGCTATGAGAAACGGACATTTTATCACCGATTACCATTGCCATTCCACCGTCTCGCCCGACGGGCACAACACCATGCGCGAGATGGCGGAGGCCGCGGTGCGGCTGGGTGTAGACGACCTGTGTTTCACCGACCACATCGAGCCCCTGCCATGGGACCGCTGGAATGAGCCGCCCAAGGAAAAGCACAGCTACGACTGGGCTCCCATGCTCGCGCAGTTCCGCGAGGCGCAGGAGGCCGTCGGCGGCCGCATCAAGCTGCACATGGGCGCGGAGCTGGGCGAATGCTCCTTTGCTCCCGACGTGGCAGACAGCTTTCTGGACGACGCGCCGCCGCTGGACTTTACCATCGGTTCGGTCCACTGCTACCGCACGGCCTCGGGCGAGGTCAACGACCTCACCTGGATCACGAGCACCGATCCCGCGGTGTGGTATGCCGCCTGCGAGAGCTACTTTGAGGAGATGGAAAAGCTGATCGACTGGGGCCGCTTTCAGGTCCTCGGACACATCACTCTCCCGCTGCGCTGGGCGAAGGAGCTGCGCGGCGTGGAGTTGGATTTCGACCGCTACGAGGAGCAGCTGCGCCATGTGATGCGCCGCGCCATCGAAAAGGGACTCGGCATCGAGTGCAACACCAACCGTGGCCATCTCCCCCTGCCGGACGGCAAATGGCTCAGGCTCTATCACGAGCTGGGCGGCGAGCTGATCACGCTCGGCAGCGACGCCCACACGCCGGAGTACATCTCCTGCGCGATGGAGGAGCGGCAGGAGCTGCTCAAGGACTGCGGCCTGCGCTACTTTGCGACCTACGACCGGAAAAAGCCCATTTTCCACAAAATTTAACGATAGGAGAACGAACGATGAAAATTTCTCTCGGCTGCGACCACGGCGGCTACGCCCTCAAGGAGCACATTAAGGCATATCTGGAGTCCAAGGGCCACGAGGTCGTGGACTGCGGCACCTATTCCACCGACAGCTGTGACTATCCCATCTTCGGCGAGGCCGCGGCCCGCAAGGTCCAGAGCGGCGAGTGCGAGCGCGGCATCGTCATCTGCACCACCGGCATCGGCATTTCCATCGCCGCCAACAAGGTCAGGGGCATCCGCTGCGCGCTGTGCAGCGAGCCGCTGAGCGCGGAGATGACCCGCCGCCACAACAACGCCAATATGCTCGCCATGGGCGCCGGCATGATCGGCAAAAATATGGCCGAGCGCATCGTTGAGGTCTTCCTCTCCACCGAATTCGAGGGCGGCCGCCACGAGCGCCGCGTCGGTCTGCTGGACGCCATCGAGGGCTGAAACCGGAAAATTCGACAAAAATCAACAGGAATTTACGAATTTCTGTTGATTTTCTTTTTCCATGCTTGTAAAATGTCCGTACAGCTTGAAAGGCAGGTGAGACGGATGCCATCGACAAAGGGATACCGCAGCTACCACGGCAGGGGCGGTGCGGGACGGATCGTACTGATCGTGCTGCTGTGCCTGATCCTGCTCGCGGCGGTCGGCTTTCTGGTCCTGCAGCGCTACGCGGTGTACGGCTCCGACGGCAGCATCCGCTTTGACCTGCCGTGGAAGCAGACCGAGGAGCCGTCCGGCCCCTCCGCGCCCGACGGCGCGAGCCGGACGCCGGATGCTCCCGACGATAGCCCCGACGTCATCATCGACGAGCCCGAGCCGCCGGCCAAGCCGGAGCTTACGGAGCTTCACGGCGCCGAGCTGAGCGAAAGCGTACTGCGCGGCAGCGCAGACGCAGCCCTCACCGCGGTCCCCGAGGGCGCAAACGCCGTCGCGCTGCGCGTGAAAAACGCGCGGGGCGAGCTGCTGTATGACTCCGCCCTGCAGGAAGCCATCGACGTCAATGCCGTCAAGGGCGGCAGCGGCACGAATGCCGCCATTGCGGCGCTGACCGGGAGCGAGGTCTACACCATCGCCCGCATCAACGCCACGCACGACAGCCTCTATTCCTTTGCCCACATGGCCGACGCCGGTGTGCTGCAGCTCAACTACGCCGGCTACATCTGGTACGATCCCGACAGCACCTTTTATTTGGCGCCGGAAAAGCCCGCCGCGCGGCAGTACATCGTCTCCGTCGCGCGCGAATGTGCGGAGCTTGGCTTTGACGAGCTGCTTTTTGACGAGTTCGGCTATCCCACCCGCGGACGGCTCAACAACATCGACGAATCCGCGCGCACACTCTCCAAGAGCGCCGCGCTCGCGCAGCTCACGGAGGAGCTTCGCAGCGGGACGGAGGCATACGGCGTCCGCCTTTCCGTGCAGCTTGACGCGGCGACCGTGCTCGCCGGTGGAAACGAGACGGCGGGGCAGGACCTCGCCGCGCTTGCCGCGGCCTTCGACCGCATCTATGTGGAAACGACGGCGGAGCAGCTCCCCGCGCTCACCGCGGCTCTGGAGCCGTATGACGCCGAGCTGGTGCCCATTCTCAGCGAAGCGCCCGCCTCGGGCAGCTATCTGCTGACAGCTTGAAGATAAAACGGAACGGTAAGCGGTGCTTACCGTTCCGTTTTTTGTATCGCTCAGACCTCAAAGATCTCTCCGTCCGCTGTGATGCGCACAACGCGCGCGGCGAGCGCGGGATATGCCGCACGGAAGCGGTCGATGGTCTCGAACCTTTTCCACAGGTGCATGGGGAAGGCATGGAGGACCTCGACGTTCTTCAGCAGCCACTCCAGTCCGAGTCCCTCGGCCTCCTCGCCCAGACGCGGATCGAGCGGCGCCATCGCCGCCGTGATCGCGGGCGCGATGCCGTTGTCCGCCGCCTCGTCGCGCACGGCGGAGGCGAGCTTTTCCATGGCGGCCTTGTAGTGGACGGCCATATTATTGCAGTAGGCCTTGCCTTCGCTCTCCCAATGCCACCAGTTCAGGTCGCCGCCGTGGTAGACCATTTTGCCCTCGGCGCGGAGCAGATAGGCGTTGCCGATGTCGGTGGACTTGATGGCGCGGACGCTCAGCTCCTCGCCCGCGGCCTCCGTGAGCAGAATGCTGTCGGGCCGCAGAACAGTCGTGTGGGCAAAGGCCTCGTCGGAGATGCCCAGCCACTTGCGGCGGCGCTCGGTCAGGCGCGTGTCGCGCGAGACAAAAAACTGCGTGAGCGGATATTGCTCCAGCAGGCCGAACACCTTCCCGTCAAAATGGTCCTCATGGCTGTGGCTGGAAAAGACCAGCAGCGGCTTTTGGGGATCGAGCGGCGGCAGCGTACCGGTGTAGTCCGGCTCATAAACGTAGTCGAACAGCGTATAAAACTTGTCCCACTCAACGAGAAACGCGCTGTGGGCGATGAATGTGATCTTCATGGGAAAGACTCCTTTGCTCGGGTGCCGCCATTGTAACAGAAAAATACCGTATTGGCAAGGGCGCGGCGTTGTGCTATACTGAGAAAAATAAAGGGAGGACGGGCGCGGATGCTGAAAAAAGCGTACATTGAGATCACGAACCGCTGCAACCTGCGCTGCTCGTTCTGTCCCGGCACAAAGCGAGCGCCGCGCACGATGACGCCCGCCGAGTTCGACCTCGTGCTCGAGCGCCTCACGGGGCGGGTAGAATATGTGTATCTGCATGTCATGGGCGAGCCGCTGAGCCATCCGCAGCTTGCGGAACTGCTCGCCCTCGCTGCGGCGCGGGAGAGGAAGGTCTGCATCACGACGAACGGTACCCTCCTCGCGCGGCAGACGAAGACGCTGCTCGCAGCCCCCACGCTCCACAAGGTCAGCGTCTCGCTCCACAGCTTTGAAGGGAACGACGGCGCACAGGAGCGCGAGCGGGAATACCTTGACGCGGTGTGGGCCTTTGCCGACCGCGCGGCGACGCGGGGCGTCATCGTTGCGCTGCGGCTGTGGAATGAGGGCGGCGCGGAGACGCGCAACGGCGTGATCGAAGCCTTTCTTCACGAAAAATGTCCGGGCGAGTGGCCCGAGCCGCGCGGCGGCAGCTTCCGCCTGCGGGACAATTTGTACCTTGAGCGCGCGAAAAAATTCGACTGGCCCGACCTTAGCGCGCAGGAGCGCGGCACACAGTTCTGCTACGGCCTGCGCGACCAGCTCGGCGTGCTCGCCGACGGCACGGCGGTGCCGTGCTGTCTCGATCACGAGGGCGACATCGCGCTGGGGAATTTGTTTACGCAGCCGCTTTCGGAAATTCTGCAAAGCGAACGCGCGTGCGCACTGCGCGAGGGCTTTTCGCGCCGCTGTCCGAGCGAGGAGCTCTGCCGCCGCTGCGGCTTCGCCGCGCGCTTTTGACCGATAGGAGAAGCATGAACGAACAGGAACGACTCAACGCCCTCACCGCGCCGCTGCTGACGTGGTACGATATCTACAAGCGCGTCCTGCCGTGGCGCGGCATCCGCGATCCTTACCGCATCTGGGTGTCGGAGATCATGCTGCAGCAGACGCGCGTGCAGGCGGTGCTGGAATACTATGCCCGCTTTATGGCAGAGCTGCCCGACGTGTACGCGCTCGCGGCAGTGGGCGAGGAGCGGCTTTTCAAGCTCTGGGAGGGTCTGGGCTACTACTCCCGCGCACGGAACCTGCACCGTGCGGCGCAGGTTCTCGTAAACGACTGCGGTGGGGAATTTCCCCGCACGCGCGAGGAGCTTCTGCGCCTCCCCGGCGTCGGCGACTATACGGCGAGCGCCATCGCCTCCATCGCCTTCGGCGAGCCGGAGCCTGCGGTGGACGGCAATCTCCTGCGCGTCGCCGCCCGGGTCGGCGGCATCGCGGAGGACATCATGGACGCCAGGGTGCGCAAGCGTTTTCGCGCCATGCTCACCGAAAGCATCGACTGCGAGCGTCCCGGCGAATGGAACCAGGCGATGATGGATCTCGGCGCGACGGTTTGCCTGCCGAACGGCGCGCCGCTGTGCGAAAAATGCCCCGCCCGCGCCTTCTGCGCGGCGTACCAAAACGGCATGACCGATGTGCTCCCCGTGCGCGCGGCGAAAAAACCGCGCAGGGTCGAGGAGCGGACTGTGTTCCTGCTCGTGCGGGACGGCAGGCTCGCCCTGCGCAAGCGTCCCGCCAAGGGACTGCTCGCGGGACTGTGGGAGCTTCCGAATGTCCCCGGGAATCTTGACGAGGCCGGGGCGGCCATCACGCTCGCGCAATGGGGGCTTACGGCGCGGACGCTCACGCCGGTCGGTGCAGCAAGGCATATTTTTTCCCATGTGGAATGGGATATGCACGGCTATCTTGCCGTGGCAGCGGGCGAGAACAATGAATTTCTCTGGGCGGACGGCGCGGCGCTGCAAGCGGCAGCGATCCCCTCGGCATTCCGATACTACTTCGACACGGCGGTCCGATGGCTCGCCGCACAACAGGGAGGAACCGATCATGGCACAGCTTTACTTTAAGTACGGCGCGATGGGCTCGAGCAAGACCGCGAACGCGCTTATGGCGCGCTTCAACTATGAGGAGCGCGGGCAGCAGACGCTGCTCGTCAAGCCGCAGCTCGACACGCGCGACGGCGACCACATGGTCCACTCACGCATCGGGCTGGAGTTCCCCTGCGTCTACTTCCACGAAATGCGTGAGATGAGTGAGGACGAGCTGAAGAAGAACGCCTGCATCATCGTCGACGAGGCGCAGTTCCTCACGCGCGAGGAGGTCATGTATCTCGTCCATCTGGTGGACGACTGCGGCATCCCCGTGATGTGCTACGGTCTGCGCGCGGACTTCCGCGGCGAGCTGTTTCCCGGCAGCTATGAGCTGCTCGTGATGGCGGACAAGCTTGAGGAGGTCAAAACGATCTGCTGGTGCGGCAAGAAGGCGGCGTTCAACGCCCGCTTCGACGCGAACGGCAAAGTCCTCAAGGAGGGCGAGCAGGTCGTGCTCGGCGCAAACGACCAGTATATCGGTCTGTGCCGCCGCCATTGGATGGCCGGCGACCTCGGCCCCGACTTCAACGGACAGGGGACGGGCGACTGATGCTCTGCAATATCTGTCCGCGCCGCTGCGGCGCGGAGCGCACGGAGACGCGCGGCGGGGGAGTCTGCGCCATGCCCGCAGGCATCGTAGCGGCAAAGGCCATGCTCCACCAATGGGAGGAGCCGGTGCTCAGCGGCACGAACGGCGCGGGCTGCGTCTTCTTCTCCGGCTGCAATCTCGGCTGCGTGTTCTGCCAGAACGGTAAGATCAGCCACGAGAATTTCGGCAAGGTCCTTTCCCCCGCACGGCTGCGGGAGATTTTCTTCGAGCTCATCGCGCAGGGCGCGCACTGCATCGACCTGGTTTCGCCCACGCACTTCACGCCTTGGGTGCTGGAGGCTCTGGAAGATCCGCTGCCCGTGCCGGTGGTGTGGAACAGCGGCGGCTATGAGCGCGTGGAAACACTCAAAACGCTGGAGGGCAGGGTGCAGATCTATCTGCCCGACCTCAAGTACGCGCTGGAAAAGCCCGCGCGGGAGCTGAGCTGCGCGGGCGATTACTTTCCCGTCGCCGCCGCGGCCATCGACGAGATGCTGCGGCAGGTGGGGCCCTACCGGATCGGAGACGACGGCTTGATGAAGTCCGGCGTCATCATCCGCCACCTCGTCCTGCCCGGTCAGCTCGAGAACACCAAGGCGGTCATCGACTATGTGTCCGCGCACTTCCCGCCGCACACGGTGCTTTTTTCCCTTATGAGCCAGTACACGCCCCAGCCCGGCGCGAGCGGCGCGCTCGCGCGGCGATTGAACCACGCGGAGTACCGCGCGGCGGTGCGGTACATGACCGACTGCGGCATCACGGACGGCTTCTGTCAGGAGCTTTCCAGCGCAAAAGAGGAGTATACGCCGGCCTTTGATCTACAAGGAATCTAAGAGGACGGATAAACGACCGCTCAGCTGCAAGCGCGAGTTTTGATAACGCTATGCAATATTTATTAAAAAAATTACGAGGAGGATTCGCCATGCCGCGCATCAGCAAGGAAAACTATTACCTCGACATTGCCGAAACGGTGCTCGAACGCGCGACCTGCCTACGGCGGGTCTACGGCGCTATCATCGTCAAAAACGACGAGATCATTTCCACCGGCTACAACGGCGCGCCCCGCGGACGGAAAAACTGCGTCGACCTCGGCTTCTGCACACGCGAGGAGCTGCAGGTCCCGCGCGGCGAGCGCTACGAGCTCTGCCGCAGCGTCCACGCCGAGGCGAACGCCATCATCTCGGCCTCCCGGCGCGACATGGTCGGCGGCACCATCTATCTTGTGGGCCGCGACGCGCGTACGGGCAAGCTGCTGCACGACGCGACGAGCTGTGCCATGTGCCGCCGCCAGATCATCAACGCGGGGCTGGAAAAGGTGGTCATCCGCCGCACGGAGACGGAGTTTGAGGTCGTGCCCGTGCAGCAGTGGATCGACGAGGACGATTCTCTTCCCGAAGCATAAGACATAAGAAAAGAAGGTCTCTTTTCAAGAGGCCTTCTTTTTTCTGTTCCGCTTTCAGCGGCAGTATTTCTCGATGTAGGCGTTCTGGCACTTGATGATGATTTTCACGGCCTCGTCGCGGCCGAGCACGTCACTCACCACGGTCTCCTTGCCCTCAAGGCTTTTATAGACGCGGAAGAAGTGCTTGATCTCGCTGGCGACGTGGTCGGGCAGCTCGGAAATGTCCTGATACGTATTGTAGGTCGGGTCCTGGAAGGGAATGGCAATGATCTTCTCGTCGAGCGAGCCGCCGTCCTCCATCGTGATAACGCCGATGGGGTAGCACTCAACGAGGCTCAGCGGACGGATGCACTCCGAGCAGAGCACCAGCACGTCCAGCGGGTCGCCGTCGTCCGCCCAGGTGCGGGGGAGAAAGCCGTAGTTTGCCGGATAGTGGGTGGAGGTATAAAGGATACGGTCGAGGCGCAGGGCGCCGGTCTCCTTATCCATTTCGTATTTGTTCTTGCTGCCCTTTTCGATCTCGATGACGGCGAGGAAGTCCTCGGGGCGAACGCGGTGGGGCGCAACATCATGCCAAAGGTTCATAGACAGGCCCTTCTTTCTTTACAAAAATAATAGATATCTTCAATGAAAGATTATAATATGCCCGTGCCGCGATTGCAAGGGCGGGACGCACAAACTTTGTGTAAAAATCTCCGCGGTTTCCGAAAAATGCAGCAAAACGCCTGCCGCGTCGGCACGACAAAATTTTCGCTTCATCTTGTCAGGGCGCGCGCTCCGTGTTATAATTTATTAGTTAAAGTATATCAACCGGGAGGATAACCCCTTGGAACGCGAAAAGGTATTGGTCAGCGCCGAGGAAACGGCGCGGCAGAAGGAATATATGGATATGGTGCGCGCGCTGCACGAGCGGCGCACGACGAAGCCGCTGGCCTACGTCCACACCTACGGCTGCCAGCAGAACGTGGCGGACGGCGAGCGGCTGATGGGAATGCTGCGCGAGATGGGCTGCGAGTTCACCGACGACACAAAGCGCGCCGACATCGTGCTGATGAACACCTGCGCCATCCGCGAAAACGCGGAGAAAACCGTTTACGGGATGCTCGGCCAGCTCACGCACACCAAGGCGGCGAATCCCGACCAGATCATCTGCCTGTGCGGGTGCATGGCACAGCAGCCGCGCGTGGCGGAAAAGGTGAAAACCAGCTACCGCCACGTCGATCTCGTGCTCGGTCCCCAGGCCGAGTGGCGCTTCCCCGAGCTCTTGTACCGCGCCTACACCGAGCGCGGCCGCGTCTTTTCCATCGACGACGAGCCGGGCCGCATCGCAGAGGACATCCCCGTCTACCGCGTCGGCGGCGTGAGCGCGTGGGTGAGCATTATGTACGGCTGCAACAACTTCTGCTCGTACTGCATCGTGCCCTACGTCCGCGGCCGCGAACGCAGCCGCGAGCCGGAGCAGATCGTGCGCGAGGTCCGCGAGCTGGTCGCGGCGGGCTATAAAGAGATCACGCTGCTCGGTCAGAACGTCAACAGCTATGGCAAGGATCTCGGCACGGGCTATGATTTTGCCGACCTTCTCGCAGAGATCGACCGGATCGACGGCGACTACTGGGTGCGCTTCATGTCCAGCCAGCCCAAGGACGCGACGCCCAAGCTCTTCGACACGATGGCGGCGAGCCGCCATGTGACGCATCAGCTGCACCTGCCCGTCCAAAGCGGCAATGACCGCGTGCTGCGCGCGATGAACCGCCCCTATACCCGCGCGGGCTACCTTGAGCTGATCCGCTATGCCCGCAGGGTCATGCCCGACCTCGTGCTCACGAGCGACATCATCATCGGCTTCCCCGGCGAGACCGAGGCGGAAGCGATGGACACCGTAAGTCTGATCAACGAAGTCCATTTCGACGCGCTCTTTACGTTTATCTTCTCTCCTCGCCCGGGCACGCCCGCCGCGAAGCTGGACGATCCCACGCCGCGCGAGGAAAAGCAGAAGTGGTTCGACGCGCTCTGCAACGCCCAGAACGCCATCAGCGCGGAGAAGCACGCCGCCTACATCGGCAGGACCGTGCGCGTGCTGGTCGAGGGCGAGAGCGACGACGCGGACTGGCCGCTCTCCGCGCGCACCGAGGGCAACCGCCTCGTGCGCATGAAGGGCGACAAGAGTCTTATCGGAACGTTCACCACAGCAAAAATTTCGGGCAGCAACACCTGGGCGCTCTACGGAGCCGCGGAGGAAACGATATGAAGATCACCACCTTACTGGAAAATAAAACCACCTGCGATGCGCTCCGCTGCGAGCACGGGCTTTCGCTCTACATTGAAACAGCAAAGCATAAAATTCTCTTCGACTCCGGCGCGAGTGACGCTTTCTGGGAAAACGCCAAGGCGCTCGGCATCGACCTCGCACAGGTCGATATCGCCTTTCTCTCCCACGCGCACAACGACCACTGCGGCGGCCTGCTGACCTTCCTGCGGGGCAACCGCACCGCGAAGGTCTATCTTCAGAAGGAGGCCTTCGGTGATTACTATGTCGTGACGCCGACGAAATGCGCCTTCATCGGTCTCGATCCCAAGCTGCACGAGTATGCTGACCGCTTCGTGATGGCCGAGGGTGTGACAAAGCTCGACGAGGAGCTGACGCTCTTCTCCGGCATCCGGACGCACGAGCTCCTGAGCGAGGCAAACGCCACGCTGCGCGAAAAGGTCGGCGGGGACTATCCCCGCGACGCCTTCCGCCACGAGCAGGACCTGCTGGTGACGGAGCACGGCAAAACCGTCCTCTTCGCTGGCTGCGCCCACAGCGGCATCATCAACATCATCAACCGCGCAGAGGACATTCTGGGCCGCGCGCCGGACTATGTGTTCGCGGGCTTCCATCTCTACAATCCTTCACTTGGCCAAAGCGAACCGAGAGCCCTTGTGGACGCGGTGGGCGAGCGCCTGCGCGCGCGGAAGGCGACACGCTATGTCACCGGCCACTGCACCGGCGACGACGCTTACGCCTGGCTGCACGAAACGCTGGGCGACCGCCTCGCCTACATGGCGACCGGAACGACCTTTACGATCTGATTTTTTAGAAAGTGAGCAACGAACATGGCAGACCTCACGCCGATGATGCGCCAATATCTTGAGATCAAGGAGCAGAATAAGGATTCCATCCTCTTTTTCCGTCTCGGCGACTTCTACGAGATGTTCAACGAGGACGCGAAGCTCGCCGCGCGCGAGCTGGACCTCGTTCTCACCACGCGCGACCGCGGCAAATCCGCCGAGGAGCAGACGCCGATGTGCGGCATCCCGTACCATTCGAGCGACGGCTACATCGCGCGGCTCATCGCCAAGGGCTATAAGGTCGCCATCTGCGAGCAGACCGAGGACCCGACACTCGCCAAGGGACTCGTCAAGCGCGACATCATCCGCGTCGTCACTCCCGGCACGGTGATCGACAGCGCGTGTCTGGACGACCGGCGCGGCAACTTCCTGTGCGGCGTGTTCCTCGACGAGCAGAACGCGGGCGTCGCGTTCTGCGATATGTCCACAGGCCACACGCACGTCACCGCCTTTTCCGGCGCGGACCGTGCGGAGCATCTGTGCAATGAGCTTGCGCGCTTCTCGCCCGCCGAAGCGGTGCTGAGCGCGGGCGCGTATGCGGACGAGGAGCTGAAAGCCCTGCTTGCCGACAGGCTCTCCTGCCGCGTGGAGCGCGGCGACGCGCGCTTCGACTTGAAGGCGGCGGAAAAAGCCGTGCTCGCGCAGTACGGTGAAGATGCCTATGCCTCGCTCCCGCGCAATAACCCCGCCGCGGCGCTCGCGCTCGGCGGCCTTCTGAGCTATCTGCACGAAACGCAGAAGAGCGACCTATCCTACATCAGCGATCTTGAATACTACGAGCAGGGCCGCTTCATGGAGCTGGATCTCTCCGCCCGCCGCAATCTGGAGCTGACGGAGACCATCCGCGGCAAGGAAAAGCGCGGGAGTCTGCTTTGGGTACTTGACAAAACGAAAACCGCCATGGGCGCGCGCTGTCTGCGTTCCTGGCTGGAGCGTCCCCTGCGCGAGGTCGCTGCCATCACACGCCGTTCGAACGCCGTCGGCGCGCTGGTGAACGACACGATGGCGCGCGAGGAGCTGGTCCTCGCCCTCTCCGGCATCAGCGACATGGAGCGGCTCATCGGCCGCATCGTCTACGGCACGGCGGGCGGGCGCGACCTCGTCTCGCTGCGTAATTCCATCGAGCAGCTCGCCGCCGTGCGCGAGCAGCTCGCGCACTTCACCACGGGCCGGCTCGGCGAGCTTTCGCAGGAGCTTGACCCGCTCGCGGACATCGCCGCGCGCATCGCCGAGACCATCGTGGACGAGCCGCCGTTCTCCGTGCGCGAGGGCGGCTTCATCCGCAAAGGCTTCAACGCCGAGGTCGACCGCCTGCACGACATTCTCTCCGGCGGCAAGGGGCTGCTCGCCTCCATTGAAACGAAGGAAAAGGAACGCACCGGCATCCGCACGCTGAAGATCGGCTACAACAAGGTCTTCGGCTACTACATCGAGGTCTCCAATTCCTTCAAGGATCAGGTGCCCGACACCTACATCCGCAAGCAGACGCTCGTCAACGGCGAGCGCTACATCACGCAGGAGCTCAAGGACCTGGAGCAGGAGATCCTGACCGCGGGGGAGCGCGACAACGCGCTCGAATACGAGATCTTCTCCGCCCTGCGCGACGAGATCTGCGCAAACGCCGAGCGCATCCAGAAGACCGCCGCCGCGGTCGCGGAGCTTGACACGCTCGCGTCGCTTGCCGTCGTCGCGGTCAAGAACAGCTACTGCTGCCCGGTGGTGGACGATTCCGGCGTGATCGAGATCCACGACGGCCGCCATCCGGTCGTCGAGCGCGTGCTGAAGGACGCTCTCTTTGTGCCGAACGACACCTACATGGGCGAAAAGGAAAACCGCGTCGCCATCATCACAGGCCCCAACATGGCGGGGAAATCCACCTATATGCGTCAGGTCGCGCTCATCACGCTCATGGCGCAGATCGGCTCGTTCGTTCCCGCCCGCGCCGCCCGCATCGGCGTGGTGGACCGCATCTTCACCCGTATCGGCGCGAGCGACGACCTGGCCGGCGGCCAGTCCACCTTCATGGTCGAAATGAGCGAGGTCGCGGAAATCCTGCGGCAGGCGACGGCGCACTCGCTGCTGATCTTAGACGAGATCGGCCGCGGCACCTCGACCTTCGACGGCATGAGCATCGCCCGCGCGGTGCTTGAGTTCTGTGCCGACCGCAAAAGGCTCGGCGCGAAAACGCTCTTCGCCACCCACTACCACGAGCTCACCGAGCTGGAAGGCACGCTCGCGGGCGTGAAAAACTACAACATCGCCATCAAAAAGCGCGGGGAGGACCTTGTGTTCCTCCGCAAGATCATTCCCGGTGGAGCCGACCGCAGCTACGGCATCGAGGTCGCTAAGCTCGCGGGACTGCCGAAGGAGGTCGTCTCCCGCGCGAAGAAAATACTGGAGGAGCTGGAGGCCGGCGGCAGCTATATCCCGCCGCGCGAGGAGCGCGAGCAGGTGAGCCTTGACGCCATTGGCGAAGCCGAGGTGCTTGACGCGCTGCGCCGCGCCCAGCCGGACACCATGTCGCCCATCGAGGCGATGCAGCTGCTCTACGACCTGAAAAAGAAGCTCCCGAACTAACCCCGAAACAGACAGAAAGGGTCCATCCACATGGCAAAAAAAGCCGCTACCTCCCACATGAACCAGACCGAGCGCGTCGCGGGGACGATTTTCTTTATCGTTTATCTGCTCGTGCTGCCGCTGCTGGCCAACAAGCTCTTTGGCATTGTCGAGGTCCTGCTCGACACGAAGATCAGCGACTCGCTGGCGAACATCATCTACTACTATGTGCTCTTCGCCATCGTGCTGCTGCTCTTTCACTCGTTTCTCGCGCACACGACGAGCCGCTTCCTCGGCGGCGTGAGCCGCGCGATGACGACGTTCTGCATGGGCCTTCTGGTCTTTTACGGCGCGAACGAGCTCTTCTACCGCGTGGCGAACGTGCTCTTCAACAGCCGCACCAACCTCAACGACATGACCATCGCCGCGTCCATCAACGCCGCGCCGCGCCTGACGGCGCTCATCATCGTCTTTCTCGCCCCCTTTGTCGAGGAGGTCCTTTTCCGCGGCCTCGTGTTCGGCTGCCTGAAGGAAAAGAGCCGCGTCGCCGCCTACGTCATCTCCTGCGTGCTCTTCGCGTTCATGCACGTGTGGACCTTCGCCCTCTCCTCGTGGGACTGGAGCTATCTCATCCTCATGCTGCAATACCTCGTTCCCGGCCTCGTCTTCGCGTGGGCGTTCGACCACTCCGGCACGCTCTGGACGTCCATCCTGCTCCACGCGACCGTCAACGCGCTGGCTCTCTGGGCCATCGTCGGATAAGGAGAATACCATGCCGCACATCGAACAGCTATCCCCCCATATCGCCAATCTCATTGCCGCCGGCGAGGTCGTCGAGCGTCCCGCGAGCGTTGTCAAGGAGCTTTTGGAAAACGCCATCGACGCGGGCGCGAGGAACGTCACCGTCGAGCTGCAAAACGGCGGGCTGACCTATCTGCGCGTCACGGACGACGGCTGCGGCATCGCGCCCGACGAGCTGCCCACCGCCTTTCTGCGCCACGCGACGAGCAAGCTCCGCACCGCCGCCGATCTGGCCGCCATCGGCACGCTCGGCTTCCGCGGCGAAGCGCTCGCCGCCATCGCGTCCGTTTCTCATTTGGATATTTTCTCGCGTCAGACGGGCGCCGCGAGCGGCGCGACGCTGCATCTCGACGGCGGCAAGCCGCTCTCCGTCGAGCCCGCGGGCTGTCCCGAGGGCACGAGCATCATCGTGCGCGACCTTTTTTACAACACGCCCGCGCGGCTGAAGTTCATGAAGCAGGACCGCGCCGAGGCGACCGCCATTGCGGGCCTTGCCGCGCACATCGCGCTCTCGCACCCCGATATCTCCTTCCGTCTTATCAAGGACGGCAGGGAGGAGCTGCACACCCCGGGCGACGGTAAACCCCTCAGCGCCGTCTACGCCGCGCTGGGCCGCGATTTTGCCCTCGCGCTGGTCGAGGTCCACGGGCGCGACGGTCAGCTCGCCGTTGACGGCTTTGTGACCAGGCCCCTCGCGGGCCGCGGCACACGAGGGATGCAGACCTTTTTCGTCAACGGCCGCTTCATCAAGTCCCAGCTCCTCACCGCCGCGGTGGAGGAAGCCTACGCAAACCGCCTGATGAAGGGCAAATTCCCCGGCTGCGTGCTGAACGTCACGCTGCCGGCGGACATGGTGGACGTGAACGTCCACCCCGCCAAGACAGTCGTGAAATTCCTCAATGAAAAGCAGATCTTCGACCTTGTGTACCACGCCGCGTCCGACGCTCTCGACCGCGACGGCGCGCCCGAGCCGCTGCACACATCGCCGAGACCGGCCGCGCAGGCTCCCAAGCCGCAGGAGTTTTACCGCAGCATGACGGCGCAGGAGTGGCGCGCGCAGAACGAGGTCAAAAGGCCGGAGCCGCCCAAAAAGGACGCGCCGTTCATCGCCGTCACGTCCGCCTCGAGCGAGCTGGGCGGGCGCGTGAGCGTCAGCGACTTCGTCCGCCGCACACCAGCTCCCCCGGCGAAAAAGCCGGAGGACGGGCACATCCTTCCGAAGATGGTCGAGGCCGCCTTCATGCCGCCGCGCGATGAAGCGGCAAAGCCGGAAGCGCCCGCCGCACCGCACGCCGAAGCGCCCGCCGCACCCGTTTTCGCCGTGCAGACCACGCTCGAGACCGCGCACGCCGAGCCGGAGCAGACGGCGATCGAGCCGGAGCCGGTCATACCGTGGCGCATCGCGGGCGAGGTGCTCGACACCTACATCGTCTGCGAGGACGCGGAGAAAACCGTCTGGCTCATCGACAAGCACGCCGCGCACGAGCGCGTGAATTTCGACCGCTTCAAGGCAAATCTTGAGCCCATCATGTCGCAGGAGCTGCTGACTCCCGTGGTCGCGCAGTTCGCCGCAGCGGAGTACACCGCGCTTGTTGGGCAGCTCGCGCTGCTGCGCGAGTTCGGCTTTGCCTGCGAGGAGTTCGGCGACGGCGCGATTTTGATCCGCGCCCTGCCCGCCGACATTCCCGCCGAGGACGCCGCGGCAAGTCTTGAGGACCTTGCGGGCCGCCTCGTCGAGACGCACCACGCCGACCCCGAGAGCGCCCGCGACGCGCTGCTGCACACCATGGCCTGCAAGGCCGCCATCAAGGGCGGCTGGAAAAGCGACGAGCGCGAGCTTCGCGTGCTGGTGGATAAGGTGCAGTCGGGCGAGGTCCGATTCTGCCCGCACGGACGGCCCGTGGCCGTCAAGCTCACCAAATACGAGCTGGAAAAAATGTTCAAGCGCGCCTGAGCGCGGAAAGGAGACGTCATGCCGCCCAAGGTAGTTTGCATCGTCGGCCCGACCGGCTGCGGAAAGACCGGACTCGGCGTCGCGCTGGCCGAAAGGCTCGGCGGCGAGGTCGTCTCCTGCGATTCCATGCAGCTCTACCGCGGCATGGTCATCGGCACCGCCGCACCGACGGAGGCGGAGACGCGGGGCGTGCCGCACCACATGGTCGGCGTGATCGACCCGCGCGAGGATTACTCCGTGGCGCGCTATGCCGCGGACGCCGCCGAATGTGTGGACGGCATCCTCGCGCGCGGAAGGCTTCCCATTCTCGTCGGCGGCACAGGGCTGTACCTCGACGCGCTCCTGCGCGGACACGGTTACGCTCCCGGCACGACCGGCGGAGAGACGCGCAGGCTTCTGGAGCGGCGCTGGGACAACGAGGGCGGCGAGGCCCTCTTCGCCGAGCTGCGCTCCATTGATCCGGAAAGCGCCGCCGTGCTGCACCCGAACGACAAAAAGCGCGTCATCCGCGCGCTCGAGGTCTACCGCGAGACAGGGAAGACCATGTCGCGGCACAATGCCGACACCCGGCTCGTCCCGCCGCGCTACGAGCCCGTCTACCTCGGTCTTGCCTACGCCGACCGCGAGGAGATGAAGCGCATCATCGACCTCCGCGTGGACCGGATGGTCGCACAGGGTCTGTTCGACGAGGTGCGCGCTCTGGTCGAGAGCGGCGTGCCGCGCACGGCGACGGCAATGCAGGCCATCGGCTATAAGGAATGTCTGGGCTGTCTCGCGGGCGAATGCACGCAGGACGAGGCCGTCGCCGAGATCAAGCTCCGCTCGCGGCAGTACGCCAAGCGCCAGCTCACCTGGCTGCGGCGGAACAGGGACATTCACTGGTTCTACCGGAAAAATTCCCGCGATCTTCCCGCCGCTTTACAATTTTCGACAGAAATTCTCACAAACCTTGGCGTATCCTGATTTTATACGGACGGCACCCATAAAACCGCCGCCCGAATAAAAAGAAAGGGTACATCCAACATGAAAAAGACAGCCAATCTTCAGGACATTTTCCTCACCAAAGCCCGCAAGCAGGGCGTGCCGCTGACCGTGTTCCTCGTCAACGGCTTCCAGATGCGCGGCAGCGTGACCGGCTTTGACAGCTTCACCGTCGTTCTTTTGAGCGAGGGTCGGCAGCAGATGATCTACAAGCACGCGATCTCGACCATCGCGCCGCTGAGTCCCATCGACCTGCACGAGGCGGACGAGACCGGGGAGGAATGACCTGAGCCTCCCGAGGTGCCTATGAGATCCCGATCCCTATCGACAAAACTGATCTTTGTTTTTCTGTTTCTCGCGGTGGCCGCCTACTTCAGCGTGCAGGTTTACCGCTACTTCGTCGACCCGCAGACCACCACGCTCGTCTACGCCTACTCCAGCGAGGACGCCATCGCCGCGACCGGCTATTTCGCGCGCGACGAGCAGGTGATCGCGTGCAGCGAAACGCTTCTGGAGCTCGAGCGCGCCGAGGGTGAACGCGTGAACGCGGGCGGCACGCTCGCAACGGTCTACCGCAGCGAGAGCGCGCTGAACGACCACCGTCAGCTCCGCGCGCTCCGGTCCCGGCTCGAGCAGCTGCGCTACGCGCGCGAGGCGTCCCGCGACGCCGAGACCGCGCTCAAGCTCGACGGCGACATCCGCGAGGACCTCTTTGCGCTGCGCGCTTCCCTTGCCGCCGGAAGCTGGACAAGCGTCGAGTCCACCGGCGAGGAGCTGCGCACGACGGTGCTCAAGCGCGAATACGCCTACGCGGGCACGGACGATCTGGATGTGCGCATCGACGCGCTCAATGCCGAGATCAGCACGCTCTCCGGCCGTCTGGAGGGCGGCACACAAACGATCCGCGCGCCGTTTGCCGGCACCTATAGCGCCGTCGCCGACGGCTACGAGGCCGTTCTCACCCCCGCGGCGCTGGAGAATATGACCGTCGCGCAGTACGACGCCATCGCCCCGGAGGCGGCAAGCTCGACCGTGGGCCGGCTAATCGCCGGCGAGGAGTGGCACTTCGTCACCGTGCTGAGCGCCGCAGACGCCGCGCGGCTGCAGAAGGGACAGGCCCTCAGCCTGCGCGCCGCGACCGGCGTGGACTTCGATCTTGACGTCACCGTCGAGCGCATCGGGCGTGAGGAGAACGGCCGCGTGATCGTCGTCCTGCGCGGCGGCAGCCATCTGGCCTACGTCACGCTCCTGCGCGCGCAGAACGTCGAGCTGATCCTCGCGCGCTACGAGGGACTGCGCATCCCCAAAAATGCCCTCCGCGTGGACGCGGACGGCAGCAGCGGCGTTTACTGCCTTGTGGGGCTGCGCGCCTACCGCAAGCCGGTGGAGGTCCTCTGGCAGGGCGAGGATTACTGTCTTGTCCGGCCCGTCGGCATCGAAACGAGCAGCGAAAGCCTGCGCCAGCTCTACACGCTGCGCGCCGGCGACGAGGCGATCGTCTCGGCAAACGATCTATACGATGGAAAGGTGGTCGAATGAACATGAGCATTCGGGAAAACATTCAGCAGGTACGGGAAAACATTGCCGCCGCGGCGCTCTCCGCCGGGCGCAGGCCCGAAGACATCACGCTTGTCGGCGCGAGCAAGATGAACGACGCCGCGGCCTGCCGCGAGGCCATCGCCGCGGGCATCGACGCGCTCGGCGAGAACCGCGTACAGGAGATGACGCAGAAGCTCGCGGAGAACGCCTACGACGGCGCGCCTCTGCACTTCATCGGTCATCTCCAGCGCAACAAGGTGAAGCAGGTCGTCGGCAAGGTCGCGCTCATCGAATCCGTCGGCTCCTATGAGCTGCTTGAGGATATCGACCGGCAGGCCGAAAAGCTCGGCATCGTCCAACCCATTCTCCTTGAGGTCAACGTCGGCGGGGAGGAGGCCAAGAGCGGCTTTGCCGTCTCCGAGGTCCGCGCCGCCGCCGAAAGGGCCAAGAGCCTCTCCCACGTCGTGCTGCGCGGGCTGATGACCATTCCGCCGGTCGCCGAGAGCGAGCACGGGAGCGTGCCCTACTTTGAAAAAGTTCATGCGCTTTATGTTGACATCAACGCGAGTTTGTATGATAATAAGCTTGATATATTATCTATGGGCATGAGCGGCGATTATGAGGACGCCGTCCGCTGCGGCGCGACGATGGTGCGCGTCGGCACGGCGATCTTCGGCGCGCGCCACTATACGCTTTGATACAGGGAGGTTTTTTCCATGGGACTCATTGACGATCTGAAGAAATGGGCGCATCCCTACGAGGATGAGGACGAAGAATACGAAGACGATTTTGCCGAGCTCGGCTCCCGCGACACGGGCGCCTTTGCCGACGAGCGGCCCAGCCGCCGCGAGCGCGACCGCGACGAGGACCGCCGCAACAAGGTCGTCAACATCCACGCGACGACGCAGCTCAAGGTCGTGCTCGTCAAGCCCGAGCGCTTTGAGAATGCCAGCGAGATCGCCGACCACCTGAAGGAAAAGCGCACGGTGGTCATCAACCTCGAATCCACGAACAAGGACATTGCCCGCCGCCTGATCGACTTCCTCTCCGGCGTCGCCTACGCGGGCGAGGGCAAGATCAAGAAGGTCGCGGCCAACACCTACATCATCACGCCCTACCACGTCGATATCATGGGCGACCTGATCGACGAGCTGGAAAACAACGGACTGTACTTATAAGAGACGGAGGGCTGCACGATGCTGACACCGCAGGAGGTTTCCAACCACGCATTTGCCAAGGCCGTCATGGGCGGCTACAACATGGCCATGGTCGATGAGTTCCTTGATGAGTTGACCGACGACTATACCTCGCTTTACAAGGAAAACGCCGCGCTCAAGGCGAAGATGAAGGTGCTCGTGGACAAGGTCGAGGAATACCGCTCGACCGAGGACGCCATGCGCGCCGCGCTGCTGACCGCGCAGAAGATGGCAGACAGCATGGTCGCCGAGGCGGAGGAGAAGAAAAAGTCTCTGCTCGAAAACGCCGAAAGCGAGGCCAACCGCAAGATCGGCGCGCTGCGCGACGAAGTCGCGCAGGAGGAGCGCCGCCTGACCGCCGCCAAGGCCGAGACCGCAGACTTCCTCGCCCGCGTGCGCGAGCTTTACGAGCGTGAGATGAAGCTCCTCGAGGAGCTTCCCGAAGCGGACCTCGCCCCCGCGGCTCCGCTGGAGCTCGCCAAGCCCGCCGCCGACGTCAGCGAGATCGAAAAGAGCATCATGGATTCCTTCAAGCTCCCCGACCTCACGAAGGCGGCGGAGGTCGAGCCGGAGGCCGAGGAAGCGCCCGAGGAGCCGGAGGAAAGCCCGGAGGAGGGCAATCCCTTCCTCGATTCCGCGACCCGCGCCATCAAGCTCAGCGACCTCAAGTTCGGCCGCAACTACCACGGCGAAGAATAAAACGCACTTCAAAAGAGCGGCTCTCTCCGAGCCGCTTTTTTCACAGGAGGACACCATGACCAAACGCCCTATCGTCGCGTTCCTTTACGACTTTGATAAGACCCTCTGCACCACCGATATGGAGGATTATGCCTTTATTCCCTCCCTCGGCTACACGCCCTCGGAGTTCTGGGCCAAGGCCAACGGCTTCGGCTATGAGAACAAAATGGACGGCCTGCTCGCCTATATGTACACCATGATCCGCGAGTGCGCCGCGCAGGGCATCCGTCTCGACCGCGATTATCTGGTCCGCTCGGGCGAGGCCATCGAGCTATTTCCCGGCGTGCGCGAGTGGTTCGCGCGCATCACCGCCTACGGCGCGGACCTCGGCGTGGACGTGGAGCATTACGTCATCTCCTCCGGTCTGCGCGAGATCATCGAGGGCAGCGGCATCGCCCATGAGTTCAAGCAGATCTACGCCTGCGAGTTCTATTACGACGAAAGCGGCCTCGCCGCCTGGCCGAAGCTGGACGTCAACTTCACAAACAAGACGCAGTTCGTCTACCGCATCAACAAGGGCATTCTCGACATCGCCCGCGACAAGGAGCTCAACGACTCCATGCCCGACGACTCCAAGCGCGTGCCGTTCACCAACATGGTCTACGTCGGCGACGGACTTTCCGACGTGCCGTGCATGAAGATGATGCGCGCCTACGGCGGACAGGCCGTCGCGGTCTATCAGAAGAGCAACCGCGCGGGCGTGGAAAAGCTTTTGCAGGACGGGCGTGTAGACTTCATTTTCCCTGCCGACTACCGCGAGGGAACGGAGTTCGACAAAACGGTGCACAACATTCTGCGCAAAATGGCAGTCTCCGACGCGCTGAGCGAGAAGAACGCCGAGCAGCTGCGCGCCATCGGGCAGGGTGACGACCCCGACCAAGTCATGCTATTCTAAGAGGAGAACGCTATGGACGAAATGAACACCGTCGGCACGCTCTACATCGTAGCGACGCCCATCGGCAACGCACGCGACATGACCGAGCGCGGCCGTCAGATTTTAGAGACGGCAGACATCATCGCGGCGGAGGACACCCGTCGCAGCGTCGTGCTGCTCAACAAGCTCGGCATCCGCGGCAACCAGCTCTCCGCCAACCACAAGTTCAACGAATACGGCAAGGCGAAGTGGTTCATCGAGCAGCTTCAGCAGGGCAAGAGCATCGCCGTCATCACCGATGCGGGCACACCCTGCATCTCCGACCCCGGCAACGAACTGATCCGCGCCGCCATCGATGCGGGCATCCGCGTGGTCGGCGTGCCCGGCTGCTGCGCCGCGGTCACGGCGCTGTCCATCTCGGGCTTCGACCTTTCGACCTTCTTTTTCTTCGGCTTCTTCCCGCGGGAGGCTGCCGACCGCCGCCGTGCGCTCGCCATGATGCGCCGCGGCGACACGCGCACCTACTGTTTTTACGAAAGCCCCAAGCGCATCATGGACGCGGTGGAGTTCTTCATCATGGAGCACGCCGGCGTGCGGCTATGCCTGTGCAACGACATGACGAAGCTCCACGAGATGACCTTCCGCGGCACGCCCGCCGAGGTGCGCGATCAACTGCTCGCCAAGGGCAGCTACGATAAGGGCGAATACGTCCTGCTCTGCGAGGTGGAGGAGGACTATCTCATCACCGAGGTCGAGCACGTCTCCTCGCCCGAAGCGCTGCTGGTGGACTGCATGGTGCGCTGCGACTGCACCGCCAAGGACGCCATCAAGCTGCTTTTGAAGGACGACAACAACACCTACAGCAAAAACGAGCTCTACGCCGCGCATCTTGCCCTGAAAGAGAGGTTCGGCGCATGAGCATCGTGTTGGACGACCTCACCGCGCAGCTCGACACGCTCACCAAGGCCGTGCTTTCTCAGCCGCTCGCGCGCATCGGCTGCTCCAGGGTGACCATCCGCCCGCTGTCGCTGCGTGGCAAGGCGTTTTTTCAGCTTGAATACCAGCAGGGGCAGAAGGTCACGCACCGCAACGTGACGAAGGGCGAGCTGCCCGGGCTGTTCGCGCAGGAGCTGGACGGTCTTTATCTTCAGGCCGTGCTCTGCACCGAAACAGAGACGCGCCAGTACATCCGCAAAACGAACGGCAGCTACAAATGCACCGCGAAAGGCGAGGCGCAGCGCACCGCCGCGCCGAAGGCGCATGACCGCCGAAAGGAATACATCCTTGCCGAGGGCGAGAACATTCCCGCGCTCGTCGACCTCGGCGTGTTTACGCCGGACCTCCGCATCGTCAAGGCGAAGTATGATAAGTACAAGCAGATCAACCGCTTTATCGAGCTGGTGGACGACGCCTTCCGCGCCTCGGAGCAGCAGGAGATCACCATTCTCGACTTCGGCTGCGGCAAATCGTACCTCACGTTCATTCTCTACTATTACTTCACCGTCAAGCGCGGCGTGAAAGCCACGATACTCGGCTACGACCTCAAGGAGGACGTGGTCGAGCATTGCAACGCCATCGCGCAAAAGTACGGCTACGACGGCCTGCGCTTCGTCGTGAGCGACGTCACGCGCGACACGCTCGCGGACACCCATGTGGATATGGTCGTCACGCTCCACGCCTGCGACACCGCCACGGACTACGCCCTCTGGTACGCCGTCGAAAAGGGCGTGAAGCACATTTTCTCCGTTCCCTGCTGCCAGCACGAGATCAACGCCACCATCCACAAGGGCGGCGATTTCGACGTGCTGCTGCGCCACGGTCTTTTGCAGGAGCGCTTTTCCGCGCTGCTGACAGACTCCATCCGCGCCGCCGTGCTCGAGGACATGGGCTACACGGTGGACGTGATCGAATTCATCGACTTCGCCCACTCGCCGAAAAACCTCATGCTCCGCTGCGTCAAGGACCGCCGCGTGGGCGAGAGGAACCTTTCCGCCGCGCGGGAGCTCGCGGAAAAATACGGCTTCCGCCAGACACTTCTGGAGCTTGCGGAGAAAAAATGTCACAGCGCGCAAAACACCGCCTTTTAAGCGGTGTTTTCTCTTCTTGACAGGGAAATCCTTTCGCAGTAAGATAATGCCCGCCGTTAGGTAAGGCGGCAGCAGGAGGGTTCGATATGGACTACTATCTTTTAACGGATATGGCCGCGCAGATCGGCTACGAGCTGGCCGCCGCCGGAGCGGAGACCTTCCGCATCGAGGAGACGATGCGCCGCGTGCTCGCGGCCTACGGCATCGAATGCGAGGCCTTTGCGATCCCCAACTGCGTCATGGTCAGCCTTGAGGCGGACAACGGCAAGCCGCTGATGGTGATGAAGCGCGTCGGCTTCCACGGCAACGATCTTGACGCGGTCGAGCGGCTCAACGCGCTCTCGCGCCGCATCTGCGCCGAAACGCCCGACCCCGCCGTTGCCGCGCAATGGCTGGAGGAGACAAGAAACGATCGCCGCAGCTATTCCGTTCCCGTTTATTACCTTGGCAATCTTCTTGCCGCGTCCGGCTTCTGCCCCGTCTTTGGCGGAACCCTGCGCGACAGCCTGTGGGCGGGCCTGATGGGGCTTATCATCGGCTTTGTCACGCGCCGGATGGATAAGCTCGAGACCAACCCCTTTTTCAGCACCATCGCCGCCGCCTTCGCCATGGCGGTGCCCGCCTACCTCGCCGCCGCTTTCGGGCTGGTCGACTATGTGGACGCGGTCATCATCGGCTCGCTGATGATCCTGGTCCCCGGTCTGCTCATCACCAACTCCATGCGCGACATCATCTACGGCGACACAAACTCCGGCGTCAACCGCATCGTGCAGGTGCTCCTCTCGGCGCTCGCCATCGCCATGGGCACTGCGGCCGCGTGGCACATCACCTCCTCCCTCTACGGCCAGACCGCCGCCAGCACGCTTTCCTATCCCTTCTGGCTTCAGGCCATCGCCATCGCGGTCGCCTGCACCGGCTTTGTTATCCTCTTCAACGTCCACGGCTGGGGGCGCTGCCTGTGCGCGCTCGGCGGCGTCGTGACGTGGATGGCGTATCTGCTGTGCGGCGAGCTCGGTCTCGGTCCCTACGGCGCAAACTTCATCGCCGCCGCGGTCGCCGCCGTCTATGCCGAGGGCATGGCCCGCGCCCGCAAGTATCCGGTCACCTCGTATCAGGTCATCTCCGCCGTACCGCTGCTGCCCGGCGCCGGTATTTACTACACCATGTCCCTCGGGCTGAACGGCAGCACCCAGCTCGCCCTCCAGCGGGGCTTCGCCACCGCAGGCATCGCCGGCAGTATCGCCGCCGCGATCCTGCTCGTCTCATCCGTCGTCCGCCTGTTCACCGCGCAGCGGAAAAAATAAGGCAATATAAGGCAAAGGGAAGACACGCGCTGCGTATCTTCCCTTATCCTTTCTCCGCCCGGCGGAATGAAAAGGGGACGGGCATTGCGCCCGACCCTGCCGGTATGGCGGAGCGTGACTCGCAAGCGGGCCGCTCAATCCAGAAAATACATATTCATCTGCGCGCAGGCGACGAGCGCGCCGGTGTCGTCGGTGATATTGACTTCAAAAAAGCCAACGTGTCCGCCGACCTTGATCTCGCGCCCGACCGCCGTCAGCGTCTTGCTGTGCGTGGTGGGCCGCAGGTAATTCATCGAGCCGTTGAGCGTGACGTTGCGCCGCCCGTACTTGATGCGCGCAAAGGCTCCGGCGGCGGTGTCCGCCATCGTGTAGAGGAAGCCTCCGTGGACGCTGCCCCAAACGTTGCGGCTGTTGTCGGTGATCTCGGCCTCCAGCACGCTCCTTTCCTCATCAACGGAAACGATGCGGATCCCGTTGTGCCGGATAAATCCATTGGATTCGTGCTTGATTTTTTCTGCGTAATTCTCTATCATAGCTATCGTGCTCCTCTGCTCCTTGGCTGTGCTTCTGCCAAAGATCATAGCAGAAGTGCGCGCGGCCTGCAAGGCAAATTCAAAAGAAATCACTACCGGCAAAGAGAGGTCAGATCACCATGCGCTCCATTCCCGCTCAAATCAAAAGCTACGCGCCGGGCTTCGCGCTCGCGCTCGTCATCGCGCTGCTCGCCAAGGGCATCGAGGCGCTGCTGCCATTCGACGTCATCGGCGCGTCCGTCATCGCCATGTTCATCGGTATGCTCATCAACGGCTACCGCAAGCCCGGCAAGACCACCGCGCCCGGCGTGAAGTTCACGGCGAAGAAGATTTTGAAATTCGCCATCATTCTCCTCGGAGCGAGCCTGAACGTCACGACCATCCTGAACGTCGGCAGAATGTCGCTGACCGTCATGTTCTTTACGCTCCTTACCTGCTTCGGCGGCGGCTACTTCATTGGCCGCGCGCTGGGGCTGGACTGGAAGCTCTCGAACCTCATCTCCGCGGGCACCGGCATCTGCGGCGGCAGCGCCATCGCGGCGGTCGCGCCCGTCATCGACGCCAAGGACAGCGACATCGCCTACGCTCTCTCCGCGACCTTCCTCTTTGATATGGCGATGATCGTGCTCTTTCCCATCATGGGCCGCGCGATGGGCCTTTCCGATATGGCCTACGGCCTGTGGGCGGGCACGGCGGTCAACGATACCTCCAGCGTCGTCGCCGCAGGCTATGCCTTCAGCGAGGGCGCGGGCGACTTCGCCACCATGGTCAAGCTCACGCGCACGCTCGCCATCATCCCGACGGTGGTGGTATTCTCGTTTGTGAGTATGCACCTGAGGAAAAAGGAAGCCGCCGCGTCCGGCGGCGCGGTGCAGATCAGGTGGAGGAGCGTCTTTCCGTGGTTCATTCTCGGCTTTCTCGCCATGGCGGTGCTCAGCAGCGTGGGCGTGATCCCCGCGGCAGCCGCGGCGGCGCTCAAGAAGGTCAGCAAGTTCCTCATGGTCACGGCGCTCGCCGCAGTCGGCCTCAACACGAGCTTCGCCGAAATGAAGAAATCCGGCGCGGCGCCGATGGTGCACGGCTTCCTGATCTCCGCGCTCGTCGTCCTCGTGGCGCTGGCCGTGGAGTATTTCATGGGCATCCTGCCGTTCTGACATACCGCAGCGCCCGGGGAGATTGCCCCGTGAGCGGCGCTTACAAGGAAAGGAGAACCTCCAATGAAAAAACAGTTATGCTCTCTGCTGACAGCTCTCGCTCTGGCCGTCGGCCTTCTGCCGTCCGCGGCTCGCGCCGCGGAAAATGCGCCGTCCTTTGCCGATGTTCCCGCTGCCGCGTGGTACGCGGACGCGGTGCAGTACGTCTATGAAAACGGTCTTATGACCGGCGTTTCGGAGAGCGAGTTTGCGCCGGACGGCACAGCGACGCGCGGCCAGATCGTCACCATTCTCTGGCGTCTCGCGGGCAGCCCTGTGGTCAACTATGCCATGCGCTACGCCGATGCGGACGAGGGCGCGTGGTACGGCGAGGCCGTGCGCTGGGCGGCTTCGACCGGCGTCGTTACCGGCTATACCGAGAGCAGCTTCGGCCCGAACGACGCCATTACCCGCGAGCAGCTCGCCGCGATCCTCTACCGCTATATTAAAACGCAGGGGCAGGGCTTTACCGGTATGTGGTACTTCCCACTGCGCTATGACGATGCGGCCAGCATCAGCAGTTGGGCAGACGAGGCGATGCACTGGTGCGTGATGAAGGGCCTCCTCAACGGCACGAGCGAAACGGCGCTCAGCCCCCAGCTTACCGCGACGCGCGCGCAGCTGGCGGCCATCCTTCAGCGCTTCTGCGAACTGCCCAAGGAAGCCGTGAGCGGGAGCGCCGCGCAGACCGCCTATGACCGTGCGTCGGCCTACCTGACCGCCGCCGTGAGCGCGCCGCGCTATGGCAGTCTCGGCGGCGAGTGGACGGTGCTGGCCCTCGCCCGCGGCGGCACGGACACCGAGACCGCTTATTTCACCGGCTACTGCGCCGCGCTCGAGCAGACCGTCCGCGAAGCAAACGGCGTGCTCAGCGAGCGCAAGTACACCGAGTACAGCCGCGTCATCCTCGCGCTCTCCGCGCTCGGGAAGGACGCGCGGGACGTCGCGGGCTTTGATCTGACGCTTCCGCTCGGCGACTACGAAAAGACGGCGGCGCAGGGCGTGAACGGCGTGATCTACGCGCTCCTCGCGCTCGACAGCCGCGACTATCCCATGCCGCAGAACGCGGCGGCAAGCACGCAGGCGACGCGGCAGCTGTATGTGGACGCTATCCTGACCGCTCAGCTTGCAAACGGCGGCTGGAGCTTCATGGGCGAGGACGCCGATCCCGACCTGACCTCTATGGCCTTACAGGCGCTGGCGAAGTATCGGGAGCAGAGCAGCGTCCGGCCGGCAGTCGACCGCGCGCTCGTGTGCCTGAGCGCCATGCAGAACGCGGACGGCGGCTTCTCTTCCTGGGGGAGCGAGAATGCCGAGAGCTGCGCGCAGGTGCTCCTTGCGCTCAACGCGCTGGGTCTCGATGCGGATGACAGCCGCTTCGTAAAGAACGGCCACAGCGTGCTTGACGCGCTGCTGACCTATCAGAACGCAGACGGCGGCTTCTGCCACGAGTGTGGTGGGGAAACGAATCTCATGGCAAGCGAGCAGGCAGCCTGCGCCCTCGCGTCGCTCGTCCGCGCCGAGCGCGGCGAGAGCAGCTTCTACCGGATGGCGGCGCTGACGCAGCCTGCCGCCTGATGGCATAGCAGCACCGAAACGAAAGGAGGGAGACGGACATGAAAACGGCAAAGCGCCTTTGTGCGGCGCTGCTGGCGCTTGCACTGATATTCACTCTTGCGGGCTGCAATGCACAAACGACGGAGCCGACGCCGACACCCACGCCGGCGCAGAGCGAAACGCCCGCGCCCGCCACGTCCGCTCCCTCCGAGACCGAACGGCAGGAGGCAGAGACTCCTGCCGCTCCGCCGGTCGGAGAACAGCAGCCAGTGGAAAGCGGCGCGCCAGAGGGAAACGCCTCCGACGCATTGCCGACAGGCAGCAGCTCCGACGCACAGGACAGCTCATCCAACAAACCCGATGCATCACCGGAGAACGCCGCGCCGACGTGTACGGTCTCCATCTCCTGCGCGGCGATTCTGGAAAATCTCGGCCGGCTCAACGCGGAGAAGGCTGACTTGATCCCTGCGGACGGCGTTCTGCTGGCTCCGACCGCAGTGGAATTTACTGAGGGCGAGAGCGTGTTTGACGTGCTCAAGCGCGTGTGCCGCGAGAACAAGATACACATGGAGTTTTCCGAAACGCCGGTCTACCAGTCCGCCTACATCGAGGGCATCGGCAACCTCTACGAGTTCGACTGCGGCGAAGGCTCGGGCTGGATGTACCGCGTGAACGGCGAATTTCCCAACTACGGCTGCTCGCGTTATACCCTCGCGGACGGCGACACCGTCGAGTGGGTCTACACCTGCGACTTCGGCGCGGATGTGGGCGGAGGGCTCGGCGCATGAAGCATCACGCCTTTCTCGCCTGCCATCCGGCGGTGAACCTTCTGTACTTTGTACTGGTGCTGACGTTTTCCATGTTCTTCCTGCACCCCCTCTGCCTTGCCGTCTCGCTCTGCGCTGCGCTCTGGTGTGCCGCGCAGTTAAACGGCGGCACGGCGGTGCGGCGCACCGCGCGCTGGCTCGCGCCGTCGGCTCTGCTCGCCACGCTGGTGAACCTTGCCTTCAACCATCAGGGCGCGACCATTCTGGCCTATCTGCCCTCGGGCAACCCTCTGACGCTGGAGTCCATCGCCTACGGCCTTGCCGCCGCGGCGATGCTCGCCGCCGTGGTGCTGTGGTTTTCCTGCTGGAACACGGTGATGACCTCAGACAAGCTCATGCACCTTTTCGGGCGCGTCGTGCCCGCCCTCTCGCTCCTGCTCTCCATGACGCTGCGCTTTGTGCCCCGCTTTCAGGCAAAGCTCCGCGAGGTGACGGCGGCGCGGCGGGGCATGGGACTGTACGCGGAAAAGGGCCGGCTTCAAACGCTCAAGAGCGCCGTGACGGTCTTTTCCGTCATGGTGACGTGGAGCCTTGAGAACGCCGTGGAGACGGCGGACAGCATGAAAAGCCGCGGCTACGGACTGCCGGGCCGCACAGCCTTTTCCCTTTACCGCTTCAGCCGCCGCGACAGGCTGCTGCTTTTGTGGCTGACGCTCTGCGGCGCTTACGTCGCCGCGGGTTGGGCGCTCGGCGGCGTGAAGTGGCGCTACTATCCCACGGCGCGCGGCGTGCTGACGCCGTATTCCGCGAGCGTGCTGCTCGCGTATTTTCTGCTCTGCCTGACGCCGGTGCTGCTGCAAAGAAAGGAGGCGCGCACATGGAGCTCTATCGCGTCGAAAACCTGACCTTTACCTACCCCGGGCAGTTCGCGCCCGCCCTGCGGGATGTGAGCCTGACGCTCTGCGCGGGCGAGTTTGTCACGCTCTGCGGGCTTTCCGGCAGCGGCAAAAGCACGCTCCTCCGCCAGCTGAAGACCGTTCTCGCGCCCAACGGCGTCCGCCGGGGCGCGGTCCTTTTCGACGCCCGCCCGCTCTCCGACGTTTCGCAGCGCGAGCAGGCGGAGCGCATCGGCTTTGTGCAGCAAAGTCCGGAAAACCAAATCGTCACCGACAAGGTCTGGCACGAGCTGGCCTTCGGGCCGGAGAGCCTCGGGTACGATACGCCCACCATCCGCCGCCGCGTCGCCGAGATGGCGGGCTTTTTCGGCATGGAGAGCTGGTTCCACAGGGAGGCGGCGTCGCTCTCCGGCGGGCAGAAGCAGCTTTTGAACCTGGCCGCCGTGCTGACCCTGCAGCCAGACGTGCTCATTTTAGACGAGCCGACCGCGCAGCTCGACCCCATCGCGGCGGCGGACTTTCTCGCCGCGCTCGCACGGGTCAACCGGGAGCTGGGCACAACGGTGCTGCTCTCCGAGCAGCGGCTGGAGGAGGCGCTGCCCCTCTCCGACCGCGCCGTTGTGCTGGACGGCGGGGCGGTCCTCGCGGACGGCGCGCCCCGCGCCGTGGGCGCGCAGCTGCGCGCGGCGGGACACGAGCTGTTCCGCGCCATGCCCGCCGCCATGCGCGTGTGGGCGGCGGTGGAGAACGACCTTCCCTGTCCCGTCTCCGTGCGGGAGGGGCGGGACTGGCTGGCAGACTTTGCCGCCTCGCACCCCCTCAAAAGCCTGCCGGAGCGCCCGCTGCCCGCACCCTCGGAGGAGGCGGTCGTAACCGTCTCGGATGCGTGGTTCCGCTATACGCCAGACGCGCCGGACGTGCTGCGCGGGCTGGAGCTGACGGTGCGGCGGGGCGAACTTTTCGCCATCCTCGGCGGCAACGGCGCGGGCAAATCCACCACGCTCCGGCTGCTGGCGGGCCTGCAAAAGCCCTATCGCGGAGAGGTCCGCGTCACCGGCAAAGCGGCGCTCCTGCCGCAGGCGGTGCAGACGCTCTTTGCCAAAAAAACCGTGCGCGAGGACCTTGCCGAGGTCACCTCCGACAGGGCGATGCTCGCCTATGTCACCGCCCTCTGCCGTCTGGACGCGCTGCTGGACCGTCACCCCTACGACCTTTCCGGCGGCGAGCAGCAGCGCGCGGCGCTGGCAAAGGTTTTGCTCACGCGGCCCGATATCCTGCTCCTCGACGAACCGACGCGCGGACTGGACGCGGCCTTCAAGGCGGAGCTGGCTGAGCTGCTGCAAAGCCTGCTCGCGCAGGGCGTGACCGTCGTTCTGGTCAGCCACGACGTGGAGTTCTGCGCCGCCTATGCGCAGCGCTGCGCGCTCTTTTTCGACGGCTCCATCGCCTCCGACGGCGCGCCCCGGGAGTTTTTCGCGCTCAACCGCTTCTACACCACGGCGGCGAACCGCATGGCGCGCGACCGGCTGCCCGCAGCCGTGACGGCGGAGGACGTCATCGCCGCCTGCGGCGGCAGGGAAGCGCCTAAAAAGGAGCGGCGGGAGCCTCCGCCGCAGCCGCCGAAAGCGGCGGACACACCCGCCGCGCCGCCGGAAAAGCGAAGGCTTTCCCCGCGCACGGCCGTCTCCTCTCTGATCGCCCTTCTGCTCATCCCCCTGACGCTGGTGTTCGGCCCCAAGCTGCTGGGCGACCGGAGCTACTACGCCGTTTCGCTGCTGATGGTGCTTGAGGCCATGCTGCCGTTCTTCCTTGCCTTCGAGGGGCGCAAACCCCGCGCGCGGGAGCTGGTCGTGACTGCGGTGCTCTGTGCGCTGGGCGTGGCGGGCCGTGCGGCCTTTTTCATGCTGCCCCAGTGCAAGCCCGTTCTGGCATTGACGATCCTTGCGGGCGCGGCCCTGGGCGGGGAGACGGGCTTCCTCGTGGGCGCGGTGACCATGCTGGTCTCTAACATCCTCTTTTCGCAGGGGCCGTGGACGCCGTGGCAGATGCTCGGCATGGGGCTGTGCGGCTTTCTCGCGGGGCTGGTGTTCCGCAGGGGCAGAGCGCCGAGAAAGCGGGGGACGCTCTGCGTCTTCGGCGCAGTGAGCGCGTTTGCCGTCTACGGTATCCTGCTCAACGCCTACTCCGCGCTGCTCGCCACAGGCGCGCTGACGTGGCAGAGTCTTGCGGTCTACTGCGCCTCCGGCTTTGCAATGGATGCGGTGCAGGCCATCTCCACGGTGATTTTCCTCTGGTTTTTCACCGAGCCGATGCTCGATAAGCTCGAGCGTGTCAAAATCAAATACGGCTTCGCGTGATGACCGCTCGCCGCATCGCTCCCGAAGCTGCGGCCGGGGACAACAACGAGCCGGTGTACCCCAGCCGCGCAATGCCGGCAGCGCGTCACGCCACGCCGATACTCGCAAAAAATGCCTGTGATGCTGTAACATCACAGGCATTTTGTCATGGCATATCAGTATGGATGCCGACCGAACCGGGACCCCACAAGGTGGGGCGGCGCGGGTGCGCCGTCACAAGTATTTTGCGCAGCAAGATCTTGGCGCAGGGGCAATTCACTCGCCCCGAGCATATTCGATTTCCTTGGGGTGGAGCGACCACAGGGAGCGGAACCCAAAAATAAGACCATCTGCCAAAGGCAGATGGTCTTATTTTTGGCGCAGCGGGTGGGATTCGAACCCCCGGTGAGGTTTCCCTCAAACTGATTTCGAGCCATTTGGAGAGGAAATCCAATGAAAATTGATGCGTTCCTCTCGTGACCCTTAAAACCGCAATCCACTCGCACTCACTACTCTGCACAAAGCGTAGAAAATGCGTAGATAGAGTCAAGTCTGCTGGACACAGCATAGTCTAAAAAGCACCAAATATCAAGGATTTCCGAGGACGGAAAGCCAAACGCTCCACACGATTTCGAATCGTATGGACAAGGTGTTTTCGGGATAATATAGGCGCTTATAGGGAGGCCAAATTCCTGATATTACAACGATTCCGAGGCATACAGTATGTAGGGCTTGAGCCAGTAAAAGCATGAGCTTCCCGCAAAGTGTAGAAAAAGTGTAGAAGTAAGAAGGACAAATAACCCTTTGAGTAACGATAGTTTCAGGCTCCCATAGCGGCCGAGTATACACCGGAGAATTTACTCCTTCTGCCGGAAGCAGACATCTCAGGCATGGGTCTGCGCTCTCCGCACGAGGGAAAGTGCCTTCCCGCTCCCTCCGTATTGGACGAAAGCCCTGCCGTCTTGAAGACAGCAGGGCTCTCGAAAAGAATAAGCAAAGAAGTTATTTTTGAGGATATTTCGCTGTCCGTTCCAAAGGGCAAAGTGACCGCCATAACGGGGCAAAACGGCGCGGGGAAAACCACCCTTGCGCAAATCCTCTGCGGGCTGGCGAAGCAGACAAGGGGACATATCCTGATAGACGGGAAAAAGGCAAGAGCGGCAGCTCGGCGCAGGGAGATCTATTACTGCGGCAACGACACGTCAACGCAGTTTTTTACGGCGAGCGTGGCGGATGAACTGCTGCTGAATACCGAATTGACGGAAGAAAGCAAAGACCGTGCTAGACATTTGCTGAAGGAGTTTGGGCTTTACGAGTACAGGGACGCGCACCCGTCCACCCTGTCCGGCGGGCAGAAGCAGCGCCTTGCCATTGTCTGCGCCGTCTTTTCCGGCCGCGGGATACTGATCCTTGACGAGCCCACCAGCGGCCTTGACGGGCGGAACATGCGCCTGATCGCAGAAAGGCTGAAAAGCGAAGCGCGGAACGGCAGGACCATTCTCGTGATCACTCACGACCACGAGCTGATCGAGAGCTGCTGCGATAATGTTGTGGAGGTTGAAAAACGATCATCATGAAACCGCCAAGGGCACTATGGGATATCCGCGCCGGGGGAATCGTTTTCTGCCCCTGCCGGCAGCTCTACCGCGATGGTCGTGCCCTTGTCCGAGCTTTCCTCCACCCAAACGGAGCCGCCGTGGAGATTGGCGATCTCCCACACCAGAGAAAGTCCCAGTCCCGCGCCGCCGTACTCGCGGCTGCGGGACTTGTCTACCCGGAAGAAGGGCTGGAAGATACTGCGCTGATACACCTCCGGAATGCCGCAGCCGGTGTCGGAAACGCGAATGATGCACTTTTCCTGCCCCTGCGCAAGCTCGACCCGCACCGAGCCGCCCGGCCGGTTGTACTTGACAGCGTTCTCCGTCAGGTTGAAGAGCAGACGGTAGATCAGCGCGTCGCTGCCGGTGAGGGCGGCGTCGCCCTCCGCTTCCAGCGTGATGCTTCGCTTCTCCGCCAGCGGCGCGAGATCTGTGAAGATCTCCTCGACCATGGGGGCGAGCTGGAGCTGCTCGTTTCGCGCCACCTGCTGCAAATTGCTCATCTCCAGCAGCGTCTTGGTCATCTGCGTCAGCCGCTCCGTCTGCTCGCGCAAAAGCGTGAGGAATTCCGCCGTCTCCGGCCGCACATCGGGATGCTCCGCAGAAAACAGCTCCAGCTGCGCCTGCATCAGCGCCAGCGGCGTGCGCAGCTCGTGGGCAGCGTTGCCGGTGAACTGCCGCTGGGCGGCAAAGGCATTGTTCAGCCGCTCCAGCATCTGGTTAAACGAGCGGCTCAGCTGCCGGAACTCCGAAATGGCGTCTTCATCGATCCTCATATCGGCAAGATTGTTCAGCTGCACCTGCTCCACCTGCGAGGCAAAGCTGCGAAGGGGCTTGAGGGCGCGTCCGCTGACGAAATAGGCGAGGATGCCGCTGAGCAGCGTTACCGCCGCCGTGATATACCAGTTGGTGGTGCGGAAGCTCCCCTGCACCCCATCGACGACGATGGTCAACTCCTCGTTGGGCGCTATGAGCTGCGGGTCAAAGCTCGCCGCTCCGCCATCATTCAGGATCACCGTGCCGCCGCCCTGTAAGCTGTCCGCAATGGTGTCCATATAGTACACACCGGAGGAGCACAGCAGCAAATTCATGGCCACGCAGGTGATGCCGATGAGCAGGACGGACATCAGTGTGATGCGCCACTGCAGGGAAAGACGCTTCATACTTCCTCGCCTCCCATCAGATAGCCCTCGCCAATGCGGTTGCGGATGGGGTCATAGCCCAGCACGGCGCGGAGCTTTTTGCGCAGGGCGGAGATGTGGACGCGAATGGAATTGCTGAAGCTGTCCACGCTGTTGTCCCAAACGTGATCCATCAGCTCCTCCTGACTCACGGGCCGCCCCTGATGCACCATCAAATATTCCAGAATACCCGTCTCCTTGCGGGTCAGTGTCAAGGTCTGCCCGTTGACGGCGGCGGTGCGGGAGCGGGTGTCAAAGGTCAGGGCTCCGCAGCTTAGCAGCACATCCTGCTGGGTGAACTGCCGCAAGGTCAGGCTGCGGATGCGGGCCTCCAGCTCGGCAAGATGAAAGGGCTTTGCCAGATAGTCGTTTGCCCCGGCGTCCAGTCCCTGCACCTTGTCCTCCACCTCGCTGCGGGCGGAGAGGATCAGCACCCGCGTCTCCCGGTCGGTCTGCCGCAGGGTGCGCAGCACCGTCATGCCGTCCTTTTTCGGCAGATTCAGATCAAGAAGTACCAGATCGTAGCGCTCCACGCCCAGCAACTCCAGAGCCTTCTCCCCGTCGTAGCAGTAGTCCACGCTGTAGGCCAGCCGCCGCAGGCTGCGGACGATCGTTTCGCACAGGGCGCGTTCATCTTCAATTACTAAAAGGTGCATGAGAGCCCTCCTTTTTATTTCTCCGTTTTTGTGGTGCTTTCATTATAGCAAAAATAGATAAGGTTTGCGTTAAATTTTCGTTCTTAACAGAGACTTTAACTCTCCCGCGCTATGATGGGGGCACAAAATCGGAAAGGGTGATGAAAATGAGCTGCGGGAAAAAGGCCGCGGCGCAGATCGCGCTGCTGATGGCCGGAATCGCCATGCTGTGCTTCGGCGTATGGCGGGGCGAGGCGGCGACGGTGCTGAGCAAAGCCATCAAACTATGTCTGGAGTGTGTGGGCATTGGATAAGAAGCTTTCAGGCGTTTCGCAGACCATGTCCCGCTTCCGGGGCTGGATTCAGGCAGGGGCAACGCTGCTGACCAACCTGCACCTGCCGAACTTCCTCAAGGGAGGACTGTATCAGGGCGCGGGGAAAACCGTCTGCGTGCCGGGGCTGAACTGCTACTCCTGTCCGGCGGCCTCCGGAGCCTGCCCCATCGGGGCGTTTCAGGCAGTGGTGGGCTCGTCCAAGTTCAGCTTCTCCTATTATATCACAGGCTTTCTCATTCTGCTGGGCGTGCTGCTGGGGCGCTTTATCTGCGGCTTCCTCTGTCCCTTCGGCTGGTTTCAGGAGCTGCTGCATAAGATCCCGACGAAGAAGCTCTCCACAAAGAAGCTCATGCCCCTGACATACCTCAAGTACGCCGTCCTGCTGGTGATGGTCCTCCTGCTGCCGGCGTTCCTTGTGAACGACGTGGGCATGGGCGACCCTTTCTTCTGCAAATACCTCTGTCCCCAGGGCGTGCTGGAGGGAGCCATCCCGCTGTCCCTTGCCAATTCCGGCATCCGGGCGGCGCTGGGCAAGCTGTTTACATGGAAGTTCAGCATCCTGCTGTCGGTGATCGTGCTGAGCGTGGTGTTCTACCGGCCGTTTTGCAAGTGGCTCTGCCCGCTGGGCGCGTTCTACGCGCTGTTCAACCGGGTGTCCCTCTTCCAGATGAAGGTGGACAAGAGTAAGTGCGTCTCCTGTGGGAAATGCGCCAGAGCCTGCAAGATGGACGTGGATGTGACGAAAACGCCCAACCATACCGAGTGCATCCGCTGCGGGATGTGTATCCGTGCCTGTCCGACGAACGCCGTGTGCTTCCGCTACGGCTTCGGCGATGGAAAAGAGAAAGAAAACGCAGCGACGCTGCGAGAAAACAACAACAAAGCTTAAGGAGAAACGAATATGAACGCAAAGAAGATACTGGCTCTGATGCTGGGCGCGATGATGCTGCTCTCCCTTGCAGCCTGCGGCGCAAAGGACAACGACAAGCAGGCGGATATGAGCGGAGACGGCTCCGCCATGACCGGCGAGCCGAAAACCGCCGAGGAGGCGCTCGCCCTGCACAAGGAGCTGCTGGAGCGGGAGAACGCGATCCTGTCGGAAAATACCGAGCTGTGGGAAAAGGTCTTTATGGAGGCCGACAAGGGCATGGCCATGATCGAGGACGGGAAAAACTACGGCGATTTCCTGCTGGATACCGTCGAGGCCGCAAAAGAGCAGTTCACCGACAAGGAGTATGAGTGGCTGAAGGAGTCGGCCACGGAGATCAGCAATATTGAAAACAAGCTGACCGAGCTGGAGGAGAAGTATCCCGAGATCATGCAGAAATCCATGGACGGCGATATGAGTATGCCCGCGGGCGATGATATGAGTATGCCATCCGATCAGAGCGGCACGGGCAAGATGGACAATCAGAGCGGCGCGGACAAGATGGCCGAGCAGGGCAGCATGCAGAAGTTCCCTGCCTTTGAGGGGAAAGATCTGGATGGCAACGCGGTGAAGAGCGACGAGCTGTTCTCCGGCAACGCCGTCACCGTAGTGAATTTCTGGTTCACCACCTGCAATCCCTGCGTGGGAGAGCTTGCCGAGCTGGACGCGCTGAATGAGGAACTCGCGGAGAAGGGCGGCTCCCTCATCGGCGTCAACACCTTCACGCTGGACGGCGACGAGGCAGCAATCTCGGAGGCAAAGGATGTGCTGGCAAAGAAGGGCGCCACCTATCAGAATGTGTATTTTGACTCCGACGGCGAGGCAGGAAAGTTCACTGCCAACATCTTTGCTTATCCCACCACCTATGTGATAGACCGGAACGGCAATATCGTGGGTGAACCCATCGTAGGCGCCATCACGGAAAAGAAGCAGGCGGAGACGCTGCAAAAGCTCATCGAGCAGACGCTCGCCGCCGATATGGGTTGACCCGAGATTTAAAAAGTGCCTGCTGCGCGCCATTGCATTGCCCCCGGCGGGCAAGGGGCGGAGTGAGTCCCGATTCCCCTGAAAGGAGGAAACGCGATGCATCGAAGCGTATTGGCCCTGCTTTTCGCCTCGGTTCTGCTGCTCAGCGGCTGCGCCGCCGGGCGGCAGACTGTGCCGAAGGAAAAGAGCGGACGGGAAACAAACATGGACGGACTGGCTTTTGACCGGTCCGACGAGGAGATCACCTATATGGATACCACAGACAACGTCATCTATCTAGCGGGCGGCTGCTTCTGGGGCATGGAACAGCTGATGCAGTCCATCCCCGGCGTTATCGACGCCGAGAGCGGCTACGCCAACGGCACCTGCGAGGCGGACGCCGATTACAAGACCGTCTGCAAGGGAGAGACCGGCTTTCGGGAAACGGTGCGCGTGGAGTATGACCCCGAGCAGGTGAGCCTTGACGCGCTGCTGCTAGCCTACTTCTATGTCATCGACCCCACGGTGGAGAACCGGCAGGGCAACGACCGCGGCAGCCAGTACCAGACCGGCGTTTACTTCACCAACGAAAGCGCGAGAGAGACGGTGAAGCGCATCGCGGAGATCGAGCGCGGCCGCAGCGAGAAGTTCTTCGTGGAGATCGGCCCGCTCAAAAACTTCTATTCCGCCGAGGAATATCACCAGAACTACCTCGAAAAGAATCCGAACGGCTACTGTCACATCCCGCGCGCGGAGATGGAGCTCTTCTCCAAACTGCGCATCGACCCGGGTGACTATCAGAAGCCCGCGGCGGAGTCCATTCGTGACAAGCTGACGGCGGAACAGTACCGCGTCACGCAGGAGAGCGGCACGGAGCGCGCCTTCACAGGCGAGTTCTGGGACAAGTTTGAAAAGGGCATCTATGTGGATGTCGTCACCGGCGAGCCGCTCTTTTCCTCCACGGATAAGTACGAGAGCGGCTGCGGCTGGCCCGCCTTTACAAAGCCCATTGAAGAGCCTGCCGTGGTGGAGAAAGAGGATTTGAGCCACGGAATGCGCCGCACGGAGGTCAGAAGCCGCGCCGGAGACTCCCATCTCGGTCATGTGTTCACCGGCGATCCGGAGTCGCCCAACGGCGTGCGCTACTGCATCAACAGCGCAGCCCTGCGCTTCGTCCCCTATGAAAAAATGGAGGCCGAAGGCTACGGATACCTGCTATACCTGTTTGAAAAATAGGACGCAAGCGGTCGGCAGTTCTCATGCAAGGCACTATCAGAGCATAACAGCATACTATGGCTTGCGGCGAAGCGAAGTTCTCGTACTGCGGTGGAGCGCCATCGACATGGAACACAAGACGATCTCCATCCGTCACAAGGTCATCGAAGCAGAGGTGGATGGAAAGTTCGTCCCGAGGTGCGAGGATGTCCTGAAAACCAAATCCAGCTTCCGAACACTCCCTCTGAATCCAGCAGTAGGAATCATCCTGCTGGAGGAGAAAGAGAAGCAGGAGATGTACCGGAGACTCTTCAAAAAAAGTTACTGCCGGGACTACCTCGACTACATCTGCGTTGACCAGTGCGGAAAACTTCTACGCCCGAACTATGTAACGGAGCATTTCCCGTGGCTCATCGAGAAGTACGGGCTTCGCAAGGTTCGCTTCCATGATCTTCGTCACACCTGCGCCAGCCTGCTTCTCAGCAACGGTATCTCCATGAAGCAGATCCAAATCTGGCTGGGTCACAGTACCTTCTCCACCACGGCAGACATCTATGCACATCTCGACTACTCGGCACAGGAGGCTTCGGCAAACGCCATGAACGGTATGTTCAACCGCCCTGAGAAAGAGGAACAGCTGGCATAAATAAAAACCTGCAGTGGAATCTCCACTGCAGGCTCTGGCGGAGATGGAGGGATTCGAACCCCCGGACGGTTTGACCCGTCAACTGATTTCGAGTGTTGTAAGACTTTGGCAGATTCACGGTTGGAGCAGGTCGTTCCAGGTCGCATTGTCAAGAGCCGGAAACCCAGGCACCGCAAGGAGTTTCGGACATTCCGACCCGTATCTGCCAGAGGCGATTTAAAGTGCCCCAGAGTTCAAATAAAACTGCGTTCTTGCGTAAAAAGCCGCCGTTCTTGCGCGTTTGCAAGAAGTCAGGCAAGAAAACAGAGACCCCGACAGCACCGATGAAGCACCCTTTCGGACCGCAAAAAACGGAAAGGAGCTTCGTCATGACATACGATGCAGAGGAACTCAAACAATACCCAGAGATCATGAACAAGGAGCAGCTGCGCAAGGTCTGCCATATCAGCAAACGGACGGCGCACTATCTGCTGCAGTTCAATCTGATCCCCCACGTCTGCACCGGGAAGAAAACCCGCTGCTACGCCATCAAGAAACGCGACGTCATCGACTTTATGATCAACCGGGAGATCAACCCCAGCCGATACATCGTACCCACCAGCTGGTACAAATATGGAAACGAAGACGTGAAGCCCTACAGGATCCGCATTCAGCCGCCCCTCCCCAACGATCCGCAGAAGACGCGGCGCTACTATGAAAGCAAGCTGGCCGACTATCCGGACGTGATCGACGTGTCCGCCATCGTGGAGTTTACCGGCTACAACCGCCACACGGTCTGCGAGTGGATTCGCTTCGGCAGGCTCCGCGCCTTGGCGCTGCAGCACAAGTATATGATCCCGAAGTGCTGTCTGATCGACTGGCTCTCCACGGATGAGCATAACGCAACCACCCGCAAATCCCGCCGCCATATTGACCGGCTCTGGGAGCTGCAGAAATGGAGTGACGGGCAATGAGGGGAAACATCATTGAGGAGCTGTACTACGGCAACATCGACCCGCAGGATCGCGGCTATTGCCCCAAGAGCCCCGTGAAGAAAGTGTCCGACTCACTGAACGACCTAGAAGAAAAGCTTACAGAGCAGCTCACCGGCGAGAACAAGGCGCTGTTCCTCCGCTTCTGCAACGCCTACGCCGAGTTCATGGGCGAATGCGAACTGGACACCTTCATCACCGGCTTCCGCCTCGGCGCACGGTTTATGCTGGATACCTTTTTGAGCGACGACGCGCCGTTTGAGAGCTTTCTTGAGAGGTGGCATCAGCGGCAGAATTTGAAAAGTGCGTTTTTCAGAACCGTTTTTCTATTAAAAAGTGTGATTCGCCGCTTCTGCGACTGAAAATTCGCCGAATATTCACCGAAAATTCGCTTTATTCGCTCTTCAAGGGTGAATAAAGCGAATTTTTCGAATCAAGTGGGCTGGAAACCCATTCTATCAAAATCATATGCTCCTTTTTACGCGAGCAATCTTAACAGAAATGCTTTACAAGAATACTTTGTAGCCGTTGACTGTCCGATGGTGCTATTGCTTCCCCGTCCAATGTAGTTGCTATGGCTACTCGAACACGCTCTTTAACCTTGGCATTTTTCGCTATCTGTTCCAACGTATGCGGATAAAGGTTTAATAGCCATGAAACGTCAAACCGGCTAAAGTCAAATTTCGCATATTCGCAATAGAAGTCAAACGCCTCACTATTGCCGAGGAACTCCTGGAAGTCCTTTGCTTTGAGAACATTGAGAAGACACCAATAACCGACCTGATCTAATTCTTCATATGGTTGTTTAGTTGGATATACGACTACGCCATTGTTATTTTTATTTTTAGCCGCATCTATTCTTTGCTTAAGGTATACCTTCAGTTGCGTTTTAGCTGCTTTACTAATACGCGCATCACATTGCACAAGCATTTTAAACAAATCAAAGCTAAAATTCATTTGTATTAGTTTGTTAGCCCATGTGATAAGTTTTTTCTGTTGATTCTTTGAAACATATCCGCAGTAGTGCTGAGTTATCTGATAATACATCTGGGACAGATTATTATTTATAATCTGCGAGATTCTCATAGACAGTCTTCGCGAATAGTATTTCTCCTCTGGTGCAGAAATGTAATGGACAAGATTGCAATAATTGATACCCGTGCTTGCTGAGAACAACTCAAACCTCTCGCCCTTTTTTAAGGCAGCAATATGTTTATCCAAATACGAAATCAGAGTATTCTCTACGATTTTGCTCGTTGTTTTGCTGTACATTTTCCTGTGCACCAGTTGGCGATCAAGGAATAGGACCTTATCATTTATCAGTATTTCCCGAAACTCTTGTGTAAGGATGAAGCCGCATATCTTATCAACCAAACCCTGTGAAATGCTAACATATCTGAGTAATGCGAGACAATTCTTGATTTGCGTTTGTAATCCAATAACATCAATGTTATTTTTTGAAGATTTGACCGCATAACTGTAGTAATCCAGCAAGTTGTTTACAGCGTTCTCTATCGAAGCCATATTCTGAAACTCGATTGTTTCAATATGGTATTTGCTTAATAGTGCGATTATTTCTTTGGCGTCAAAATACTCTATGAAACAGTGGAAATCAATTTCATCAAAATAAACATCATTTCCATCAATAAAAGGAAATGGCTGCTCATGTAATACTTTCTTTCCCTGTGTGGAGTATTTGTATACTAACAGGGACATCAGATTCTTCACTGCACTTCTATACTCGGAGAACACATCCGCTATGATTCCATTTCCGAGCAAGAAATGCAAATAATCGTTTACTCTGCAAATCGCCTTACCGCTGCTTGTCATGCCAAATTCTGTTGATCCAGACTCAATCGCTTTTTGAAGCTTTTGTCCGTCAGTAAAAGCCTCATACGAATGTTTATATAGCATATTCGCACTATGAATATCTCTGAGGTTGTCATATATATTTCGGAATTCTACCGGAAGGCGTCTAAACAAGTTTTCAGCCTCTGAGTCATTTGGAGACAATGCTTCGACAGCATCAAGATCATAGCAGCGATACCATGTATTTACATTCTTGATTACTTTCCGTAGGCTGATGCAGTTGGACTCCGCAAAATAGTACAGCAGATAGTCCGAATCCTTAAAAGCTTGCTTTGCGATCTCAGAAAAGTGAAAGAACGCTTCGTCATAACGCCTTAGCCAAGATAGATAAAATGCTTTTTTATAGTTTTTATCCAGTGATTTATATGTCTTTTCTGAAAATGCGTGCATAGCAGAATAATCGAACAGAATACAATTCTTATCTGCAAACGGCACCTCGCCAGCAACAAAACGCCTGTATTTGTGACCATCTTCTACCTCAAGTATTCTTGCTTTTCTGAAGACATTGAGAATGCAATGGTATTTTCCCAATACATCTTTTGTAAGGTTATTCTGTTGAGAATCTGGCATTAGATTAATGGCAAAGAATCTCTTTAACAAAAGATCGTCCCTTTGAGATAAGCCAATAACTCCGTCGTCGCGTATTCTGATATATGGATACAGTCGTTTTGAAACGTCCTCGATTCGAAGGGCATTCAAACGGTCTAACGGTTGAAGCAAATTATACAGGATCTCAAATGCTTCGTCCTCTGATTTCCCCTCCAATGACAACTTAGATTGATTCTTTAGTGCAGCAAAGATCGCATTGTAGCGATCTAAATAATCGTCGGTTGAAGTAATGAGTTTATTCCATTCGACAACTGTGAGCCCCTTCGACTGCTGATAAATAAGCTCAGTATCTGTAAGGGCTGAGCTGCCAACATAAAGGAAGATAGGCTCTCGGAAGCTACCCTTAAGTAGCGTTTTCGTCCAGTTAAGAATCAGTTTAATATTATAATCATTCAGGCTGTATCCTATAAAAACAACGGTGTTGGTGGAAAAAATGGATTTCACCAAAGTTTCAATTAATTTAAAGTTCTCACTATAGTTGAGGTAATCCTCTTCTTTGAGCACAAAATTATTGTGCTTGAAATCTCCGTGTAGTTTTAGTATAAATCTATCTCCAAAGATAGTCGGAACATCTTCATCTTGTGAAACAACCTTAAAGCTTTGGCAATACTGGACTGCTGCGTCTTCCAATAGCGTGTCATAGTTGGTGGTAATAAAGGATACTGGATTTAGGTTTAGCATTTCCCGATGGATGGTATTGGGCAGCAAGGAAGCAGAGTACAGCTGTTCTTTGACAAACCTATAGTATTCTTCCTTGTTTTCCCCTAAAGAATAATAAAACATCTGCGGAATTTGAAGATTCTCATCGGAAGAGTACTCATCTTTTCGAGTTCGTCCCAGTTTATCGCTTATTGCGTGGATCAGGGCTTTCCAGGTTGGTGCTCCGGAGAGTGCCGATACGCCTGCACCGACGAAAAAAGTAAGCGCATTGTTTTGTGAAGCATTCAGTATTCTCTGTAGTTCTTTCTCATACATATACTAACCCTCATGCCGCAGCAAGTAATCATCTTGTTAGAATACAGTTGCTTATCCTTCCAGTCGGTGCCGGATATCGTTCAGCCATTCGCCCTTGTATTTGAAATAGCGGGGGCCGGCGACGGAGTATTTGCTGCCAGTGAGAAGCTGGGCTAAAGAAGAAAGCGAATAGCTCTGCCCCTGATAGCTAACTGTCTTATCATCTACGACGGTGCACTTGATTTCTGGGTTATTGCAGTATTCGATCTCTTCGCCGGGCTGGATATTACACATAGAAAAGCGGAAGGGCGACTGGCGCTCTTTGTGCTCGGCGTCGATCTCCTGGGCGGTTTCCTCTGCCTGCTTCTGGGCCTCGTCCATATCGATCCGTTTCAGCTTGTCCGCACAGCCGTGAATCTCTGCGATGGCCTCCAGGATGGAATAGGCGTCCTCCGGCGACATGGCGTAGAACTCACGCACGCGCTGTTTTCCGTTGAAGTTCTCGATGGAGCGCAGGTTTGGATTCAGCTTATCGATAATGCTATGGATTTTCAGATCAGAGAGCCGGGAATTGACCTCATATGTCGCATAGACGCGGAAGGCGAAGGGAATACACTCGCTCCGGTTCAGCTGCTGCAGCCGCTTGTCAATATCATCCGCATACCCGATCTTCACATATTCAGGGAAGGACGGGTTGGTCAGTATGTAAATCACGCCTGTTTTATCCATCTTGGACACCTCGCTCTCACATAGTTAGTCGATTATTATATGAGAATACTCACAACTTATAATAATCAATTAGGCGGCGCTTTATCTCATTCTGAAGCGTTTGGTAATCTCCATTAAAGCGGATTTGCTCAAACATTCTGATATTGGACGGGATGTGTTTTTCAGCCTCTTCTGATGTTCCGTTATGTACAAGAATTAAATCTTTTTTTAACCCCATTGCGTAACCAATCTCGTGCGGGACATTCAACTTGCCACTACTAAGATCGGCTATGACTAACCCTGCGCTCTCAATGTCTCGAAAAATCCGATCTGAAATCTGCCCAGTCGTACCTTCATGATGCTCATCTACCCTTATGAGCATAATACCTGTCTTTTTTTCGTTGTTTATTTCATTAATTGCACGACGAATTGCATTTTCGGTCTCATTGTATTCTGCCGAAAAACACCTTGACATGAAAATTGTCTGTTCTGTCGAGCGAACATACCGATTGAAGATGGCTTCAATACATTCTGCGTTGCTTGCAGCATTTTGTTCAGTGTCTATCTGCGCATCAGTAATCTGGTATTTTTCTGACCATGTTAAGAGCCTATCCTTGTATTGAACAGCGTCAGCAGAAGGAGAGGATATTTCGATATTGTAATACAAAGCCACCAGCAGGAACAACAATCCAGACGATATTAGAAGTGTTCCGTTCTCTCCTGGCTTTGCATCATTGAGAGCATTGCTCAATGCAATTCCAAAAGCCTCTTCATGCTCTGCTGTCTGGATATTGCCGAATCGCTTTTGGATGCTTTCTATTATGTCTATAAGCGCAGTTATTAGATCTGATCGAATCCAAGGAATAGCTTTTAGCTTTCGTATTGCCAGAGGCTTGTTTTTCAACACCTTCCTAGCGAGCAAGTATTCATGCCCAAAGCTATCATCTAGTTCTTTATCAGAAAAAGAGAGCTCATCTTTGCTGTCTACAATAATACCTTCCAGCAATCGTTCCGAACGGATGGGTACAGCTTTTGAATTAATATTGTGAAAGATGATCTTTTCATCTTTCATACTTACATTATCTGGGAAGACGATAATGCAGAAGGGAATTAGATAATTGCTGCGCATCTGCCCTTCGGCGATGAGTTTTTCGATGGCTAAAAGTCTATGATTACCATCAACTCTACGGAAAGGCTTATCCTCAATGCGATCGTATTTTTTGTCAGGGATGGAAAGGGTGTACAAGAAGCCATTACCTGCCGCCTTTTCCTTTTTGAATGCTATACCATCAACATTCGATGTAAAACCTTTTCCGGATCGAATATCAGCTAAAGCATCCACCTCAGAAGATGCTCCTTGTGCGTAATAGTTGTACTTTGCCGTGTATGCGAGGACAACTTCTGGACTAAAACTATTAGATCCGGATGTAATAAACGAGCTAATCTCGGCAACGTGTTCATCCTCTGCTGGACGCTGGTATCCCGGGTGTGGATACGACAGTTCAACGATTTCATTGTACTTGGCGTATCCTCGAATTGTACAAGTCCCGCCCAAAGACTCACTGAAGATTCCGGAAAGTTGAATCATTCTCTATCCCTCGCAATTCTCTTTCTTACAAACCCGCTTCATCAAGCTTGTACATCAGCATACTGGCAAACATCAGCCTTCTCAGGGCTTCTTCTGCTGTCAATACTTCATCATTTGAATGCGCTTTCGGATTGCGCAAAGCAGACATGGCACCAGCTGTCATAAAATGAAATCCTTGCTGATAGTTATTCCCGCTTTCTGTGCCGGTATCGCAAACAGGGCAGAGAAGCGGATTGCTGCCAAACAGCTTATGCATTAGATCTGTTCCGTCTGGAACCGTTGCAGCACTGGGGACGAGCTTTTTGTAAATTGCCTTGGCTCTGCTGTTTAATTCAATGAAGGCATCCTCTGCCGCGTTTGCGAAATGACCGTCCTCAAACAGTTTCTTTGAAGATTTCTGTATTAGTGGATGTATGTAGGACCAAATCTCAGCAGTTGTTTGCTTCTCTGCAGATGGTGCCTGGCCTTTGGCCGCAAGATAATCCAGTCCGAAGAGGATTTCCCCGATAGCGTATGGATTAATAAACGCTTGTCCGAATTGGTTAACAGCGAACAGGATATCCTTTGCTGCGAGCAGCTGTCGGGCAATCTGAGGATCATCTGCCTTGCACTCATTCGCGATTGTGATGATGCTCTCACGAATACCGGCAACATCAACAGCCGAAAACTGCATACTCAGTACGTTGGGAGTACCTGCAATCTGTCGGAGTCGTCCCGAGAGCTGGTTTATCTGCATGTTTTTGAATAACGAATTCATTATCTATTCTCCCAACAACTCTTTCTCAAACTGCGCTTTGGCATCTGCCCATTCCTTGATAGCCTGTCTGCGAAGAACATTAGCCTGACTACGACGCTGCATCAATTCAGCTGCGATCTGATCCTGTATTTCTTTCGGGGGGAGCGGGATCTTTACCCTTTTCAGCGTATCCGTATTGACACCAGCTTGATTGTTGAAATTCGTGCAAAGCAGCTTCCAGTAGCCAATGCTGAGCAGCACATTAAAGAATGCTGCAACGTAATACGGATTTACACCCTTTTTTACGGTTATTCTTGTCATGTGATTAGATGCTGCGCAAAGAACATCTGAATCAAATACGGTCGTTTTGCCAACAAGATCCGGAGAATTAGTATTGTTGAAGATAACCTCGTTTTTTTTGCAATAATCTTCGGATTTTAGTCGGCTCTTAGGCACATACTTCTTTGTTTCAAACGACAGCTCGCCTTCAGGTGTTATGCTGAATGGGCGAAGATGAGGAACTCGCTGATCCTCCGGCAAATCATCGGCTTGATCCTGTTTTCCTGCAGCAAATCCAGATACAATTTTCTCACTAATTTCACCAACAGGAATCGCAGGAAATCTCGACTGTTCGATCTGATTTCTAAATGAAACAAACCTCGGAGAATAGTAGTCTGCATCAATACGGTCTTCAACAATTGACCGAGTGATAGCAAAAGCTAAGTTGTTATTGTCCTTATCAAATGTAAGCCCAACCCGTTCAAGAATAAACAATGTGTTGTTAAGGAAGCTATTAGATGTTTGTATTTGAGCATCAAATTCTTTTGCTTTTGTCCTCATATTTGCTGCCATTTGAAGTTGTTTTGAGTAATCTACAATAGGAATATATATTCGCTTGACTTCATCCTCGATAATAGCCGGGTAGTTTCCGCCACTGCTCCGTTGGAGCATCTGTTGTAAAGAAAGGTTGCTTAGCAGGACAAACAGCAACCATTCTCTATCAATTTGTGTGACGACCTTTCGAATGACAGAAAAACCTGTCGAAGAAATAACTCCAGATTCCTTAATCTGAGCAATTGCTCCCCTATGCGGTCTAGTTAAGGCAATAACAATATCTCCATCTTGAGTTTTCATTTTTGCACGACTTGGGGCATTGGATACTGAAACAGTAGTTGTCCGATATTTGTTGAGGCCCAAAGACACGCCTGATATTTCAAGGTACTTAAACTCACCTGATTCATACTCTGAGTAATCAGATGTTTCTTTTGAAAACTGAGCGATATCCCCTAAACGAACAAATCTGTCTTTCTGTATGTCTTTAATGATCTTTCGAAACTTCGGCAAATAAAAATGTGGGTCAATTCTACGTTCGATGGTCCCCCGTTTGATAGCGAAGACGCAAAGGTCATTCGCATCGGGGGTTATGCAAAAAAAGGTGCCGCGTCCTTATGAAATTCCTCATACTTCTCGATAATCTCATCAAGCTGAGAGTCGGTCTTTCGGCCTGTCGCGTCATAACCGATCAATTCCGGAGCGGCCATGAAGATCGCTTCATTCGGATCCGGTTTCTCAGTTGCTTTCCTCTTCCGCACAAAGATAATAGACGCTTTGACCCCCGCGCCGAAATGAGCAAAGGCATGCTGAGGCAAGCTCACAACCGCAAGCAGCTGGAACTTCTCCAGAATATAATCTCTTACATATTGGGCTGAGCTGTTTGTCAGAATTCCGTCCGGCAGTATAATAGCGGCTTTGCCGCCTGGCTTAAGAAAATTCCAAATGCGCTCTATAAACAGCACCTCAGAGCTCTGCTGCGGACGATCCTTCTCTTTTCCTTTGGCATCTTTCGTCTTTCCAAGCTCGTATCCTGACAGATAAGGCTTTTCTGATTTCTTGATTGTTGAACCAAACGGCGGATTAGTCAGGATCAAATCAAACTTGCCCTCTTCAAATCCGCTGTTGTGATCGTGCATCTTTTCAATGCTGTCCAGCGCGTCGAAGCTGATGACATTGGTATGCCCGTCATCATGTACAATCATATTCATTTTCGCAACGCGGGCTATTTCGTCATTGATCTCAATGCCGAAAAGATGCTTAGAGGCAAATTCGTGCCAATAGTTGTAGTACTCGACAGTACCGGGATCAAAATAATCCGCTGCCTTTGTACGCATGAAATCAAGCGCATGCAGAAGGAAGCCGCCGGAACCGCAGGCCGGGTCCAGAACATCCCAGTCATGTTGCGGCTTCATCATTTTTACTGCAAACTCTATAATGGGGCGAGGCGTGAAATACTGACCGAAATCTCCTTTGAAAAAGCCGTCCATGAACTGCTCAAACGCAACGCCTTTCACATCGAGGTCGGTTTTGCTCAGGTTCATTGCCTCCAAGTGCGATACGACCGTGCGCAGTACCCGATCATCGACCTTGATGGAGTCCGTGAACACCTCGGGGTCTTTTACCTTCTGCTCATTGTAGAGATCGTTGATCCTTTTGGCCAGCTTGGACGAGGGTTCATGAGTTTTGATCTGGAACTGGTAGGGCTCGCCTTTCTTCCGTGGCTTCTGTTCATCGCTGATTTTGACAAAGATGAGTTTGCAGAGCTCGCCAAAAGCGGTCGGTGGAGACAGCCTGCCGCCGCCCCAAAGCGTATTGTGGCATTTCTTGATAGCAGTAATCAAATCTTCTCTGGCAACCGGCTGGATATCAGGGGCCTTCTTTTTCTTGCCGTCTACATCTGTATATTCTCCACCTCTGTAAAAGCGGAATGCTTGCGGTTTTCCATAGGCTTTTGGAAGATCGGCAATGATATTATTCTCTCGTTCGAGAATGCCGGTACTATCGTCCGAGAAATCCAACACCCGACGAGTAGCGCCAGCAATAATAACCACATAGCTTGCACGAAGCTTTACCCACGTTGCGTTGCCTACACCCTGCTCAATTGCCTGCAAGAACTCCGCATCTGTAACGCCATCTCGTTTGCACTCTACAACCGCATACGGTTTTTTGCATTCATCATCAGAGAAAATGACAATATCCGCACGGTCCGTCGGTACACGATCCGGGATCGTCACCTCAACCTTAATGCGATGTGCTGGGTAGTCGTATTCGTAGATCAGTTCCGCCCAGAATTCAGCCCGAACTTTTTCCTCGGGATCGTTATAGTTTTCTGTGTGATTATCAGACGTGACATAGATGATCTTCTGCTTATTTTCCGGGCCGGTAATAATGGCATATCCATCTTTAATTGCCCTATCAAGGTAAGTCATATTTGCTTCCTCCAAAATTCTCTGTATGTTGGTAGCGTATTAATTCATTTCTTGTTGCGTTGGCACATTTTCCAAAAACATCACATCATAAATCGGCAGATACGTGATCTTGCCGTTCGTCGTGATCTCGCGGGCGTTGGACAGAACATAGGCCTTTTTCACATGATAATCGTCGTTCTTTACGAAGGTATTCAGGGCGCTGTGGACGGTGTAGTCCTTACCGGACTTGACCTCGATGGGAACGGCGGATAGGCTGTCGTAATCGTCGATCAGATAATCCACCTCGCCCTTGCTGCGGTTATCGTAATAGAACAGCTTGAAGCCGTGCGCGACCAGCTCCTGGGCCACCACGCTTTCATACACGGAGCCGAGATTGATCCCCGTCTCATCGTCCAGGATCGCACGGATATTGCTGCCATACAAAACGTCCGTCAAAAGCCCTACGTCGTTCAAATAGAGCTTGAGCAGGTTTTTGCCGATGGACTGCGTAAGGGGAAAGACGGGGGTGGTAATCGCGTTGACGTCCAAGGCGATCCCAGCGGAGATCAGATATTCAAACTCATCCTGATAGTCGGAAAAACGCTTGCCGCGCTTGTCCTCGATGTCCTGAAAGACCACTCGTTTCTTCTTGCTCTCCAGATTGGAGGGGATCATATCGTAGATCCTGCGGATCTTCAGCTTCCTGCTGTTGTCCGCCTCGTACTTTGACGCGTCATCAGCATAGAACGCGCGGATATCCCGATGGATCGTCCGCACCTTGACGATATTGGTGTCTGCAATAAAGGAGTTTACAGCATCGGGCAGCCCGCCGATCAGCAGATACTTCTTGAAAAGATCCATTACCTTCTCATGCATGGCGGCATCCAGACTCTCACCGGTAAGGAACTTCTCATGCATCATATCGATGGCAAACCGATTAAACCCGTTTGCCAGCAGAAACTCCTCAAAATCCAGCGGGAACATGCGCTTGATCTCAATACTCCCGATGGGGATCGAGGTGGTCTTCTTCAAGGTCACGCCCAGCAGCGACCCGCTGGCAATATAGGTGTACCTGTCGTCCTGCTTCAAAAACTTGAGCATGGTCAGCAGGTGCGGATACGCCTGGATCTCATCAAGGAAAATCAGCGTGTTTTTCTTCTCTCCCATTCTCTCGCCGGCGATCGTGCTGACCTGAAAATAAAAGTCCTTGACGGTGCGGACCTGCTCAAACAGCCTGGGGCCGTTGTAATCCTCCGCAAAGTTCAGCTCGATATAGTTCTCAAAGAGCTGCTGCCCAACGTGGCGTATAATAAACGTCTTTCCGATCTGCCGCGCCCCGTCGATAATCAGCACCTTATTGGAATCGGATTTCAGATAGCTTTCAATATACGGCTGGATTTTTCGATATAAAAATTAGATATGAATTTTGATTATCTTTTTAGAAGTTCTTATATGCCGGTATAGCCCGTATTTACAGGCTTTTCCGGCATTTTTCGTATCGGAAGAAACTCACATATATTTTTATATCCGCTTAGGTTTTTGCTTTCAAAAGTAGTAAAGAAGTAGTAAAACCTTGATTTACTACTAAGCTGCTATCCGCAGCATTTCAGCTTTTGCGCTGTCGAAAGTAGCGTGTGCGTAATAGTTCAGCGTCATAGTAATGTTGGAATGTCCCATAATGTACTGTAATGCTTTCGGGTTCATTCCGGCATTTGCCATGTTGGTACAGAACGTATGACGTAAGGTGTGCGGTGTCATTACTTTCGGTAGAGCTTCCTCATGGTACTTGTTGTACTTCTTTGCAAGCCCCCTAAACATACCGTCATAATTGGTAGCTGTTTTCGGGTAGCCGTCCCGGTTGAGGAAAAGGAAGTTGCTGTAACCGTCAATAGTAACAGCTTTTGCACCCCTGCGCCGTTTCAGCACTCGGTTAAATGCTTCATATACTTTTTCGCTCATTGGAATTTGACGAATACCGCTTTTCGTTTTTGGTGTTTCAATGTAATATCCTGTTTCCGCACTTCTTAAAAGTTGGTGGTCTACATTGATTATCCTATTCTCAAAGTTAATGTCAGTATCGGTCAGCCCGCAAAGTTCAGAGATACGAAGCCCTGTCCCAAGCAAAATAATAAGCTCATCATAATACTTCTGATAAACTTTGTCATTTTGAGCAAAGGACAAAAAACTTTCTTCCTGCGCTGGTGTTAGCGGAACCTTTGGTTCTGTATCATCTTCAATGACAGTGTTTAACTGGAAGTCAAAAGGATTTTTCCTTATGCAATCGTCCTGTATCGCTGTGTAAAAGGCAGCTTTCAAGGAACGCTTGTCATTACTGATAGTCTTATAGGAAATTCCTTTTTCTTTCATGCGGATTGCCCATTCTTTCGCGTCGGACAGCTTCACGCTGTCAATCGGGCAGCCCCCAAGTTTATCTTCTTCCAGTAGCTTCATCAGCCGCTTGCGTCCGTTTTTCGTATTGTACCTTACATTTCCCCGGTGGCGTATCTGCTTTGCATAAAGTTGGCAGACCGTCATTTTCTTGCCTATGGTGTCTATCCCGTCGTCAAGGTCTTTCTGTATCTCTTTTACCTTTTCTCGTAGGGATATATCCTCACGCTTTCCGGCAGGGGTCTTGTCCGTAGGTACTAACTTCCACGCATACACAAACTGCGGATTACCAAAGGTATCTATATATTTGTAAGCATATCTTCCGTCTTTTCTCTGGCTCTCTCCCGACCGCAAAACTCGATTTTTGCTGTCACGTCTTTTCTTTGACATTTTTCAATGCTCCTTTCCAAGACGGAAAGAGCCTTGATATGCTTATCCCATTATAGCACATTCAAGGCTCAATTTCACTATCAGATTGTGTCTATGGTATCAATCATTTTTTCAAACTGTTTGCGCTTGATTTGAATACGGTTGCCGTTCATAATAACCCACCCGGCGGCAGGATTTTCCTCGGCTAATTTACGCAGCTTGTTTTCTCCGATACGGAAGTATTTAGCTGCTTCATCTATCGTAAGCGTGTATTTTTCCCAAATAGGCACGTCGGCGTTACTCATAGTATCGTCCCCCTTTCAATATTAGGAAAAGTGAATAGTAAAAGGGGCTTTAATCGGACGGCTGTTAGCACAACCTCGCGGGAGTTCCACCCCTGCCCGTTAAGGCAGCTCTACCCAATGCCTGCGACGCTTTTAACGCTCGGACTATGGCTATAAAGGCTTGTCTACCCTTAGTGCGTGTCGTCGCCCACAAGCCGCTACACTTGTTCCCCGGCGTGGTGGTGGTCGCTCGACTTTCTCCAATAGAAGAAAAGCGTCATGGCGCACCTGCCGTATGGCTCAACGCAAAAAGGACGTATCCGATTTGCCCTATACTGCGTCGCCGTTATCTTGCGTCGCTTTCTTTGTCAAAGAGCAAGTAAGGTCAAGTCAACAGGCAGCGGAAAGGGGGACGCTGCTTGTGGTTATCTCAAACCTTGAATGAAAGGACAGCCCGCATAAGACGCGAACGCAAGCGGTCGCGTATATCCTCATCTATGCCCCAATAGATATTTCCGCGCTCATCACGCAGCTTTCGCATAGACAGGGACGCTATGTAGCTTTCGTAATGCTGTACGACAATGTTCATAGCTTCCGGGTCGCCCTTAGTAGCGGCTATGATTACCGGGTAAGGCAACAAGCCGCGTTCGTCCTGTTCTGATTTACTAATCTGTGCAGTCATAGGCTTTTTCCTCCAAATAGCGTTTTAACAGCTTCATTGAGCTTGTCCGGCGGGACTGTACCGTTGTCCTTGACAGATTACAAAACTTTGCAATCTCGCGTTCGCTCATGTCAAAGAAATAATACAGCAGTACGGTTTCCCGCTTTTCTTCCGGCAAACTGTGCAGGGCTTCGGCAAGCAGCTTCGCAGTAATTTCTTTGCCGCCGACAACGAAAGACTGTTCTGCTTCATCATCTGCAAAATACTCGTCGCAGACGTAGAGCTGTTTTTCTTCCAGTGGCGACAGGTCAGAAAAAGTAACCTCGCGTAATTGTCGCTGCTTTGTGTCCCTGTGGGCATTCATAGCTTCTCGCTTCAACGCCAGTTTGCAAAAGCCGTTAAAAGCACAACGGATTTGCCATTGGGTACGAATAGGCTCGTTCATGTTCTCACCTCCTTTCGCTGCCGCGAAAGCGGTGGAGTTTGAAATGTCCCCTTTCGTAAACCCTCAAACCAACGCACTTCAAAATGGACGTTGGTTTTAGAAATTTTTTGAAAAAGTTTTTTGATAAAATACAAAATGCGCCCGTCTGCAAATTGCAGACAGGCGCAAAGGAATTATCAAAAGTATATGTATGATTTGTGAGTTCATCTATGTAGCCAGAATAACCCGTTGGCGGGTAATGGCTTTTTTTGATAACAGTCTATTAGGGCATAGGAAAAAGGACATGACGATACCTCCTTGATACCGCCATGTCTTTATCTAGTAGGAGAGTTATCGTTAGAATTTAGATAGATAAAAAGAAACGGCGGCTCTGAAAATCAAAGCCGCCGAAATAGAATAGGCGCGTGAAAACCTGTCTGCGTTGCGACGGCTTTTTTTCTTTGCCGTCGTCCGGCAGATGTTCTATACTATGTCAATTTCAAAAATTTCTCATTATCCTTTATTACTTTTTTGTTTTGTCTTATGTAAAAGCAGGATAACCAAAACAGAAATAGCTATACTGCATAGAATATATGTCCAATTAAAATATGATAGATTTATTAAATTCTGTGCTGATTGATTTTTAATGAAGTTTGTATATGGTGCGTTACTCTTAATCGCTTCCATAACTCCTACAACATTTATCGGTCTTAAATTGTATAAGTACGCACCAAATAAATATATTGCTGCTTTTTCAACGACCGACGGTATTAAAATAGCCAATGCAGCAAGCCATAATTGACATTGCTTGTGGGATTTCTGTAAATATAACGCCCCAAAAAGATAGGGCAATATCGCAAGGCAACAGCCCAAGAGGACAATATTCTGATGAAGCCCAAAGAGGGCAAAGAATATGCGGATAAAAAGATACGTTCCAAATATAATTAACCAATCAATGAGCAAGCTTTTTATTGGCGTGTGCTTTTTTACTATTTCATTCTGTAACTGCATTTCACTACCTCCCAAATAGACGTTACACTTTTGGAAACGTCAAGGTTACGGTTGTTCCACCGTATGAATTGTTTTTAAGCTCCACCGTGATAAATAAGTCAGTTGCCATTTTCTGAACAAGGTATAAGCCCATACCTGTAGAACGACTAAGGTAACTGCCCGTATCTCCGGTAAACCCCTTGTCGAAAACAAAGGGTAAGTCAGACAATGGTATGCTTGTGCCGTTGTCTTTGATAGATAAAGAAATCTGTTCACTATTCATACTATCAGCTATGGAAAATATGAGCCGTGGGGCAAGGTTGTTTCCCACATATTTCACACTATTACTGATTATCTGTCCTAAAATGAACATCAGACCTTTTTTGTCAGAAATCACTTGATAATCGTTTTCGGTATATTCAATAGAAAATCCGGCTTCTTCAAGAAGCGTTAAATTATCTTCAACTGCTTCACGGCAAGTTCCAAGAATTGAAAGCGACTCAAAAGAGTAATCCTTATGTGTAGCCCCAAGCCTTGAAAAGTATAGAATTTGTTCTATATCCTGTCGGGTATGGTCGCGTACATAAAGCATACGAGTATGAACCAAAGGGGACATTTCATCTTTTCGATTATCCAGTAGCAAGGTCATAAGGGATAGTGGTTTTTTGATTTCATGCACCCAATTTTCAACATAGTGTTCATAGTCTGTAACTGTAATTTTCTGTTCGTTGATATATTCTTGCTGCGTCCTCAAATGTTTTCCCAATTCACAGATAAGAGGGCGTATTACAGCGGGAACAGCTTCACACAGTAAGTATTCGTTGGTATCGTCCGGCTCTAATAGAAAACGCCGAAAAATAGCGTCTGCCTTGTTACGTTTTCTGATTGATATAGCAAGAGGAATAGCAAGTGCGGCAAATGACACAAAAATTATCAATGCAGCATAATTTATAAAATAATCAGGGTTAGCCAACCAAGCAAGAAATATAAAGAACAAGTCCAAACAGGCAAGTGTAATAATCCATACCCGGTTAGAGGAAATATAGATTAAAAGTATTTTCAACTTATTCATAAGCGCACCTGCTCTTTCAAGCGGTAGCCTTGACCGCGCACTGTTTCTATACGTTCTTCAAGACCAAATTCACGAAGCGTTTTTCGCAGCCGAGTAAAATTTACTTGTAATGCATTTTCGTCTATAAATTCTTCTGTTCCCCATAGTCTAATGCATAATTCTTTTTTAGAAACAATCTTAGGGCTATTTTTCAAGAGAGCAAGTAATATTTTTCCTTCGTTCGGTGGCATAAGGTAAGAGCTATTCCCTACATAAATTGTAAAGGTATTCGGGTCAAGTAAAAAACCACCTCCATCAAGTAACCCTTGCTGTACCTGTTCTTCTTTACGTCGAAGAAGATTTTTAATTCGGGCAAGTAAACGTGACATATTACAAGGTTTTGTTAAATAGTCATCAGCCCCCAAGTCTAATGCGTGCAGTTCGTCCTGCAATTTATCTCTTGCAGTCAATACGAGTACCGTACCAATCTGTTTAGCTTTCAACTCTTTACATATTTCAAAACCCGAACGAAAGGGAAGATTGATGTCAAGCAAAATTAAGTCGGGAAAATATGCTGCTATTTCTGATACTGCGTTTTCAAAATCCGATAATCCAATCGTATCATATCCCGATTTTTCTAATAAGTTCAACAGTTCTTCTCGCATATAAACATCATCTTCAACCACAACTATCTTTGCCAATATGTCCGCCTCCTTTCCCATAATATTTATAAGCCTGTTAAGAATTGGGCTTGTAATTGAGCTTTCCTATTTCACGATTAGCTGTTCGAGCAACAGCCACACCGTAAATTACCATAACAAGAACAACAATAACAGCCATAGCAATTAAAAGAGGATAGGACTGTTCAAGGTGTGCCGCTCCTGAATATAAATATAGCTGCATGGCATATATCCCTACTGCTCCGCTGATACACGCTAATATAAGAGGAAGCAGGAAATACCATAATACTTGTTGGTTGATAGAACGCTTAATTTGTTCACGTCGTGCTCCTAAAATAGAGAGTGTTAGATACCTTGATTTTGTAGTTTGCATTTGCGTCAAGAATTGCAGGGCAAGTAATGCACACGCAATAATCAAAAACATAAATCCCATGTATAGTGTTGTATAACTTCCGGAAATAACATAAAATAATTGTCGCCCAAAATTATTAAGATAGCTTTCGTAATATAGACCAGATGGTTTTAACAAATCACGAGCTTCCATAATCGGTAACATTAAACCTTTTGTTTCAACAAGTTCATTAGGAATACAAAAGTTCCAATAAACCATACAAGTGTCTGAATTTACAAATTCTGAATATATCTCATCTGAAACAATCAATGCAGTTATAATCTTGATATTTTCATCTGCGGTCAACCCTTTCATCGGTACAGAGGGAACAAGATAAAATGGTCTTTCGTTGATAGAAAGCAACGCTTCATTATTCGCCTGTGCGTCTGCTGCAATTTGATTTAACAGTGTAACCGTTTCATCTTGAGCATTACCTAAAAAATCTGGGTTGAGATAATAGACAACTTCATTGTTCCCAAGGCTAATCTGTTTTTCTCCCGCGGCATCCAATAACCGATTATAGGAAGATACAGGAAGCAAATAAGGAGAAGAACTACCAGTATCAATAAGACCTAAAAGGTTTAAGGCAGCAGGTTGGTCGGAGCCAAAACTATACATACCATCTTCTTGTGTGGCAGGGTCTACTACATCTTGAGGTAAATGCTGCACGATTTGTTTCCTAAATTTCGACCAATCAACAGGAGAACTTATCCCATCCGAAGCAGTGGATTTTATATTTCCTATTTCCATACGGTTCAGATTTGATACATAAGGACGAATTTGTTCGTTGGAAAGATACTTCTCAACAATTTGGTCGTTGCCCATTACAGTAAAGTCATAAACAGAAGTACCTCGTGTCAATTCACTTCCATATGACATTATGCGCACTGAGCCGTCGGTAATTAACATAATAGTAAGCATCATCAGAATGGACGCTACGCTGATTGAAATATATTTATTAACGACATTTTCATGCAACTGCCGTAAAGTAAATACATAAAGTCCTCTTGTGGCTTTGTGTTTTATAGAAGCTGCCCATATACTCAAAATTCTTGCAAGTCCTCGAATAAATAGAATTGTTCCGATAATTCCAAGTAAAACGGCAATAAGCAGCATTGCCCCACTCGCAGCCATAAAATGCTCTACAACAATCCAGTACGCGACAAGCAAAATTACGGTGCCTATAGCAAACGATACGAAACTTACATATGGATTCCCTGTGCGTTGCTTTTTCGCCATCTCTCCATAAACAAGTTGATGTAGCTCTTTACGGAACAGCTTTCCGCATAGAACAAACAATGCTACAAACTGAATAATCAAGAAGCCTAACGATGTGAAAATAGCGGCACTTACAGAAAAACTTAATTGGTGTGTAATGATACCATGCCCTACTAAACGCGCGGTTGTAAGACTTATAGCTTCGGATAAAAAGCCACCGCATACAAGCCCTCCTAAAAGAGCTAAAAACGACGTGATTAGCCCCTCTGTCATTATTTGAATAAATAATTTAATCTTTGTCATTCCAAACATCAAATAAAGCCCCAGTTCTCGACTACGACATTCAAGTTGATATTTGTTTGCAAATACTACGAGAAAGAACACAAATAATAAAGCACAAAGATAAACCGTCGGTAAAAGATTAGTAAGCAACCGTTCTACTGCGTCGCTCTCAATTTCACTTAAAAAACGTATTACGTCCTGTTGTCCAAGAGAAAGCACTATATAAAACATTGCTACGGCTGTTATCATTGTCAGAAAATAAATTAGGTTTTCGCTACGGCTCCGTTTGGCGTTTCGCCATGTGAGATTAAAGAACATTTGCACTTCCTCCCCCCATTTGAGCCATCACTTGTAAAATACGTGCATAAAAATCTTCCTGTGTTTCATTTGGAATTTTACGACGTAACTCATGGAAAATAACACCGTCTTGAATGAACAAAATACGAGAACAGAAACTCGCGGCGTTAGGGTCATGCGTGACCATTAGGATTGTGCGTCCACGCCTAAGATTGATTTCCTGTAACTTCTCCATGAGTAAACGTGCTGATTTTGTATCTAATGCACCTGTAGGTTCATCAGCCAAAATAATATCGGGGTCAGAAATCAAACTACGTGCAGCAGCTACGCGTTGTTTTTGACCGCCCGACATTTGTGACGGAAATTTAGAAAGAACGTCTGTAATTCCAAGAAAATCTGCTATATCTTTTAGCTTTTTTTCCGCTGTAACAATGTCAATATTATGAATTGATAAAGGCAATATAATATTTTCTTTACCAGTTAGATTATCAAGTAAAGCAAAATCTTGAAATAGATAACCAATCTTGTTGCCACGATATTCAGCCAACTTCGTGCCATCAAAAGAGCTTATATTGGCACCTGAAAGTAAAATTTGTCCAGAGGTTGGTTTAATGACCGTAGCAATACAATTCAACAATGTTGTTTTTCCAGAACCGCTGGCTCCCATAATTCCCAAATATTCGCCATTCAGAACATCAAAGGTAATTCCGTTTAGTGCTTTTGTTGGAACCCCCTCTTTGGAATATGCTTTGTGCAAGTCGCGTACTTCTAATAGTTTTTTTGTATCATTCATATCTCACACCTCACATTTTTTGCTTACGCTTATCTTACGAATATAATTTTACTGCATAAGAAGCAACCACACCACTTACAGTTGTTGTAAGGTTTATTTGTTTGTTTATTGTATCTGCATTTTATGTTGTTTCTTTCTCATATCAAAAGGTTTTTCCGCGTTTTTTGGTATCAGCCACATATACCCCAGTTTTGAAACGCCCGGTATGCGATTTTCGCTACAAAGTATCTGTACTCGTCTTTCAGAAATTCCCCATTTCTTTGCCGCTTCGGGACAAGACATATATTCCATAATCAAAACGCCCTTTCCTCAAATTTTACCAGTATAATTATACTCGGATAGCCGAATAATATCAAGTATATGATATGCTCTATTTCAGTCAATAATGTGCTGTGTGTAATCATATCTCGAAAGGAAGATGAAATATACAATGTAGTTGGGTGAAATGACTATGAAGCAGAACAAAGAAAAATTTGATTTTAAGGCTTTCGGGCAAGCCATTAAAGCAGCAAGAAAAGCAAAGGGAATATCACGCAATCAGTTAGCCGATACGCTGAATATTGCGCCCCGATATATCGCGTCCATTGAGAACAGCGGGCAGCACCCAAGTTTACAGATTTTATATGAGCTTGTAACCCTGCTTGATGTATCAGTAGACCAGTTCTTTTTCCCGGAACGGGAACAGGAGAAATCCACGCGCCGCCGTCAGCTCGATACTATGCTTGACGGTATGAGCGAAAAAGATTTGAAAATCCTGTCTGCTACTGCAAAAGGAATAGAGGAAGCCAACAACGACGAAACGGGGGAATAAAGTTCTCTCGTTTTTGTTTATATAGAGTGATTGAAACGTCGCAGATTGCGGCGTTTTTCTTTTGGGAAAGTTCGTCAAATTTGCCGTTCCCGGTGTTGTAGGTAGTAAGGGATAAAGTTTCGTAGCAAGCATAGGAAAAGAGTACCCTTTTCCGTATTTTCGCCCTCCCGTCCTGCGGTGCGTCGGTTGAAAATTGCTTGTTGGGAAGTGTCCCAAACCCTCGGAATGGAAAGGAGCGATTGCATGAACGGACGCAAAAGAAAAATACAAATCAAATTCTATGTAACAGAGGAAGAAAGGGCATTGATTGAACAGAAAATGAAGCTTGTCCCTACCCGGAACATGGCGGCGTATCTTCGCAAGATTGCCATTGACGGGTATATCATTCAGACAGACCATAGCGATATAAAAGGCATGACAGCAGAGATACAGAAAATCGGGGTCAACATCAATCAGATTGCAAAGCGTGTCAATGCGACAGGCAGCGTTTACCAAGAGGACATAGAGGAAATAAAGGGGGTGCTTGCGGAGATATGGCGGTTACAAAGATTAAGCCTATTAAAAGCACGTTGAGCAAAGCCCTTGACTATATCCAAAACCCGGATAAAACAGACGGGAAAATGCTTGTGTCCTCCTTTGGGTGCAGCTATGAAACGGCAGATATTGAGTTTGGATTTACGCTTGCACAAGCCATAGATAAGGGAAACAATCTCGCCCACCATTTGATACAGTCCTTTGAGCCGGGAGAAGTAGATTATGAGAAAGCCCACGAAATCGGAAAGCAGCTTGCCGACGCGGTAACAAAGGGACAGCATGAATACGTCTTAACTACCCACATAGACAAAGGGCATATCCATAACCATATCATTTTTTGTGCGGTCAATTTTGTTGACTACCATAAGTACAATTCCAATAAGCGCAGTTACTACGGCATACGGAACATGAGCGATAAGCTGTGCCGGGAAAACGGGCTGTCTGTTGTCGTTCCGGGCAAAGGCAGCAAGGGAAAAAGCTATGCAGAATATCAAGCGGAAAAGGTCGGTACAAGTTGGAAAGGCAAGCTGAAAATTGCCGTTGATACGCTTATCCCCCAAGTAGCAAGTTTTGAAGAATTGTTGCAGCGGTTACAGGCAGCGGGTTATGAGATAAAGCCGGGAAAATATATCTCCTGCCGCGCTCCCGGACAGGAACGCTTTACCCGTCTGAAAACTCTCGGTACAGATTATACAGAGGAAGCCATAAGAGAACGGATAGAGGGCAAACGCACAAAGGCAGCGAAAGCTCCCAAAGAGCAGCGCGGCGTATCGCTGCTTATTGACATTGAAAACAGTATCAAGGCACAAGAGAGCCGGGGCTATGAACAGTGGGCGAAAATCCATAATCTGAAACTGGCTGCAAAGACTATGAATTTCTTGACAGAACATAAGATTGAGCAGTACGCAGATTTAGTCAGCCGGATTGAGGAAGTAAATGCGGAAAATGAAAAGACAGCAGACGCATTAAAGAGCGTGGAAAAGCGTCTTGCAGATATGGCGGTGCTGATGAAGCACGTTACTACCTACCAAAAGACAAAACCTGTCTATGAAGCATACCGCAGGGCAAAGGATAAGGACGCATACCGGGCAAAGCAGGAAAGCAGTCTGATACTCCATGAAGCGGCAGTAAAGACACTGAAAGCGGCGGGCGTTACTAAACTCCCCAATCTTGCCGCCATGCAGGAAGAATACGGGAAACTACAAGCGCAAAAAGAAGCCCTTTACGCTGATTATGGCAAGCTGAAAAAACAGGTCAAGGAATACGACGTTATCAAACAGAACATAGACAATATTTTGCGGCAAGGCAAAGAGCCGGAACGGAAGAAAGGAAAGGAACGGGAATAATTATGAAAATGGTTGGTATTACACCATGTTACAGAATAACATTAGAAAATGGCAGTTATGGCGTAGAAACTTATATTAACGCAGACAGTAAAATCCAAATTACTTTTGAGGACGGAAATACACTTATCGGATATATAGAATGTGTGGAATATGGAACTTATTCCGATGAAAATGATACTCTGGTTATAAGGGGAGAGAATGGAGAGCTGTATATCCTATTGGAAAACCGAATAAAGGATATAGAAGAACTGCACGAATAAAGTAAAAGAACAGGGCGCAGACAGCCAACAAAAGACTGTCCGCGCCCTGTTTTATGTAGGTGCGTTTTTGGTATCTGTTACGCAATAGAACGTCATTTTTAGGGGATAAGGTATAAAACCCTTGCCGCGTCATTTTCAAGCACTGAAAGCCCCGTAAATCAAGGCTTTTTTTGCCCCTACTACGTAACAAGGGCGCGCCGTTTTCTCATGCGCTCCGCTGCCTGTCTGCGGGTAATACGCTTCCGGCAGTCCGGGCAGTATTTGACGCTGTTAGAGGTGGACGCAAAAGAAGTTCCGCACTCGGTACAACGCTTTTTATCCTCGGTCTTGAAAAGCTCTGCATACAGCAGCTTATCAAGGGGCAATACGGCGGTCTGAAACCATTTGCAAAGAAGCGAATAGGAAATAAGCTGCGGGCAGACACATTCCTCCCCGTCGTCCAGTAAAATACAGTGTCCGTTATCGCAGTTGCAGCACTCCTTTTTTATAAGGCTGTTGACTTTCCGGCTTTGGGGTGGTGTAAGCCGCTTTATCCCGGTCATACCTCATCAGCGGCGAAAATAGCAAGCTCCGCATACTCATTTTCTGTCAGAGGTGCGATTTTCGCAAGGGTGCGTTTCGCCAGTTCCCGCATATCCTCGTCCATGAACGGCAGCGCAGCGTTGATGTTTTCTGTAAGCCCACGTTTGCCGTCCTCATTGTAAATGCTCAACAGGTTTGTTTCTTCAACTGTCAGTCTAATCATGCTCATACCTCCAATTCGTGATTTTTTGATTTTACAGCCGCCTTTTTCGGGGCGGCTTTTCTTTTGTCAGCGGCAAGCTGCGCCCGGATTGAGGGGCGCACCCTGCGAATATCTGTGCCCCGGTTTTCATTTTTATCAATCAAGGCGTATGTTCCATGTCTGCCCTCGATTTTGGAAAAGGAAAGTGTCTTATAGGGCAACATGGAAAACAGACGGTCGGTGTCCTTAGAGGACGCAAGCTGCATAAATGTCGGGGACAGCTCCACCATGAAATGTGTCCTATTAGGGCTATTGGGCGTGTCCCTGCGCTTCATTTCCTGCACAATGCGCCGCGCTTCGGCTTCAATCAGCCCAGCACGCAGGGCGGCGGTATGTTCCTTGAAGTCGCCCGGTGTCAGTTTATCCCGTTTTTGCTTTTCTTCCCGTAAAAGGAATTGTAGCGCGTCCGGGTCGTTGGGTACTGCTTCAAAGTGTTCAAACTTCCCTAAAGAAGTATCGGGATTTCCGTTAAAATGCTGTCCGGCGGGTATCTCCCTTGTCCCATGCTCATAAATCAACTTGACTGTGTCGGCGGCAAGCGCATTGTCCTTAACGCGCTCATACTGCCTTGCATAGTCAAGCTCATAAAGATTGCCTTTGATTTTCCCGCGCTCCCTGCCCGTCAGCTCGACGGCATAGGCAAGAACGCGGTCGCAGGTCTGCTCTTTGTAAAAACACCATGTATTGTGGGCGGCGGTATCCTTTAGGAACACGTCGCGCTCCTTAAAACAATGCGTCCCGGACGGGCGGCAAAACCATAGCAGCGTCTTATCCTCTCTGTTAGGGCTTGCCGCTGCTTTTGCGATAATCTCCTTGTCAATGTCAAAATCACTTTGGAAAAATCCTGTATTCTGCCGCATGATAGCGTCAAGAGAAGCGAAAATATCCACGTTTTCAAACTTATTCATGCGTCAGCTCCTTTCCAAATCCTGTGTTTTCTGTTTTGCCTGTTTCTTCGGTGTCTGTTCTTTCGCTGCTTTAAGCTGCGCCCGGATAGAGGGCTTCTTTTCCGTTTTTGCTGCCTTGCCACGTTCCTTGTCAGCCTTGACAGTTTCCGCAAGGTCAACAAGGGAAATGGTTTCTCCTGTCTTTACCTTTGCTTCCAATTCTGCGACGGTCGGGGTGTTGTTTATCTGCCCGTCAATCATGTTGTAGTTTTGCTCGGTGGTCTGCTCGGCAGTTTTCAGATAGTTTTCCGGCTGCAAAAATTCCGGCACTTTCTTATAACCGAAGCTGTCTACATAGTGGGCGGTGTCCTGCCCGTTCTGATGAAGCACCACTACGTCGGAAACAGAAAGGCTGTGTCCCTTAAAATCTTTCGGGTGGTCGATATTAAAGCGGGTGTAAATATCTTCAAGGGAAGTCCCCGGCGTAAGAGGTGCGGAATAGACAAGGGCATAGTTTTTCGGGTCTACCCGGTGTCCGGCGGCAATCAGACGGTCGTAAGGCTCAAAACGCAAGTCCCTTGTTTCGTCCCCGCCTTTTATCTGATAAATGGAAAAGGTGTCTTTGTCCTGTGGGGCTTCCTGCTCCGGCTGCTCCTGTGCGGGTTGTTCCTGTGCAGCTACCTTTTGCTGCCGGATATGCGCCCGCTGTAACTCGGTAGGCTTTTCCCCGGTAAGGGGAGCAATCGCTTTCACATAATCAGCCGCATAGTAGGCGTTACTGGTAAGCTGCCGCTGCCATGCCCCGGCTTTTGGCGACCAACGGAAGCCATTACTTTTTAAGGCTTCCCGCGTGGCTTCGTCCGGCTTATCCTCAAAGAAGATTTGCAGTCGGTTCGCTTCGGTGTTTGCTTCCACCTTGCCGCCGTCAAATTCCCAACCTACAAAACCGATTTCTTTTTGCTGTGAAAGGGATTTGATACGGTCTTTCACGCGCCGGATTTCTGCGCTGTTGTTGGATAACGCCCAAGTCGCAAAGGGCTTGTCCTCCAAATGCCAACTGCTCGCCATGTCTGCTTTCAATTTTTCCAGTTCCTCCGGCGGTAAATGCGGGCAGCCGTCAAGGGTCTTATGCTTGCGGTAGTAGGCGTTTACGGCTTTCATGGTTTCCTGTGATTTTTCAAGGCTTTCCAGTTTCTTTTCTAACTTCTGTACTGCCTGCGGGTCGTCTGCGCTGATACCGCCCATGCCGGTACTGCGGATTTTATCAAGAAGCCCTTGTATGTCCTGCCATTCCCGGTAATTGCTGTCGCGGGCTGCGTTCTGCTTTTCTTTCTTCCTTGTGGGGAAGTTAGAGCCGCCCGCAATCAGGATAGAGGGAACACGCGCGTCAATCTCATAGCCTTTATTCATGTTCGCCGCCAGTTTCCGGGCATAGGTGTCAAGCAGGCTGTCGATTTTCTCATGGTACATCGGGTCTACCCGCTGTTTCTGCCTTTCTGCAAGTTGTACGGCTTCATCTACATAGTGCCTGTATTCAGCCGTCGCGCTGCCTTGCTTATAATCGGAAAAACTGTTCATATCCTTTGCACGTTTGGCGGCAGCTTCATTGATAGTATAATAAGGGGCGGCGGGTGCAGCCTGTTCCGGCTGTGCTTCTTTTTCCTGTACCGGGGCTGTTTCTTCGGGAAGCTCCGGCGCGGCTGCTTTTGTTTCGGGCTGTTTGGCGGCTTCCTGTGCGGGCTGTGCCTGTTCGGTGGTCTGTTCCTTATCCTGTGCCTTTTGGATTTCTGCAAAATGTCCGTCTATGGTATCAATCAGATTTGCGGCGGTGCTGCGGATTGTTTCAAGAGAGCCTTTCAGTTCTGCAAGTTCTTTTCCGCTGCTCCACCCGGCGATATACCCAAAAGAATAGTCCGACGTATCAAGCCCGTAATGTTGGCAGACCGCATAGGCGACGCTTTCCGCCTGTACCTCGCGGGTGCGGCGGTCGGGGCGTTCCGGCATGGCAAGGGCGGTATCATGCAGCGTGGCGTGGGCGATTTCATGGATTGCGGTCTTGATATTCTGCAATTCGTCCATGCCCTCGTTGATGAAGATACGCTTTTCCTCATAATTGCAGCGTCCTTTTACGCCGCCGCTTAGTGCTTCAAATCCCATAGCAAACGGGGAAGTCTTTTCAAGGGCAGCGAAAAAATCCTTGTATTGTTCCACGTTGCCCGTAAGCTCATAGGTAAGGGCAGGAAGTTCTTTTCCCTCGGTCTGTGAAATATCAAAGACAGATACTACACGAAAAGCGGGTATCTTGATTTCTTTTTCTTCGGTAACAGGTTTTCCGTCCTTATCGAAAACAGGCTTTTGGGTGTCCGGGTCGATTTTTTCCACCTGCTTCTTGACGGTAAACGGGGACGGTGCAAGTATCTTGATAGCTTTTTCTCCGGGCTTTACATGGCGGTCAAATTCCTTTTCCCATTGTTTATAGCCTTTCACAAGATTGCCGCCCTGCATGGCGATAAGGATTGTATTGTTAAGGCTGTAATCATGGAATTTTGACATGGTACGCAGATAATCGGCGTAACGGTCGCTTTCATACAGTCCTAAAATCCCTTGTTCCAGTCGGTCGGTAATCTCTTTCATTTTGTCAGCAGGCTTTTCAGAAGATAGGATAATCGGGAGAACCGGGGGCTGCTCTGTGGCGGCGGTTTGTATGGCTGCGGAAGCGTCAAGGTCTGCCTGTTCCTTTTCCTGTACTGGCGGCTGCGGCGTTACCCGGTATTCCTCCGGCACGTCGCGCCCGTCGTACCACTGTGTAAAGGTGTTGCGGTTATTGTAGATATAGCCCTGCTCGGTAAAGCTGCCCCCGTCATTGATAGCAGCGTCCCGCCCGTATTCCTCATACATGAAATATTTTTTTGCTTCTTCGGGCAGCTCCAACTCGTCCAGTTCTTCAATCAGATAATGCCCGTAATCTTCCTCACTCTGTACGGACGGGTAAAGCCAGTAACAATCAAGGTTTTGTGCAAGGTTGATAATATCCTGCAAGTCCCTTGTATGGTCGCCGTATTCCATAGCTGCAACAAATTTTTCCCGGTCGTCGTCAAACTGCATTTTCAAAAGTTCGCTCAAATAGTTCAGTTCGTCAAGGCTTTCAAGCTCGGTCAATTTTCCTGCCAGTCCTGCAATAGAGGACTGGTATTCTGTGATATGCAGCTCCCCGTAGTTTTTGCCGTCTATCCCGATACGGTCAAAGACTTCTTTCAAATGCTCGGCAGTCGTGGGGAATGATACCCATTCGCCCGCAGGTCTGCCCTCGGTGTACTTTCCAAGATTAGAAAGATACCCGCTTAAAATCGTTTCTACCATGCGTTCGCTCCTTTCGTTTTCAATCATACGGTGCATAAGTTCGTAGTCCTCCATGCTCATGCTCCCGTCAAAAATATAGGGGTCGGGTTCTTCGCCGTCCCGGTAGGCTTTTTCAGAGAAAGGAAGCCCCGCAGCGTGGGCGGCGGCTCTTGCTTCCTCGATAAGCTCCGGCGGCAGCCTGTCGTCGTGGGCTTCGATAAATTCCCCGATATTGCTATATCCGTTTTCGTAGTGGCGGCGCACCCCGGCGGTCAGCTCGTCAAGGTTCATATCCTCGCCAAGATAGCCGGAATAATAGCCGTTTACCACAACGGCGGCAGGGTCAGCCTGTTTGATTTCTTCCATGCGGCTTCTGTCCTCCGGGTAAATGTAGTCGCTCATTTCAAGGTGGAAATATTCGGCGTTCCAAGAACGTCCCGTTTTCCAAAACGCCACCCAAGCGATACCGTCCCTTAATTCTTCTTGATAGTCCTTTACGGTGTCCCGTAAACTTGCCATGTGTAACCTCCTTTCTTCGGTTTCAGAGGGTAAAACCCTCCATAAAACAGAGGGTTTGGGAAACTTCCCAACAAGCAAAAATCCCCGCCGTTCTCGGTAGAGAAAGCAGGGATTTTACGGAAAAGGGTACTCTTTTCCTATGCTTGCTATTCAGTTATTTCTTCTTCGACAGTTCAATGCGGTAGTTGACATATTTCCCGCCTGTATCAGCCAATACGATAGTTCCGTCGTAGGTTTTGCCCGTCTTTGGGGAATAGAGCTTTTTCACATTTACTTTGCCGGATTGTAAGAGTGCAGCGGCAATTTTGGGGGTAAAGGTTACTTTTCGTTCTTCAAAGAAACGGTCATTTTTCCACATGGTAAAGCTACATTCCTTATTGCTGCAATAGTAGTTTTTCTTTCCCTCATAGACAGGAGAACCGCAGCGGGGGCAGCTTCCCAACGCTTCCCGTTCCGGCTTGAACATCTGCGCTTTATCATCAGAAAGAAACGGATAGGTCTTTACCAGTTCCCGCGCCATATCCTCGATACCCTCCATAAATGCGGCGGGGTCTGCCTTGCCTTTGGCAATCTGCGTCAGATTGTTTTCCCATTCTGCGGTAAGCTGCGGGCTTGTCAAGGTGTCCGGCAGGACACACACAAGATTGATACCGTCCTTTGTGGGAAGTAGCTGCTTGCCTTTTCGCTCCACAAAGCCGCCCTTTACCAGTTTTTCAATGACGGCGGCGCGGGTGGCGGGAGTTCCAAGCCCTTTGCGTTCTGCGTCCGGGTCGGTGTCCTCACTTCCGGCGCGCTCCATAGCAGAGAGCAGCGACGCTTCGTTGTGAGGTTTTGGCGGTGTTGTGTCATGCTCCGTTACCTTTGCCGTCGGATTTTCAAAGGTCTGTCCCTCGGTAAATGGCGGCAGGGTCTTTTCTGTGTCACTGTCTGCGTCGTCCGTTTCGGGCTTGTTCTTTAAGGCTGCCCTGTATCTTCGGTCAATCTCTTTCCACCCGTCGGACAGCACCGTTTTTCCCCTTGCGATAAAAGACTGTCCGGCACATTCAAAAACTGCTGTAACCGCTTCAAAGGTATGCGGTGCAGCGGTCGCCATGAGCAGACGCGCCCCGGCAAGGGTAAGGATATTCCTTTCGCTTTCCGGCAGCGTGGCAAGGTCGGTCTTTGCAAGCTCCATAGTCGGGATAATGGCATGGTGGTCTGATACCTTTTTACTGTTCAGCACCTTTCCAAGCTCCGGCGTGAAGTCTTTTCCCGCCATAAAAGAAAATTTCCCACAAAGCAGCTTGATAATGCCCGCCGCTGTGTCGCTCATGTCGTCGGTCAGAAATGCGCTGTCTGTTCTCGGATAAGTAAGAAGTCTTTTTTCATACAGAGATTGTGCAAGGTCAAGGGTCTGCTTTGCGGTATAACCGAACAGGCGGTTTGCTTCCCTCTGTAAAGAAGTAAGGTCAAAGAGCTTCGGCGGGGCTGCGGTCTTTTTCTCTTTCACAAGGGAAGCACAGACTGCTTTTGACACTTCGCAAGCAGCTTTCAGCTTGTCAGCTTCGGAACGGTCAGATAGTTTTTCGCTTGCAGCTTCCGCGCCGGATAAGACAAGGCGCACATGGTAGTATTTTTCTTTCTTAAATGTGGTAATCGCTGCGTCCCGGTCAACAAGCATTTTTAAGGTCGGGGTCTGTACGCGTCCCACGTTCAAGGTATGATTGTAAAGGACAGAGAAAAGGCGGGTGGCATTGATACCGATTAACCAGTCAGCCTTTGCCCTGCACAATGCGGAAGCAAAGAGCGCGTCGTATTCCTCGCCGTTCTTCAGACGGGAAAAGCCCTCTTTGATTGCGCTGTCCTCCATAGAAGAAATCCAAAGGCGGCGCATAGGTTTCTTGCAGCCCGCCATTTCATAGACAAAGCGGAAAATGAGTTCGCCCTCGCGCCCCGCGTCGCAGGCATTGACGACTTCGGAAACGTCTGCCCGGTGCATAAGCTCTTTTAGGGTTTTGAATTGCTTTTCCTTGTCAGAAGCAACGGTGTACTTCCATTCCTGCGGCAAAATCGGTAAGCTGTCATAGCTCCACTTTTTATATTGTTCCCCGTAGGTGGCAGCTTCCGCAAGCCCTACCAAATGTCCCACGCACCAAGAAACGATATAGCCGCTTCCTGTGAGAAATCCGTCTTTCTTTTCCTTTGCCCCCAGTACGGCAGCGATTGTCTGTGCCACACTGGGCTTTTCTGCGATAACTAAAATCAAATATAAGTTCCTCCTTTCAGCGTTCCGGCTCGGTTTTCTTTTTCTCCTGTACCTGTTTCAGACAGTACCCCACACAAGGGGACTGTCCCTTGTAAGGGCAGGAAGCACAAGCAGGGGGATAAGGAACAGGCGGCGCATTATCACGCCGCCCGTTCGGTTTCTGTATCATCATCTTTTCAAAGGGATTGTTGGTAAACAGGGTCATAGGGTTTCTTCCTCCGTTTCTTCATCTTCGGGAGTTTCCCCGGTATCTGCTTCCGGCTCGTCCTCGTCGTAGTCCTCAAATTCAAAATCTTCAAGGTCGGTATCGCCCTTTACATTCTGCTTCGGCTTTAGAAACTTAAAGTAGTAGAACGCTGCGCCGCCACCAAGCAGGGCAAAGAGGACTAAGGCAAGCACCACACCGGGATTGCCGCCTTTTTCTTTCAGTTCTTCCGGCTGCTCCGTTGGTGTTGGGGTAGGTTCTTTGCCTGTGCAGCCTGTCATACTGGTAACACATACCGGGCAGGACGTGTTTACCTTTCCGACTTCGCATTTTTCCGTACAGTTACAGATTTCCGGCTTTTTGGCAGCTTCGCCGTTTTCGGTCAGTGCCATAAGGTCGGCTTCGTCCACTTGATTTAGGAAATGTACGGTCTGTTCGCCCTCGGCGGCGCGGTCAATGAGGATATAGAAATAGTTGCCGCCTTTGGTGGTAACAGTGATAAGTTGCTTATTGCCGCCGTAATCGTCAACCAGTGTAGCGTTTCCCTTTGGGGTAAGGGGCGGCGTTTCCTCTTTTTCCTCCACAACTACATTACTGTCGTTGGTCGCGTCCCCGGCGGGCGGCTCTGTGGCTGCGCCCTGTGCATAGGCAGGGACAGAAAAACCGCCCATAAGGATAAGGGCGGCACAAAGGGCAGTCATGGTCTTTTTCAGTTTATTCTTCATCTGCATTTTCCTCCTGTTCGTTTTCTTCTGCGGGTGCGGCAGTCATGCCGGGAATACCGCCGCCGGACAGCATAGCGTTCAGTTCCTGCGGGGTCAGACGCATAGCTCGTACAAGCTGCACGATTTCAAGGTTTTCCGCTTCGGTTTTCTGCACTTCCAGTCCTTTTAACTTGTTCTGATA
>CDYU01037435.1_pt1 | contig 86014 bp, 76 predicted proteins | sample 480701 | NCBI WGS metagenome assembly CDYU01 (sample SAMEA3182105, study PRJEB8094) | gut metagenome | biome: human; feature: gut; material: Stool; isolation source: human stools | place: Canada | collected 2013-02-26 | reverse complement strand
AGGCAATGTATTATGCAAAATTTTGTTTCGTAGGCGCGACTGGTTCGAGTCCTGTCACACTAAGGTACTTTTGAATTGTTCAGCAGACATTAAAATAAGATAAAACACCGGAGGTAATGAAAATGCGGAATGAATTTTTAACGAAAGCGGATATTTCGGGATTCCGTATGCATCTGCTGGCTGCGGAGAAAAGTGCGGCGACAGAGCTTAAAGCGGGCGCTTCGCAGTTAGTACCCGGCGAAGAAAAGCTCGCTGACGGCTCAAAGCAGTTAGCCGACGGCATAAAACAGCTTAACGATAAAGGCATAAGCAAGTTAACGGGTCTTGCGGGCGACGACCTCCAGAACCTTGTTGACAGAGTAAAGGCAACGGTTGACGTTTCCAAGAATTATAAATCCTTCGCCGGAATTGCCGACGGTACAGACGGCAGCGTCAAGTTCATCTACAAAACCGATGAAGTGAAATCCAAATAAAATTTAATTGAATACCCCTCAGTCAACTTCGTTGACAGCCGCTGACGGCGGCTGTCCCATCTGTCAACTGCGTTGACGTCTCCCCACACCGTGGGGAGTCTTTGGTTTCTTCTTATTCTTCCAACTCTTTCGCACGGGTGTAAAACCCGTGCGATAATTTTATGCCCGCTATAAGCCCCATTTCAAAAAACGTCCGCCGCAGCGTGGTTATAGCTATTCCTATTGTTTCGTCCAATTCTTCGTGTTCTTCCCTACTGTTTCCAACCCTGTCCGCCAGTGAAAACAGTGACTTTTCCGCTTTTCTTACGGTTTTCTCGAAGCTTTCCTTTTCGGGAATTTCTATAAGCTCGCCGCCGTTTGCAAGATAATCGGATAAATACAGTAAATCGCACTTGCTCCATAGATCTGAAAATTCCATTTTAAACTTCTCCGTTCATAAAATATTTACATTTTGTTTCTCTGTAATTTAATTAGAGATTTCTCTAATATTATAACAGAATTATCTATAAATGTCAAGCACAAATTAGCATACAATCTAATTTTATTCGGATTTTCTTTGATTTTTTTTGTATTCAGGCTTATAATTGTTAAGAACGGAGTGATTACATAATGTCAACCGCAAAGAAAATTAAAATGATGCTTGTGGAGCGCGATATGACAATGGCTAAATTAGCGGGTCTGTTGGATATTAAACCCCCAACATTAAGCTATAAAATAAAACGCGATAATTTCAGCGAAAGCGATTTAAAAAAAATCGCCGATGTTTTGGGCTATGAATACGAGGCGGTATTCACCGACAAAAACACCGGGAAAAAGATATAGGTAAAAATAGGCTCCCGGTGTTTAGGCTGCGGGTGTTCGGTGGACACCTCTGCGAAGCAGAAGCACCGACCGAGGCGGCAGCCGAGACGCTGGCAAAACCGTGCTTGATTTATACTGCGGCGCGGGTACAATAGGGCTTTCCATGGCGAAGGAAGCCGAAAAAATAATAGGCGTGGAAATAATTGAGCAGGCGGTAAGAGATGCGTGCTTTAACGCTAGGCTTAACGGCATAACTAACGCCGAATTTATATGCAACGACGCTGCGGGCGCGGCGGCAGAGCTTGCAAAAAAGGGTGTAAAGCCCGATGTTGTAATGGTAGACCCGCCGCGCAAGGGCTGTTCAGCGGAGCTGATAAGCACAATAGCCGAGGATTTTAAGCCTGAAAAGGTAGTATATGTCTCCTGCGACCCCGCCACCCTTGCAAGGGATATAAAGATATTCGGCGAAAAGGGGTATGAACTAAAAGAGTACACCCCGGTAGATATGTTCCCCCGCACCTCGCACGTGGAGACGGTTTGTCTCTTAGTTCTGAGAAATCCTGTGACACATATCAATATTGATGTGGATGTGGAAGAAATGGTGCAGGATAAAAGAGGAATGGCAACCTATGGACAAATCAAGGATTATGTTCTGGAACACAGCGGTTTGAAGGTCAGCAGTCTTTATATCGCTCAGGTAAAGCAGAAACACGGCATTATTGAGCGCGAGAACTATAATAAGCCGAAATCCGAGGATGCCAGGCAGCCACAATGCCCACCGGAAAAGGAAAGAGCCATTACGGAGGCATTGAAATATTTTGGAATGCTATAAAATAAAGGAGGTGCTTCATGTATAACCCACAGCTTGAAACTTTTCTGCGCGTGGCGGATGCAGGCAGCTTCAACAAAGCCGCCGAAGAAAGCTACATCACGCCCACGGCTGTCATCAAGCAGATCAATCTTTTAGAAGAATCCCTCGGCGTGAAGCTCTTCGACCGTAGCCACCGGGGGCTGCAACTCACAAAAGCTGGACGCTCTATGTATCAGGATGCAAAATATATCATCCAGTATTGCCGGGACTCCGTGACTCGGGCAAAAAACGCCATGCAGGAGGATGAGAATATCATCCGCATCGGTTCGTCCCCCATGACGCCCGCACAGCTTTTGATGGATCTCTGGTCGAGAGTGCAAGCATTGCACCCCGACATTAAATTCCAGATCGTGCCCTTTGAGAACACCCCGGAAAATGCGAGAGAGATCCTTGCAAATCTCGGAAAGAACATTGATGTAGTAGGCGGTATTTTTGATGAGACCATGCTGCACCTGCGGGGCTGTGCTGGGTTGGAGCTGACGCGGGGGCGCTTCTGCTGTGCAGTCTCCATCCACCACCGGCTGGCGGACAAAGACAAGCTGCAAGTTTCTGACCTCTATGGGGAGAATCTGCTGCTGATGCACCGGGGATGGAGCCACTATGTCGATCAGCTTCGGGACGATCTGTGGCAGCACCACCCGCAAATTCACATTGTGGATTTTGATTTTTACAGCATGGACGTGTTCAACCGCTGCGAGAACACCAACGATGTGCTGCTGGCGATTCCCGGCTGGGCGAATGTCCATCCGCTTCTAAAGGTCATTCCTGTCGAATGGGAACACAACATCCCCTACGGCATCCTCCATTCCCCGGAGCCGACACCGACGGTGCGGCGGTTTCTGGATGCGGCGAAGGCCGTCAGAAAAGAACTGTACGGCTGATTATAACTCAAAGGTATATACTGATGAACAAAGCGAGACTTCCGCGGAAGTCTCGCTTTTTTTATAATAATGGCAGAAAACAAAAGGTGGTCGAACCCATGAAACCAGTCTCATACATGGCAATAGTTCTATGCGTCATGCTATTCTTGACCGGATGCAGCTCTGGCGCGGTAGACGAGGAAGTGAACGAATCCGTGCAAAATAAAACCGCCGTGCAAAATAAAACCGAACTCTTTACTCGCAATACAAAAATCGAAGATGTCATCAATGCTCCGTCCTTTGACGGCTTCGGGCGGCTGCTGTTTCCAACGGACGAGTATTATTACAGCGGCGACACTCTGGAAGAACTCGGGCTGACCTACTACAGCCATATTGATCCAGACGAAACGGTGGAGATCGTGAACACTCTGCGAGAGCGGGCAGCGGACGGCCAAACCATCTTCTATGACATCTACACCGACGAGGAAAAGGCAGCTGACCCTGCCAAAGAAGATACAGGATTGTTTTTCTTCAAGGGAATCCCCGGCGAGAAATTCGCCATCTGCAATGCAGGCGGTGCCTTTGCCTATGTGGGGGCCATGCAGGACAGCTTCCCTCATGCGCTGGAGCTTTCCCAAAAGGGCTACAACGCCTTCGCTCTCATTTATCACCCCGGCGCGCAGACCGCCTGCGAGGATCTGGCAAGAGCCATCCGCTTCATCTTTGCCCATGCGGACGAACTGGAAGTGGACACCGATTGCTACTCCCTATGGGGCGGCTCGGCAGGAGCGCGAATGGCGGCGTGGCTTGGGTCTTACGGTACAGAAGCTTTTGGCGGCGGCGATCTGCCCCGTCCCGGCGCGGTCATCATGCAGTACACAGGATTGAGCGAGTATTCCGAAAGCGATCCGCCCACCTATGCCTGTGTCGGTGACCGGGACGGCATCGCCAGCTGGCGGGTCATGCAGGCGCGGCTCGAAGCCATGCAGCAGGCCGGGATCGACACGGAGTTTCATGTGTATTCCGGTCTGGGTCACGGCTTTGGACTTGGGACTGGAACCAGCGCCGAAGGCTGGATCAATGATGCCGTCGCCTTTTGGGAACAGCAAATGAAGAAATAACATTCAGAAAGGATGCGTTTTTATGAACAACTTTATTTTTGAAAACAAGACCAAGGTGTATTTCGGCAAGGGCGGCGTGAAAGAGTACCTCGGCAGTCTGCTGGGGAACTACGGCGAAACCGTCATGCTGGCCTACGGCGGCGGCTCGATCAAGCGCAACGGCGTGTACGATGAGATCATGGGTATCCTGAATGCCGCAGGCAAGCGCATCGTGGAGTTCTCCGGTATCATGTCGAACCCCACTTATGCCAAGGTGCAGGAGGGCGCGAAGCTGGCGCGTGAAAATCACGTCGATCTGATTCTCGCCGTGGGCGGCGGCAGCGTTTCCGACTGCTGCAAGGTCATCTCCGCACAGGCGAAGCTGGACGAGGACATCTGGGAGATGCAGTACACGAAGCACACGCTGTCGACCAAGTTTATTCCCCTCGGCACGATTGTCACGGTGTTCGGTACCGGCAGCGAGATGAACAACGGGGCCGTCATCACCCACGAGGGAAAGAAGATCAAGGGCGCTCTTTGGGGCGCGCAGGCGGAGTTCGCGTTCCTTGACCCCAGCTACACGCTGTCCGTTCCCATGAAGCAGGTTATTTCCGGCGCGTTCGACACGCTGAGCCACGCGATGGAAACCTACTTCGGCAAGCCGGATGAAAACAACCTGTCCGACGATATTAACGAAGCCGTCATGCGCAGCGTCATCCGCAACATCCGCGTTCTGCTGACCGACCCGGAGAATTACGATGCCAGAAGTGAACTGGCGTGGGCCTCCGCCATGGCAGAGAACGGCGTTCTGAAGATCGGAAAAGTCACGGACTTCCAGTGCCATATGCTGGAGCACCAGTTGGGCGCGTACACCAACTGCAACCACGGTGCAGGTCTGGCGGTGATCCACCCCGTTCTGTACCGCCATATCTACAAGTCCGGCGCGGCGCGGTTTGCACGGTTTGCGCAGAATGTCTGGGGTGTCGCACCCAAGGGCAGCATTGAGGAGACGGCTGCTGCCGGTATCGACGCGCTGGCTGCGTTCATCAAGGAAATTGGTCTGCCGACCAGCTTTGCAGAGCTTGGCATCCCCGCCGATACGGACTTCCGTGCCATTGCGGATTCCACCGTTTTAACCGGGGGCTGCTGCAAAAAGTTGACCCACGATGAAATATATGACATTCTCTGCGAATGTAAATAAAACTAAAATTGAATTGAAAGGATGATTTTATCATGAAAAAACTGACTGCACTACTGCTGAGCGTCGTGCTCGCACTTAGCCTTGCCGCCTGCGGCTCTGCCAACAAGCCTGCATCTTCCACCACGCAGCCCGAAACCTCTGCGCCGACCGAACAGCCCGAAAGCTCCTCGACCGCTCCCGCAGAATCCGAGCCGGAGACCCAGCCCAAAACCGGCAAGACACTGGTGGTCTACTACTCCGCTTCCGGTAACACCGAGCGGGTGGCCAAGGATATTGCAGAGGCCGCCGGTGCCGACCTCTTTGAGATTGTTCCCACCGAAGTCTACACCAGCGAGGACCTGAACTGGACAAACTCCGACAGCCGCGTCAGCCGGGAGCATGACGACGAGTCCCTGCGGGATGTGCCCCTGACCACCACTGAAGTTCCCGATTGGGATTCCTATGACACCGTGTTCATCGGTTATCCCATCTGGTGGGGTATCGCAGCGTGGCCCGTGGACACCTTTGTAAAAAATAATGATTTCACCGGCAAGACCGTCATCCCCTTTGCCACTTCTTCCTCCTCCGGTATGGGTCAGAGCGGCAGTTTGCTGGCCGACATGGCCGGTACCGGCGAGTGGCAGGAAGGCCAGCGGTTCTCCTCCGGCGTTTCCAGTGATGATGTGCAGTCCTGGGTCAACGGACTGGGGCTGTAATGCGTAGGAACAGAGTTTTCGCCGCAATGCTTGCAGTTCTCATGGTCGTGTCGCTGACCGCCTGTGGCCGGGAGTCCGTCGGGACTCCTGGCGGTGAGCTGGAAAACGGCGTTGCGGCCATTGAGGATGCTATGACAACGAAACCAAACGAAAGCAGTTCTGCTTCTACCACCCCCATCGATGATCTGCGTAACGGATCTTCTACGGACACTGTAGCCACGCCGGACGATTTTCCTGATGCATACAACTTCGGCAGCGGCAAGATTTCCGATTATTCCCGCACAGCCATGCTGCAAAAGATGCCGGTACCGGCAGGTAATAACACCGTGCTGAACACGGCAGCAGACCCTGCAAACATTCAGGTGCTCTATCTCTGGGAGGAAGGCAATGTCCCCGCCAGGACGAAATTTACGCAGGACATGACCAGATATTTCGATGACTGGAACTTCCGCCCCTATGTCACCGCTATCCCCGTCCGGGAGGGCGTGAAGCCAAAAGGCGCGGTGGTGCTGATGGCGGGCGGCGCTTATCAGTTTCGGGGCAACTACACCGATTCGCTGCCTACCGCCGCAGCACTGCGAGAGCTGGGCTTTCAGACCTTCATCGTAGATTACCGCCTGTCTCCCTATACGCAGGAGGAAGGTGCGCTGGATGTGGCGAGAGCCGTCCGCTTTGTCCGCAAAAATGCGGAGGTCTATGGTATTGATCCAGATGATATTGCCGTCATGGGCTTTTCGGCGGGCGGCATTCAGGCCGGTGAATTTCTGATGCACTATGACGAAGATGTGACCGGCACGGCGCTGGACAGTACCTATGTGCCGGACGAGCTGGACGCCGTTCTCGCCTATGCCTCCGCCGCAGGCATGATCTATTCCTTCTATGGCCGCCTCAGCGTGGGAAATATGGATGCAAGCTGGTTGATCGAGGGCGATTTGCCGCCGACCTTCTATGTCTACGGCACCGAGGATCCCTTCTATCGTCAGTTCCAGCAGCAATATGATGTAATCTCTGGAATGGGCATTTCCACCGGGCGCATCGTGCTGAACGGCTGGCCTCACGGCTTCGGCTCCGATGGTGGTTGGGTTAAGGACTACGCCGCATGGCTGGAAACAATTTTCGCATAAGGAGTGATTTCAGTGAAAGCACTGTTAGTAAACGGTAGCCCCCATCCAAGGGGCTGCACATATACCGCCCTGACCGAACTGAAAAATACCCTGGAGGCCGAGGGTATTGAAGTTGAGCTGCTCCATGTGGGCAACAAGGACATTCGCGGCTGTATTGCCTGCCGCAAATGTGCCCAGACAGGCAAATGCGTGTTTGACGATGTGGTCAATGAAGTCGCGCCAAAGCTGGCAGAGGCAGATGCCTTTGTCATCGGCTGCCCGGTATACTTTGCCTCCCCCGCAGGCGGAGCCATCTCCTTCATGGACCGACTGTTTTTCAGCACCCTCGGCATCGATAAGACCATGAAGGTGGGGGCAGCGGTAGTCACCTGTCGGCGGGGTGGGAATACCTCCACCTTCGATGTGTTGAACAAGTATTTCACCATGAACGGGATGCCGGTGGCCTCCAGCCAGTATTGGAACATGGTCTACGGCGGCTCGGCCGAAGAAGTAGCGCAGGATGCTGAGGGATTGCAGACTATGCGGACACTGGGGCGCAACATGGCATTTATGATGAAGTCTTTCCGGCTGGGCAAGGAGCAATTCGGCCTGCCCCAGAAGGAAACACCGATCTTTACGAATTTTTACAGATAAGGAGTGACGCGGTATGCGGAAAATTACAGCAGGCAGAGATGTACTTGATAAATTTGCGCCGAAGTTCGCACAGCTCAATGATGATGTTCTATTCGGTGAGGTTTGGAGCCGGGAAAGCGAGCTTTCTGCACGCGACCGTTCCCTCATCACCGTGACAGCGCTGATGGCGCAGGGGCTGACGGATACTTCCTTTGGTCATCATCTGGCAATGGCAAAGGAAAATGGGATCACCCGCAGCGAAATTGCGGAGATCCTGACACACGCCGCATTTTATGCGGGTTGGCCGAAGGCATGGGCAGCATTCCGCATGGCAAAGGACATCTGGGTAGACGAGGAAAGCGCCGACGAAAAGCAGCGCCATCAAAACAGTATGATATTTCCCATCGGCGCGCCCAATGACGGTTTCGCACAGTATTTCAGCGGGCAGAGCTATCTCGCGCCGGTTTCCACGGCGCAGGTCAAAATATTCAATGTAACCTTTGAACCCGGCTGCCGTAACAACTGGCACATCCACGAGGCGGATAAAGGCGGCGGGCAGATCCTCGTCTGCGTGGCAGGCCGGGGCTACTATCAGGAATGGGGCAAGGAGCCGCAGGAGCTGCACCCTGGCGATGTTGTCAACATTGCCCCCGGCGTCAAGCACTGGCACGGCGCTGCGCCGGATAGCTGGTTTTCCCATCTGGCTGTGGAAGTACCTGGAGAAAACTGCCGCAGTCAGTGGTGTGAACCAGTGAGTGAAGAAGAATATCGAAAACTGAAATGAGGAGCATCACTATGAGCATTTTATTTATCAACGGCAGTCCCAACAAAAATGGCAACACCGCCAAGCTGGCGGCAGAGCTGCTGAAAGGTCACGAATATGAGACTTTGAACCTTACAGACTACACCATCGGCGCTTACGGGCAGAACCTCCCCGGCGACGGGCTGGATGCTGTCATTGGTGCCATGAAGCAGGCGGACATCGTCGTCATCGGCTCACCCCTGTACTGGCACAACATCTGCGGCAGCGTGCGCAACGTGCTGGATCGTTTCTACGGCAAGGTGGAGGACGGCGAACTATCCGGACGCAAACTGTATTTTGTGTTTCAGGGCGCAGCTCCGGAGAAATGGATGCTGGATGCGGGCGAGTACACCATGAAGCGCTTCGCCGGTCTCTACGGTATGACCTACGGCGGCATGGCGACCAATAAAAACGAAGCCACGAAACTTGGAAAGAACATTTAAGGAGGAATCTTTTATGGAATACGCAACTCTCAATAACGGCGTGAAAATGCCCATGGCCGGTATCGGCACATTTCTTCTGACCCCGGACGAGGCAGAGGCCTCCTGCGTCAGTGCCTTGCGGAATGGCTATCGCCTGATCGACACCGCCAACGCCTATGTGAACGAAAAGGCAGTTGGCCGCGCTATGAAGAAGTCCGGCTTGCAGCGGGAGGAAATTTTTCTCGAAACCAAGCTGTGGCCCAGCTTCTATGAGCAGCCCGATGCGGTGGACAAGACCCTTGCCCGTCTGGACACTCCCTACATCGACCTGCTGCTGATCCACCAGCCCGCAGGCAACTATGTGGATGGCTATCGCCAGATGGAAAAGGCGTACAAGGAGGGCAAGGTGCGCGCCATCGGTCTGTCCAACTTCAACAAAGCGCAGATCAAGGAGATTCTCTCCATCTGCGAGGTGCGCCCCACGGTATTACAGACCGAGCTGCACCCCTATCATCAGGAGCCTGAACTGAAAGTCTTCCTGAAGGAGAACGGCATCGTGCCGCAGGCATGGTATCCGCTGGGCCATGGCGATAAGGCGCTGCTTCAGGAACCGCTGCTTGCCCAGCTTGGCAAGAAGTACGGCAAGTCCGCACCGCAGGTCATTCTTCGCTGGCACATTCAGAGCGGCAACATCGTCATCCCCGGCTCCAAGAATCCCGACCATATCAAGTCCAACTTTGACCTGTTCGATTTTGCCCTGACGGATGAGGAAATGGCGCAGATCACCGCCCTTAACAAGAATGTGCGCTACTACACCAGCACCCCGGAAATGCTCAAAAAGTATGCGGAAATGGTTCCGCCGGTGGACGAGCAGAAGTGAATCGATTTTTTTCGCTTTCGGTGACTCTTGTGTTGATACTGACTCTCGCGGGGTGCGGAGCCGGTACAGCAGTGCCGACCCAGCCAGAGACAACGCCTGCACCGAGTGCCGAACTGACGGAAGAACCGTTGGAAAGCACAGCATCGGCTGTCACATCGGAGCCGGTTCAGACTGGCCTGTTTGCAGAGCAAATCTTCTCCGGCGCGGACGGCGACATCCATTACAGCTATTATCTGCCAGACAGCTACGACGGCAGCCGCAAGTTTCCGATGATGGTCGTTATGCCGGGCTATAACATGATGTGGTTCGGTGAAGACTCTTCCGGCAGCAATCTGAATTGGAATGGCTTTACCGCATGGACAAGGCTGGACACCGAGATGGTCGTGGTTTCTGCACAGCTCACTGACTGGGGCGAAAAATCCGCCCGGCAGGCCATTGAACTAACGGAATACTTTATCAATCGTTTTGCCGTGGATACCAGCCGGATCTATGCCGCCGGGTATTCCGCAGGCGGCGAGACCATGTCCCGTGCAGTGTCCATGCGACCCGACCTGTACGACGCCTATCTCCATGGCGCTTCTCAGTGGGACGGCAGCTATGCACCCATTGCGGAGAATAGTGTGGCGATCTATATCTACATGGCCGACGGCGACGAGTATTACGGCAGCGCCAAGGCCCGCTCGGCCTACGAAAATCTTCACGATGCCTATGAAAACGCCGGTTGGAGCGGTGCCGACATCGACAAAGTTCTGCGTATCGAAACACCCGACAACGCCTTCTTCAACGAAAAGGGCATTTATAACTACCACGGCGGAGCCAATGTGGTCTTTGACGACCCTGACAATTTGAACTGGGTGATCTCTCACAGCAAAGGATGAGGACATGAAACCAATTCTCAAAATAAAAATCGCCGTGGATGCGGCCATGTCGGTGTCCATGCTGCTTCTGATGGCCTATGGCCTTGTGGGTGAGGCAGCCCACGAGTGGATCGGCATGGGAATGTTTGCCTTGTCCGTGGCGCACCATATTTTGAACCACCGATGGATCCAAGCTGTTCCGCGGGGGCGCTACACTCCCCTGCGCGTCGTGCAGACAGCACTGGCAGGGTTGATTTTCCTGTGCATGGTCGGCTCCATGATCAGCGGCATTGTGCTGTCCCGCCATGTGTTTGCGTTTCTCCCCAGGCATGGCGGCTATGAGCTTGCACAGCAGGTGCATATTCTCTGTGCCTACTGGGGCTTCGTCTGTATGAGCCTGCATCTGGGGTTTCACTGGAGCATGATGCTGGCGATGGCGCGCAAACACTTGCAGCCTTCATCCATGCGAATATGGAGCCTGCGACTGATCGGCTGGCTCTGGGCAGTGTATGGCGCGTTCGCTTTCCGACGCAGAGGCGTTAGTTTGTATCTGCTGCTCAGAAGCCACTTCGTATTCTACGATTATTCCGAGCCTGTAATCCTCTTCCTGATCAACTATCTCTCCGTAATGGTGATGTTTGTGCTGATTGGATATCTTATATCAATGCTGTTGAAACGGCTGCCCACTTTTTATTTACATTGAGTGTGATAAAAACGCTGTAATTTTCGCCCAATTATATGGCGAAGATTACAGCGTTTTTCTATTTTCAAGCTGTTGCTTTTGCAGTTTGTATATGCATCTGCGAGGAAAATGAGGGATTGCAAAGAGAATATCTCTTTGCCGCTGGGTTTCCAATAGGGGCGCGCAGCATCCCTGTTGGCACACGATTTTGCTCTGCAAAGTCTAGTGTGTTATACCTTTGCTTCCGGCTGACGCGGGAAAGGGGCTGGCTTCGCCATCTGCTATGAGGGCAGATAGCGGTAGGCAGACACTTTTCTGCGGCAGTAGGACAGGCGGATTTTGTGACACCAAGGTGACACAAATGCAGGATTTTTGAAAAGAAAAATCCGACTGGCCGGAGAAGGAAGCAGAGGTATATACAGCCCTTGTCCCGCCGCAGCGATGCTCCTGTTTCAGCGCTTCTTTCGTTTCCCTTTGCCGTGGGTCATGGTCGTTTTCCCGCGTTGGCTGATGGGAGTTTTTAGGTGCTTGGACTTCTTGAGGATTCCAATCAGCGAAACAAACTCTTCTTTCGTGAGCGTGTCGTAATCAATACCCAGTGTTGCAAGGTACGCGCGGATTTTCTTTTCCTCGGAGCTTCCCTCAAAATGTACGGCCTCCATCAACTGCTTCTGCACAGCGGCGGCAGACAGGTCATCGTCTGCGGTCAGAGCATCTGTCCTGTGTTCCTCACGGATGTCACGCAGGATATTGCTTAGATCGTCCGCAACGAGATGCCCGAAATATTCTTCCTCTTGTATCTGCGCCGCTTTCAGAGTATGGAGGTACAGATCGTTAGCTTCCTCGCCATGCTCCATCAGAACCATCTGGCGGGTAGCTTCCAGAACCGTATTCATATCCTTGATCCGCATATCTGCGATCCGGTCAACGTAAATCTCAGCATCCAGCATAAGCCGCTGGAAATCCTTGTGGCAGATCAGCTCCGACAGTAGCCGGTGGTTGAACTTGCCTGTTCTTAATACATCAATCGAAGCATCACTCAAATGCAGCTCATGCAGAGCTGTGTTTGGGTGATTTTTTGTTTCCATCCGCCCCATCAGATAGTCGCAGGAAACACCGTAATAGTCAGCCAGCAGCAGAATGCTGTACGGGCTGATGTCCTTGCCGTTATCTGATTCATATTTGCCAAGTGCGGATTTCGAGATGCCCACTTCGGCGGCAAGCTGCTCCAAGGTCAGCTTTCGTTCTACTCGTAAATCTTTCAATCTCTCTCCGATTGTCAGCTTGACTTGCATACAGCAGCCTCCTTTTTCATTTTTCTGTATTATATCATGTTTTTCCGTTTTGTGTCTCAAAGCGTGGAAAATTTCAACTTCTACCCCACTTTTCCTACCTCTTGGATATACGGGAAAGGGCCTGTTTTCTTACTAAAATTTAGACGTAAACCACACAGCACCTTGAAAATTTCATGATCGTCCGATGAGGATATGCTTCCGGAGAAGTATCGCATTCAGCGTACCAAGGAAGGGACAACGCCAGGGTAAGGACTCGGGCAGGAACGGCATCGGGTAGAACGGCGAAGTTCAATTATTTTACAGGAGGAAACAGGTATGGATTTATTTACACAAATCAAGATGGCAGTTTCCGTGAAAGAGGCTGCCGAATACTACGGATTGGAAGTAAATCGTGGCAACATGGTCTGCTGCCCCTTCCACGCCGACCGTACACCCAGTATGAAGCTGAATGAGGATTACTTCTATTGCTTCGGGTGCGGAGCCCACGGCGATGTGATCGACCTTGTGGTAAAGCTGTTCAACCTGAGCAGCTATGACGCAGCGAAAAAGCTGGCGTATGACTTTGGGATTGACCCGGACAAGCCCCCGGCTGCGGCAGCGCTGCGGAAACCGAAATATCCGCTGGCAAAGGCGTTCCAGAATGAGACGCTGCATTGTCAGCGGATATTGTGCGATTATCTGCATCTTTTGGCGCATTGGAAGGTGCAATACGCGCCCAAAACGCCGGATGATACTCTTGATGACCACTTTGTGGAAGCCTGCCAGATGCTCGATTATATCGAGGATCTGACAGATATTTTAACCTTTGCGGAGTTGGAGGTTCGCGTGAAAACCGTGGATATGCTTCAAAAGGACGGCATGATTGACCGGCTGGAAGAACGCCTGAAACGGACGGAAAAGGAGGTGGATGCCCGTGACGAAACGGAAATCGGCTAATTTAGACGCGCCCATATGGTTTGATGGCACAAATATCAATGAGGCGCTGTTCTGTGATGAATTTCTGAGCAGCAGGAAAATCATCTTTGCCAATGGCGCTTTCTTCACGCCGGATGGCAGGGTGACCGATGATCTGCCGCTTCGTGGCGAAATCTATGAGAAACTGAAATGCTGCGCCGTGAACAATATCCCCCGCAAAATCACCAACATTCTGGAAGTGATGAAGCTGGCGGCTCATGTGGAGGACTTTGCACCGGAAGCAGATAGAATCCATCTGGCAAACGGTACTTTGAAGCTGGACGGCAGCTTTACCGAGGGCAGACCGAACATTGTGCGGAGCAGACTGCCGGTGGCATACCGCCCTGACGCACCGGCTCCCGTCCGGTGGCTTTCTTTTCTGGATGAGCTTCTCTATACAGAGGACATTCCAACCTTACAGGAGTTTATTGGCTATTGCCTGATTCCCAGCAATAAGGGGCAACGCATGATGGTGATTAAGGGAAACGGTGGTGAAGGAAAATCACAGATCGGTGCTGTGCTGGTTGCGCTTCTCGGCAGCAACATGAAGGATGGCAGCATCGGCAAAATTTCTGAAAACCGCTTTGCCCGCGCCGACCTGGAACACATTCTGCTGTGCGTGGATGATGATATGCGGATGGAAGCACTGCGACAGACCAACTATGTCAAGTCCATCGTGACCGCCCAAGGTAAGATTGATCTGGAACGCAAGGGCAAGCAGAGCTATCAAGGCTGGATGTTTGCCCGCCTGCTGGCGTTCTCCAACGGCGATCTGCAAGCACTCTATGACCGAAGCGACGGATTTTACCGCCGACAGCTTGTGCTGACCACCAAAGAAAAGCCTGCGGGACGGGTAGATGATCCTGACCTTGCCGAAAAGATGAAAGCAGAGGTCGAGGGCATCTTCCTGTGGGCGTTTGAGGGCTTGCAGCGGCTTGCCGCTAACAACTTCAAATTCACGGAAAGCCAGCGCACACGGGATAACCGGGAGGCAGTGAAGCGAGATAATAACAATGTCTTTGATTTTCTGGAATCCGAGGGCTATATCCGGCTGAAGGCGGACTGCACCATCAGCTCTAAAGACTTGTACGAAATTTACCGGATGTGGTGTGAGGAAAATAATCTGACACCTCTAAAGCGCCGCAGTTTCAGTGAGAGTGTGATTGCGAACCAAAGCAAGTACAATCTTGAATACTGCAATAAGATCACCAATGCTGCCGGACGGCGTGTATGGGGCTTCTTCGGTATTGAAGCGATTGCCAGACCTAATATAAACGGGTTTTCTGATGTTTCAGAGCATACGTACGTACAGGAGGACTGGCGATGATTCTTCTGCAACTGCGCCGTGTACGTATGTACGTTTTGTTTTTCCTGAAATACCACCATATGAAAAACTCTGACCGATACAGCCTATATTTTTGGGCACGAAATCAAGCTAAGTGAAATCCGTAAATTATTTGCCTGTTGGCAGAAATGGTTTTACGGAATCGCGCTTCTCAGAACAGCAAAGCTGATGTGCGGAAACATGGGAAATCATACGGTTTAGAGTAAAGGCACATGGAACAGAAAAGTCGATAGGTGTCACCTGTGGACAGAACATCATAACGGCAATTTTGAGCGGATTTGAGAGTAAGGCTTTTTTAACGATGCAGCGAAGCGGATGCACCAAATGGCGTACTGGCTTCGCTTTTTTATTATCTAATTATGGAGGGAATTTGAATATGAGTGTACGCAATGAAATCAAGGCGCAGATCATTCGTGCCGGTTTTACGATGCAGGAGGTTGTTGATCTGTTGCATGATGAATATGGCTGGTCGGACAGTGTTTCCAATCTGTCCGCAAAATTGCAAAGGGAGAGCATCCGCTACAAGGAGGTCGTGGAACTGGCCGACGTGCTGGACTGCGACATCGTGTGGGTGAAGCGAGGGGAGCGCCGATGAAAGCACAGTACGCCATTCTCCGCTTTGCCAAGTACAAGGGGCCGGAAATCGGCCACATCGAGTCCCACAACGAGCGTACCAAGGAGAAGTACGCCAGCAACCCCGACGTGGACACGGCGCGCAGCCACCTCAATTTCCATCTGGTGACGCCGCAGCGCAAATACCGCGCCGAGGCGGAAAAGCAGATCGCGGAGGCAGGCTGCCGCACGCGGTCGGACAGCGTACGCGTGGTGGAGGCGCTGGTGACTGCCAGCCCGGAGTTCTTTAAGGGCAAGAAAAAGGGCGAAATCAAGGCCTATTTTCAGGAGGCGCTGGATTTTATCCGGGAACACCAGGATCCCAAAACCATTATATCCGCCGTGGTGCATATGGACGAGAAAACGCCCCATATGCACCTTTGCTTTGTCCCGCTGACAGCGGACAAGCGGCTCTCCGCCAAGGAAATCGTCGGCAACAAGAAGAAGCTGACGCAGTGGCAGGACAGGTTCTGGGAGCACATGGTCAAAAAATACCCCGATCTGGAGCGCGGCGAGAGTGCCAGCGAAACCGGGCGCGACCATATCCCGCCGCGGCTGTTCAAGGAGGCTGTCCATCTGAACCGGATGAAGGAGCAGATACTGAAACTGATGACAGATACCAATCTTCTTAATAAAAAATCGAAAATGGAAGAACTGGAGGCATTGTTGGACAAATATGTTCCGGCAACAGAAGCTCTGCGGACGAAGCTAAGAAAGTATGATAAGGCGTACAAAGCGCTTTCTGATGAGAACAGCGCACTGGAAGCGGAATTACAAACAGCAAAAGATGCCAGCAAGGAAAAGATTGCGGACAGACTGAAATACGGAAAAACGGAGCAGGAGCTTTGTGAGCTTCATGCTCTGATAGACAACATACCACCGGAAATTGTAGCTGCTTATAGGAGAAAAACAACAGGATTGCAAAACGAACGTTGAGGATAGCTTATGAACAATGAATTGATGAGAGACGAAAACTTCATTCGTTGTTCTACGATGATCGCCGAACTGCTGATGAAGTATAAATCTATGGAAACAGAAGAAGACCAAGAGGGCTGGATGCAAGAAGGGGCATCCAGCCCTCTTCTTTTTTTACTGCGGCTATTGAAAAGTTTTCTGTCATCGTTTATACTGTTTGAAGTAGATGTTTATTACTGACAAAACAGAATGAAGGAGGTACCGTCCATGGAAAATGCATACATATATACACGTGTTTCAACTTTGATACAGGTGGACGGTTTTTCTCTTGAGGCACAGGAAGCAGAAATTAGAGCTTTTGCGGAAGCACGCAAGATCAATATTGTCGGGAAATATACGGATGAAGGTAAATCCGGAAAGAATGCCGAGCATCGTCCTGCCTTTACGCAGATGATGGAGGATATTCGGAGCAAGAAGGACAACATTCGTTATGTTCTTGTTTTTAAGCTTTCCCGTTTTGCCAGAAATACCAGTGACACCGCAAAGTACCTTCAGGAGCTTTCAAGCTATGGAATTGGTCTTTTGGGGATCAAGGACGGGATCGACACTTCAACCGTTACCGGCAAGATGATTGCAAATATTATGGGAGCTGTCGCGGAAGTCGAGCTTGAGAACATTCATGAACAGACGCTTGCCGGTAGACAGCAAAAAGCCAGAAACGGTCTCTGGAACGGAGCGCAGGCCCCGTTTGGATATTCTTTGAAGGATAAAAAACTAATGATATATCAGAAAGAAGCGGAAACGGTCAAGGAAATTTTCCGGCTCTACACAGAGGAAGGGCAGAGCATCAGCTACATTGCAAAGAAACTTAATGATGAAAACATCCAACGTGAGCAGCGCGGAAATGTAAAAATCTCTGGCTTTACAGACAGAACCGTCCGTATCATTCTCAGTAATCCGGTTTATGCAGGCATGATTTCCTACGGTCGCCGCCATACGGTAAAGGTTGAGGGAAAGAACAATGAAACAAAGGTCGTGAAGCAAGACGATGAAAGCAAAATTATCCTTGTGGATGGCGTACATGAACCGATTGTAAGCAAGGAGACATTTGCAAAAGCGGAAGAGCGGCTGAAAAAGAACGTTGCCCATCGAAAGACCAGAAGTGACAGTACGACCGTTTATCCACTGACTGGTCTGATCAGATGTCCGGACTGCGGAAAAAACATCTTTGGTTATACTGCGCCGCCAAGGAAAAAGAAAAACGGAAAAGAAGGTTATTATCCGAGATATATTTCCTATCGGTGCATATCCGGAAGAGACAGAAACGGGATCAGCTGTTCTCTTGCCAACAAGTATTACAGCGGCACCAAACTGGAAACCGAGGTGAAAGAGGTTATATCCTCCATGGTGACAATCCCGGAGTTTGTAGAGCTTATTTCTCAAAAGATTGATATTCAGACAGATGTAAATTCTCTGCGGAAGAAGCGGGCAGCCATTCAAAATGAAATCACGAAATATAACGGCAATCTGCTCCAGACTGAAAAGAGACTGACGGAGCTTGACATTGCGGACAGGCACTATCAAAATAAGGTAGACAGTTTAAACCGCATTCTGGATGACCTGTATGAAAAGATCGAGGATGCACAGACAAGACTTGATGAAGTAGATCAGGAAATCACTATGGTTGAAAAATCTGCCATGACGAAGAAATCCATCTTTGAAATGCTGGAAGGCTTCAGCAAGTACTACGATGTCATGTCACCGGAGGATAAAAAGGCATTGTTGCAGGCTATGGTTTCGTTTATAGAGCTGTATCCGGAAAAGCGGGATGACAAGCATCTGATAAAGACGATACATTTCACCTTCCCTGTTACCTACGATGGTGAAAGCGGAGCGTTATTTGTCAGAACTAATAAACAGCAAGTTGAGACAGTATGCCTGTTAAAAGCAAAATGAAGTTTAGTAAAGTTTAATGTAAAGGAGCTTTAAAAAATGACAATTAACATAGCGGAAATTTTAGTTGCAAATTCCTGCGGCGTTTCTATGGTTTTACTGCTTTTGATTTTCAGAATACAAAACAGCGAAACAAGCCGCCCTGATGAAAGGCTTTACAACTGTATGTTAATTGCAACGCTTATGGCTCTTATAGCCGAAACCGCAAGCTTTTTAATAGACGGCAAGTTATTCCCCGGTTGTTTTGCGCTGCAATATATATGTAACACGGTATGCACGGGCTTTACCGTTTTGGTAGGGTATTTATGGAACTTGTTTTTGGAGTTTAAAATATACCGCAGTATGAAAAGGCTTAAAAATAAAGCTTTAATTTTGGGTTTTCCGCTTTTTGCAGTTGCCTGCCTTATGGTTGTGAATTTATTCGGAAACGGAATTTTTTTCGATATTTCGGATACAAACGTATACACCCGCGGCGGGCTTACCCCGATACTCTACGTTACGGTGTTGATCTATTTTGTAGAAAGCATATGCGCGGCGCATTGGGCGAAATACAAGGGAAACTCGGTGAAATTTTTTCCTGTATATTATTTTGTTATTCCCTGCCTTATAGGCATAGTGGCACAGGTCATGTTTTACGGCATTTCCACGGGTTGGGCTTCAATAGCGATTGGCTTTGTTTTCGTAAGCCTGCAATTGCAGACCTTTAATTCGTTTGTTGACGATATATCGGGGCTTTTCAACCGCAAATATTTTAATTTTTATATGGAAAAGCTGTGCAAAACCAAGCGCGCCGATATTTACGGAATATTGCTTGACGTGAATAACTTTAAAAAGATAAACGACGATTATGGGCATTATGTAGGTGACGGCGCAATTCGCAACATAGGCAAAATTCTATCCGAATCCGTACCGAAAAACGCCGTGCCCATGCGAATGGCGGGCGATGAATTTATAATTATAATTACGGACGGCTCGGAAAAATCCACCGCCGAACTGAAAAATACGATTCGGGAAAACATAAACCTTTTCAACAACACGACCGACAGGCCTTACAGGCTCTCAATGGCTATGGGAACGGCAGAATTTCACGGCGAAAGCCTTAAAGAATTTCTTTTAAATATTGACAGGGATATGTATTCCGATAAAAAAGAATACTATTTAACGCACGAAAGATGATTTTTATACCGTCTTAACAAGAATTTGAAAGGAGCGCTTTAAATGCTTATATCACTCTGCTTTACCGCTTTCGGCTATCTTTGCGGCAGCATACTTTTCGCCCGCGTTTACGGCGCGCTTTTCGGTAAGGACCTAATTTCAAACAGCACTGACGGCAACCCCGGCACCTCAAACGCGTTTATTTACGGCGGTATGCTTTGCGGAACGCTGACGTTGCTCGGCGACTTGATAAAGGGATTTCTGCCTGTTTTTCTTTACCTTTATATGACCCACGGCAATATGGATATTTATTTGGCACCCGTGCTGGTTTCCCCCGTGCTCGGGCATATTTTCCCCTGCTTTTACCGCTTTCGCGGCGGCAAGGGTATAGCCGTTTCGTTCGGCTGCCTTTTGGGGCTTTTGCCGGTATCCGCTCCGCTTTTGACCCTTGCGGTAATTTATGTTTTGCTCTCGGTAGCGGTGCGCATATCCCCGCATTATTACAGAACAATTGTAACCTACTGCCTTTTCGCGGCAATTTGCGCCCGTTTTGCGGTTTCCGCTGGAGTCACGCTCGGGTGCGCGCTTATTTCGCTGTCAATTATATTCCGCCACTTAAAAAGCCGCGAAGAAAAACAAAAATTTGAAGTTTCGCTGCCCGCCTTTCGACATATTGCGGGAAAGTAATACAAAACACTTGAAATATAAAATGCGCCGTTGTATAATAAAATGTAATTACCTTGCGAGTGATTGCAAATATATTAAAAAACGGGGTATATGAACTATGGTTAAGGCTGTTGTAGGCGCAAACTGGGGCGACGAGGGCAAGGGAAAAATTACCGATATGCTCGCCGGAAACGCTGATTTTGTCGTTCGCTTTCAGGGCGGCGCCAACGCGGGTCACACTATAAAAAACAAATACGGCAAGTTTGCGCTGCACACTCTGCCCTCGGGCGTTTTTAATGAGGGTGTTACAAACTGCATAGGCAACGGTGTTGCGCTTGATGTTGACAAGCTGTTAGATGAATATAACAGCATAGTTGAAAAGGGCGTTCCCGCACCTAAGCTTGTAATTTCCGAGCGCTGCCAGATGGTCATGCCGTATCATGTGCTTTTTGATGTTTACGAGGAGGAGCGCCTCGGCAAGGCAAGCTTCGGCTCTACAAAATCGGGTATTGCGCCGTTTTATTCGGATAAATACGCGAAAATAGGCTTTCAGGTCTGCGAGCTTTTTGACGAAAAGGCGCTGAGAGAAAAGCTTGAGCGCGTGCTTGAGGTCAAGAATGTTTTGATTGAAAACCTCTACCATAAAGAAAAGCTTTCGGCGGACGATATTTTCAATAAAATGATGGAATGGAAAAAAGGCATTGCGCCGCTTGTAGGCGATGTTCGCAAAATGCTTTACGAGGCTGATAAAGCGGGCAAAACTATACTGCTTGAAGGGCAGCTCGGCACTATGAAGGATACTGACCACGGCATTTACCCCATGGTTACGTCTTCAAATACATTGGCAGGCTACGGCGCTGTGGGCGCGGGTCTTCCGCCCTATGCAATTAAAGAAATTTACACCGTTATAAAGGCTTATTCATCGGCAGTGGGCGCGGGCGCGTTTGTAAGCGAAATATTCGGGGACGAGGCGCAGCAGCTGCGCGACCACGGCGGCGACGGCGGCGAATACGGCGCCACCACGGGCAGACCGCGCAGAATGGGCTGGTTTGACTGTGTAGCCACCAAATACGGCTGCGAGGTTCAGGGCACGACCCACGCTGTGCTTACGGTGGTTGACGCGCTTTCCTACCTTGATGAGATTAAGGTATGCACCGGCTATGAAATTGACGGCAAGGTAACAAAGGACTTCCCTGTTACGGGTCTTCTTGAAAAGGCAAAGCCCGTGCTTACCACACTGCCCGGCTGGAAATGCGATATAACCGGAATTACCGAATATAACAAGCTGCCCGAAAACTGCCGCAAATATATTGAATTTATAGAGCAGGAAATTGGTTTTAAAATACATATGGTAAGCAACGGACCTGCGCGCGAAAACATTATTATTAAGGAATAATCAGGGAGAATACCATGAATTTTACCCCAATTGACAATAACGGAACGGTAGACGGCTTTTGCCTTATAAAAAGTCTTGATAAAAAGACCTCATCAAAAGGCGATACTTACCTTGATATGACCCTATCGGACGCGGGAGGCGAAATAAACGCAAAGCTCTGGCGGTATAACCCCGCCGTTCACGGCGAATATGATGTAAACGAGCTTGTGAAAATTCGCGGCGTAATTTCGCAGTACAACGGTAACGACCAGTTGAAAATTGACCGCATACGCAAAATAACCCCCGAGGATAACGTTAAAGTAGACGATTTTGTGAAATCCTCGGATTATTCGGGTGAGCAGATGTATGACGAGCTATATAAAATAGCCGACAGCTTTGAAGATAAAGAGCTTAAAGCGATAGTTACAGCCATTTTAGCCGATAACCGCTTAGCGCTTCTCTACTGGCCTGCGGCGTTTAAGCTGCACCACGCCCTGCGCGGCGGGTTGCTTATGCATTCGTTATCAATAGTAAGGCTGGCAGAGGGTGTTTGCAGGGTCTACCCGTTTGTTGACAGGGAGCTTTTACTGGCGGGCGCAATTTTGCACGATATTGCAAAGCTTTCGGAATTTACCGTTGCCGATACGGGAATTGCCACCGGCTACTCAAACGAGGGCAACCTGCTCGGTCACTTGGCAATGGGCGCTATGGTAATTGATAAATATGCGGAAAAGCTCGGTATAAGCCGCAAAACGGCAATGCTGCTTGAGCATATGGTGCTTTCTCACCACGGCGAGCCCGAGTTCGGCGCGGCGGTAAGACCTATGTTTATTGAGGCGGAGCTTTTAAGCGAGCTTGACCTTATGGATTCGCGCGTTTTTGAAATGCGCGAGGCGGTTGCTGCAACAAAGCCCGAGGATTTTTCATCGCGGCTTTGGGCGCTTGATAACCGCAAGCTTTTCAATCACTCCCGCACGGAGCTTGAAAACGGTGTTAAGCTGTTCTGATAAAAGAACATAAAAAAGCACATAATATATTAAAAACGAAAGGAAGAATAAAAAATGAAAATCACAAAGGATATGCTTATAGGCGAGGTACTTGATATTGACAGCAGCGCGGCTGAATATTTCTTTGAAATAGGTATGCACTGCCTCGGCTGCCCCGCTTCGCGCGGCGAAAGCATTGAGCAGGCGTGCGAGGTTCACGGAACCGACTGCGACGCTTTGCTTGAAAAGCTTAACCGTCACTTTGAAAATAAATAATGGCGCTGAGTTTACGGCTCGCGCTTATCTCCGCCCTCGTGCCGCACGGCGCGAGGGTGTGCGATATAGGGACAGACCACGGCTATTTACCCATTGAGCTTATAAAGCGCGGGGATATTAAAAGCGTTATTGCGACAGATATACGCGAAAAACCGCTTGCCAATGCCGAGAAAAACATTAAGGCGGCGGGCATAGGCGGTATAACCCTGCGCCTATGCGACGGGCTTGAGGGTATAGCGCAAAATGAAGTTGACACTGTAATTACAGCAGGTATGGGCGGCGAGGTTATAGCCTCAATACTGGCGCATTCGGTTATTCCCACCGCCGCGCCCACACCGCTGCTTATTTTGCAGCCCACCACCTCGCCCGAATTTTTAAGGCGGTTTTTATGCGAAAACGGCTTTGAAATTTTAAGCGACACCGCGCTCTGCGAAAACGCAAAGCTATATTCTGTAATTACGGCGCGGTATACGGGTGAAAGATACAATTTCGGCGAAGAATTTTACTACTGCGGAAAGGTAGACCCGCAAACGGCGGACGGCGCAAAATACATAGAAAAGCAATATTTGCGGCTTAAAAAATGCGCCGACGCGCTTGAAAACATTCCCGAAAAGCGGGAAGAATATAAGCGCCTTGCGGAAGTTTCCGCCGCGCTTAAAAAGAAACTTACGGAGAACCGAAATGGCATTTGACGGAGCATTTTTACACAAAACGGTAGCGGAATTACAGGCTGCCGAAAATACGTTTGTAGATAAAATATACCAGCCCTCAAAGGATGAGCTGGTCTTTTTGCTGCGCAAAAGCGGATTTTGCAAAAAACTCCTTATAAACGTGCGCCCGGGGGCTGCGCGTATTCAGTTCACCGAAACCAAATATGAAAACCCCGCCGTGCCGCCTATGTTTTGTATGCTTATACGCAAATATCTCTCTTCGGCGCGGCTTTTAAAGGTGACCCAGCCCGGCTTTGAAAGAATAGCCGAGCTTACTTTTTCCTACACAAACGAAATGGGCGATATTGCCGAAATTCGCCTTGCGGCGGAGTTTATAGGCAACAAGACAAATATTGTGCTGATAAACGAAAACGGCAAGATAATTGACGCGCTGCGCCACTCAGACCCCGAATCGGGCGGCAGAATGATACTGCCGGGCGCTGCCTACACCTACCCCGAGCGGCGGCACAAGCTTGACCCGCTGGATACCGCGATTGAGAGAATTATTGAAACCGCCGAAAAATCGGGCGGTGAGCTTTCCTCGGCGCTGCTTAACACGGTTGACGGCTTTTCGCCGCTGTTATGCCGCGAGGCAGCATATAAAGCCGAGCTTTCGGGCAGTCTTTCAGCCGCGCTCGAAAAAATTATATCCGATTTAAAGGGCAGCGGCACTCCCCTGCTGCTTATAAAAAGCGACGGCACGCCGCAGGATTTCAGCTTTACGGATATTTCGCAATACGGCAGTCTGTTTGAGAAAAAAGTGTTTCAAAGCTACTCGCAGCTGCTTGAGGAATTTTACTCTGCGCGCGATACCGCCGACCGAATGAAGCACGCCGCAGGAGATATTTTAAAGCTTGTAAACAACCTTAAAACACGCACCGAGAAAAAGCTTGCACTGCGCCTGCAGGAGCTTAAAGGCTGCGAAAACCGCGAGCAGCTGCGAATTTACGGTGAGCTTTTAAAGGCTAATCTTTATAAGTCCGTACCCGGTGCCGCCTTTATTGAGGTTGAAAATTATTACGATGATATGAAACAGATTCGTATTCCGCTTGACCCCGCGCTTTCCCCGCAGAAAAACGCAGCGAAATACTTTAAGGACTATAAAAAAAGCCACACGGCGGAGCAGACCTTAACAGAGCTGACACGGCGGGATGAACAGGAGCTTATTTACTTTGATTCGGTGCTTGACAGTATTTCCCGCAGCCGCACCAAAGCGGAAATAACCGAGATTCGTGAGGAACTGACCGCCGGCGGGTATTTAAAATCACCCGCGTCTAAACCGAAAAAAGCACAGGCACCCGTGATTCGCGAATATAAATCCGCCGAGGGGTACAGAATAATCGTAGGCAAAAACAACCGCCAGAACGACTATATTACCACCACCCTCGCCGCCAAAAACGATTTGTGGTTTCACACTAAGAATATACCCGGCTCGCATGTGGTAGTAATGTGCGGCGGTAAAGAGGTATCGGACGAAACGCTTATTTATGCCGCAACGCTGGCAGCAGAAAATTCATCCGCCGCTGCAGGCGCGCAGGTGCCTGTTGATTACACGCCGATAAAATTTGTCAAAAAGCCGAACGGCGCAAAGCCGGGAATGGTTATTTATACGACAAATAAGACGCTTTATGTAACGCCGGACAATGGGGGTAAATTATGAACATCGGGGTATCAACCGCTTCGTTTTATCCGCTTGAAACCGAGGCAGCCTTAGAGGAGCTCGGAAAAGCGGGAGTAAAATATACCGAAATATTTTTCAATGCGCTGTCGGAGTTGAAGCCCGCATTTATCGATATTCTCGAAGATATTTTGGATAATTACGGTATGAAGGTAACCTCGGTTCACCCTACCATGTCGCTTGCGGAATCGTTTATGATATTTTCAAGCTACGAGCGCCGTTATTACGAGGCGGAGGAGCAATACCGCCGTTACTCCGAAATTGCGGCGCGCTTCGGTGCAAAATATATTATTATGCATGGCGGCAAGCCTAACGGACTCACAACCGATGAGGAATATTGCGAGCGCTATATGCGCCTTAAGGAAGCAACGCGGGAAAACGGCGTTGCCGTACTGCAGGAAAATGTGGTACGCTACCGTGCGGGTGATATTGAATTTTTACGCTCAATGCGCAATATTTTGGGAGATGAGGCAGAATTCTGCATCGATTTAAAGCAGGCACTGCGCTGCGGTTATGATCCGTACACGCTTATAAACGAATTTTCGGATAATATAAAGCACTATCACATAAGCGACCATTCCACAGCCTCTGACTGTATGCTTCCCGGAAACGGCGGTTTTGACTTTGCGGAATTTTTCGGGATACTTAAAAACGGCGGCTTTGACGGCGCTGCAATAATTGAAGTGTATAATAACGCTTATAAGGAATACGGCGAGATATTCGACTCCTACCGCAGGCTGGTTAGTGTGACAGGACTCGAATGCCGCATAAGCAATATCAAAAGCCGCAAAACCGCGCCGAAATATGTTGAAAATAATATAAAATAAAATTATTTGAGAAAAAAAGAAAAAAACACTTTATTTTTGCTTGAATACTTGGTATAATGGTATGGATACCTGTATCAAGGTACTTTGTTAACAATGGGTGTGCGCGTCGGCTTCGGCGCGGCGTCCGTAAAAAAATCAGGAGGTCGATTCTTAATGAGTCACAAGTACGTTTACCTTTTCAGCGAAGGCAACGCAAAAATGCGTGAGCTTTTGGGCGGTAAGGGTGCTAACCTTGCAGAAATGACCGGTTTAGGTCTTCCCGTTCCGCAGGGCTTCACCATTTCCACCGAGGCTTGCACCCAGTATTATGAAGACGGTCAGAAGATCAACGATGAAATCCAGGCTCAGATAATGGAATACATCGAGAAGATGGAAGCTATCACCGGCAAAAAGTTCGGCGATAAGGAAAACCCGCTCCTCGTTTCCGTTCGTTCGGGCGCCCGCGCTTCAATGCCCGGTATGATGGATACCATTCTTAACCTCGGTCTTAACGAAGAGGTTGTTAACGTAATTGCGGAAAAGTCTAACAATCCCCGTTGGGCTTGGGACTGCTACAGAAGATTTATTCAGATGTACTCCGACGTTGTTATGGAAGTCGGCAAAAAGTATTTCGAGCAGCTGATTGACGCTATGAAGGAAAAGAGAGGCGTTACTCAGGACGTTGAGCTTACCGCTGATGACCTCAAAGAGCTTGCAGGTCAGTTCAAGGCTGAATATAAGTCTAAAATAGGCACCGATTTCCCGACTGATCCTAAGGAGCAGTTGATGGGCGCTATCAAGGCTGTTTTCCGTTCATGGGACAACCCCCGTGCAAACGTTTACCGTCGTGATAACGATATCCCTTATTCTTGGGGTACTGCCGTTAACGTTCAGATGATGGCGTTCGGCAATATGGGCGACGATTGCGGTACAGGCGTTGCGTTCACCCGCGACCCGGCTACCGGCGCTAAGGGCCTTTTCGGTGAGTTCCTTACCAACGCACAGGGCGAAGACGTTGTTGCAGGCGTTCGTACTCCTATGCACATTTCCGAAATGGAAGAAAAATTCCCCGAGGCTTTCAAGCAGTTTAAGGATGTTTGCCAGAGACTTGAAAACCACTATCGCGATATGCAGGATATGGAGTTCACCGTTGAACACGGCAAGCTCTTCATGCTCCAGACCCGTAACGGTAAGAGAACCGCTCAGGCTGCTCTTAAAATTGCCTGCGATCTGGTTGATGAGGGTATGATTACCGACGAAGAAGCGGTTCTTATGATCGACCCGCGTAACCTTGATACACTTCTCCACCCGCAGTTTGACGCTAAGGCTTTAAAGGCTGCAACTCCGGTTGGTAAGGCTCTCCCCGCTTCCCCCGGCGCTGCCTGCGGTAAGATTGTATTCACCGCTGAAGACGCTAAGGCTTGGGGCGCTCGCGGCGAGAAGGTTGTTCTCGTTCGTCTTGAAACCTCCCCCGAAGACATTGAGGGTATGAAGGCTGCTCAGGGTATACTCACCGTTCGCGGCGGTATGACCTCTCACGCTGCCGTTGTTGCGCGCGGTATGGGTACCTGCTGCGTTTCCGGCTGCACCGCCATCAATATGGATGAAGAGAACAAGCAGTTCACACTCTCCGGCAAGACCTATCACGAGGGCGACTATCTCTCACTCGACGGCTCTACCGGTAACATTTACGACGGCATTATCCCGACTGTTGACGCGTCTATCGCAGGCGAGTTCGGCAGAATTATGGGCTGGGCTGATAAATACCGCAAGCTCGGTGTTCGCACCAATGCGGATACTCCGAGGGACGCCAAGAAAGCTGCTGAGCTCGGCGCTGAGGGTATCGGTCTTTGCCGTACAGAGCATATGTTCTTTGAGGGCGACAGAATCGATTACTTCCGTCAGATGATCTGCTCATCTACCGTTGAAGAGCGTGAAAAGGCTCTTGATAAGATTATTCCTTTCCAGCAGGGCGACTTTGAAAAGCTTTATGAGGCGCTTGAGGGCAAGCCGGTTACAATCCGTTTCCTGGATCCCCCGCTCCATGAGTTCGTTCCCACCGAGGAGGCTGACATTAAGAAGCTTGCGGACGCACAGGGCAAGAGCGTTGAAGACATTAAAGCTATCATCGCTTCTCTCCACGAGGCTAACCCGATGATGGGTCACCGCGGCTGCCGTCTTGCGGTAACCTATCCGGAAATTGCAAAAATGCAGACCACCGCTGTTATCCGCGCTGCCATCAATGTTAAGAAGGCTCATGCCGATTGGAATATAGTTCCCGAAATTATGATTCCGCTCGTAGGCGATGTTAAAGAGCTTAAATATGTTAAGAAGACCGTTGTTGAGACCGCTGACGCTGAAATCGCGGCTGCCGGAATCGACCTTAAGTATGAGGTCGGTACAATGATTGAAATTCCGCGTGCTGCTCTTACAGCCGACGAAATTGCTAAGGAAGCTGAGTTCTTCTGCTTCGGCACCAACGACCTTACCCAGATGACCTACGGCTTCAGCCGTGACGACGCAGGTAAGTTCCTTGACGCTTACTATGATGCGAAGATATTCGAGAACGATCCGTTTGCCAAGCTCGACCAGGTAGGCGTAGGCAAGCTTATGGAAATGGCTGTTAAGCTCGGTAAGGGCGTAAGAAAAGACCTCCACTGCGGAATCTGCGGCGAGCACGGCGGCGATCCGTCCTCTGTTGAGTTCTGCCACAAGATCGGTCTTGACTATGTTTCCTGCTCACCGTTCCGCGTTCCGATTGCTCGCCTCGCAGCAGCACAGGCTGCTATCAAAAGTAGGTAGGAGTTCTCTTTCCTTTGAATTACCGCTTGGTTTCAAGGAAGCAGAAGCCTATCGAAAGGCTAACGGCAAGTATGTGAGAAAAAATCAATGGAGAGATACCACCGTAACCGTGGAAATCGACCTTGATTGACAACACAAATAACGATAAGCGTATCATTAGAAATAGTGATACGCTTATTTTTTTGCACATTTGTTATTTTCCCTTTCCTTATATATAATAGTATTGTAAGGAGGGTTTTATATGAAAAGCAAGCGATATATGTATTTAGACACCGAGCAACACAGCACCTTGCTCCGTTGCCTTGTGGAGTTTAAGAACGACCTTGTCCGTCAAGGCAGAACCGCCGATATTGTTGATGAAGTAATCCTTAAAGTGATGAACGCTCCCGTGAAAAAGTTAAGAGTATGACCTACATAACCGCAGAGCCGCTTATTCCAAAAGAATAGGCGGCTTTTTCTATTCCCCTACATAGCCGATCATTCGCCGTGGTCGGCTAAATCTGTGTAAAGGAGGACACGCAAATGGCGAAAACAAAGGTTATTGCCGTAGCAAACCAAAAGGGCGGCGTGGGTAAAACCACAACCGTGTATAATCTCGGAGCCGGTCTTGCGATGCACGGCAAAAAGGTCTTGCTTGTGGATGTTGACCCACAGGGCGATTTAACCAAGATGTTAGGACAACGCAAACCCCACGATATGCCGTTGACCCTCGGAAACTGTATGAACGATATTGTTGCAGGAAACGAGGTCACGGAGCATCCGGAAATCCTGCACCATTACGAAGGCTTTGATTTTGTACCCGGCAACCGTACTTTGTCTGCGGTGGAAACGGGACTTGTCAATGCGTTCAGCCGTGAAACCGTATTGCGACAGTATATTGACAGCGTAAAAGACGGTTACGACTATGTGTTGCTTGATTGCCGCCCGTCCCTCGGTATGTTGGTTATCAATGCTTTGTCTGCATCCGATTATGTGCTTGTACCCGTACAAGCGGAGTATTTTGCGGCGGAAGATATGACCGAACTACTCGGCACGGTACGGCAGGTAAAGCGGCAGATCAATTCTAAGTTAGAGGTAGGAGGAATATTCTTGACGATGGCGAATGACACCAACTTCCGAAAAGACGTGGTAAAGGCTATCAAGGAGAACTACAAACGGCACTTTCCCGTGTTTGATACGGTTATCCCCGCTACCGTAAGACTTGGAGAAATCAGCACCAAGGACAAGAGTATATTCAAGCACGACCGGGGCGGCAAAGCCGCAAAAGCGTATGCAAACTTGGTAAAGGAGGTGCAAGGAATTGGCGAAAAACAACGTATCCAGCCTTCTGACCTCAGTAGATGAGCTTTTTACCACCCAAGAGGAACGGGAGATTGCTCAACGAGAAACCGTAATGGATATTCCGCTAACGGAAATCAGCGACTTTCCCAACCACCCGTTTAAGGTAACGGTGGATGAAAAGATGCTTGAAATGGCGGACAGCGTAAAGCGGTACGGGGTGTTAGTCCCTACCATTGTACGACCGAAGCAAGGCGGCGGTTATGAAATGATTGCCGGACATAGGCGTAAAATGGCAAGCGAGCTTGCGGAGCGACCGACACTTAACTGTATTGTCCGTGATCTGACCGACGATGAAGCCATTATTATAATGGTGGACTCCAACCTGCAAAGAGAGGTTATCTTGCCGAGTGAAAAAGCGTTTGCCTATAAAATGAAGTTAGACGCTATGAAACGGCAAGCAGGCAGACCAAGCAAAGATAATTGTGCAACACCGTTGCACAATTTTGACGGCAAGCGAAGTCGAGAGATTCTTGCAGAGCAGACGGGCGAAAGCCACGAACAAATCCGTAAATTTATCCGTCTTACTGAGCTTATCCCCGAATTGCTTGATATGGTGGACGAAAACAAAATTGCATTAAGACCCGCCGTAGAGCTTTCCTATCTTGCCGAAAAAGAACAACGGTTACTGTACGAGGAAATCGGGTACTCCGATTGCACACCGTCCCACGCTCAGGCAATTAAAATGCGTAAGTTTGCAGAGCAAGGTCAATTAAACGCCGAGGTCATTTCTTCTATTATGCAGGAGGAAAAACCGAACCAAAAGGAGCAGTTTAGGATGCCAAGAGAAAAAATCAGCAAGTATTTTCCTGCGGGGACGCCTGCGGAAAAGATTGAGGACACCATTATCAAGGCGCTGGAGCTGTATCGCAGACGACAGCGTGATATGGAGCGTTGATGTGACTACCAAGGGGTTAGTGTACCCTTTTATATCAAGGGGAACGACGGTGGTCGTTTGCTCCCCCTCTCCACACCTCACCCCCTCAAAAACCTGCTGTACCTGCCGAAAAAAGAGATATTATCGCAGACTTGCAAATTATCGAAATCTCCGTAAACTGAAAGCCAAAAGGAGGTTTTACGATGAAACGCATATTTTTGATTTTGGCAGTTATCCTCATTCTCTTAACAGGCTGTAACAATTCGACGGAATTATCGGATACGCCTACGGAGAGCATACCCGCTATTGTGATAACGGAAACGGTCACAACACCCACTACCGAGAACGAAGATCCGAAAGGGACAACTGATATTGCTGATGCGGCATCTTCTTTTTCGGCAAGTAAAGAAACCGAAACGACCAAACCCGAAGAAACAGTAAGCGAAACAAAAAACTCCGTGAACACCGAGCAGCCTGCTACAACCAAGAAAAAGGAAACGGCAACTACTACACCTACCGAAACAAAACCCACTGTAACTACTACTGAACCAAAGGAAACCGAACTCGCAGAAACACAGCCGATTGAGCAACCGCAAGAGAATATACCCGAAACGACCATACCAACCGAGAATAAAAACGAGCCTACGGAAGAACAAACACCCGAAACAAAAGAGTCACCCAAAGCTTTTGATATTGACTATTGGCTCAATTACGCAAAAAACTATGCACAGAGCAAAGGTCTTGTTTTAGATGCTGCCGCAGTCGATTGTTGGGATAATCCCATACGAGCAGGTTCACATTGTGTCTATCTTGAACGAGATATACAAAGCCGCTTGAACCGATACCAAAATTCCTCCCATTTTGTCGTACCCTCGACCTTTGCCACCTCATAAAGAGCCTCGGGTATTGCCTGCAATCCGGCTATCAGTAAAACCGTTTGTATTCCGCTTTGCCAAACAAGTAAAAATATATTACTGAGTGCCGATGTAAAAAAGCCTTCTATTTGTTCGGGCAGATTAAACGCCGAAAGCATATCACTGAAATTTATCATATTAAATGAAATGCTTTCGGAAACGTCCGTGTTTGTTGCGGCAGATGCTCCTGCCTCCAAAAACAGGCTTAATACCACACCGCTTGAGAGGATCACGGGTAGAAAATACAATCCTCTGAAAAAGGTTCTCCCGAAAAATTTGCCGTTTAACAGCAATGCCAAAACCATACTGACTATCAAAATAAACGGGAGGGATATGAGCATATTTGAAAATGCCGACATAAGATTATCAAGGTATTTCGGATCCTTAGACAATATCTGATCAAAATTGGCATTGCCGACAAATGATGTATGTGCACCGTCGGCATCTATTGAAATATCGGCAAGCGTATAATAAACAGACTGAAATATGGGTAAAAGGAAGAAAATCACCATTCCGAGTATCCAGGGAGAAATAAACATCAATCCGTACCGTGATTTAAGAGTTTCTATTCCGTGATGCTTTTTTGCCATTAATTTTCTCCCTCCCATATACTGTATCCGTGTGCCGCAACCGTTTTTTTACCTAAGCTCAAATCGGTATCGGTAAGATTTACGGCGGTCACAATACCGTTTTCATATTTTGTTATTCTCAGTCCGTTTTCCGAAATACTGTGATTTATTATCTGAGAATTGCCGATTTTTTTAAGCAATTCACCGAATATCACACATTCATTTTTGATTTCATCAATGTTTCCGTCAAGGCGTGCGGCATAAAGCACGGAATACCTTGACGAAACAGCCGAATTGTCATACTCCCCGATAAGCGTAAATGTAGGAGTAACGCCTGCTTCAATGCATTTCAAAAACAGCTGTCTTGGTTCGGCGGCGGTATTTACAGAGCCGCTGCTCAACGGAATACTGCCTCTGAATACCATTTGATAAAACGGAACATCGTATTTTGAAATATTATAATCGGACGAACAAAGCGGAGTATCGATTGCATAATCAGAGCTTATTAATGCATAGTCATTTGCCGCCGAAACCATTATCGGCTTTCCGCTCGGAACATTTTTAAACAATCCGTTTACCGTGTCTGCCATTCCCCTACCGAGCTCCGCGCCGTTTACACTGTAATCTGCATATACCAGAGAAGAAAGTGAATCAAAGGATAAACCGGCAATGTCAATTTTTTCGGTAGCCTTTACGGCTTTTTCTGCCGCTTTCTGCAACGAGACGCGGGAAAGAAGCATATACCGTTCATTTGAATCAAAATTCCTTGTAATATTATCGGCATAGTGTAGGTATGCGGTTTGACCGCTCGGTAGCTTTGCGCTGTCACCTAGTTCTCTAAAGCCGGATCCCGAACGGCTGTAGCCTACGATATCAAAATCAAGAAAAAGCTCCGCACCCTTTTTCCTGCATACCTTCGATAATGATTTCATATCCTTTTTACTGCCAAGTGTTCGGCTTATCCTAAAGCCTCCGCCGATTTTTCGTGTATTCAGCCCGCTTTCCCCAAAGCCGACCAAATTTACCGTCAGCTTTCCGTTTATCTCCTTAGACAGCTCATTTACGATTTTTTCAGCCTGCTTTACTGTAGTTAAAGGTTGAAGCACGGTTTTCGGAATACCGAAGGTAAAGCCTTTTTTCTCAATTCCACCGACAAGCTTTACGGAAAGTGTAGCAGGCTCATTCCCTTTACCGGGTAGCTTTCCTTTTTGCTTTAAATACATTTTATAGCATTCTGCCATACCGGAATAGTTCGCCTTTTCACCGCATAGCGGATAATATGAAACCGAAAGAGGTGAATCCGATATATAGCTGTCAAAAACCTGAATATGTGCCTTTGTGTTTGCAAATCGTGCAGGAGGATTTACAAGATTGTACCCCCTTATTCTGAAATAAGGATAAACTGTAGAGTACCCTACATTATCAGAGCCTATATTCCAGTCGAGATATGCCTGCTCCGAACCGTCCGTTATTATGGCAAAAAGCGCATTTTCCTTTTCCTTAACACCGAACGCGGGAATATTTATCTGCTCTGTATAGCTTGTAAGGTCATATTTGCTTACAAGCATATCCTCCCCGTAAACACGCTTTTCGCCCTTGACGCCGATCTTGCTTATACTCTTGTTTGAAAATAGGGCTCCGCTTCCGTCGGGGTAGAAAAGATAGCTGTCATCAGCATTGTTCTTGACCGAACACATAAAAGGAGCTATCGAAACTCCTGTTATGTAATTATCGCCCGAATCGTATATTTCCTTAGGATCGACGGTGATTTCAAAGTGATCCTTTTCCAAGGTATATTCTACGGGTACCACGGTTTGCAGATTTAAAAATTCATAATAAACCTTAAAGCCCTTATCTGTCTTAACAGCATACACCGAATCGGTCTCAACAGACTCGGTATAGCCGAGGGCATTTACATCCGAAAAGGTTGACGGACTGTAATAGCTTATGTTCAAGGGTGACTTTATACTTGCATTGCCCTTGCTTTCACGCATTGACGAATATACATATCCGCTTTGTTTATCCTTAAAGGCTATTTGTTTTGTTATATTATCCCACAAAACCGAAAAGCGTTCGTTTTCGTAAACATCGTTATCCGAAATATAATCTCCCATACTGTCAAAGCTATCATACTTAAGCGGTACAGTCAGCCTTTTGCGTTTACCGCCGGAGCATGCCGTAAGACCTGTTATGACAGCAAATATAAGCAATGCCGACAAAAAACGGTATAATTTTTTCATTTTAATCTCCCCTTCCTTTGCCGTGCATTAATTATCTGTACCTTAGCTCTACGAATATAGTTCCGAGCCAGCCGAATAGCTGTTGTGAAAGTAAAAACATCAGCATAATAAGGAAAATTATTATAAGTATTCCGATAACAGCAAACACTGCGGTTGCACAAAACCTTGAAAAGCTGAAATCATGAATACGCATTATTCCTATTATCAGCATAAGCAGCGAATATAACATACAGCACACAGTCAGAATACCCAAGAATGCCGCCTCATCGGGAACTAATACATTTGTGAGTATAAGCTTTATGGCCAAACCGAAAATCAAAGGTATCAGGCAATAGCCAGTGACGGTGTATATTTCCGTTATTTTTCCTATACCGCCTGCAAGTGTTGAAACAAGCCAGTTTGATGCTGTCCACAAAAGCACAAGACCTACCGTACTGAAAAAAACATAAAAAGCATTATAGCTTTCGCTGTTAAAGCTTGAAAAGGCAAAGCCCTCTTTTGTATCGCTTAAAACCGTTAAAACATAATACAGAATTATTATAACGGTCGAAATAAGTACAGAGCCCAAATTTTTCTCTTTAACCAGTCTGAAGCCTTCCGCAGGATGTGCAATAGCTAACAGTGCCGTATTTAAATACGGATTTTTTATTAATACAAGCCTTTTCCTTCTGTTTATAAATATTAAAGCTGTTATCAATGCAATAAAAAGAACGACAAAAACAAAAATCAAGGCAAAATTCTTCTCAAAAAGCTTTGTTCGCTCGGCTTTAAATGCCTTGGCGTAGGTTTCTCTGTCCATACCATGCTTGGCATAAAGCATAGACCTTGAATATTCGCCGTTATCGTAATAAGCCTTTGCAAGTCCTTTATAGCCTAACTGCGAATTAGCATCGAGAGAGATTATTTTTTCCCAAGCCCTTTTTGCTTGAGTATAGCTTCCCGAAAGTGTTATTTTCTGTGCTTCACGAACAAGACCTCCGTATTCGGTCATGGCAAACGATGTAATGCTGCCGTTGTCACCGTCACAAATATAAACCCTACTTTCGCTTACCGCTATTGCGACCGGTCTTGAAAAGGTTCCCCTTTGGGTACCCTCACCCGTATTCCCGCCGAAAACGGAAAGCAATGAGCAATCCGCCGAATACCAATAAATTCTGCCTAATGTCACATCAAGAGCATAGAAAAAGCCGTCAGTGTCAACATCCAAATAGCTTAGATCCTGTGTAGAATATGCGTGCTCAAAGCGTCCGAATTTTGTATCGGCAAAGTTAAAGCTATCCTTTTGCATTATTTCCTTACCGCCCGGATTATAAAGCTTTATTTGCCCCTGCTGGATTTTTGAGCTCCCGCTTTTTCCGGTTGCAGTGTATATAAAATTTTCATTTCCGACTGCAATATCCGTAAAGCTATAGGGAATTACGACCTTATCTGCCGCACGCTTAGTATCGTTTGAGGTAAGTCTTTTCCATAACTGCTTTAAAACATCGGTTATACTGTTCTTGACCGAATTTGCACCGAAAAATCCCAAAAATTCCATTTCGGGAGAATACAGTATTGCTCCGTAATATGAACCGTCACTCAGTATATAGGTATATCCCTTGCTGTCTATTGCCGTTTTGATCGGTCGGAATTTAAAATCCGTCGGAATAAGCCTTGAATCGGGCAATAAATACTGTTTTTTTAAATTTCCGTCGATATCGCAAGCCAAAACTCTGCCATTTTCGGTATCTGATATATAAATAAGTCCGTTTTTGTCAACATAAATTCCCATAGCGCCCTTAAATTCGGTTTTCTTGCCGTCAGCTACTACAGAGGTTATCACCGTTTTCATATTAAGACCGTTATCTAAAATATAGATCCTTGAAAGCTCGGAGTCAATAATGTAAATATTACCGTTTTTATCTGCCGCCATATCCGAAAGCTTAGCCTCGATCGGTATATTAAGCTCCGAACATAATTTTACACTATCGATCCTATACATCGGCTTTGAATATGCCGCTGTTTTCTCGTCGGTATTGTAATTTGACCAATATGTATAGCTTTTATACGGCATTTCCTCGCTTTCCTTAATTGACGTACCGATGCCGTCTGCAAAAACGGTAACAGTAGAAAAAGCACCTATAACAAGGCATAACGCAAAGGAAAATAACCGTTTATTAAGTTTATTCTTTATTTTCATCGTTCCCTCCGTTATCCCTTAATGCCCGCACTGCCCATGGTTTCCTTGATGCTTCCCTGAGAAATCAGATATACGGCTATCGGAAAGATCATAAGTATTACGGATGTTGCCATCGAGCTTCCCGAACGTGCAAGACCGCCTGCCGCAATCGTTGACATTACGGTAGGTAAGGTTTTTAACGACTCCGAAAAAATCGTTCCCGAGGGCACCGAATTCCAAATTCCCAAAAACGAAAACATTACAAGTGTTAAAACACACGGTTTTACAATAGGTAAAACTATTCTTGTAAATATTCCTATCCACCCTGCTCCGTCTATATGTGCCGCCTCAATAAGTGCATAGGGTACATATCCGTCCATATACTGCTTCATAAGAAAAACTCCCATAGAGGATGCGGCGGCAGGGACAATATAGGCAAGATATGTATTTATTATTCCGATTTTCGAATAAACAATATACTGCGGAACAGACAGAGTATATGCATTAAAAAGAAGTGAAAACTGAACTACGGTAAAGATAAGCTTATTAAATTTCATTTCGGTTTTTGAAAGAACAAATGCCGCCATTGCCGAAATAATAACAGAGAGAAACGTGCCGATAATACTTACAAATATACTGTTAAAGGCATACCTTGTTATAGGAACCGAAAGTCCCGAAAGAAGGTCGGGGATCGCCGTATAATTTGCAATTGTCGGGCGCTTGACCGTAAACAATGTCGGCGGAAATATGAGCAGCTCATCAAGCGGCTTAAACGAGGTAGTTATGCAGTAAACAAGCGGAAGCACCGAAAACAGTCCGCCTGAAATCAATATTGCAAAGAATAAAAAGCTTCCGAATTTTGAGCGGGTAAACCGATGAAGCTGATTTTTTACGGGAAATTTGAATAAACGAAATCTTGATCTTGCCGACATATTCATTACCTCCCCGTTTTGTTAATCAATGCATTTGCAATGCCCCTTGTTGCAACCATCATTAAAAATAAAATCACCGAAAGTGCGGCAGCATAGCCCATTTCGTATTTTACCGTACCTACATCCTGCAAATACGATACAAGCGTATCCGCGGCATATTTTACCGTGGGATAGCCTGCTAACTGTTGAATTATTCCGCTTATTGAATATGCGCTTGCTATTTGCATTACCGCACTGAATAAAAGCATATGCTTCATTTCGGGCAGTGTTATGTACCAAAGCTCCTGCCAACGGTTTCGTATACCGTCTATAGCACCTGCCTCATATAGCTCGATATTTACGTTTTGAAGTCCCGAAATGTTAGCCAAAAATGAAATTCCCAGTCCCGACCATAGCTGAATTATAACAACTATTGGTATGATATAATCTGCATTTGAAAGCCATGTTACGGGCTTATCTAAAAAGCCGAGTGAAATAAGACTGCTGTTTACGTAGCCGTAGCTGTCACTTGAAAAGGCAACCTGCCAAATATAGATTGCATTGCCTGCAAGTGTCGGTGCGTAGAAAAGAAATGAAAAAAACGTTCTCATGGCAGGTCCGAATTCGTTTATTATCCACGCAAGCAAAAAGCTCAATGCAAAACCGGAGGGACCTGTAAGTATTGCCAATAAAAAGGTGTTTTTAAGCACCACGGGAAAAATATCATCCTGCAAAAACATTCTCAAATAATTTTCAAGACCGCATATTTTAGGGAAAGAAACCATATCATAGCGGAAAAAGCTTAGAGCTATTGAAGACAAAACCGGCAAAACCGTTGTAAGAAAAAACAAAATCACAAAGGGGAATATCAGCAAATAAAGCTCAAAGCTACTTGTTTTATAGGAGGAAAGTGACTTTTTTGAGTTAATTTTTTTCATTATTTTTACTCCCCTGACTTCGGATATTCACGAAGCTTGCGTTTTATTTCGGTATCACTTATCCTGCTCCATTCGGTTATAGCCTCTTTTTCGGTCATTTCGCCGTTATAAACCGCCCAAAATGCCTGATCAACGGAACGTGATACATAATAACTACCGGGTATTTCCGGAATTTCCTTAACGTTTTTCCACTGTGCAAGTATCGAATCAAAGGCATTCCCCTCCCATGACATTCTCGACAACGCCTTAACATTAGCCGTATCAATTCTGCCGGAGGGACCTAAAACCGCTTCAATATCAGTCGAATAGCTATACTGCGTATCCTCGGATACCCACCATTTTAAAAATTCCCAGGCCTTATCCTTATTTTTACTTGATTTCATTATTGCACAGCCTGTTCCCGCTCCCGATACCGAGTGATCGGTACTTCCGTCGGCTCTTACCGTTCCCGGGACGGGGTGAACCGACCATTTGCCCTCTATTTCGGGTGCGGCAACTGAAAATGTAAGATAATTCGCATAGCCCGAAATACCGAGCGGAATAGTTCCGGTTCTGAATCTCTGATAAAAATTGACATCGGGATTCAGTGTGTATTTGGTATAAAATTGCGTCCAATATGTAAACGCCTTTACCGAAATCGGAGAGGCAAGTAAGGTCGCATTCTCCTCCTTGTTATAGAGTCCCTGACCGTTTTGTAAAAGCAATGTCGGGAAAATCGAAAGTCCGCCGACCCCTACATTCACCGTCGTAGCGGAGGTTATTCTCGTATATGGCAAAAACGAATTCATATTTTTTCTTTGTACAACCGATGTTGCGTCTAAAAAATCAACCCATGTTTGCGGGATTTCAATTTTAAGCTGTTTTAAAATATCGTCACGGCAGAACATAACACTAAAGCTTTGGGTATCGGGCAAAGCATAACAGCCGCCGTTATATCTGTAGGGTAGCTCTGCACCGTCCATAAAATTCTTCAGTACCTCATTAAAGCCGTCAAATTTTGAAAGATCCTCCAAAACTCCGCGCATGGCAAGGTTTACAGGCTCAGTACGTGAAAGCTGAAGATAAAGGTCGGGCGAATTATTTGAAACTATACCTTGTATCAGTGATGCGTTTACCTGCTCGACACGAACATTTATACCCGTTTTTGCCGAAAAAGAGCGACCTATAAGTGCATTCAATACCTTTACCTGATCTCTGCCCCAATTTACCCAGATTTTTATACCGTCATTTTTGCCGTTAATGGAATTAACGGTATAATCACCAGTAAACGATACGGCAAAGCGCTTTAACGTAAACCAAACAGCTTTAAAAAAGCCGCCTGATTTTACTTCACATTTTCTGCCGGGAGTGCTTAAAACTATTTTATCAAGCGAAAGTGACATATCCTTTATATCAAAAAGCCAAGAGCACAGGGTTTGATAATACGAATAATATGTATCAAGATACATATGCGATTTATAACGCTCATCATGCATTTTCTTTACGGCTCGCATCATATTTCTTACCGCCGCATCAAGCTCACCGTTGATATCACTTCTTGATTTAAGTACGGCAGAAAGCGATGATAATTCATCGTAAATATCTTCAAGCCTTGTTTCGTAATCGGGTATCTGCTTGTATAGCTCATAATCTCTGTTTGAATCGGGAGTTTCACCTGTTATCATAACGACATCAAGATACATAGAACCGACTTTTTCGGTTATTCCCTGCAATGACTTATAGACCTCCGCAACCGTGCCCAGCGTAACACTTAGGGAGATTCTGTGCTTTCCCTTTGTAAGTCTTAGCAAGGCTTCATTGCCGTTTTCGTCCTTAAGTCTCATATTCTGCCATGCGGTTTTGTACGGAAATGCTATTGTCTTTGCCTCCGCAAAGGGAATTTCGCCGTCTATTTTAAGACTTCTGAACGCACAGCCGTTTATTATTGAATTTTGCTTAAAGAAAAAATCCACCGCATAAAATCCGTCCTTTGGTACTTGTGTTTCCCAAACGATCTCCTGATAAGGCTTTGCCCAGTTTTCACCGCCGATATAATTTATTACCGAATGCTTTGAATCGTTAGGTGTTACCTTTATATCCGAATTATCTGCCTTCGCGGTCAGCGAGTAATCATTGCGAAGCACCGGGCTCTCGCCTTCAACTATGATCGGAGCACCGTTATATTTTTCCGTTCCGTTATAGTTTTTCTCTACATCACTGTATTTTTCGGTTTCCTTTACCCTTTTAAGTAAAAGAGCTGTAATTTTAAATGGCTCATCTTGGCATTTTATCTTAACGGTATGTATTCCGGTATTAAATTTTAACCTGTAGAAATCACCGTTAATTCCCGTTTTGTCGTAAGCAAAGCTTTCCATATCCTCATCCGACTGCCTCTGCGTCGGTGCGGTTTCATCACCCGTAGAAAGCTTACCCGGCTTTCCGTCATCGACAAACCAAACTTGAGCCGTCAAATTATCCGCACCGTCAAAGGGAATTTTTCCGTCTGTCATAACGGAATATTTTACCGATTGTGCGGTGCTTGAAATCGGTCGAAAAACAGGAGAAAATTCATAATACCCGTCATTAATGCCGAATTTAAATTCAACCTCATTACCTTTTTCCAAAATGATCGGAGCATTAAGCTTTATATATTGCTTTTGTTCGCTTTCTTCCTTTGCCGAAGCAGTGATCGGTAAAATACATAAAACCGAAATTACCGAAAGCAAAAATGCCAACTGTTTTTTTAACGCCTTCAACTGCTTTTCCTCCGTTTATATTTATTTACCAAGCTATAATTTAACCGGCGATTTTCCCTTAAAATCAATTTCACCGCAGGTCGCCTTTACAAATGCCTCTGCCGAGCACGAAAGCATTGAATATGCATTTACATATGTTTTCGCCTTCTCAAAATACTGATTGCCGAAATACGGTGAACCAAAGCTTGCAATAACATTCTTCCTTACCGCATCCTTCGGCTTAAAGCAATGTACTATCTGCCAAGCTCTGGCTCCGGTATAATCAATAAAGCCTATCGGTCTGAACGGTCTTGAAAAGCAGGCATATATTACGACATCGTTTTTCTCGTAAAATTCATCCATAACTCTGTCAAATTTATCCGCACCCTCATAAAAGCTGACATTAAAGCCTCTTTGTTCGTAAAAGAATTTAAGGCTTCGTGCCTCCTCCATAGCAGGTTCATGTTCGACTACGGGAATGATACCGATGTTTTTGATTTTATTTTTATCAAACGGCAGCATACCGACTTCATTTTTTATAAGTGTTATACTCTCATTTGAGCAGGTAAGCTGGACTGATTTAATGAATTTCTTGTCACCGTCAGATAAATCGGCAAAATAATTGTAATTATCATCTAACAATCCCATTTTTTCTTTAACGGATAAAATACGCCTGACCGCATCATCTATACGCTCTAACGAAATATACCCACTTTTTACTGCCTTTAACGCATTTGAAATATAGTTTTCCGATGGCCAAAGCAGCATATCGCACCCTGCCTTTAATGCCTCAATTTCCGATTCCTCGTGAGTGTTGTACCACCCTGCAAAACCACCCATATTAAGTGCATCGGTAACAACAATACCGCCGAAATCAAGCTCACCCTTAAGAAGTCCCGTAATAAGCTTATGAGAAAGCGTTGCAGGGAGCCTGCCGTCATCTCCGCCTGTATAGGACGGCAATGAAATATGACCGAGCATTATAGAGTTTACGCCCCCGGCAATTACGGCTTTATAAACTCTGCCGTAATTTTTCCACCATTCCTCCATAGAAAGACTGTTGACGCTTGTAACAAGGTGCTGGTCTCTGTAGTCCGTTCCGTCACCGGGAAAATGCTTTGAGCACGCCGAAAGTCCGTTTTCCTGCATTCCTCTTATGATTTCAGGTAAAAGTTCCTCTGCAATTGCCGGATCATCACCTATACTTCTTACATTGACCAAGGGATTTCGTTCGTTAATGTTCAAATCGCTGACGGGCGAAAGACTCCAGTTTGCACCTACTACCTTTGCCTCCAAAGCCGTTGCCTTACCGTAGTTATATGCTATTTCCTTATTGCGTGCAGCACCGAGTCCCATAAGATAAGGAAACGGTGTTAATTTCCTGACCATACTTCCGCAACCGTTTTCAAAATCGGTAGTTATAAGCGGATTGATGTTTGAATCATCAACAAGCTCCTTAACATAGCCTCTGAGCTCGTCAATTCCTGCCTCATCTGCCTCGGTAATTATTTGACCGAAAAAGAATGCGGCTCCCGGCTTACATTTTGCCTTTACGCCCTTTTGCATCAATATTACTGCCGTTTGAGAGATTTTATCCTCAAGAGACATATTTTCCATTATTTTTTCAATTTTACTCATTATTCTTCACCAACCGTAAATATGCTTTCGTTTTCGGGATCCTGATACAGCCTGATATAATCGATCCTGTATTCTATCGGCAAAGCATCGCTGTCATTCAATGCACTGCCTACGGGCTTCCAGCCTGAGTTCTCGGTAAATATTTCATTATTAATAAGCAAATATAAATGCTCACGGTAGCCCTCTAAGCCTTTTAAAGCTGTTTTTGCAAATTCACACTCATCATCTAAATTATAGGTGTGATAGCATTCTCCGTCAACAAAAAAGCTCATATGCTCCTTCGTCCATTCAAAGCCGTAGATATGAAAATCATTGGGATTTTTGTCGTCTGCAAATCTATATCCGCCGCTTCGATTGGGATTTTGCTCGTCCTGTATCATAAAATGCTCTCTGTTAGGTCCGTGCTTGTGAAGATTCGGGAAAAGTGTATTTTCATTTGAAAAAACCTCAAATATATCTACCTCCGCTCCCCAACCTATATCCCTGCTGTGAAGCCTCGGAAAAGACATTGCCCAAAATGACGGCCACGCACCGTGTCTGAACGGTACTGCGGCACGCATTTCAAGATATCCGTACCTAAAGCCCATTTTGTTCTTGGTCGTAAGTCCTTGAGATAACGTGAAGGGTTTTTCCGATGAATCTGTTCTGTTTACCCTCATAAGCAGTGTACCGTTATCTATACGAAAATTTTTTTCGCCGTTATCGTATAAAACGTCCGAATTTGACATAGACTGCGAAAACTCCCATTTATTCAAATCAAGCTTTTCGCCGTCAAATTCATCGTTCCAAACCAAAATTCTGTTTTTTAATACCTTATTACCCATTTTAAGCTCCGATCTGCCGCTAAGCAATATAATAGATTTCCTGTCGGCGGCACATCGGAAATCAAAATTTATGTCCTTATGCACATCAGGAGAGTGCCTCCCGATGTGCATAATATCGTATTATTATTTAACTGTTAAAACACTTTCGTTTTGAATATCCTGATAAAGTCTTATATAGTCAATAGAATATTCGGGCATAGGATCACTGTCTGTGATCTCACAGCCTGCATATGCTTTCCAATCGGAATTTTGAGTAAACAGCTCATTATTTATCAGCAGATAAATATACTCTCTGTAGCCGTCCATTCCGGGTAAATCAGCAGCATAATCCGCATTCAGATCATAGGTTTGATAGCATACACCGTCTACATAGAACTTCATATAATCCTTTGTCCACTCAAAGCCGTATATATGATAATCATTAAGATCGGCTCCGTCTGCAAACGTATATCCATTGCTCTTAAGTGCGGTGCTTTGAATATCGTAGTGAGGGCCTTGATCATGTCCGTATTTATGTAAATTCGGATACAGCTTGTTTGTGCTTGAAAATACCTCGAAGATATCTACTTCCGCTCCCCAGCCCACATTTTCCTCATGGTGAGTAGGACTGCTCTTTGCCCAAAGTGACGGCCATGCACCGTGAGAATAAGGAACTCTTGCACGCATTTCAAGATATCCGTACTTAAATGCCATAGTCTTTTTCGTACTTAAGCCCTCGGCGGTTGTGTAGCCGTTCTCGGTACGGTTTGCCTTTAAAACAAGATTGCCGTTACATACCTTGACATTTTGTGCGTCATTGCTGTATGCAATATCGGAATTATCCATTGAACGCTCAAATCCGAACGAACTGCTGTCAAGTGCATCTCCGTCAAATTCCTCATGCCAAACCAAAACACGGTTATCCTTATTGTAAGCGATTCCGCTTTCAAGTGCCTTTTCCTTCAATGTATTTTCTCTTATTTCGTTTTTACCGCCGAAAATACCCGATGAAATCTTAGGCTCAATATATTGAATCTTTTCGGGCGGCTCAACGCCGTATATCCAATCGGTATCCATACCGTTAATTTCAACAATACCCGATTTGGTCACCTTTACGGTTGCGCTTAACGGATTTGCAAAGTACCAGGTAGACGGACTTCCGCTAAGCTCCGTAAGACTTACAGTTTCGGTAGAAACGGGATTTCCGTTATCATCATATTTTACATATTCAAAGGTATGATCCTCCGTATAGTGTTGAGTACCTTCCTTGTTGCTTCTCCAATAACCGTTGTTTGCCGTGTTGACCTCGAAGTGAACAACACCATCAACTACCGCAATTTGATTTCTGTGAAGATCGCCGTTTATAACCAGTACAACGGTCTTATGACGTATGTTGTTGACCTTTCTGAAAATTGCTCTTATGGCCTCTCCGTCGGGAGAAACGGTCGGAAGTGTGCCCGAAATACTTGTATGTGCCGTAACAATACAGGAAATTCCCTTTTGAGCCGCATCTGTAAGAACATCCTCAAGCCAGCTTAACTGTACAGGACCTAAGCTGTCACCCTTTATATTTTCGCTCGGAGGTCCGTAACTGTTTTCACGGTTATGCTCCCAAATCGACTTAGATGTGTTCCATGAATAATTTATATCAAGACAAACCACTCTGAAGCCTTTTTCGTTATCAAAATAGTAGTAGCCGATCGAGCCGTCACCTATTTTGCCGTCCTCCGTTCCCCATACAACATTATTCGCTCTGTTTGTCAGGGTGGGAGTTACCTTATCCATTGTATTTCCTGCTGTTTCAAGCTCATGATTTCCGTATATGCCGTATACGGGAAGCTTTTGCGAATTGTTCAAATAGGTATTTATCAGCTCGGGGGAACCGCTTGTATCGTTGCTGAAGTCACCGCACTGAAGTATAAATTCCGAATTATTCTGTCCTGCACGGTCAATAATACGCTGAAGTCCCTCAACAGTAGCCGCATACATACCCTGCTTATAGTGAAAATCCGAAAAAGCGGTAAATGTAAGTGTCTTATCGTTTTCGCCTAAGTAATCCTTACAATTTCCAAACACACTGTTCAACCTACTCTTTATATCGTCCGAAATCTCAATAGACGGATCGGCGTAATAATTATTTGCTACCGAAACGGGACTGCGTGTTATTTGCTCTGAATAATAATAGCTTAAACTTTCCCCATTATTTATAAGCATATATGCACGAACGGCATAGGGTGTGCCAAGCGCTGCAGTACCCATATTGAATATTTCCGCATTTAAAGCCACAGTACCGCTCATAACAGCGGGCTTTTCAAGCTTTATAGCATAAGCCCCCTCGGTTTGTGCCGTTAATGCTTTACCTGCAAGTGTTAAGGATGGTATGATCATCATACCAAGCTCTATATTATCGAAATTGTCATTATAAAGCTTATCCTCTGTATCAAATGAAGCTATAAAACGAATGCCGTTGGCGCCTGCTGTCTCGGATCTGCCGTTTACATCGGCATATCGAATCTGTGCACCCTGCATTTTTAACGAATCGGTTTCGCCTATGCCTGAAATTGCCGAAACAGAGGCGGATTTAACAAGTATTGAACCTCCGCAGGAATAGATACCGCAAAGCGATGTTGATGTAGGATTACGTTGCTCGATAGATGAAATAAATTTACCGTTTACAAAGAAATATGTAACTCCCTCAAAGCTGTAAGCGGTAAGGGTATATGTCTCATTCCAGCCGGGAAGCTTTCCTATAGCCTTAGCCTCATCAAAGAGCTGCTTATTAAGCTGATTGCTTCCCTCTCTGTTATATTGATATATGGTTTTATTTTCCGTATCCTTTTCAGTGTAAAGCAAGGAATGGGTAGCTCCTGTAGAAGTATCTGCCGGATCATCGATATTTGTAAGTAAACCGAAGCATTCGGTATCACGTACTACTATCTCAGCGGTAAATACATAGTTAGATGTACCGAGTGTCGGAAGTGTTACAACACCCGTAGACTTATATCCGTTTACAAGAAGTGCCGTATATCCGAGCTTATTGTAGAAGCCTACCTCACCGTTAGCACCTTTCCAAATCCAAGAATTGGAGTTTTTAGCCCAGCCTGCCGGCAGCTCACTATCAACCGAATACTTTGAGAAATCCTCTGATACCAATGTTTTAGAAGCAAATGTACGCTCTGCAATATCTGAGACCTCGGGCATTATTTCCTTTACCGTGACCTCAAAAATACTAAGTTCACCGCCGTAGGTATAAAGTCCTACTCTGTCGCAAAGTCCGTCGTTGCTGTAGTCATCTACCGATGCTACAAATTTTCCGTTAAAATAGAAATAGGTTATATCATTGATATGATAAGCCGTCATCTCAACCATAGAACCGGGTACGAATGTATCGTCGGTAAAGAAATCATCATCAGTAAAATTAACGGTAGTCACGGAATCCTTGACATCCTGACCGCTTGAACCGTCATCCTTTCTTGAATATGCCTTAAACTTGCTTTCGGAAGGTCGCAATTCAAAAATAGATGCCGATTTTGTGTTTTGATAGTCATTTCTTATATTTGTTACGATTCCGACCTCATTATTATTTTGAGATTTTGCTTTAACGGTATAGACATAATTTTCCGTACCCATGGCAGGCAGTGTCATTATATGAGCTCCGCCGCTTGACTTATATGTCATATACTGCGTATTCAGCTCATCATCCTTCCAAACACCGTAAGAAAGATTATCCATTGCATTTGATGCACGGTAAAGGAATGAATGCTGATAGTTTACCCAATCAGAAGGCATTACCCGACTGCCCTTAGAAAGCGAGTCGAAATCTTGACTGTATATCGGATCACCGTTGTTTACACGTGCAGTCGTAACCGCCTTCGGACCTTCACCTGCAAGACCGTTTACCTTGACCGAGTAAATTTTATTCAAGCCCGTATTACTGTAAAGTCCTATACGGTCTGAAAAAGCATTACCGTAATCCTCTACTTCACCCACATATTTATCATTGCAGTAAAAATATGTTACATCGTTTATGTGGTATGCCTTCAAGGTGAATTTTTGGAAATCTGCCAAGGTATTATCGGCAAAGCAACCTGCATCGGCAAAGCTCACATTGCTTACGTTTTTATCCTCGCTCCATGTCTGGACTCTTGTTCTGGTAAATACTTTAAAATTAGCCGTGCTCGGAAATACCTCTAAAACCGATGCATATGTAGCGATTGTATAATCTGTGGGGATATCGGTTGCTATACCGAATGATCCGTCGTTATTTCCGCTCTTAAAGGACGCTTCAACAGTTACAACATAGTTTTCGGTATTAAGCTCGGGAAGTGTAACTATATTTACCTTTTTAACCGCTCCGTATTTAAGTCCCATACCGTCATCGTCATAGTTTTCGGCAAGAAGCTTATTTATGTACGAGCCATTTGCACGCCATAGAAAAGGATATTCATATTCTCCTATCCAATCTGACGGTGCAGCCTGACCTTTACCGTATTTTGTAAAATCGACCTCATAAATCGGTTTTTTAGCGAATTTTGTTGCGGCTATTATATCTGCCGCTGATGCGGAATCTGCTGAAGCGGTAATTCCGGTGAAAACGCTTGTAAGCATTAAAGCGGAAGCTGCAATTAATGCCAGCGGTTTTTTAAATACGCTTTTTTTCATCTTTTACCCCTCCTTAATAAATTTCCGACCAGTAATTTCCGCCTGTAGTAAAGGTTTCATCCGAATTTAAAAATCCTTTTACATAACAGGTGAGGTCATTGGCGTTTACTTTTCCGTCACCGTCAATATCGGCGGCAACATTTACAATTTCAACTGAATTATCTGCGATATATCGTTTTACTCTTACCAAATCTCTGATATCCATAGTACCGTCACCGTTGGCATCACCCAAAACGTAAAATTTCTCTCCGTCGGTAACTACTGCCGCCGAGCAAGGTAATGAAACCGCAAATACCATTACAATTAAAAGAACCGTTGATAAAACTTTTTTAAACATTTTCTACCTCCGTAAATATTAAAATAGGAACTCCGGTAAAAATTTGTCAATTCAACCTCCCTTTTCAAAAAATTTAAGCGATAATTCTTAATTGTTCTGATGTGTGGCAAAGTCTTTTGTTATTTATATAGAAAAACCGCTTCATTTCAAATAAATTTTATCATAAATTTGCAGTTTCGTAAAACACTTATTCGTTGCATAAATATAAATACAACCACAGGTTGATTTTATTTTTTAAGGTAAAAATATTTCATAAATATCTGTAAAATTTAGTTCTTGAAAAATATTTTATGTTAATATATAATTAAGCTGTGGCAAAGCTCTTTTAAAGGAGCCAAATTATGGATTTTGAATATTTTATCCGTAAAATCGGATTTGAAGAAGAGGATATAAATACACTTGTTTGCCTTTACGATAAGGTAAAGTACACGGAAGCTTTTAAAGGCCTTGTAAATGAAATGCGTGCAGAACCGCTCGGCGATATTTATGATCTGCGTCAAAGAATTTACGGTTATGCCTCGGTCGTTAATGCTCATCCTTATACAATGCTGCTTACGGTTTTATGCTCCTCTGCCGATGTAATAAAGGACAGAATGATCAAAAGCGGTTCAACGGAAGCGGTTTATTGGGATACCGTGCGTGATTTCAGATATAAGGCGTACGAATGTAAAAGGATGCACGGTGTAATAGGTATTTTTATTATAGGCTGGTATAGACTGCTTTATGAAGGCAGGCGCTTTGAACTGGGCAGACTTCAATTTGAAATAATCGGATTCCCCATGGAAAAATATTCAAAAGGGAATACCGTAATAACAAAAGGAATGCCTATAATTAATGTTCATATTCCCTCATCAGGCAGACTTGACATTGAGGATGTCAAAAAATCTTTAAAAGCCGCCACTGAATTTTTCACATTGAAGTATGACGGTAAGTTTTTCTTTTTTTGTGAATCGTGGCTGTTATATCCGAAATATAAGTCTCTTTTTAAGGTCAGCAAAAACATAACCGATTTTGCCTCCCTCTTTGATATTTTCGATACTATTGAGCAAGAAAAATTTGAGGACGGCTGGCGTATTTTTAATACAGAAGAATTGAGCGATATAAACAAGCTCCCGAACGATACGTCATTGAGACGTGCGTTTATAGAATATATGAAAAACGGCGGCAGCTTCGGCAGCGGCTGCGGAATGATTTGCATACAGTGATTTTTAATTTAGGCTCTATAATAAATGTTGGGGTTAGCAAGCAGAGCCTACGAAGAAAAAATAAGATAAAATAAAAAAGTAGAGCATATTTGGAAAGAAACCGTTAAAATGGAAATGAGTAGATACCATAAACGGAGGCTCCAATATGCTCTATAATCATTTTACAGAAGAATTGCTTGGATTGCAAGGGGTAAAAATAACAAATGTTGAACAAGAAAAAAATTTAATTATTCATCTCGAAATGGAAAGAAAAAGACATAATTGTATCTGTTGCGGAACCGCAACAGATACAATACACGATTACAGACTGCAAAAAATAAAAGATATTCCTTCATTTGGTAAGAATGTTGTTATTATGCTTCGAAAAAGGCGCTGCCGCTGCCCGCATTGCGGTAAAAGGTTTTATGAAGAAAACACCTTTCTGCCCGGATACCACCGTATGACAAACAGGTTGGTGAAATTTGTATTAAATCGTCTGACCGATGAACGCTCTTTTACAAGTGTAGCAAGAGAAGTGAATTTATCCGTATCAACAATAATCAGGGTATTTGACCTTGTAAGCTATGAGGACAATGTGGCGGGTAAGATCGACGATGCCCGGTTTGCCAAAATGTCCAAACGCTATGAACAGGAGCAGGGCGAGAACGCCAAGAAGATCAAGGCGCTGCGGCTGGAACTGAAAAAGGACGAAAGCAAGCGCATGGACATTGACGATTTCCTTGAAACGGTGCGGCGGTATACGGACGCGACCACCATTACAAAGCGCATGGTCGCGGAGCTAATCGATCACATTGAGGTGTACCACGCCGAAAAGCAGGACGGCATTACCAACCAGCGCGTCGATATTCACTATAACTGCATCGGTGCCTTTGATGTGCCGGATCGCCAGAAGATCCCGGAGGCCGACATTATCATGGAAACAAGAAAAGGCGTAGCACTCAGCTACGCCCCGGAACAGGTTGCGGTATAGGAGGTACGACACGATGAAAGCCTATTTCTATTGCCGCGTCGCTCACGATGATAGCTTTTCTTTGGAACGGCAGGCCGAGGAGCTTCGCCGCTATGCGGAACAAGCCGGGTACACCATCGTTGGTGCTGCCGCCGAGCATGGCTCTGGAATGACCATTGACCGTCCGGCTCTGCAAGAAGTGATGGAGGCCGTTCTTGCCGGAAAGGTGGATGTGGTGCTGATAAGCAGCCTTGACCGTATAGGGCGGGACTGGGGCATGACAAAGCAGTACATCGCCCTGCTGACCGAGCATAAGGTCAAGCTGCTGTGCCTGCGGGAACGGGTGAGCAGCGACATCTCCGGCGTTTCACCATTCTCTACATAAAAAAGCAGAGTGTCCATTACAGGATACTCAGATCCTATAAGGACACTCTGCATGTGAAGACAAGACAATAGAGATGTTTTTGCGTTTTCGCTGTCTTGATTTGAACACTCGTCACAATCATTCTACATCACTCCGTTTCTGTTTTCAAGGCTGTTTACAGCGTCATCTCGATTTCAGTGCCGCCGATAAAGACCACCTTGATTTTCTCTTTTGATTCCACCACTACGCATTCAATGATCTGTCGGACGAGCGTATCGTCATATTCCATCGGGTGATTTTGCAGTCCGTCAAGTATGGTAAAAATCTCATCGAGTCGGGATTTGGCGCTTTCTCTTTTTTGGCGCATGGCAGCATACTGTTCGAGCTGTACAGTTAGCCTTTGCTTTTCGTTCATCAGCTCGGTGATGCGTTCCTCATCGATGCCGTCTGCATTGTCGGCGGATACCGATTTAAGCATTTTCTGAAACTCGGCGTCAATTTCGACAATGCGTATCTGAATGTCGAGGGTTTTATCCTCGGTGATTTCATCCGTAAGCCCCATGCCGATATGGATTTTCAGTGTTTTCAGCACCTCGACATTTTGTTTTGCTGTCTGCATGATGGCTCTCATAACGGCGTCTTGCAGCAGGCTTTCCTCAATGCTCGGCGAGTGGTGGCAGTTTTTTTTGCCGTAGTCAAGTCGGTTAATGCATCGCCATACGATTTTTCTCTTGCCCTTGGCAGTCCATGTGCATCGGCGGTAAGGTGTTCGGCATTCGCCGCATATCAGCAGTTCGCTCAGAGCGTACTTGCTTGAATATCGGCTCAATTCGGTTTTCGTACCTTTTTGCTTGACCTTCGGCTTGCCGGAGCGCCTTGCTATTTCCTCCTGGACTCTTGCAAAGGTGCCTGCGTCGATGATTGCAGGGTGGTTGTTCTCAATATAGTATTTGTTCCTTTCGCCGTTGTTTACCTTGACTCTCTTGCTGATGCAGTCGGACACATAGGTTTTGTTTATGATGGCGTCGCCTTTGTACTTCTCGTTTGAGAGGATGGAGCGAATGGTTTCCTGCCGCCATACACTGCATCCGGCAGGCGTCGGTATCCCTTTTTCTTCGAGATAGCATTTGATTCCGTATAGGCTTTCGCCGGATAGGTATCGCTCATATATTTCTCGGATTATCTCGGCTTCTTCGGGGACAATCTCGATTTCGCCGTCTGCGTTTTTGGTGTAGCCGAGGAAGTGTTTGCATTGGAATGGCACATTGCCTTGCTTGGCACTTTGTGCTTTGCCCCATTTGACATTGGCGCTGATATTCTCTGATTCGCTTTGGGCTATTGAGCCGTAGATGGTGATGTAAAATTCCGATGCAGGATCAATGCTGTGAATGCCTTGTTCCTCGAAGTACACATCCACATTGATCTCTCGGAGCTTCCTTGTTATCTTGATAACATCGAGGGTGTTTCGAGCAAATCGGCTTATGGATTTTACGATAATCATGTCAATCTTGCCCTTGTAGCAGAGACGGAGCATTTTATTGAATTCGTCACGCTTTTTCATGCTCGTTCCCGTAATGCCTTTGTCGGCGAAGATCCCCACAAGCGACCATTTCGGCTCGGTGCGTATGCGTTCCTCGTAATGGGTACGCTGTACCTCATAGCTGTTTAACTGCTCGTCCTGCTTGGTGGATACTCGGCAGTAGGCGGCAACTCGAAGCTGTCGGTAGCTCTGCGTGATAGCCGCTTTGGTGTCTATCGTTGCAGGGATAATACGGACGGTCTTTTGGGGCTGTACGCTTGTTGCTTGCATCATGCTGATTTCTCCTTTCCGATCCTCTGACCGTTTATAAGTACAAGGCTTATTGTGCCGTTTTCTTTCAGTTGTATCCCGCTGACCGCTTGGTCTGTCAAGTCGCTGTCATAGGCTGTCAGCGGCGGCGTATCCTTGAATATGTCCTTTAGGCTCTGTGCCGTAACTTCTTCAGTGCCGAGGCTCATATATTTTTCGCTAACGCAAGTGAGCATTTTTTGCTTTATGGCTTCCTTATCGAAGCCGACGGTGTTGAGTTCCTTGGATATCTCTGCGTTCAGCCGTTTTATCTCTTGGCTTTCCTCATAGTCCGATTTCGGTATTTGAATGCTTTCGGGATCGGCTATAACCTCATTGAGCAGTTCGGTAATGCCGCCCAGCATATCTTCATCGCTTATATTGACCGAAGTTTTACATTCGGTGCATCTCCACCGCGTAATTGTTTTTCGACGGTTATCTATGCGTCGTTGCATTCTGCCACCGCAATTTGCGCATACAACAGGAGCGTTCAGCTTGAAGATGTTATCTGAATGATCTATATTCTTTTGTGTGTTCTTCTGAGATTTAAAGGCCTGCATAGCACTATATTCCTGCTCGGTCAATATAGGAGGATATCCATTGTTTCCGATATAACGAGTATCATCTATCATTCTCCGTATGCGTGATTTGTTCCAATCGCTCTTGCCGGGCATATACTCAATCGTTCTCAAAGCCAGTCCGCCGGCTATGGTTTTCAGTGAACTGCCACCGAGATATTGCTTGGCGATTTCTCTGACGATGTCGGCCTCGGTCTTATCCACAGTGACAATGCCGTTTTTTATAATATATCCGAACGGAGTTTTCCTTTGCTTCATCGCTTATAGCACCGTCCTTTCTCTCGGATTTTTTCGGGCAGGCTGATACCGCCCGCAAGGTGGAAGGTCAACAGTTCATTGCTTTCCACCGTGATGCTGTCAACTGTTTGCTCGAAGAGTTCGGCATCGAAGCCTATGCCGATTTCGACTTCTTTGAGAATATCGCTCAGCATTTTCAGTTCTTCCAACATCTTGTTCTCATCGCTGTCGGTAATTTTTGTTCGGCGCTCAATCCGCAGTTCGGTTATCTTGTTTTCAAGCACATCGGATTGTGCTGTGTAGTCTGCGGCGTTCAGCACTCCTTTGCCATGCAGACGGGAGAGAACGAGATTCTGTGCCATAAGGTCTGCGATCTCACGGTCGATTTCCTTTATCCGCTGCTGACTGCCTGTGGTGCGGTATTGCAGTTCCTCAAGCTGCCGAATGAGTGTGCCGAGCAGGTATTCTCGGTTGGCCTGTACCTTCCTTATCATAAGGTTAAAGGCAGCGTACACCTCGTCCTCTTTGACTCTGCGCCAAGCACAATCTGTCTTGTTGGTTGCTTTTTCTGCACATAGCCAATAGGCTGTGCCGTTTACAACCTGACGGCGGAAGGTGTGACCGCAATCGGGACAGAGAAGCGTTCTTGTAAGCGGATAGGTTTTGGCTTTCCGCTTGCAGCTCGGCTGTCGGCTTTTAATAAGAGCCTGCACCGCCTCATAGGTTTCACGGCTCACGATGGCGGGGTTGCTGTTTTCTACATAGTACATAGGCTGTTCACCATGGTTGCGTTGCTTTTTGAATGGCAGGGCTTGTGTGGTGATCTGCTTTTGCAGTAAGGCGTCGCCTTTATACCTTTCGTTGTTTAGGACATAGTTCACGGTGGTGTGATGCCATTTTTCACGACCGTATTGTCTGCGTACACCCTCATTATTGAGAATGTTAGCAATGGCCTGCATACCGATGCCTTGCAGGTAGAGATTAAAAATCCGGCGAATTACAGCCGCTTCCGTTTCGTTGATTACGAGCTTGCCGTTTATAAGGTCAAAGCCGTAAGCCGGAGCGCAGCAGTTAAATTCGCCGGATTCCATTCTCTTTTTATAACTCCACCGCATATTCTGCGATATGGACACGCTTTCCTGTTGGGCAACCATGCCGGGGAAGGTAGCGAACATCTCACTGTTCATCGACTTGGTATCAAGCCCCTGTTCCTCGAAATATACGCTGACTTCCATTTGTTCAAGAGCTCGGAGTGCCGTCAGCATTTCCTCGGTGTTTCGGGCGAAGCGTGACATGGATTTTACGATGATGCGGTCTATCAGACCTTTTTTGCAGTCCCGCAGCATTCGGCGGAAGTCATCACGCTTTTCCATGCTTGTGCCTGTTATACCTTCGTCCGCATAAATGTCTACGAATTTGTATTCGGGATGCCGTTTACAATATTCGGAGTAGTATTTGATTTGTGCGGCGAAGGAGTGAAGCTGGTCGCTTGAGTCGCTCGATACTCGGCAGTAAGCCGCAAGCCGTATTTGTGGCGGCGTTGGCTTTTGCCGTGTGATTTCGGTTATCGTTTTCATTTTCTCTTTCTCCTTTCTGCAAGGGGCTGCCTTGCTGATCTGCCTTTTGGCAACACACACAATACCACAGGAGTTCGAATACATCCAGCACTATTTTTCGGAAATTTGCGAATTAAGATTTCAGACACAAACTACCTCGGTGTCGTAGTATTCCGCACTGATTCGTGCAATCCGTTCGTATTCGTTCTCGGTTATTAAATCCATATCAAGCAGCATTCGCAAAAGGCTTATGCCGTAGGCAAATGATGCGTTGTTGATGTCAGTTCTTTTATCCATTGAGCAGCCCCTCCAAGTATTTGATGCCGAGGCTTACCACAATGGCACGGTCAACGGCGGCGAGGGTTTTGCTGTCGAGCTTGCCGATATACTCGCCGAGCCGTGCTTTGTCTATCGTCCTGATCTGTTCGAGCAAAACGGTGGATTCGGTCTTGAGACCGCTTGTCTTTATCGTTACATGGGTGGGCAGAGCCGCCTTTGTCTTTCGGCTTGTGATTGCCGCCACAATGGTGGTGGGGCTGTGCCTGTTGCCAGTATTATTCTGCAAAATCAAAATCGGTCGAACGCCGCCTTGCTCACTGCCGAAGCCTGCGCCGAAGTCGGCGGAATAGATTTCGCCTCGTTTAATCTCTTTCATATTTAGCCTCCGTTTAAGTAAAAAGGCGGCCGAGTGCTTATGGGCAAACGACCGCCTTGTATTGTCTTTGTATCAATCGTTCTTTTTTCTGTCCGTATTTGTCCACGACGCCCCGAACTAAGGAACGCACCCTCCGGTCATGCATTTGACCTCATTGGAATCTCACCACTCCGAGGATCTCTCCGAGCCGCTCTCCTTTGTTGCGACGGTTTTATCACGCTCGACTTTAGGACTGAACGGAAGTATCATTATTTCTTCTGCCTGTCATGGCCTTCGGTGCAGATGCGCCGCACCGTCCGACTCATAGGTCGTGTAGCTTATCGGCTCTCGCCGACGGCAGAAGGAAGGTAAAAGATGCGCTGTACTATTCGGTTGTCAAAGAACAAGCAGAGGCTATAGAGAAAGCCCCCTCACTTTCCATGCCGAAAGATGAGAGGGCTGAGCGGATTTATTTTTAACTTTCTAAAAGTTTTTTGAGTTTAGCGATAATCCGCCGTTTGCGATCATTGATGGTTTTTTGAGGTATTCCGGTTTCCTCCGAGACCTTGCGTTCTGATTTTCTTTCAAAATACAAGGCATGAATTAAGAGTTTCTCATCTTGGTTCAACAATTGCAAGGACTTGTAGAGCTTGTCCGTCATAATGCTTTCCACTACGGTGTCGCATACATCCGGCTGATCGGCAATGAGGATATCCTCGCCGCTGAATTCATCGGTGGTAAGCATATCGTAGGAGAAGTCGCCGTTGTTTGCAGAGCGTTCGTCCAGATATTTCTGACGGCGCTTTGCTCGGTAGAATTCCGTGTAGTCCTCTTTGGAAACCTCCATAAGCCTGCCGTAGAGAGGCAGGAACAGCTTGTCCGCATATAACGGGCAGATTTGCTCACGGCAGCGGAACTCCTCATAGGTCAGTTCCGTGTACTCGCCGTTTTCTATGATATAAACCGCTTTGGGTTGTTTTTTCAAGGTTATGTACCTCCGTTCAATCGTTTTTTGTTAGGGCAAAAACGATTGATACGGAGGGCTACGGCATCCTACTGCCGAGCGTCTATGAGATGAAAAAGCTTTGCACAGACCGCAAAAGGTCAAGCCAAGCTGAAATTCCGCTTTTTCGGAAATTCCTTTGGCTATTTGCTTGTTTTGTTTAGAATTTTGTCGAGCCGATATGTAAAAAAAATAATGGCTCAATTTTGTTAAAATGCTTGTCCGAGTTAAAAGAACACGGTAAGCTATTTCAACGCCTTTCGCTTTTTGTTATTTTTCATTTGTTCACCTTGTCATTCCGGTACGGCATATGGTTGCTGTCCTATAGTTCATTTTTTTGTATTCTCCTTTAGCAAATTAAAACAATCCCTCTTATTGCATAATATGCTCGTTGTCGAAAAATTATTTGTTTTATTTGATAGAAACTGTCGAACTACTGCTACATATCGCTGAAATCGCAAGTAATTTGTCAAAGGCATAAAATAAGAGCGCCAAACTTGTTTTTACACAAGCTTGACGCTCTTAATATTTATATGCATTGTGCTTCACACAGCATTCTATTCTATTGTCTTTTCTCATACGCAACACCTCCTATTGTTGCATTATATAAAGGTCACTAAATCCATAACAGCGCATACAAGCTGAGAACATACGGACAACAGTGCGTTCATATTTCTATCTCTTAAAGTGCATTTCGTTTGGAGAGCGAATTTCATTTACTGTCAAGGAACATAATACAAATTGCTTTTTCCGCACGGATAAAGGTTACACAGAATTAGGAAATCAGCTTTATTAACAGTTCACCTTATACAATTCCCCAATCACCGTACCTTGAGGATACGGCGATTGGGGTTGCTGTGCCTATTTCTTTTTGTTCCGTTTTATTAGCGCTGTAATTATGCTAACTATTGCAATAACCAGATATCCAACATAACGGGCAAACAAGATTGGGCGTTCATTGATTAGATGCTCTAATAATTCCATTAAAAATTACCCGAATTTTAATTAAGAGATTTTACTACTGCTATATTATAAGCAATACATTCTTCGAAAATTAAGCCTTATTGAAACTGATATCAAATGTTCTATCAAACAAAATTCTGTAATTATGGAAAAGTTATTCGTCTTGCCATACAGGAACAAATTTAAAACCTTTAATTTCATTCTGTTCTATAAGACATTTAAAGGAGTCTGTTACATACGGATGAGTATGAACTTCTTCTGGAATTTTAAAAATGAATACATTTTCAAGCAACTCTTTATGGAAAACATATTCTTCAATTCTCATAATCCGTCCAGAACTGGAAAAACGTTTTAATTTTGAATTCTCGTAATCCAAACAGTCTCTTACTGCTGTAACATTAAGCACAAACAATTTTTGCTTTTTACTTTTAGCGCTCAAAACCTGAGCAGCATCTTGAATATAGGGCTTAATTATATTAAAGCAACGCTCATTTACAACAACAGCGCTTACCTCTACAGGATAGACATCTCCAATGCTTTTGCCCTTTTCCGTCTGATGCGAACTCGGATATAATTCCACTTCAGTCCAGTTGCTCAAGGGTTCTCCTTTAAAGCAAAAAGCCTTATATCCATTTTTTTCTTTTGTTTCAAATGCTCGATATGTGTGATCAGACCATAATTGATATAGTTTCATAGTTTATTCCTTTCAGTTAATTAAAAAGATCCATTAGAAAGCATCTCTGCAATGTCGTGTAAGATATCAATGGCTTCATCTCGATTTCTTGCACCAGATAATGCGCTGTTTACCTTATCATAATAATCAGCAGTGTGCAATGTTCTATGATTTGCACCGCCAGAAATATCATCAGTAGGCAAATAAACGCCATTGTCAGCACCATTGATATCAATACCAAAACCATCAAGAATATCTCTTGCTTCTTGCGCACCAGGAGAATCACCCGCAACAATATGATGCGCTGCATAGCCATCAGGCCTTTGACCACCCATATTCTTGTTTAGTAAGGATGAATTTCCTTTTTTCGGATTAGGAGTATCAAGTCCGTTTGCCTTTTTATATTGATTCCATGCATCGCTCATTCCGGCTTTGTCATATTTACCTTTATTCGCATGTTGGAATTCATTCCAAGTCATCGTCTTAGAAGACTTGGTGGCATCGCCAACAGCATCAGCAATATTATCGCCATGTTTAGCGATATCGGTTGCAGCGTCAGCAATATTATCGCCATGCTTTACGATATCGGTTGCAGCATCGACAATATCATCACCATGCTTTGCAACATCGCTTGCAACGCCTAATGTCTTGTTTGCCGCTTTACTGCCTTTACCCGCTGCGTCGCCCGCTACAGGGATACATGAAACAAAGGATAATCCTGCGTTAAGATAATCGCCCTCAGCAAGATAAATCAGTCCGTTTGTAGCGTCTGCGATTTCTCCGTATCCGGGGATAACCCCAAGAACATCCAATGTGTTGTGGACGATGCTTATTGCAAGGTTCTGATCCAGCTTATCTAATTCTTCGCAAAGCTTTTTGTACTCATAGTAAGCTGCCGCATCCGTAAATGTAACAACCTTTTTATCCTTTGCATTGTAGTAGCTGAACTTGCCCTTGTCGTTCGGGCCGGAAGGTGCTCTGAGGTTTGTAGGAGCTGTATTAACACCTGTCTGAACTTCTGCATTTCTCTCATAACTCGACTGTTGATTGCGAATCTGTTCGCTTTGTTGGTTATGAGATTTGACGGAATTATAAGTGGTGACAGCTGCTGTTACAACAGTAACTGTAGCTATAACCGCCAAAATGATCGTGCCAAACAGGTGACCGCTTGGGTCTATCAGATTGGTAGGATTATTACGGGCATATGTATACAGGTTTCGGCTTAACGGATCGTTGGGTTCTCCGAGGTATGTATCCTTGGTTAAGAACCTGCCGCTTGCCGCATCGTAATACCTTGCACGAAGATACTGATTACCTGTCGAGCTGTCTGTGTATTCAGCATTATATCGGTATGGGTTATTCAGCTGATTGCCGTAATTGGTCGTAGTGACACCATACGCATCATAAGAATATTGTACCATATTTCCGCCGGATTGTCCAGAAAGGCTTGCAACAGATCCGCGTCCGTCATAGAGATAATATCCCTTTGAACCGTTTATGGTTGCACTGTTTCTTTGTGCTCCGTATTCATAAACATTGGTGATGCTCTGATTTGCTCCATACTCCATAAGAACCTGTGTATATTGCGAGTTAATATCGTTTATATACCCTGTCAGTTCGTAGTTAATGGAAGTATTCTGTGTTATGTCATTCGGTATCAGCATTTCATCTCTTATCATATCATGATCGTAAGAAATGCCGCCGGATGAATAGTTGTAGTACACATTATCAGCAGTGCCACCGCGGTTTGAAATATACTGCGGATTTTTACGATAATCGAGTCTAAAGATTCTGTCGCCGTTGCCGTCATACAATGCCGCCATAAGCAGAGTACCGTTTTCCTTAACGGCTTTCAAACGGTTCTCATTATCATAAGTGTAATCCACTACCTTTTCGGTATCGTTGCACTCAGTTTTAATAAGGTTGCCGTTGGCATCGTATGAAAGAACAACATGCTTGTCCTTGTTGTCGTTATCATCGCAGGAGCCGAAAATGTCCGTAACCTGATTATTACCGTTATATACATAAGTAACGTTACAAAGCAAATCATTTCCGGATTTCTTTACAGAAGTAAGACGGTTACCTGCGTTATCGTATGTATATGTAGTTTCCGTTGCTTCAGTTATTTCGCCGTTATACCTTGTTGTAGTAGCATTGGAAATAAGCTGTGCACGGCTGTCATAGATATAGAGATTTGTTACGACAGTTTTATCACTTGTTGCGATTTCGCTCTTAATAAAGCCAGACAAGTCGTAAGTATACTCAAAGCGAGACAATTCCATCGCAATGTCATAATAAGGATTTATACCCATATTAACAATCTTTACAACATTGCCCATAGCGTCGTGCTCAATGGTTGTGTAAGTATTATTCGGTCTTGTAACCTTAACCACATAACCGTTGACATCACGCTCATAAGAGGTTACCTTATTCTGTCGATCTTTAATCTGTACAAGCTGGTTCAGCTCATTATAGGTATAATCAACAGTTGTGTTATCCGGATAGGTCAACGTTGCAAGATTGCCGTACTCATCATAAGTATAGGTAATCTTTTTACCGTTAGAAAGATTTACCGCAGTGATTTTGCCAACAGAATCATATTCATAATTTGTTGTTCCGGCAACGTCATCCATAGAAATTCTGTTACCGTCTGCGTCATAACCCCAAAGCGCCTGTGCATCTGCATCCTCATCATAGCTCTTGCTGATCATCTGATCGAGGACATCGTAATCATAATGCACGGTGGAATTATCGGGATTCGTAACTGTATCCAGCATGGCATTGGCGTTATACGAGAATTCCTTGACATTGCCGAGCGGATCTGTAGTGGACGTCATCTCACCAAGCTGATTGTAGGTGTAAGCAGTATCTTTGCCGTTACCGTCTTTGTAGGTTATAAGATTACCGACACTGTCGTAAGCATATTCTGCAACAACAATATCTGCCTCTGTTACGCTAATTAAACGGTCTGCAAGGTCATAAGTATAAGACACTTTACGGTTTTCTGCATCGGTTGCAGACGAGATGTTTCCGTTTGCGTCATATTCAAATGATGATACACCGCCGAGCTTGTTGGTAAAGGTCAGCATTTGTCCGTTCAAATCGTAGGTGTAGGATTGTGTGTTGCCACCGAGATCGGTTTCCGAAGTCTTACGGTTCATAGCGTCGTATGTGAACGACTGCGTCTGATTAAGCGGATTGGTGACGGTTAAGAGATTGCCGACATTATCGTGTGTATAACTGTAAACACGGCCGCCGTTCTCAACCACACGTTCCAAATTACCGGCTGCATCATACTGCATTTCAGATATTTTGCCGGTAGGATCAAGAGATTTTGTGATTCGGTCAAGAACATCATATTCATACTGCGTTGTATAACCTTTTGGCGTTATAACACTTGTTAAATTGCCTTTTTCATCATATCCGAAAGAGGTTGTGGCATTCTTCGGATTTGTAGTAGATGTAAGGCGATGCATCTGATCGTATGTATATGATGTGGTTCTGTTAGACTGATCTGTTTCGCTTGCGAGATTGCCTGCATTGTCATAGGTATAAGATTTTGACAAGCCTTCCGGAGCAGTCTGACCGACAATTCTGCCGATAGCATCATAGGCATAAGTATATGCCGCACCGTTCGCCAGTGTTTTAGATACCATACTGCTGTGTAAATCGTATGCAAAGGTTGTCGTATTGCCAAGCGGATCTGTAATACTCGTTTGATTGTTATGTGCATCATAAGTGTATTGATAATTTCCGCCTGTGGGTTTTGTAATCTGAATTGCACGGTCCATACTGTCATAGCTGTAAGCAGTAATATTACCGAGTGCATCTTTGTAATTCAGTAAGTTGCCGACCGCATCATAAGAGTATTCCTGTTTACCGCCATCTGCAGAAATTGTTGCAGTAATACGGTATAAGTCGTCATATTCATATGAAGTCTTGTTGCCGTTTCCATCTGTTACGGACAAAAGGTTACCTGCAATATCATATTCATTTACAGTTGAAACACCTTTTGCATTAGTTTCTTTTGTGAGGAAGTCCATAGAGTTGTACTCATATGCGGTTTCCTCATTCAAAGGATTCTTTGTGGATGTAAGGCGGTTTGCTGCGTCGTAATAATACTGCCATACTCTCTGTGCGTAATCTTTCTTAGTCAAAAGATTGCCGTTCAAGTCGTAGGTATATGTCGTAACTTTACCTTCTGAATCGGTACTGGAAACAATATTTCCAACACTGTCGTAGGTGTAGGAAGTCGTATTTCCGTCTGCTTCTTTGATGGAAGCAATGTTGCCACGCTCATCGTAGGAATATACTACTGTTTGGTCAATCGCATTGATAATCGTGGATAAACGACCGGCAGTGTCATAGCTATAGCGAGTGTTTTTGCCGGCGTTATCTTTTTCTGCAGTGAGTTGGCCAAGAGTATTGTATTCATATGTAGTTACCAATCCGGCAGCGTCGGTCAGTTTTATCAAACGGTTTAATCCGTCATACTCCATAAGAGTTTTTGTGCCGTCCGGAGCTGTAGTTTCAACCTTGTTACCATTATTATCGTATGTAAACGAATAGGTATGATCGAGAGCGTCTTTAATTTTCGTTATGAGATTTCTGCCATTGTACTCATACGAGGATGTATTGCCGTATACATCTGTAAATGACGCCATATTTTCACTGGTATCAAAAGTATAAGAAGCGTAATTACCTAACGCGTCTGTAACTTTTGTTACATGGCCGAGCTTATCGTATTGATAAGACATTTCGCCGTTATTAGCTGCAATGTACTTTAATTTATTTCCTATACTGTCGTACTCATAAGAATTAGAGCGTCCAAGTGCATCTGTTGTGGATGTAAGCTGGCTTAATGCATTGTATGTGTAAGTGGTTCTGCCATTCAATGCATCTACCGCAGCAACCATTCTGCCGAGCAAATCATACTCATAGCTTAAAACGGCGCCGTTCGGAAGAGTTGTCGAAACAACATTGTTCATACTGTCGTATACATATGTTGTTGTTCTTCCGGTGCTGTCTTCTGCTTTCAGCAGATTGCCGTTGTTGTCATAGGTATATGTTGTCTGCAATCCGCTGGCATCTGTTGATTTTATGACACGCTGCATGGAGTCGTAAACATAGCTTGCAGTTGTCTGATCGAATGCAGTTGTGCTTACGCCATTGCCGACCGTGTCATAGGTAATTGTTTGTATACCACCGACAGCATTTGTCACCTTGGAAATTTTATCGAAACGTGTATCATATTCGTACAGCGTTTCGTTTCCGTTCGGATCAGTAATTTTGATAGGCTTGCCTGCCGCATTATATGCAAGTGTAGTTGTATTACCATCTGCATCAGTAGTAGTAAGTACATTTGCAAAGCAATCGTAGGTATGAGTAACGGTCTTTCCTGACGGATCGGTTTCGGAAATTCGGTTATTCATACCGTCGTATGTATACACCGTGTTATTGCCGTATGGGTCTGTGGCTTTCAGAATGTTTCCGTTAGCGTCATGCTCGAATGTAAACTTGTTATCGTTAGCATCCGTTATTGCAACAGTGTTTCCGGCTGCGTCAAATTCAAATTTTGTAATTGCGCCATCTGCCGTCTGCTGCTGAACTTTTCTGCCGGCATCGTCATAGACAAATCGAGTGGTTTGATTCAATGCATCTACAAGTGTGACAAGCTGGCCGAATACATTGTAATAATAATGATTGATACCGCCGTTCGGATTTTTCATTTCGGACAGCCATGCACCATCATACGAGTATTCTGTCACATTGCCATTACCGTCAGTTTGTTTGACGATTCTATGGAGTGAATCATAGTCGTATGCAGTTGTACTTCCATCTGCATTTTCCACAGAAACAAGATTTTTGTCAGCATAAGTGTATCTTGTAGTTGCACCATTAAAATCAACGGATTCTACAAGCTGATTTTCGCTGTTGTATGACAATGTTTTTTCTGCACCGTCAAAGCGAATTTCTTTAACAAGATTGCCTTGACCGTCGTATTCATAGTTTGTCCGATTACCGTTTTTATCAATAACAGCAGCGAGGTTATTAGCTGTGTCATAGATTTTTTCTTCGCTGCTACCGTTAGCATATTCTATCTTGGTAGTGCGATACTGGTCATCATAGCGGTAAACTGTTACATTGCCGTTTGCATCTGTAGTTGTTGTAGAATGATCTCCATAGACGAGCTGAGTCACATTTCCGTTGCCATCGGTCTGCTTAGTTACTCGGCCTTCGGAATCAAATTCGTTTGTATTAACAACATCGCCATTTGCATCAGACCAGCTTGTCATTTGATGCTGTGCATTATACGCATAAGAGGTTGTGTTTCCGGCAGCATCTTTATAAGCTATCAGATTGTTTTCGCTATCATAGCTGTATTTGAGCTGCTTTCCGTTCGGCAATGTTACCGAGCTGACATAACCATCCGCAGTATAAGAAAATGCATAGCTTTTTCCTGCAGGCGAGGTAATAGAAGCAATATTATAATTGTCATCATAGGTCAGTGTTGTTGTAAAACCTTTTTCATCAGTAACCTTGATGAGCAAACCCATATAATTAAATCTTTTGACTGTGCCGTTTGCTTCTTTAATTTCATATTCATAAACATTATATGTTTCGAGTTCCTCGCCGCCGAAGTCACCTTCTTTAGTTGCCACAACAATTGGTGTGAAAGTAAGATAATATCCATTCGGGCAACTGTATTCTCCGTTGCTTTGCGGAGTAAATATGAGTGAGCTGCCGTCACCGCGAGAATAAATGAATTCGCCATTTTCTCTTTTGGTCAAACTCTCAGAATAAGCGAATTGCCAGCCTCGTCCAAAAATGCTGTTGTAGCCGGCATTTTTAGAATTATAGGTTCTTTCTATGCTGAAATTTCCATTGTAATCGGGGATAGAAATATCCGTTTGATTCATATAGAAATTTCCAGTGTTTAAATTGATCGGTTCAAAACCGAACTCACAGTGTTTACCTCTACCCATCAATGCCGAGTCAATTCGACGTTTCATATCATCGTCCAAAGGTTCGGGATTGTACGGGTGATTTCCGTTTTTAGTGGGATTACGAATGATAATCGTGTTGTTTTCAATAAGCAAAATATCCTGCACACGGTTATCATACATTATTTGATTAATCGGGACGCCATAGTAATTGGCGATTTTCGGCAGTACATCATATTGCTTGATTTTGTAAATCAAGAACTCATCAGATTTTACTGTGTTTCCCGTTACTCCGTCTTTGGACGCTGTTGCTGAATATTTATAAATCGTATCAAAATCCGGATTAGTAAACGGGACAACTGTCTGCCAGTTACTTAGGATGTCTTTATATTTGGTAGCCCTTGCAGGGAAATATGAGTTGAAATTCGTGCTATCGGGATATTTATAGGACGGAGATGCATAAACCGCCTTTGTCTGATTCTCCTTTGAAGAATCGTTCAAAGCGTAATTTACAACAGAATTAGGCTGTGCAACACCGTCTGCAAAAATACCGTGAAATCTAAGCAAACCATCTTTATTGGTTTCAATAATTGTACGAAGATTTATTGTTGTGTTATCCAACGGATAATTGGGATCTACCGGATTCGGAACTTCCCAATCCACAATGATTTGAGGTGCTTTATCTTCTGTAAATGAACCTTGTCCACCGTTACTGGAGCTGGAATACGGTGTAAAAAATGCTCCAATCGGCTTAAATTCGTCAAGTGCCTTTACACACAAACCATATTGAGGTGCAATTCCGCGAATCCAATCGTTTACCGTTTGGCGAATATCAAATTCATGAAATCCTACGCTTGAACTCAGCACCGAGTTTTCCCCGGCAATGGATTCATTTAATGTAATTGCCTTCTTAAAATCTATACTACCAATATCGTATGCATCTTCTACACGATAACACCCGATTTCGGAAGAACCAATTTTTGTGTATTGATATATTCTAAGTGATGCACTGTTTATCTTTGAGCCTTCTGGGATTGAACTGAAATCATCATTGATAGCAAAATACATTCTCGTGCGACCCAAATCTTTTGCCCCAGGGACACCAATTTGATTTGCGGTTAAATCTCCAACATAGCCGTATGCCTTTGCCGCATATCTACCATGATGTTCACTAACGGTAGCAACATCAATTTTTCCTGATGTGACCGTAAAATTGGGATCAATTTTAATAGGATAAGCACGTTCCGGAGCTTGAATCCACTCTTCATCGGCTGAAACAGTTAATATATCGTCCACAAGAGACAATGTTACTGCATCTGAAATAGCACCATTGGAATCTGTCATTACAGGTGCAGCAATCGTCAACGTGGGAGTTTCGCTTCCATTTTTGAAAAGCATTAGAGCATTATTTTCGGAAACGATCTGTGCACCAGAGACCTTTAGCTTATATGTAAAAGATGATTTATCTACATACTTGTTTAGGATAATATCTTCCTTCATGCCAAGAGCGTTTAATGTGTACTGAACATCCACGCCGTCGAACACATCATTATACCGAACTGCATTTTCCTTGACTGCAGCTTTAGTATAGTTACCATCAGTCAATTCAAGCTTTACCTTAACACCGTCATATTCAACGGAGATTCCGGGGTTAGTTTCTTCTTCAGCAGGAAGTCTTACCTTTATATCGCTGGCTTTGGCGGTATAATAGTCGCTGCTAAACAATTTTTCTTTCAGCACAAGAGTGCTATTGTATTCCGTTTCCTTTCCCCATTTATTTTCAAATGTATTTGGAATTTCGGAAAAGACAGTCCTAAAGCTTCTATCGCCGGTTTGATAAACCTTAGAATTTTTATCAATTTGAATCGGCTCGCCGTATTCGGCTTCTTCGAAACTCTGACTGTTTTGCACATCGGGAAACCGCAGTGCATTATCGGAAACAGTTATATCTTCATTTTCTGATACTGGTGATTTTTCCGGAGGCGAAAATATATCATTTTCCGATTCATTGGAATTTTCCGTAGCTGTTATTTCATTGAGATAATCTGCTGCTGTACCCATCGCCGCAGATGCTGTATTGAGCGTAATCAAAAGTGCTAAAATCACAGCAATTACGGATAACAATCGCTTTGTTTTCATGAAATTATATCTCCTTTTCCTCATTGATGGGATGTTTTTAAACGATTCTACCCTCCTTGATAATATTTCCCTCATATAAGTAGAGACATAAATTTGTAAAAATTTACTAATTTCGTCAAGTTGTATAAATTAGCAACACCAAATCAGTCAACACATTTTTAATTTGTGTGTATTATGTCATTTATTGCCAAAAACATATTGTAATTGTTGGATATTTTTTGTAAAATATATGCAATATATAAGTAAATGGTGTTATATACATGCTAAATTTTATAAAGCAAAACAAAATAAACACTACCTTTCGAGAATCGTGCGATAAATATTACGAATCGATTTTTAAATATTGCTATTGCATGGTAGGTAACGAAAATGATGCAAAAGATTGCACACAGGAAACTTTCGTGCGATATTTAATGCGTTTGGAGAAAAGCACTCCAATTGAAAACCATCGTGCCTATCTTTATAAGATTGCCAAATCAGTATGCTTAGAATATGCTCATCAAGTTGAGCGTCGCAATAGAGATATCGCTGACTATATCAATGCTACAAATATTGTCGATAATCTTTCGATTGAGGAACAAGTTGAGGTAGATAACATAGAGAAGCATATTGATCAGATTGTTTCAGATATTTTGAACACACTGGATGCAGAAGATAAGGCATTATATTCGGACTATTACATACACAAGCTAACTTATAAACAAATCGCTTTCAACCAAAATGTCAGTGAAGCTGCTATTTGTAAGCGAATGAAAACCATCAGACGAACAATTGAAAAGCTCATAAAAGAGGCAATTAATAAGGGCGGTGATTTGAATGGATGATAAAAGGAATCAAATTAATAATGAAATAGATAAACCGCTTAGTGATATGGATGTGGATTTAATTGAGGCACAGGTCAATGAATTATTTGAAAAAGAAGGCGTTGACATTAAAATCACTCAGAAAGAAATACACAAACAAGTAGCATCCATTATTCATAAAAGTAAAAAACAACGGACTGCTCCGAATAAATCAGTCCCAACAAAACGACTGACTATCTGTGTGGCCGTTATTCTGATAATTGCATTAAGTCTTGCAGTGTCCGCAAAAACTTCTTTAATTGCAGATGGAATCAAATGGATGCATAACAAATTTAATCTTTACACAGGAGCCACTTCCGATAATGAAACAGAAGCATCAGACACTGTAAAGAAACAAATTGAGGATTTCTTTAATAACGATACCTATAAACTGCCTCGAAACATTCCAGATGCTTTTGTGGCGACTAATTATTATACAAATGAGCGTTCTACTGAGTGTACTGACATTTGCTTTCAGATGGTTGGCAATAATCAGAATTTGAACTTTATCATTTCGGATTATAACAACGCAGGAGCAATTAGCGCTACTGCGCCATCAATTGATGCGGAATTATGCACACAATTCCAAGTAGAAAATATTACAATCTCTGTTTTCAATATTGATAAAACATATACGGCATATTATATTTCCGGTACTACAGTTTATCAAATCTCCGGAAATATGCCTTATGATGATTTTGTTGATATTTTAAAAACCATAGATTAAAGGGAGCGTTTTTATGAAGTTAGTAAAAAAACCATTGGCATTATTCTTAGCGGTATTGCTTTTATTGAGCATGACATCGTTTTCTGTTTTTGCTAAAGAAAACGATAAAACGATACCTGATGGTATTCTGTCGCAGACCCCCGGTTACGGAGAAGGGCTCTATTCACCAAATAGCAATACACGTGCTACAAACTTGATTAATCGTACTGAGTTAACTATTGCTCAAGTCGATAATCACGGGCTTCGTGTCAACTTTGCAACCGGAGCTGTGACAACTATGGCTGAAATCGGAGGAAAAAACCTAACCATTCAGCGCTGGGAAAATAATAAATGGGTTACTGTTTGCAAATCCGATCAGATTGCTAAAGACCGCTTTTTCCACTCCGGATCATATTATAGCCCTACAGGTCTTCCGACGGGATATTATTACCGTGCAACAATGCAGCATTATGCAAAGGAGCAGGGTCGGTTTTTCCCTTCTTCGCAAAAGTTCTATAATGAAACGACAATTATTTTATTACAGTAATTACAACTAAAAAATATAAAAATGAACCTCACTAAGAAAATTCTTGTGAGGTTCATTTCTATTTAAAGAGCAATCAAAGCACATTAATATTTATTTAGAACAAGTATCGTTACTCTTGCGAATTATATAATGTAGCGTCTTTTTCATAATGCTGCACAACATTGTCAAAATGTTTTTGATAATGTTCAATAACTTGACGACCAAGTTCATTCGAATTATCATAAGCCAAAGGAGAATAATCCACTTTTGTTCCTGTTGGCATAGTTTCATCAAACAATACTTGTCCACAAAATAATAGACTTTTCCCTAACAGTGTATAATAGTGATCGGGGTCATGGTCATAAGCAATAATCGTTAGATTTTTTATTTTCTGTTTTTGAACAAGCACTTTCCATAGTTCAATATTTTGATTTAGCAAATCAATATCTTTTGATTTCTCATCTGCTTTTTTTCTGACTAACAGCGTTACTCTTTCAATTGCTATCATAGGATTTTGCTCAAAGATTGTATTCAACTTATTATATATCTCATGGGAATTAACTGTATATGCAGAAATTGATTCAACATTTGCTATAATTTCTTTTAAACAATCTTTTTGCGTAAGAAATCGAGCAAAAGATTGTTCTGTGGATAATTTCATCCGTTTTTTACATTTTAAAGTGATAATAACACTAACAAAAGCAATAACTGCAGCAATTATGGTACCACAAAAACCAATAAAAGCTGCTTTAATTTCTGTTGGCATATTTTCACCCCTTCTGATTATTCAGATCCAAAAAGTTAGCGATTTTATGAAAAATGAGATTGAATAGACATTAGTATCGCTGATGCTTGAGTTCACTTAATCGTCTCTCGTACCCAAGCAAAAAAATCTGGAGATAAATCATTGTAATAACTCATCAATGAATATGGTACTAATTTTAACAACAACTTCATATACTCGCACAAGATCTCAGAATCTACCCTTGCTTTATCATAATACATATCTCCTGTTTTTTGAAAAAGATCCTTGTATTGGATAAACTCTTCAATCGTTAACCCGATTGTATGTTCGTTATCGCAATATACACTGTTTGAGTATTCAGAAAATGTTACAAGCTGCTTTTTTTCAACAGATAAAGAGAATTTGTATAATGGATGATATTTTTGTTGGGATCTACTCATTACAAAAAAATTTACAACAGGTAAATCATCTCCAATACCCAATATTGGCTCGGAGAGAATGAGTCCATCCGGAATCAATCTGCAAAGGTTCTCTTTGGACAACATCCTCTTTATTTCATCATAATTCATCATGCATTCACCTTATAATCTTAGTCGTAACATTTAGTGGATTATCAGTTAATGCAACTTGAAAAGCACTGACATAATATTCCTCACAAGGTCTGTTATTGGAATCACAAGTAATAATACTGTATGGTTTCCCGTTTTTGTATTTTACACTTGTTATTATTATTGCATGCCTGTCATCCGCACTGATTTTGCCATCGTATAAATAATCCGCATGGACAGATGCGATAACACCTTTTCCTTGACCTACAGCACGAAATATATTATCTATTGAGGCTGGTACAAGATCAGATTTAACGCCATACGCTTCAAGTATATTCTTTCTATCAAGTGATGTCGTCCCCCCGTTGGCTGCATAATCCGTATGACCATATGTACAAAGACTTTCTCCAGACATATTACTGTGAGTCGCAGCGTAGGTAACCAGTTCCTCTTCAGAAATATCAATTCCCGCTAATTTTAATATGTTTACACAACTTACACATCCGCAGGTTCCCCAAAAGCCATCCAACTTTCCTTGACATGAATCCAAGCTTTTTCCTGTTTCCTCCGGAGTGTTAAATACCGAATAATCCCCTTGAGAATGCCATTCTTGATTTGTGACAGAAAATCCTGAAATTTCTTCATGCCTGATATCATCTAAATAATATCCAAGCGGTTTATCACTGTTTTGCATATAAATAGACAATGCATTATTTATAAAATCTGCTTGATTTACACTCGACTGTGCTGTAAGAGACCTACACGTAATACCGTTTAAACTTGATGTTTTGATAACAGCATTGTTAATACTTTTGATTTCTTTTTCTGATTTTTCAATTGCATCAACATACTCATTAATACTGGAATGAGACCTTTTTATAAGATCAATAATCGTTTCTTTGAATGTCAAGATTTGTTTTAAATTGTGCTTGTAATTTGATTCGAAATTTGCATATAATCTTTCTATACTTGTTTTTGTGGAAATGGCATTGTCCAAGTCTTGCTTTCTTTCATTTACCGATTCCTGTAAAGCATTAACTTCCCTTAAAAAGCTGGAATCATTTCTACCTGTGTTTTGCATATTTGAAATGAACTGGCTTAAAGCATTTGAAGCAGATATGTAATGCTCTCTTTTTTCTGAAATAATTGAATCTATTTTCCCTGTTAAAAGGATATTTTTGCTTCTAACACGTTTTAAACTTGACTCATAATTGCGCTCTATTTCGTCAAAAATGCATATCCACTTCTGTAATTTATCTGAATAGTCCTTTAAGGCTTCTGCATTAACATCTATATTTATCAAAGTTAAGCCACCTCCTCTTGTAAAAATACGCCACAATTATAGCACGAGCATAGCACTCTTCCGAATTCCTATTTTAAATTCAGTTCTCTCTGAGATATTTCAACCGCTTCGGCGTACTGCACAAGATTCTCATAAATTGTTTTTACGCTATCCTCGGATTCTGATATTTTAACAAGTAACGCTTCAACCTTATTTTTTATTAAGCAATAGGTTTCATTATCCAAAGTATTAGCAAAAGATTTTAAACGTGAATTCAAAGTGGAGGTTTCGTTATCAATTGCTAAATAACTGTCTTTGATAATTGCCGCCAACTCAGTTATTTTTCCGGGATTTGCATTTATGTTTACAGCCATTTTATCATCTCCGAAATCTTATACTTTCAGTTCTTTCCAAAGTCTTTGCTGCCTTGGATATAGATGCGCCTATATCATCTAATGGGTTTGTTACCTCTTTTACCGCTGCGATTAATTCGTACAATATATTGGCCGCTTGTTTTGTTGATTCGTCTCTCATTCCATATTCAGCCATAGAAACAGCTGACTCCATTTTTGTACATATACGACCTATATTATCATCAAATTGTTCTACTGCTTGAGAAAATAATTCCATCTCACGACTATCTCTGATGATGTTGGACATATTATTTACCCCTTTCATTTCCAAAGTATGTTTTTAATTTTTCTTCAACCTTAAACGGCCTCAAAATATTATAGGAAACGCTGTCGTTATAGATTACTGTTGACTCTTTCAGCTCACCCTCAACATCAATTGTTTTTGATCTGCCAAACAACGAATATGAATCATCGGGAGAAATACCAAAAGCCAGTTTGTGAGCAAAAAAGTCTGTTGATATATCTCGTCTCATTAAAATTTCGCGCATTGACTCCGCAATAACAAGCGAAAACTTACCATAAGCAGAACCCTTATCGAGCAGGTCTATTATTTCAGATGTTCTGTTATAAAGTTCTGTGTTTTCTATGTGTTCTGATATTTTTGGATTTCCAAAAATATCATACAGGGCATTTTCACTATTTGTAATTGCTGTAGTTTTAGGAGATTCAAGCAATTCCATGTCATCCAACAATTCATCAATGCCGAACCAAATTATAAGACACGACTCGCATTCTTTAATTTGGTTTAGGGAGTCATCGTAATCTTTTGCACTTTCGGCAATTTTCAAGCTATCTCCGAATATCGTTGTAAAATAACCTTTGAATTCATCACTAAGTCGATTCTCGGCCGCCATTACAAATATTTTTGAATTAAATAGTTTTGAAAAGTTTAATGCCGTATACAGTGAAATTGCCAATTGCATATTTTCCTTTGCACAAAGGAATAGTAGGTTTTTGGCCTTTCGCTTTGTCATAGTGATTTTATGGAACGGTTCCAGTGATGAAGGCGTTCCTAAGATTATTTCAAACTCTTTTGGAATACCGCCATCCAAATGTTTCATTTCGTCAAAGGGATTAGGCATATCAAAGATTGAAGCTCTTTCACTACCAAGAACTAAATAACACTCTTTTGGCTTAAAACCATTTTTTCCAGCAAGTGCATTAGCTGTATTAATTATTTCAGCTCTATCATTTTGCCTATCAGTATATATCGCTTTAACTTTGTCAAGATGCAATCTGGCACTGCCATCATCTAATTTTTCATTCCAACGATTTATTGCTTCACCTGTAGAAAGTGTATTTATATTATTTTTAAACTCTTGTTCTTGGTAGTATGAATTATCAACCTCCAATATGCTGTTAATCTCGTCAAAGCTATTCCTCATAGCGACTCGGACTCCAATTTGCGCCTTGCCTTTTTCAGTTATTCCGCGCATACTGTTTTTGAACGCTTGATCACTAAGGATTATTGATAGTCCAAAACTGCGATCTTCACTTAGCATATTTTCAAAAAATTGCTTTAATTCTTCATCCTCACTCAGATGTTGCGATAATACATGAGCTTCATCAATAATTAATATAGAGCGAGGAATGCTGTTTGCACCAAAATGAGATTTATATTCTTCGATTTTTTGAAAGCCGGCATCCATTATCAAATTTTTTCTTTCGAGTATTATATTATGAATTTTGTGCAAGTAACTTTTGGTGAATTCCTTAGAACGATCAAGCCCTACAAATTTGATATGAGGAGGTCTGTTTTTAACATACTCAATAAATTCAACCGCCTTATAATCGACGAGCCATAATTCAACATCATCCGGATGATAGTTTCTGATAGTATTCGCAATAATAGAATGTAACAAAACAGATTTGCCAATACCTGTTGTGCCAGAAATAAATGCATGGTAACACAAGTCAACAGCTAAATTAAAATCTACAATTTGATTTCTTTTGTCAACTGCAAAAGGTATGTGCAATCCATTTGTGGAATCCAAGGAAAAATACCCCGGTAGTTTATCTTTTATATCGGAATATGCACTGCATATCATGACGCCTTTTTTTAGAATATCATTATATGCTTCTATCCATTTGATTGAATTTGCCTGTTTGTCAGTGAATTGAAAATTAAATGGCTTTACATAACCATCTTGCGATTCTTTAATTATCATATCACTTGTAGAGGAAAAGCTTACATTTGGATACGCACATACAACGCGTTCGATCCTTTCGGACGCAAAAGTTCCAGAAAAAGGTGCAATAGCGAATATTGTGATTCCACATTTGTCTGCATTTTCAAAAATCGGGCTTAACTGATCCTCTCTGTAGTTTTCATCGCAAAAATTATATGCTATCAATATGGTGGTTTTTATTGTATTATGAGGGTGGTCATTGTTGTACTCATATATGGAGTGATAACCTTTTATCTCTTGATTGATTCGCTTTATTTTACTTGATAAGTCTGATAATGCCTTCGAGATTTCATTTTTATCACAAAAAATATTGTTTGAAATACCATACCCATCATCATGGACTAATGATATAATATCGCAAAAACTTTTTCCGTTTGATATAGGGTCCATAAAAACAAAATCATATTCATTCAAAGTTGACTGTGCAAGTATTCGAAGTAAATATGATTGTATACCATTTTGAACTTTTTCTTTCATCGAAGAATTAAGCTTAAAATAGTATTTATTAGTGTTATCTTGTATGTTGTCAAATGCAGGCACTCTAAACCAAATTTCGTGGCTATTTGTGCTTGTTACATGCTCCTCGATGAAATTAAGAACGTCATAAGCATTATGTATAGCAGCATCCAGTTCATCAGGAACAGGAATGTGATAAATGCGATACCCCATACAAATAGTAGTATCTCTTTGATTATCATTATAGGGGACTAACTGAGAAATCTGATATTTCTCAATATACTTTTCCCAATTGATATTTATTTCTTGCAGTTCATAGCTTTTCAAATAATCAGTAAATCTACAGACAGTTTCCTTAAGCTCCAATTTAATTTGTCTTGAGAAGTCTTCAAATTCCGATTCAATTCTTTCAAATTCTAATGGCATGTTTTGTTCCAAAGCAAGCTTATCCGACTTGGCTTTTCCGATTATATGATTAAAATAGTTTGCTGCTGATTTTCCGATAGACGCTATCTTATCTTTTCTTGAGTTCTTTGTGAAAAAATTTGAATATTTCCATGTGTTTAGCAATGTTTCAAACTGATACAAAGGAATATACTCTATTTTTTTGACATATTCATATTTTTTTATTTTGATGCCTGATTCTGATAAAAGCCGAATAATCGTATTATATTGTTGAGTGTTTTGTTCTATAATGCTGTCATATTCTGCAGATTTCTCTTTGCATTCTTTTAAAATTGCTTCTTTTTTTATAGCTATGGCGTTTTTTTCATCTCTCAACTTCGCAAGCAAATCCATATAGCGCCATGCCGTACGTTGGAAAGTATCGACAACTTTCAACAAAAAGCCATTTTTCAAATCCAAAAAGGGGGCTTGATGTTCTCTTTTATCATGAAATAAGAGTTGGCTATCATTACTCTCTTTACAAACAGTCACCTTAGCTTTTATTCTTTGATTAATATGGTTTTCGCTATTTGATGAATTAGATATTAGTGAACATGAAGGTGTTTCCGATATTTGAGGTGGATCCGGTATTTGTATTTGGGGCGGATCCGGTATTTTACATGAAGATGAAAATGTGTTATCCATTATTTAATGCTCCACTCTTATAAACTTTGATACGAAAAAATTATCCAAAAAGAATATAGCCAATAACACAGACCACACAGATTACAATAGCTGCGATAATTATAAATTTCAAAGCAACTCCGATGCCACATAAGAAGGTTAAAATCATATTCCCGATGCGAGAAAGAATTTTTTTAGGAGATTTGTTTTCCATTTGCACTATTAATTTTTTAACCTCATCATTATCATCATTATAATCAGTCATTTTTCCGCAATACGGACATTTTACCGCATCGTCTTCAATGGGTTTCGTGCAATTAGGACAGGTTCTCATAAGATATACGCTCCTTAAAAAATATAGTTACTCTGTTCTTGCAGAAATTTGTTTATTTGTTTTGCGGATGAATTATAAGATTCCTCATCCACAAGCGTTTGAGAAAAACATTTATTAATATTTTCCATGCAATCTATTACTTCACTAAAAATCTCTTTTTCATAAGTCCGTTTGAATTCATCTTTCCAATCATAAAAAATATCGTTATATATTTCCAACAACTTACTTTTTGCAATGTAAACTATTTGGTTGTCATTATTGGCATTCATGTTGATATCGCCTTCTCTCTGTTATAATTCAAATGCAATCTAACCGATTTAATAGAAAGACTGTACTTGTGAAATTATAAAAGTATGTGGTTCATCTTTGTGTGTGAGTCTTTTTGTTATTAAATAAATATTCAACAGATTTTTCCAAGAATTTTGATGCGGCACACATTTCCTTACCATCGAAATCTGTGTTGGAATCAATTCTTTGCTTTTCCCTTAAACTTTCCATACTTATTTGCAAATAATCAGCTAATTCTTTTTTGGTTTTTGCCTGCATAGCCAATTCTCCATATAGCATGGGATATTTAAAAGGATATTTCATGGCAACCATTCCTTAACTTTTGCTAATATTCAAGCCTATTATATTCACTTTTGCTTATAATGTCAATATTTATTGAATTTATAATTAACTTGTGTTAAGATTTTCTTAGATGGGTCAGAAGCAAATGACAACAATTTCGATTTATATCACTATGAGAAAAACAATTAAAAATAATATTATGAAGGGGTATAAATATGGCTTTTGCAGATAAGTTAAAAGAATTACTTAATCAAAGAAATATGAAGGCTATTGATTTAGCAAGATCAACGGGTTTAAGTGAAGCTGCAATATCGGATTATATCAACAGAAAAAAAGAGCCGAGAGGCCAGCAGAGCATCGCAATAGCGAAAGCTTTAAACGTGTCTCTTGATACGCTTTGGGAAACCGAATACGGATCTGAAAAAGCAGATCCAAATTTGGACGAACTCATTGCACTATTTCGTTCCCTTGATCCTGCAACACAAAAATGTGCATTAACCCAAATTAAAGCTCTAAACGATTTACAAAAAGGCCATTGATATCAACCATATCTGAAACATTATTGTGTGAGCAAAAAAACAATGAAAAAGCATCGGTTTGTTATAAGTGAACCGATGCTTTTATAGTTTTGTGATAGGTTTTCTCATGAATGATAAAAAGAATCACACAACACAGCAGAGAAAAAACGGACGGTCTTTGACTCGAGCAAGTTAAGTCTCTTCCGTCTTAGTCTCTACTATGATAAAACTATTTGTTTTTCTTTCTGCTTGTTATTGCTTTTCAGTTGGGTAGTTCACTTTCTCCTTCCACCATGACAGGTGGCACCTGTCAGCTTATAGGCGCAGTTGCCCCTTGGCGGAGGATTTTGCTTTTTTCACTCCGCTTTCAGCCTAAACAGCAGACTGCTCTTACCGCCTTTCTTGCGGTATCGCTGCTCGGTTTCAATAAGCCCTGCTTTTTTGAGGTCACGGATTCCGCGGCGAACGGTGGAGGGCGAATACTTGAGGTCGGCGGCTATGGTCGGTATGGCAGGCCAACATTCGTTGTTCTCATTCGTCCTGTCCGCAAGATAGATATATACTGCAACAGCTCTGTGCGGCAGCTCGGAACGGTAGAGGAAATCAAGACGGCTCATTGCTTTGCACCTCCGTTTCGGTTAAATCTTTTATAATCTCTGCTTCCGTTAAGTCGGGAGCAGTTTCTTTTTTCGGCGGCGAGGTACGGATGGGCTTGCCGCCTCTGTTTTTATCCTTCGGCGGAGTTCTCTGCGGCTCGTTCTTCGGGCTGTCCTGTTGTGCCTGACCGCCGCCGTCCGAGCTGCTCGGTGCAGGCGTTTCCTCTTTCCACTCCGGCGGATATTTTTCGAGGATGCCGTCCTGAATTTCCTTCTTGTCGGCATACTTAACTTCACGGTTGCCTTGGTCGGGGACGGTATAAGGGTGTTCATCGTCGAACTCAATGCCCCATTTGAAGAACAGCTTGAGGTGTACCCGCATCGGATGCACACCCGTTTTCATGACGATAAAGTCGCCCTTGGGCAAGGATTTGAGTTCATCCGGCGTGAGCAATGGGCGCTCTATCATTTGGAGTGATTGTGACGGATCGTTCTTACTTCTGCTGACAGATCCACTCATAACTGTTCTGCTGCCGAGTGCCTTGGAAAGCGTTTCGGCCGAGCTGCTGTTGGGAGCGAAGCCGCCGAAGATAGTATCCTGTGTATTGTCCACGATGATCTCCGCACCTTCTTTGCCGTAGTTCTTTTGAAGTTGCGAAAATGACTGGATGATAGGCACAATTTGCAGACGCCGAGACCTCGACGCACTAAACATCATCTCTGCCGACTCTATCTTGGGCAGCGTGCCGAACTCATCGCAGAAAAACACACAGCGGTTCTTGAGCTTGCCGCCGTTTTCATCGGCAACAGCAAGTATTTCACGGTAGAGTTGTTGGATAATCAGCGAAATCATAAAGAAGGTGTTGGGATTTTCCTCCGGCATGATGACGAAGATAGCAGATTTCTGGTTGCAGAAGGTTTCGGCGTCTATCTCGGTATCAAAGCACAGGAGCTGTTCTAACTCGGTGTCGAGAAATGCATTGAGTCGGGAAAGTGCTGTTGACATGACCGACGCCATACTCTGCTCGGCAGTGTTGAGTGCCGCACCTGCAAACCATTTCGCTTTATGCTCGTTCGGAAGTAACTCCATGAGCTGCTGAAACTGATTCTTGCCTTTCTTTTTGGACGGGGCGAGTAGTTCCTGAATGACTTTGAATACCGACACGATATGCCGCTTTTCCGGCGCACAGAACTCCGCTACCAAGAGAATGGTTGCCGTCAGCAAGCCCTCGGCGGCGTCATAGAAGTATGCGTTCTGTCCGAAGGAGGCGGCGTCCATGCCGGAGAGGATAATGGTTTTGGATATGATTTTGGCGTACTTCTCCGCTTTCGCCTTGTAGACGATTTGGTCGGGATGGGTAGCATACAGGTCGGTGTACTTATTGACAAGGTACAATATATTATTTCCGTTTGATCGGGTTGGATTTCGTAGGTCGATAACCGAAACCATATAGCCGTAGTCCTTGGCGATGTTGCCGTAGTTACGCATAACATCGCCCTTGGTGTCGGTAGAGAGGAAGGACATCCCCGAAGCACAAGCGTACTCAATGCACGGGTACAGCCAAAAGGCAGTCTTGCCGACACCCGCCGCACCGATCATCAGCACATGAACATCTCCCGTGTCTATCATGGCGGTGGTGCTGTGCTTGCCGCCCTTGCACCCGACCACAATGCCCTGCGGCAGAGACTCCTCGGTCGGCTCGGTCTTTTTCCCAAGCAGTTTTCTCGGTGCTGTCGCCGTCATGGTAGGTATTTGGTTTTGCTTTGCCTGCCTACGCCATTTCTTTGGCGTGAACGGGATGTGGCGGTAGGTCTTTCGTATCTCCGCTTTGTTTGCCCACCGAGCCGTGCCGTGCTGACCGTCGCCGACGGTTTTGCTCTTGATATTGTTGAGGTTATAGATGTGGGCAATCAGCGTGATCGCACCGAGGACGGCAAACATAACTGCGGCAACGGTGATTAAAGCTGCAATGTTTGGCATTCGGTTTCCTCTTGTTCGTCATATAATAAGTCCTCGTTCCAATCTTTGAATTCGGGAACGAGAACATCGTGTTTGATGCCCTGTATAAAGAGCTTGTCGGATATTCTTTTGTTCGCCGCCTGACCTGCGGCATCGTTGTCCATACAGAGACAGACGGTGTCGATATTGGGGTTTGCTTTCAGCATTTGGAACAGCACCTGATCCCCGACACAGCAGGCGGCAGCGTAGTTGTGGCTTCGCCAATTCTCCTTGTGCAGAGAAATAAAGGACAGCATATCTATGGGAGCCTCAAAGAGATAGAGTGTGTTATCTGTTCCGGTCCAGTGGAAGCTGTAACGGGGATCGCAGCTTTCCGCGTTGCCCTTGTAGGTGCTTTCAGAGCCTGTCCCTCGTTTATGAGCGTGACGGGCAATGCTGTGTTCATCGTAACCGACGAAGACGGCGTTGTGGTAGTAGGCGGATTCGTATATCAATCCTTTATGCACGAAAGCAGAAAGTACCTCTCGGTCTATCCCTCGGCGGTTAAGCAGATAGGCATACACTCGCCGCATATTATCGTTTTTCGGCGGAAGGGTGAACGGCTTCGGCGGCTCTCGCTTGACCGGCTCGGCTTGCGGAAGTGTGCCACCGTTATTGCCGAGCAGGAAATTGACGGCCTGCGGAAAGTCCATGTTATAAAATCTGCGGACGAAGTCAACGGCGTCGCCGCCGATGCGTTCGTATTGGTGGAACCACAGATTTCCTCTGACCGTAACCTTTTCCGAGCCGTCACGCCACACATATTCCTTGCCGGAGCGTTTTAAGTGTTCGCCCTGACTTTGCAGAAGGGATACGAGGTCTGTCTGCCGAGCAGCTTCCTTTTGCCCGGCTGTAAAGTAAATATATTCGGTTGACATGAGTTTCTCCTTTCAAAAAAATTTTTGATCTTTACTTGAAATAGGTTGAATTTATCCTATTGATAGTGTATACTATAAGTGGAGGTGATATCATTGAATATCAATACAAATAATCTTGTTTCAATTACGGAGGCAAATCAAAACTTTTCCAAAGTGGCACGACTTGTAGATGAAAACGGTTCTGCGGTTATCTTGAAGAACAATGTTCCTCGTTATCTCATAGTCGAGTTCGGACAGGCAGAAAAAGAACAGTTTGCCTCGGATGAAGATGTTATGTCGATATCCAAACGATTGATTGCAAAAAACAAGCAGGCATATGAGGTGCTTGCAAAATGAAGAAGCTGACAAAAGAACAGATCATCATGCTCCATAGCGAACTGATCCGTGAGACCGGCGGCTCTGACGGATTGCGTGATGAAGGACTGTTGGACTCGGCTCTGAATGCACCATTTCAAGGGTTTGGAGATGTCGACAACTTTCCGTCCCTGCAGCAAAAGGGTGCCCGTCTTGGCTACGGCTTGATTTGTAACCATGCTTTTATTGACGGAAACAAACGCATTGGTGCACACATCATGCTTCTGTTTTTATCGTTGAACGGGATCGAGCTTGCATATACGCAGGATGAATTGTCGAACATGGTGCTGGATGTTGCGTCCGGCAAATTGCAATTTGAAGATATGGTCAAATGGATCATTAAACATCAAAATTGAAAGCGGTGCAGTCTTTGCAGGCTGCACCGTTTTCCTATCCTTGTCGCAATCCCTGAGCCTGTTTTTTATCCTCAATTTTTCTGAGCAATTTCCGGTCAATGCTGTTTTCTCTGCCTCTGCGCTCATCCTCCAAGCGGTTTTGGATGATACGAGCCATGTGTCCGAGCAGACGGAGCGAGGCAAGCGCCGCCGTCCAGTTCCCGTTTACCTTAATACTGTGGATGAGCTGTGCGGCGTATTGATTGCCATGCTCGGCGGCAAGATGAAGATAGTACATTGCTTTGTCGGTATCTCTCGGCACATCTTTGCCGTAGAGATAGATTTTGCCAAGCTGGTATTCGGCATAGTCGTTGCCGTTCTCGGCGGCTATCAAAAAACTGCGGATGGCTTTTTGAATGTCCTTGACCTCATCCTCGGTCAGATATATCTTGCCTGCAAGGTACGCCGCATAGGGATTTTTCTGTGCGGCGGCATGGTCAAGCCAACGGACAGCCTGCCGGATATCTTTCGGCACGACCTCGCCTTTGTACAACAGCCTGCCGAGGATAAACTGTGCCGGAGCAAAGCCTTTTGATGCCGACAGCGTCAGCAGGCGCACGGCTTCGTCAATGTTTTGAGGAAGAATATCTCCGTCAAGATATGCCTTGCCGAGGGTGTACGCCGCATATTTGTTGCCTTGCTCCGAGGATCGGCGGAGCAGGCTCTCGGCTCGTTCGGTATCTTTTTCTATGTCCTCGCCCTTGAGAAAGGTTTTGCCGAGCAGGTATTCGGCGTATGGGTTATCGTCTTTGACGGCGCTTTCAAGCCAATGCAAAGCGTGGAGCATTTGTTTCGGCACATCCTCGCCTTTAAGGTACAGCTTGCCGAGCATATATTTCGCTACGGTGTAGCCCTGCTTGGCGGATTTGGTGAGATACTCCACCGCCTTTTTCGGATCGTAGTATTCGCCGTCACGGTCGAGCATGAATTTTGCCGCTCGGTACTGCGACCATTTGTTGTCCTTGTCGGCGTCTGCCACGGTTCTTTCATATTCGTCCATAGGCGGAGGCGGCGGATCGGGGCTTTCGGTTTCCTCAGCGGTCGGCTCACTGTCCGGCTCTGTCAGCTCATCCGTTTCCTCGACTTCGTCTGTCGGCAGATTCAGTTTCATCGCCTCGGCTATCACCATATTTTTTACGGATTTGAATTCCTTGTTTTGCGACAGCGGCAGCCGTTCCGGTCGGCTCTCGGTGTAAACCTTCAGCGCCGTTTCCTTTGATTCGTACCATAAATCATAGAGAGCCGCAATGCGTTCATCTTTGCCGAGTTCGTCAACAATACTGTTTATGATCTCCTTGATGTCTTTACGCAGATAGCCGTATTGCTTTTTACCGTTGGTCACAGCCAACCTTTTGGCGAGTGCCTGCAACAGATCCTCCACTTGGGGATTGTCATAGGTGCCGCTGTTTATCTTGGCGATGAGCTCGGAGAGTACATCTCGGCTCTGCACCTTGAGTGCATCACGGCGTTCGGTCTGCTTTTTGTATTCGCAGAGCAAGTCCTGTGCGAATATGTCCTTGGCGAAGGACGAACGCAAAGCCATCACGCCTTTTTCCGAGAGGTATCCTTCGTTCGGATTTGTCGAGTAGGCTATCAAGTGGATATGGGGATGGTGGCTTTCGTTATGAAATGCGGCGAACCAACGGAGATGGCTCATCGGTATTTTCAGATTTTCCGATAGTGTCTGCGTTTGCGACCGGAGCATATCCCGCCATCGGTTGCCGTTATCATAGCCGAGTCGCTCGGCGTCCTCTCGGCGCAGTGAGACGATTGCCGTCCACACATTTCCCGTATGAGCATTGAGCTCGTCTGACACCTTTTGCAGATCCACCGCCACCCCGTCATCGGTAAAGAGTCCGTGAGAGCCGAAGCGTTCCGCACGGGGACGGGTGGCGATGTAGTCGGCATAGGTTGTGGTGTGCATCATTTCATCGGCGTTTTCTTCAAGCATTCGGGTAATGAATTCCGAAGCTGCACCGACCGTTTCCTCTTTGAGGTAGTCCTCATACTCCAACGATGATTTGCTGTCGGGAAAGTCCGAGAGGATTTTCTTTATCAGTTGCTTTTGCTTGTTTGTCGCCGGGGCATTTCTTTTTGACTCATCTATCTTTTCAACGCCCTCACGAGTAGCAATGTATTCCGCATAGCCGCCGAAGTGATTTCGCTCATCGGGCTTCAGATATTTGAATTTTGTAATAAGCCGTGCCATGCGTTATCCCTTCTGCCAATCGTTTGCGTCACGGAAAGTAAAATTGCCGTTGAGCCTTTTTACTTCTTTCACGCATTCGCCCTTGAGCCGTTCGAGAGTGATATCGTCGATGTCGCTGTTTGCCGCCACCACATTCATTGTGACGGCGAGTTCCACAGCCATCTTGAAAAGCAATCGGCAGATGCGGTTGTCGCTCTCGGCAACAATACTTTTCATAGCGGACAGCATTGCGTTCGGCAGCATGGAGCGCTGATCCTCGGCAGTGAGGTGGTCGATATAGAACTGCACCGCCTTTTCTATGAATTCGGATTTACTGCGGCAATCATCTGCGGTGTAAAGCTGCCCGATTTTGTCGAGCGTTTCGGGATAAAGCCACAGTGCAAATTTGCGTTTGTTTTTCGGTGTCGGCACTCAAATCATCTCCTTTTTCTGCCGTATTTTTCGCTCAAAAACAGCAACCCCTAAATCAGCGAGACTGAAATTAGAGCAACCCCGAAAGGTCGGTTTTCTCTGCAGCCTCCAAAAGCCCTGCAAAGCCTTATGCGGTCGGCGTTGCCGTCCGCTGTGTCCTGCGAGGGGAAAGCAAGGCAACCCCTCGCTTTCTCCTGCTTATTTTCGTACCGCCTGCCGATTTCCGCAAAGGGTTCGAAAACCGTCCCAAACGGCGCTTTGCCTTTGCAGGGCTTGTGTTTACCCGACTCGGAGCTGTATCTTGCCACACGGGGCGGCACAGGGGCGTACACGGCGGTCACATCTGCATCGCCGGAGCTTCGGTTTCGTCGTCGGTTTCCGACAGATCCACTTCCTTTCCGGCGAGGCTGCTGTTGAAAATCTCACGGCGACATTCCTCGCTGCGGTAATCGGAGCGGAACGCTTTGTAGGCCGCAACGGAAAAATCATGCAGAGAGTAGGTCTGCCACTCGTTATCCGTGCTGCCGCAAACACTGACCCTGCCTTCGTCCAAATCAAATTCGAGCAGTGCAGTGACTCGGTCATCCGCATGGATATCCGCACAGACCTTTTTGAAATAGCCGAGGTCGATGAGACTTGTTTCAATAAAGGCATCGGCGAATGTTTCGGGAGCAGCCGATAATTCGCCGCGCTCATAGAGGCGGTATCGGTAGGCTGCTTGCATCGGAGAGCGAAAAATGTCACTTGTAAAGTGATAGTCGTCACCGCTTTCTCGGATATGGTAAACCGCAAAACGCCGAGCAGCTTCCGTCTTTGCCTGCTCTGCGGCATACTCTCTTTCAATCCTTGCCTCTATGGAGGCACGCTGCTCATCGGGAACATATTCCTGATACAG
>CDYU01045529.1_pt1 | contig 88303 bp, 66 predicted proteins | sample 480701 | NCBI WGS metagenome assembly CDYU01 (sample SAMEA3182105, study PRJEB8094) | gut metagenome | biome: human; feature: gut; material: Stool; isolation source: human stools | place: Canada | collected 2013-02-26 | reverse complement strand
CTTTAGTTCTTGAAGAATCCGTTATCTTCCCATTTCTCCACTTCCTGCGGGAGTGCGGAAGCGGCACTTACGTCAATCGGTAGCCATACTTTCATATCGCCTTCGCCACGGTGAGCCCAGGCATAATAAGGAATAAGTGTAAGTTCTGTATTTTTGGTGATTAATTTACCGTTCTTGTCGTAACTTAAAGCCTGCGCGTCAGTTTTTAGTTGGCTGATACCATAGAGAAGTTCCGGTTTCTCAACGACCTTAAATTGGGGATGCTGATTTAAAAGTACGGTATGTACATTGCATTTGTTGTCCGGCCATTCTGCACAATATACAATCGGTCCACGTTCGACGGAGACTCTCCCTTTGTCATCAACTACCTTCTCATTTGCCTTTACGATACGGGGAAGCATATCAAAATGAATTTTCACCACATCTCCCTTTTTCCATTTGCGTTCAATACTTAAATAACCGTTATTTAGCGTGTTTGCTGTCTCTTGTCCGTTCACGATTATTCGATAAGTCGGCTTCTGATTGTCTGCATAGCTATACAAGCCGCTTGGAAGAACTTTGTTGCGTACCCATCCCGGGATACGGAGCTTCAGGGCAAACTCTTGATTGCCTTGTGCCACTTTTACACGGATGTCGCCATTCCAGGGATATCCCGTTTCCTGCTCCAACACGACTTTCTTCTTATTGACTATCAATTCGGCTTTGTTGGAAAGATATAGATTGACATATACCTGATTGTCTTTGACTGCATACACATAGCCGGGAAGTGACGGGATGAAACGGCTGACATTGGAAGGGCAACAGGCGCAACCGAACCACGGCTTGCGACTATATTTACCATTGGAAGCCAGCGGATTAGGATAGAAGAAGGAACCACCGTCCAATGATACTCCGGAAATTAAGCCATTATATAATGTACGTTCCAATACATCGAAATACTTCGCATCGCCGTGCAGCAGGAAAAGGCGATAGTTCATATATACGTTACCGATGGCTGCGCAGGTTTCACAATAGGCAGAAGAATTAGGGAGTTCGTAATTGTTGCCAAAAGCTTCTCCGGCGTGTCGTGCGCCGATGCCGCCTGTGACGTAGATCTTCTTGGAGACGATGTTATCCCAAATCTTGTCAATGGCTTTGATATAGCTACTGTCACCTGTAATGGCCGCCACATCTGCCATGCCGGAATACATATAGGCGGCACGGACTGCGTGCCCGACAGCTTCATCTTGTTCTACAACCGGTTTGTGCGCCTGGCTATAGGCATCTTGCCGACTGGTATATCCGCGCGCATCCAAAAAGAACTTAGCTTGGTCGAGATATTTCTTGTCACCTGTCACGAGATACAGTTTAACCAGCGCCATTTCTGCTATTTGATGTCCGGGAACCAGCTTTTTCTGTTGTGCTCCGTCTCCGATTTCCCGGCAGACGCAGTCAGCATATTTGATAGCAATATCAAGAAAATTACGTTTTCCCGTAGCTTGATAATGTGCAACCGCACCTTCTATCATGTGTCCTAAGTTGTAAAATTCGTGACTAAGGTTTTCCACGGCTACCCAACGTTCTTTTCCCGCCCAATTATGCGGGTGTTTGGGATTCATCGTACGGGCAGTATATAGATATCCGTCCGGTTCTTGTGCAGCAGCAACGATCACAAGTACGCTGTCAATGTACTTTTGCAATTTCTTGTCCGGGTAAGTCTGCAACGAGTAACTGGCTCCCTCGATGGTTTTGTAGACATCCGTGTCGTCAAAGGAGAGTCCTTCCACTTTGTATGTATCGCTTGGATGGGCTGCTTTCACGAAATTCTCATATCTTCCGGTTTCTTCACATTTGCTGAATGCCAGAGGTATGGTCACTTCACGGCTTGCTTTGAGGCGTTGTCCCCAAAAACTGTCTGTCACTGTCACGGAAGTGAAGGATACCGGGTCTATCGGATAACCATGATTAAGTTGCGCATTCCCTACCATATTGGTAGAAATAAGTAATGCGATAGTCAGAACATTTTTCATCTGATATTATTTTAGGATTAATATAGTATGATGATTTTAACTTTGCAAATGAAAGGAATATCTATGGAAACGCCGTCTTGTGCTTTTGTCAGATACGGGAGAAGATTTATTCATTTAAAATTTGACTGAATCTTCCCCGCGTTTTGGGCCAAATCCCCCTATTCCTTTTACCATAAAGCTAAATAACGGGATTAGGGTGTAGGAACTACCTGTCTGATTGTTCCGTCTTCATTAAATTCCATCCAATCCATGCACACTTCTCGGTGCCATCCCGGTCCATGTTTCAGATACTCCTTATTAATACGGTGATAGACGATAATCCACCTGTCTTTCTTGTTAGGAATTTGAAGAACCGAGCAATGTGCCGGACCATAAACTTCTTCTTTAGGAGATTGGATCAGGATAATCGGTTCTTTGGCAACTTGGATAGGTCCTAATGGAGAGTCGCTTGTACCGTATGCTACATGATAATTTGGGGAACCTGTGTCATCCACAGACCATAAGAAATAATAAACTCCTTTTCTGAAGAATACATAAGGAGCTTCCCGGAATGCATACGTTTCTAAAGTCCCGCCTTTGGGAGTCATCACCGTGATGGTTTCTTCTTTGACAGACATCATGTCGTCATTGAGTTCGGCTCCTGCCATATAGCCGTTCCCCCAATAGAGATAACTTTTACCTGATACAGGGTCGGTAAATACGTCCACATCAATTTGCTGTCCCCGCCCTACGGGAGAAGAAGTGATAATTGGTTTCCCCGAATCGGTGAATGGGCCTAAAGGGGAATTTGCCGTGGCTACTCCTATTTGCTTGCCTTTGTTGGTGACAGGATTTGCGCTATAATAAAAGAAGTATTTATATTTTCCGTTTATTTTCTTTTCTTCGATGCAAGGTGCCCATGCATTGCCATTCGCCCATGATACATCTTTGTTCATGTCTAAAATGACTTTCTCCTCTTTCCATGATTTCAGATTCTTCGATGAAAAGACTTTGAAATAACTCCCGCCCCAACCGGGAAATCCATCGCTTGTGGGATAGATATAGTAATGCTTCGTCTGCTGTGAATATAATATTTCAGGATCAGCATGGAAACTGGGTAATATCGGATTATGCGATTTTCTGTTTTGCGCTGTCATTTGTATTGTCCCGATGAGGCATAAGCAGAATAGGAAGAGTTTGAAATGCAAATGTTTCATGTTTGAGGTATTGGTTTAATTGTTGTTTTGCAAAGATAAATGGTCTTTTTTGAAAAAAAGGATGTATATCCGTCAAAGGGGGCTTATTATCGTTCAATTGTTGTGAATGACAGCTATCTGGAGTCGAATCTGGAGAAACTTCTGGCTCGATATCGGGGTGAAGGTTGGTACAATGATACTCCCGCATACGATTATTATAGCGCATGGGCTTGACCTACGACCCTATCTGGACGGAAATGTTCGGAAAGAAACAATATCCTCAATACGTAGCGCAGTTCTAATTTGACGAACAGAGATCAGAAAAACATCTCATTCGAATATTTGATATTAAAAACGTACTATTACCATGAAAAGAAAGATTATTCTGATTTTATTATTTTTCAGTATATCCATTATTCAAATACAAGGAATTACTTTACCTGTCTTTTGTAATTGAAGTTTCTTCCCAATCTTCTACTGTCCGTGTGACGGATGAAAAATTTACTCCTATGCAAATCACTTTTCGCTTGTCTGCCAGATAAGGCTTTGCGTAACTGTTTTTTTCTATTTGTTCCAGGGCTTCCCGTGCTGTACCATCCATCTTAAATTCGAAGATATAGACATATTCTTCCATCTCCAGTGTACAGTCCACTCGTCCGTAACTTTGACGATCTTCGCAATGGATAGCAATGCAATATACACCTATAAGTCGAAGCAATAGATAAAATGTATATTGAAAATGTTTTTCCGTTATGTCTATGCCTTTTAGCGAGCCGTGGGAGTCGTAAGGAATACTTGCCAGGAAAGAAGTGAGTGAACGACGGAACGCCTCTGTATCTCCCTGTTCAAGAGTCATTACGGCATCTGTTATCCAACTTGTCACCTCTTTGCTCTTAGGCTTCATATAGCTGGCTGCCAACATGGAAAGAAATCCTTTTCGTACCTCGTTGTTCGGGAAGTCGAGCAGATAGGTTCCCATTCTTTTATTATATTCTTTGATTGTGAGGTATCCGCTTTGGTAAATCATAGGTAGGGGTTGTTCTACGTTCGCTTTGTAGTCTACAAACATAGCTGGATCGTAGTATTTTCCCGTAAGTTCGTTCATCTGTTCGCGGCTGTGTTGCAGCAGGCGTATCAGATAGGTGGGAGTTCCGGTAGCGAACCAGTAGTCACGGAGCTCATTCATATCAAAAGCATTTAGTATGCTGAACGGATTATAGATATTCGTCATGTTCGTGCTAAAATGATAGCCATCGTACTGCCGTTTCAACCAATCCTTCATTTCTTCTACTGCGCATTCGTATTTAGTTGCTAATCGTAAAATGGATTCTTCGAAGTATTTTTCCAACTCCTCTTGGGTGATGCCGCAAAGTGATTCGTAACGTTCGTCCATGCTAATGTCTTTGGGCTGGTTGAATCCGCTGAACACACTTACTTGCGAGAACTTCGTAACTCCTGTCAGCAGGACGAACTGCAGGTACTCGTCGGCACCTTTGAATGTGGAATAGAATGATTTCAGAATCTCCCTGTGATGATCCTCGAGCAGTTGTCTTTCTCCTTCTTGATTGCGAGTAGAGGTTCCGGTATCCAGTACATCCAGGATGGGCTTGTCATACTCATCAATCAACACTACGGCGCGCTTTCCGGTCTTTTGGTAGGCACGTTGTAGCACTCCCTTGAAGCGATCGCCTGTGGTGGTTTCAAGAGTGTCTTTGCCATATTCTACTTCCCATTTGGCTATATAGGTTTCGATCGTTTTTTCCAGTTCTCCTTCGCGGGTGTAGTTTCCACCGTTAAAATCGACACGGAAGATGGGGTATTCCAACCAGTCTTTTTCAAGCTCGGCTATTGCAAGTCCGTCAAAAAGTTCTTTCCGTCCTTGAAAGTAACAGGCGAGCGTACTAATCAACAGACTTTTTCCGAATCGGCGGGGACGGCTCAAGAAATAGACTGAACCTTCTTGCACAAGACTGTAAACCAAAGCAGTCTTGTCTACATAGACAAATCCGTCTTCGCGAAGGCGGTCGAAACTCTGTATTCCAATAGGATATTTCATCTTTTCGTCAGCTTTTTATAAATTAATAGACGAAGATACGTGAAAACAAACATAAATGCAAAAGAATCATCAGATATGTTTGAATGGGGGAATTTGCCCGTTTTCTAGGGGGACAAAATAAAGGTCGATGTACCGATGAATTAATTCAAATCCGTGAAAAACAAATAAGTAATAATGGCGTAGTGCGGTTTTCTTGATAGGCAATAATCTAAAAACAGACAAAAAAGAATGATAATTCTCTCATTAAATAAATAAAAGTGTTTATTTTTGTTGCGATAAAACTACAAATGTACTTTATGAAAAACAAACGATGCGTAAATATTGTTAATAAAAAGATTATACTTCTTTTATTTTTACTCTGCATACAACTTTCTGCTGCATTGCGTGCATCAGGAGACGACCTTGCCGCTAATCTGAAATTCAAGCGGTTTCCTGCCTTGAATAATCTGCCGTCGGACGAAATACAAAAAATATATCAGGATAAAGATGGATTTGTCTGGCTGGCAAGTCGTTATGGCTTCTATCAATATGACGGTTATGAAACGACTTTGTATAAATCAAACCTGTATACTCCAGGATTGCTGACTAATAATAATATCCTCTGTTTGGTGGACGACTATGACCATAACTTGTGGGTAGGTACGCAGGAAGGTTTGAATATATTGAATAAGAAAACCGGAGAAATAAAGAAAATACTATCCCCCGTCATTCCGAACAATGTAATATCTTGTCTGTTGGTGATGCGTGACCATTCCGTCTGGCTGGGTACGGATTCCGGATTGTGTAAGTATGATGCTGAAAATGGCACGTTTGTGGTTTATAACCGGGAATTGACCGGAGGAGTGCTGGATTATACCGCTATTAAATCATTGCTGGAAGATTCGGAGGGGGATTTGTGGATAGGTACTTGGTCATCGGGGTTATATAGATATGTCCCTTCCACCGGAAAGTTTTATGCTTATCCTACCATGAATGAACGTAATTCTGCACATGTCATTTATGAAGATACAAATAAGAATATTTGGGTAGGCAGTTGGAACTGCGGGCTTTTTAAACTTGATAATCCGAAAAACCTCAGTACGGTGTCCTACGTAAATTATCGGCATAAGGCAGGCGATGGTACAAGTTTGTCTGATGATATAGTATATGATATAAGTGAAGACCTGAATACCGGAACATTGTGGGTGGGTACACGTAGCGGATTGAGTATCATGGGAAAAGACGCTCCCGATCGCTTTGTCAATTATAAGTCCCGCGGCTCCTCACACTATATCTTCTGTGATGAAATCAATACTATTCTACGCGATAAGGCGGGGATAATGTGGCTTGGTTCCATCGGCGGAGGGGTATTGGCGGCCGATACCAGTCAACCGATGTTTGCTTCCCACAGCCTGGATTTTGCGGATAATGATATCCCCATTACTTCCATACGTGCATTGTTTACGGATTCCGAACGTAATATTTGGATGGGGATTGGTACGTATGGGTTGGCTTGTATTGAATATACTACCGGCAAGTTGAAGTCTCATTCACAAATACCGGAGTTTGCAGGAATGACCGTTCCTACCGTATTCTCCGTAGTGCAACGACAGAATAGTGGGGATATTTGGTTTGGCACATACGATGGGGGGATTTTCATCTATCGGAAGGGACGTAAAGTAGAGAATCTGACGGCTGAAAACTGCGAATTCGTGGGGAATTCTTGTGTTTCCGCACTTTATGAAGACGGACATGGCAACTGCTGGGTAGGAACCCGCGGTAGTTTAGGGGTATTGTTGGCTAATGGAAAGAGTTTCTTGTTTGGCCCCATGACATTCGCGGAAAAAACACGATTGGACTGGTTTTATGTGCGCGACATCATCACCGATAGTGAGAATAGTGTGTGGATAGCTACTTCAAACTACGGGCTGATTCATATTCAGGGAGATATTCATCAGCCTTCCACTTTGAAGTATGACAATTACAGCTTTTATAACGGAAAACTGACTACAAACAATGCGTTGTGCCTTTATAAAGACAAGACAGGACGTTTGTGGGTGGGGACAGAGGGCGGAGGTCTTTATCTCTATGACCGTCAGAATAACTGTTTTGAGGCGAAAAATCAGGAATATAATATCCCTGGTGATATGGTAGGTAGTATCGAAGAAGATAAGAATGGAAACTTATGGTTAGGAACCAATGCAGGATTGGTAAAGTTGGGCGCACAATCGCCAGGGCGGGATGCGGTAGTTCGCGTATATACTGAAGTTGATGGGCTGCAAGGAAATTTTTTCATTTCCCGGTCTGCTTGCAGCCGCGATGGCGAATTGTTTTTTGGAGGCTACAGGGGATATAACAGTTTTATTCCTGAAAATATGGAAGAAAAACAGAGAGATGTCTCGCTTGCAATCACCGATATTAAGATATTCAACCGTTCCATAACTTTGTTGCCACTGGATATGCAGCGGAAAATATCCCGGTTCACTCCGACTTTCACTCAGAGAATAGAGCTACCTTACCAATACAATAATTTCAGTATCGAGTTTGCCACACTTACGTATAAGAATCCGGAACTGAACCGGTATGCCTATCAATTGGAAGGATTTGATAAGAATTGGGTGTATACAAATTCGAACCGGCGTTTCGCTTACTATAATAACTTGAAGAGCGGAACTTATACGTTCCGTTTGAAGGCAACCGATGAGAATGGAATTTGGAGCGGTTATATCCGCGAACTGTCAGTTGTGATACTTCCCCCGTTCTGGGCAACCTGGTGGGCGTATATCTTGTACGCACTGTTTGCTGCCGGAACGGTTTTCTGGCTCTTTCGAATCACTCGTAACCGTATTCTGTTGCAAAATGAGCTCCGGTTGCGCGAAATAGAAAAGATGAAAGCGGAGGAATTGAATCATGCTAAATTGCAATTCTTTACCAATATAACCCATGAATTATTGACACCGCTCACTATCGTTTCTGCTACGGTGGACGAGCTTAAAGCACAAGCTCCCCAGCATACTGACCTGTTTGCGGTGATGTATAACAATATTCATCGGTTAATACGCTTGTTACAACAAATTTTGGAGTTTCGAAAAGCGGAAACAGGGAATTTAAAACTTCGGGTTTCTTCTGGAGATATAGCTGCTTTTGTGAGAAAGGAAACGGAAGGTTTTCAACCTTTGATAAAGAAATCGAAAATACACTTTTCTGTATTGTGCAATCCGGATTCAATCATAGGATACTTTGATACGGATAAGTTGGATAAAATTTTATATAACCTGCTGTCTAATGCGGCAAAATATACAGTAGAGGGTGGTTTCATACAGGTGACGCTGTCATATGCGGAAGATAGAGATCATGTATTCCTGAAAGTCAAAGATAACGGTGAGGGCATTTCGCAGGAGAAGCAGAAAACTCTTTTTCAACGTTTTTATGAAGGCGACTATCGTAAGTTCAATACGATTGGGACAGGAATCGGTCTGTCGCTCACCAAAGATCTGGTAGAGCTGCATAAAGGTACTATTTCTGTAGAGAGCGAAAGCGGACAAGGCGCAGAGTTTATAGTGTGTATTCCTGTTGACCGCTCTTATTTCAGCGAAGACCAGATTGATGACGAGACTATTGTGCCGATACAGAAAACCGGGACTTATGCCGATGAGGAAGATGTGCAGACAAACGATGAGGCGGAAGTGGTGAAAAAGAAACATTCGGTGCTGGTGATAGAGGATAATGAAGAGTTGCTGCAACTCATGACAAGACTGTTGAAACGTGAATATAATGTATTTACGGCGGAAAACGGTAAGGAAGGGATTATTGTATTGGAAAATGAGGATATAGATTTGATCGTGTCTGATGTGATGATGCCCGAAATGGATGGAATCGAATTTTGTAAATACGTGAAAGGTAATCTGGAAATCAGTCATATTCCTGTGATACTGTTGACTGCCAAAAATAAGGAAGAAGATCGGGCGGAAGCTTATGAAGTGGGCGCGGATGCTTTTATCAGCAAACCCTTTAATCTGCCTGTGCTTTATGCGCGTATTCGTAATTTGTTGAAACATAAGGAAGGGCTGGTGCATGACTTCAAACATCAGTTGGTATTTGAATTGAAGGACCTGAATTATACAAGTCTGGATGAGGATTTCCTGCAACGGGCTATTGATTGTGTGAATGGTCATCTGGAAGATGCTGAATTTGATCAGCCGCAGTTTGCCGATGAAATGAAAACCAGTAAATCTACTTTGTATAAGAAACTTAAATCTTTGACAGGACTCAATACTTCAGCTTTTATTCGTAATGTTCGCTTGAAATCCGCCTGTCGGATTATGGAGGAGAAAGGTAGTAATATCCGTATTTCCGAATTGGCTTATGCGGTGGGATTCAACGATCCCAAATATTTCAGTTCTTGCTTTAAGAAAGAGTTCGGAATGTTGCCTTCCGAGTATATTGAACGATTTCTGACTGTTCCTGCCAGATAGGAGGCGAATCATTCATATTCTCAGGTCGAATTATCATTCGATTTGGTGGAGTAACTAAAATTCACCCTAAGATAAGTATTATTGGAGCCTTGCAGACAAGAGGGTTCTTACATTTGCATTGGTTTTTCTATACAGGCTATAGAATAACCTGTAGTTCATTTTATGTTTAATCTTAATATTTATACTAAATGGAAAAACAAAAGCAATTCCATGAAAGACAAGCGGGAAAGAAATGTCGGCTACTTCCGGTAGCGCTCTCCTTGTTTTTGTTTCTTTTGATTCCTCTGAAAGGATATGGAGACGAGAATCCCATAGCAGAGGTGGTACAGCAAAACTCCAAAGTGACAGGCACGGTGGTGGATGCCAATGGTGAGCCTGTGATTGGTGCTAATGTCACGGTAGTGGGAACTACATTGGGAACCATTACCGATATAGACGGGCGTTTTTCTCTCAATGCGAATTCCGGTGCAAAAATTAAAATTAGTTTTATCGGTTACAAAGAAAAAGTGGTAACCATTAAGAAAGGTATTAGTCTCAATATAGTTTTGGAAGAAGATGCACAGTCATTGGGGGAAGTTCAGGTGGTAGCTTATGGTGTTCAGAAAAAAGTGTCCATCACGGGGGCTATTTCTTCTATGAAGGGAGATGACTTGTTGAAGACTCCGGCAGGATCTTTATCTAATGTATTGTCCGGGCAAATCACAGGTATTTCTTCCGTACAGTATTCCGGTGAGCCGGGAGCGGATGCGGCGGATATTTATGTGCGTGGTGTCGCTACATGGAACAATGCGAAACCGTTGATTCAGGTAGATGGTGTAGAACGGGATTTCTCGCAGATTGACCCGAATGAAATCGAGAGTGTGACTGTGCTCAAAGATGCTTCAGCTACGGCTGTATTCGGTGTGCGGGGTGCCAATGGTGTTATCTTGATTACGACCAAACGTGGGGCTGAAGGAAAGGCAAAGGTTTCTTTCTCCACGTCAGCCGGTGTCAATGTGCGGACAAAGGATCTGGAGTTTGCCAATTCCTACCAGTATGCTTCCTATTATAATATGATGAAGGTCAATGATGGCGGGGTAGCTACTTTTAGCGATGAACAACTGGAAACGTTCCGTAATCATTCTAATCCGTTGATATATCCGGATATTAATTGGATTGATTATTGTATGAATAAGGCTGCTTTTCAGTCTCAACATAATGTGAATATATCTGGTGGAACCAGCAATATGAAATATTTTGTCTCTGCCGGTTTGTTCACGCAAGGCGGTATGTTCAAGCAGTTCAATGCGACGGATGACTTTAACTTTGATTACAAGCGTTATAATTATCGTGCTAATTTGGATTTTGATGTAACGAAAACAACTTTACTGTCAGTTAATATTGGTGGTCGTATAGAGACGAAACGTACTCCTGAATCAGGTGAAGACCAGAATCAATTGTTCCGTAAGCTCTATTGGGCGGTTCCTTTTGCGGGTGCAGGTATTGTAAACGGTGAACGTGTCGTATCTAATTCCGAAATTCTCCCTTTTACGGGAATGGACGGATTGAGTTCTTATTATGGAAAGGGCTTTCAGACAAAGACGACAAATGTTCTGAATGTAGACCTTGCATTAAACCAGAAACTGGATTTCATCACAAAAGGATTGTCCGTGAAGCTGAAAGGTGCTTATAACTCAGAATATGCTAATACAAAAAAGGCAAGTTCGTCCAAGGCTTATTATACACCTGTTGCAAATGCTGATGGTTCTATTTCTCTTCGTAAATATGGGACTGATTCTCAATTAAGTTACGATGAACCTGACAATGGCTTTTCTAAAGCGCGTAATTGGTATATGGAACTGGCTTTGAATTATGCCCGTAAGTTTGGGGAGCATAATGTGACAGCATTGTTACTCTATAATCAGTCAAAAAAATATTATCCGTCAGAGTACTCTGACATTCCTACCGGATATGTAGGTTTGGTGGGGCGTGTGACTTATGATTGGAAAACCCGTTATATGGCAGAGTTTAATGCGGGTTATAACGGTTCGGAAAACTTTCGTCCGGGAAATCGGTATGGTTTCTTTCCGGCAGGTTCATTGGGCTGGGTTGTAAGTGAGGAATCTTTCTTCCAGCCGATTAAAGGTGTGGTGAATTATTTGAAGCTACGTGCTTCTGTAGGGATGGTAGGTAATGATGTATCACAACGATTCTTATATTTGCCTGATTCTTACCAATATGGTGATGGAGGATATTATTTCGGACAGAATGTTGGAAATAAAATGCCCGGTGCCAGTGAAGTCAGCCGTTCTAATCCGGACGCCAAGTGGGAAACTGCTATAAAGCAGAATTATGGAGTGGATGCCACTTTTTTGGCGGAGCGTTTGACGGTTTCTTTAGATTACTTTAGAGAAGACCGCAGTGATATTTTATCTAAACCCGATTATTTGCCGGCAATTCTAGGCATGTCACTTCCTTCTGTTAACGTTGGGGAGACATTGAATAGAGGATTTGAAGTACAGTTGAAATGGAACGAAACTCTGAAAAATGATTTCAGATATTGGGCAAACTTTAATATTTCTTTCTCAAGGAATAAAATTGTCTACAAGAATGAGGTAGATCAAAATGAGCCTTGGATGTATGAGACAGGACGTAGAATAGGTTCCCGTTCGATGTATAAGTTTTGGGGCTTCTATGATGAAACGGCAGATATACGTTATCAGGAAGAGTTTGGACGTCCGATAGCTGATCATGGTATTACGTTGGTGCCGGGTGATTGCGTTTATGTAGACTTGAATGCCGATGGTGAAATAAACTCTAATGATGCTACGCGGGATATAGGATATACGGATATGCCGGAATACACGGCCGGATTGAATACCGGATTCAGTTGGAAGAATTTTGATTTCTCCATGCAATGGACGGGAGCTTGGAATGCGGACCGTATGTTGGACGAATTCAGACGTCCGTTGGGTGATACGAATGAAAAGGGATTGTTGCTTTATCAGTATGATACAACGTGGCGTTCATCGGCTGATACATTCACAGCTAAGTTTCCGCGTACTTCCAGTCTGCATGCTTCCAATAATTATGCAGGGTCTGACTTGTATTTGGTTAATGCCAGCTATTTACGTCTGAAGAGTATTGAGATAGGTTATAATTTCAATTTCCCTTTCATGAAGAAATTGAAGATGGATAATTGCCGGTTATACGTCAATGGATATAATTTGGTTACTATTACCGGATTCAAATGGGGAGACCCCGAATCTCGTCAGAGTTCCCGTCCTAATTATCCTTTGACACGTGTGTTTAATATTGGATTGAAACTTGGATTCTAATGCTTTATGAATAATATGATGAAACATTTAAGTAAATGGTTTATTGCGGCATTTACAGGAGTGGCTTTGTTCGCCTCTTCTTGTGTCGATCAGGTGAAATTTGGAGATAGCTTTTTAGAAAAAGCTCCGGGGGTAGCGGTAACGCAAGATACAATCTTCGGAAAAGCGACTTATGCTCGTGCTTTCTTGTGGGATACTTATAGCAAACTTTATTATGGACTCCCTGTATATTGGAATACTGTGGAGGGAAAAATGAATACCGGAATCTTTGAAATGATGTCCGATTGTTGGCATAGCCATACAGACTGGAACGGAATTAACCGGAAATACTATTCGGGTTCTTATAAGGCTGGTGATGAGGATAGCAGCGATGATACACGTTTCGGGTATACTAAAGAGAACTGTTGGGAGGCGATTCGTGCCGCATTGCTTTTTGTGGAGAATGTAGAACGGGTTCCGGATATGGATGATGCGGAGAAAAAACGTTTGGCGGCAGAAGCTAAAGTGATTGTTGCATCTCGTTATTTTGATTTGTTCCGCCATTTTGGAGGACTTCCGTTAATTAAGGAAACCTATGATGTGCAGCCATCTTACGAACTGCCTCGTGCTACGGTGGAAGAAACGGTGAAGTATATGGTTGATCTTTTGGACGAGGCTGCTGCCACTCCTCAACTTCCGTGGGATTTGGGAACGGATGACACGAACTGGCAGGGACGCTTTACCAAGGCATCCGCTATGGGGCTGAAGTGCAAGATTCTTTTATTTGCGGCCAGTCCGTTGTTTAATGATAATGTTCCTTATTGTACGGAGCCGCCGCAAGATGCTGTGATTAATCATCAGGTGTGGTATGGTGCCTACAAACCGGAATTGTGGGATCAGTGCTGGCAGGCTTGTGTTGATTTCTTTACGGAACTTCAGTCAAAAGGATATTATGAACTGACGCAAGCAACAGAAGCTACGGCACAGGGTTATAGAAATGCGTACAATAAGGCTTATTTTACCCGTGAGAATAATAAGGAGCTATTGATCTCTACACATATTTCCCGTTTCGGAAAATTTAATTCGTGGGATGAATGGCAGTATATTTTTGTCAAAGGAGACAATGGTACGGTTTATACAGGTGGACTGACTCCTACATTGGAATTTATGGAGATGTTCCCGATAAGTAATGGTGAACCTTTCCGGTTGAATGCTGCTACAAACCCGTTTTATACGGATAATGACTATAACCGGCCGACTCGTGACCCGCGTTTATATGAAACGATGCTGGTGAATGGAACACAGTTTGGTGATCATGCTGCCGAATTATGGATTGGAGGACGTGACAATATCAATGATACGGAGAAGGAGACAGGCAAGTATGCTACCGGATTCGGGTGTTACAAGTTCTATAAGGAAGGCGTCAATTCTCTGAAAGATAAATATCTGCAATGGCCATATCTGCGTCTGGCAGAAATGTATCTGATTTATGCGGAAGCATTGCTTAAATCTAAAAATGATTTGACAGGGGCTATTGAGCAAGTTAATAAAGTACGTGCCCGTGTCGGTTTAGGTGACTTGGCAGCTTGTAATCCGGACAAGAATCTGACGACCGATGCTGATGCTTTGTTGGAAGAAATTCTTAGAGAGCGTGCTTGTGAATTGGGGCTGGAAGATGTACGTTTGTTTGATATGACACGATATAAGAGAGAAGATCTTTTCAGAAAACAACTTCACGGATTAAAGATTTATAGAAATGATGGGGGAGGAAACACTCCTTGGTCCGGAACTACAGGAAACAGCAGTGCTTATCCTAAACCGACGCAATTCACTTATGAGGCGTTTCCGCTGGTAAATCCTTCCCGTGCATGGTGGAGTAATTTCAGTCCGAAGTGGTATTTGTCGGCATTTCCACCATCAGAGGTGAACAAGAAATACGGGTTGACTCAAAATCCCGGATGGAATTAATGTGGAATAACTACGATTAATCATAGAATAAAATGAAAAAATATAAGATATTAGCTTTAGCGATATTCGCTAGTGTCACCTTGAACGGATGGGCGCAAAGTGAAGATAATGTGACCGGAAGGGTTCTCGATAAAAAAGGGAAACCGGTAGCGGGAGCTTTAGTTTCGGTTGAAGAGAATCCGCTGGTACGGGTGGCTACAGATAGAAACGGACGTTTTGAAATCATTGCGGTGAAAGGAAGCCGGTTGAAAGTACAGACTGGCGATGATGCAACGAAGGTGGTGAAAGTAGACAACGGAAAGGAATTGACCGTTGTCATGGATTATTCCTCAGAGAAAGTAAACTACGGATTTGGCTTGCAGCAGACGAATGCAGAGTCTACCGGTGCCGTATCTACCGTATATGCAGAGAATATAGATAAAAGTTCAGCTTTTTCAATCGGAAATTCATTATATGGCAATGTGTTGGGACTGACTACCATGCAAAGTACTGGTGTAGTATGGGAACAGATGCCGTCAATGTATATCCGTGGATTGAAAACACTGAATGATAATAATGGAATCTTGTTGGTAGTAGACGGACTTGAGCGGGATAATAACTGGCAGGCTTTGAAATATATCACTCCGGAAGAAGTGGAATCTGTTAGTGTTCTCCGTGATGCGGCTGCGTTGGCTCTTTATGGCTATAGGGGAGTGAATGGCGTAGTCAATATTGTGACAAAACGTGGTAAATACAATAGTCGTGAGATTAATTTCTCTTATGATCATGCTTTCAATTATATGACGCGCAAGCCGGAAATGGCAGATGCTTATACGTATGCTTCCGCTCTGAATGAGGCATTGGCAAATGATGGCAAGCAGATGCGCTATTCGCAGAATGAACTGAATGCGTTTAAGAATGGTACCTCGCCTTATCTTTATCCGAATGTAAACTGGTGGGAAGAGGTCTTTCGTGATCGTGGAGCGTCAGATATCGCGACATTGAGTTTCCGCGGCGGATCTACCAAAATGCGTTATTATACAATGATGAATTTGCAGAATAACCGTGGGTTTATCAAAAACTTCGATACGAATGCCGACTATTCCACTCAGGAAAAGTATTCAAAAGCTAACTTCCGTACCAATCTGGATATTGATTTGTCACCGAAAACAAAGATGCAGGCCAATATCATGGGAATTTTGAATGAATTCAGTCGTCCGGGCATGGGCAGCGATAATTTGATAAGCAAGTTGTACCAATTGCCTTCAGCAGCTTTCCCTATCCGTACGGAAAGCGGCTTGTGGGGAGGAAGCACCACTTGGGGGGAGAACTGGAATCCGGTAGCGTTGACCGAAGGGCGTGCATATTCAAAAGGACATACCCGTGGATTATATGCTGATATGTCTTTGCGGCAGGATTTGTCTTCTTTAACTAAGGGTTTGGGAGCCTCTGTCCGTATAGGATATGATAATCTCGCTTCTTATTGGGAGAATCATACGAAAGGATATAAGTATGGCATGGCATCTGTGGCGTCCTGGGAAAATGGGCTGCCGGTAGCAGGTGAGGAAGTGACGGGAGGAAAAGACACGGAAATGTCAGGCGACAGTAAACTTGACTGGCAATACCGCGCCTTTAATTTTCAGATGAATGTTGACTGGCAACGTCAGTTTGGTGCGCACAGTCTGTATTCCATGCTGCTTTATACCTATAAATATGATAATGCTAAAGGTATCAATAATACGTTCTACCGTCAGAATGCGGGCTGGTATACTCATTATGGCTTTAAGAACCGTTACTTTGCGGATTTTACATTGATGGCTTCTGCTTCCAACTTATTGGCGCCCGATCATCGTTGGAATGTATCTCCTACAGTTGGGCTGGCATGGCTCATTTCTAATGAGAAGTTTATGCAACGTCAGAATGTGGTGGATTTCCTGAAGCTGCGGGCTTCGTTCGGTATTTTGAATACGGATAATATTCCCGGTAACGGCTATTGGAATGAGACGGTAGGTGGCGGTAATGGCTATCCGATAAATAACAATTTCGGTGGCGATGGTGGTTGGCATGAAGGCCGTTTGGCTTCTGTTAACGGAACCACAGAAAAGGCTTATAAATATAATGCGGGTGTGGACGCTACCTTGTTCAAGGGATTGACTTTGACAGTGGACGGTTTTTATGAAAGACGTTCCGATATTTGGGTCAGTTCAGACGGACAAAACTCGGCAGTGCTGGGTGCATCCGGCTCTTATGTCAATGCGGGTATCGTAGATAGTTGGGGTACGGAAATCGGTGCCAATTACTATAAGAAGATTGGTAACGTGGAATTAAATCTGGGCGGAACGTTCACTTACAACCGGAGTAAAATTGTAGAGATGCTGGAAGAACCTGCTGCCTATGACTATACGCGTTCTACGGGAAATCCGGTAGGGCAGATCTTTGGATTGCAGGCTATCGGATATTTTGTGGATCAGGCAGATATAGATAATAGTTTGCCACAACAGTTTGGACCGGTAAAGGCCGGAGATATCAAATATAAAGATATGAACGGTGATAAAGTGATTAATTCGGATGACAGAGTAGCTATGGGATACAATAGTACGTGTCCTGAAACTTATTATTCGTTCAGTCTTGGTTTGGAATGGAAGGGACTGGGTTTTAGTGCACAATTCCAGGGAGTGGGAAATTATACGGCAATCTTGTCAGGAACTTACTACCATCCTTTGGTAGATAATACGACGATTTCCAATTATGCTTATCAGAACCGCTGGACACCGGAAACTCCGAATGCCCGTTTCCCGAGGTTGACTACGGAAACCGTTGACAACAATTTGCAGACAAGTTCTTTATGGTTGGCAGATCGTTCTTTCTTGAAGTTGCGCAATTGTGAGGTGTATTACAAACTTCCTTCATCCTGGTTGAACAGGTTTTGGATGAAAAATGCGAAAGTATATGTACGAGGGGTTGATTTACTTTGTTTTGATAGTATTGACCAACTGGATCCGGAAGCGATGAATAACTCTTATCCTGCTACCCGTTCTGTTCATGTTGGTTTGTCAGTAGGATTTTAACGTTTAACGCTATAAATAAGAAAGAAACTATGAAATTGAAAAATATATGCTTGGGAATAGCTTGTATAGCGGTGGTGTCTGCTTGCAGCGACAAGATGGATTATCATGAATACACATCGTATGACAAGGATTATGTCTTTTCGGACTTTTCCCGTACGGCAGGATTTGTGAATAATATCTATAGTTATCTGGACTCTGATTTGCCAAGTTATCAGTCAATGGCTTCCGCTTGTGATGAAGCGGAAATGGCTGTTACTTATTCGTCTGTTCTCGACTATACAAATGGTGCCTGGAGTGCATTGAACCCTAAATCCCTATGGGGGTATTATTCGGGTATCCGTGCAGCCAATTACTATCTGGAAGAGAGTAAGGAACTTGATTTTTATGACTTGCGCTATGCGCAGGATTATGAAGCTCAAATGAACCGGTTCAACCGTTACCAGTATGAGGTTCGTCTGCTACGTGCGTATTATTATTTCTTGTTGGTGCGTGCGTATGGGGATGTGCCCTTCACCGAGGATGTATTGACAGAGAAAGAAGCCAATTCCCTTTCACGTACTCCGGCATCAGAGGTCTTTGATTTTATTATTAGTGAATGTGAGGAAGTGGCACCGGAATTGCCTGTTTCTTATTCCGCTTTGGATAATGATGCCGCAGGTGGTTCCAACCCGGAGGCCGGTCGTGTCACGCAGGGAACGGCTTTGGCTTTAAAGGCCCGCGCTGCATTGTATAAAGCAAGCAAGTTGTTCAGTGGTGGTGAAGACCGGAAGTTATGGCGTGAAGCTGCTGTAGCCAATAAGGCTGTTATTGATTATTGTATGGCTAACGGCATCCGGCTTGGAAAATACACGGATATCTGGGGTACTGATAATTATCAAGCTTCTGAAATGATTTTCGTCCGTCGTATTGGAGATACAAGTAGTCCGGAATATACTAATTTCCCGGTTGGTATGGAGAATGCCAATTCCGGTAATTGTCCGACACAAACATTGGTGGATGCTTATGAATCGAAGGATAATGGAGATAAAGATCCGCGTTTCGGTATGACTATCGCTTGTAATGGTGATAAATGGCCGAATACGAATCCGACCCCGTTGGAAACATTTGTCGGCGGTAAGAACGGATTGCCGCTGCCTTATGCTACACCTACCGGTTATTACTTGAAGAAGTATCTGGACGCATCTACTGATATCAGTGCGGAGAGTGGCAGTGGTGGCAAACGGCATAACTGGGTTGTGTTTCGTCTGGGAGAATTTTATCTGAACTATGCAGAGGCAGTCTTCCGCTATTTGGGAACAGCCGGTACTACGGACGATGAATTTGGAATGTCGGCTTGTGCCGCAATCAATAAGGTGCGTCAGCGTTCGGATGTACGAATGCCGGATTTTCCGGATGATATTTCTAATACGGACTTTTGGGAACGGTATAAAAAAGAAAGAATGGTTGAACTGGCTTTTGAACAGCATCGTTTCTGGGATGTCCGCCGTTGGAAAGAAGGTGGATTCACTAATATCGGGCGTATGGAGATAACTAGAAATACAGATGGAAGTTTCCGGTATAATCGGGTAAATAAGTCATTGGTTTGGGATGATAAAATGTATTTCTTTCCGATTCCGGCTTCGGAAATGCGCAAGAATCCGAATCTGAGCCAGAATCCGGGATGGTAAATTTTATTAATGATAAAAGATAAAAGCTATGAAGTTGAATATTAAATATATGATTGCAGCCTTTATTTTTCTGGGAATGATTGGTTGTGATAAGAATTTTGAAGAATTTGAGACGTCAGGGGGAGGCTCTCCTGCAACGATTGAACTTTCGACTGTCACTCCGGAGGCTTTGCCGGGGCAGATAAAACTGACATGGAAAGCGCCGGAAGGTGATTATGCTTATATGCAGATCCGCTATTATGATCCTTTGCTAAAGAAGAATGTTTGTAAGATTGCTTCTAAAGGAACAACCGAAATGTTGATAGAGAATACTCGTGCTCGTTTCGGAGACTATACTTTCTATTTGCAGACTTTTAGTGCGGCTCATGAAGCAGGAGCGGTTCAGGAATTGAAAGCGCGATCAGGAGCAATGCCTGCATCGTATACGGAAAAATCCCGTACGCAGGTTACTCTGACAGTAGACCAGTTGTCTTGTAATTATCCGGATGCGTCCGAAGGGTATTTTGACCGTCTGATAGATGGCAAAACGGCGGATCCCTCTTTCTTTCACACCAACTGGCATTCCCCGCAAGTGGCTCTGCCACACTATATACAGATTGATTTGAAGGAAGAGCATGAAAATTTCGCATTTGAGTACTATACACGAGATACGGGTAATTCGGATGGATTTCCAACTTCTGCAGAATTGCAGATTAGTACGGACGGTGAACACTGGGAAACAGTCTCTTTTTTGAGTGGACTACCAACGACACGTCAGACAAAGTATGCTTCAGATTTTGTAATGCCGGGAAAGAAGTTTAAATTTTTCCGTTTCAATGTACTGACAAGCTCGCAGGATAAAAAATATTTCCATGTTGGAGAGATTGCCTTCTTTGATGCGGATATTGAAACGTATGACCCGGAAACAGTTCCTTTGGATTAATTTAAAATGAAATGTATAATGAAAATGAATAAAATATGGATGGTCGCCTGCATGGCGGCCACCTTCATCGGTGGAGTGTATGGCTGTGACGATGATAAAGATTTTAGTTATGAAGGTCAGTTAGACCTGAATTTGTTGAATCTGACGCAGGCCCGTGATGTGTGGGATGGTGCGGAGTGTAATGTAATTACGGCTTTACAGCAAAGTGAGAATGAAACACCTGTCAAGAACTTTACTTATAAATTGAGTTTGTCTCTTTATCAAGAACGTACAGCCGGACAAGAAGCTAAGGTTAGCTTGGTTGTGAATAAGGATACATTGAATAAAGTACTGGCTAAGGTATCTGAAGGAGGTATTTACGCAAAATATGATGGTGCGGAACTACTTCCGGAGTCCTTTTATCATTTATCTTCCCCGACACTAACGCTACAAGCTGGTGAAACAAAATCAGATGCAGTATCAGTGACTGTCTATTCTAGCGAACTGATTGCTGCTTGTCAGAAGGCGGAGCGAAATCTGCTATATCTGCTTCCATTAACGATTGAGTCCTCATCTTCTTATGGAATTAATCCTAAAACAAATACATTGATGCTACTATTCAATGTGAGCTATGTAAAACCGGTGGAACCGGAAGATCAGGAAGCATACGTGGCCGACAAGGTGGGGGTAGCTGATGACCATACATTGGAAAATGGAATGCAACTGTTGTGGCACGATGAGTTCAACGGTACAGGAGAACCGGATGGTAATATTTGGCGCTTCGAAACCGGATTCCAGCGGAATGAAGAAGACCAATGGTATCAGAAAGACAACGCACAGATGAAGGAAGGTGCTTTGTGTATAGAAGGACGGCAGGAAGCTGTGAAAAATCCGAATTATCAGGCAGGCAGCAGTGATTGGAAGAAGAATCGCGAATATTCGGAATATACTTCGTCTTGTATTGTTGTAAAGGATGCGTATGTATTTAAGTATGGCCGTATGGAGGTACGTGCAAAGATACCCGTGGCTCAAGGTGCATGGCCGGCTATCTGGTCAACCGGCAACTGGTGGGAATGGCCGTTGGGTGGAGAAATTGATATGTTGGAATTCTATAAGGAAAAAATACATGCTAATGTATGTTGGGGCGGAGACTCCCGTTGGTCGGGTACTTGGAATTCAAAAAACTACCCTATCACGAACTTTACTTCCAAAGATAAACAATGGGCTGATAAGTATCATCTGTGGGTGATGGATTGGGATAAGGATTTCATTCGTATTTATTTGGATGGCGAGTTGCTGAATGAAACGAATTTGGCTACGACTGTGAACAAAGGTGACAATGGGGCCGGAGAAGGCGGGCATCAAAATCCTTATTCAAACGATTACGAGGGGTTTGGACAGCGTATGATGCTGAATCTTGCTATCGGTGGTATTAATGGAAGACCTGTGGATAACTCTGCGTTCCCTTTGAAATATCATATAGATTATATACGTATCTACCAGTCTAAAAAATAAATATATTGATATCCTGAGACATCTATTGATGATGAAAAAGAATAATACATGTATATTATTGTTATTACTGTCAACCTTACCTCTGCTTGTTACTGCGCAGAGCAATGATTGGCGGTTGGTCTGGAGTGATGAGTTTAATACGGAAGGGAGATTATCCCCTTCCGTATGGAATTATGAACAAGGGTATGCCCGTAATGAGGAGGCTCAATGGTATCAACCGGACAATGCAGTCTGTAAAGGGGGCTTGCTTGTCATCGAAGCCCGGAAGGAACAAGGTCGCCGGAATCCTCTTTATGTGCGTGGTAGTAACGATTGGCGCAAAAAACGGGAGTTTGTAGAATATACTTCTTCATCGGTGACGACTGCCGGAAAGAAGGAGTTTCTCTACGGACGCTTTGAAGTGCGTGCACGCATACCGGTGGCGAAAGGTGCATGGCCGGCTATCTGGATGTTAGGTAGTAATATGGAGTGGCCTTCCTGTGGAGAGATAGATCTTATGGAATATTATCATATCAGGGGGATTCCTCATATTTTGGCAAATGCTGCGTGGGGAACAGATAAGAAATGGACTGCAAAATGGGATAGTCGGGCTATTCCATATTCTCATTTTATAAAAAAGGATTCTGATTGGGCTTCCAAATTCCATATTTGGAGAATGGACTGGGACGAAGAAGCGATTAAGATTTATTTGGATGATGAGCTTTTAAATAAGATTCCTTTGAATAATACGGTAAACGGAAGTATCGGCAAAGGGACGAATCCTTTTACGAAACCACAATATCTTTTGTTGAATCTTGCTATTGGCGGTATTAATGGTGGTCCGGTTGATGAAACTGTTTTTCCGATGAAGTATGAGATAGATTATGTGAGAGTTTATCAGAAGGAGAAAAAGATTGTTTCCGGTAAAGTGTGGAGGGATATAGAAGGGAATGTGATTAATACGCATGGGGGAGGCATACTTTTTCATCAAGGTATATATTATTGGTTTGGCGAACATCGTCCCGAATCCGGTTTTGTGACAGAAAAAGGAGTAAACTGTTATTCATCCGTTGATTTATGCAAATGGAAGCCTGAAGGTATTGTCTTGGCTGTTTCCGGTGAGGAAGGGGCTGATATTGAACAAGGATGTATCATGGAACGTCCGAAAGTGATATATAATGAGAAAACCGGAAAGTTTGTGATGTGGTTCCATTTGGAAAAGAAAGGGAAAGGATACAGTTCTGCGTGTGCAGCCGTTGCTGTCAGTGACTCACCAACCGGACCATATCGGTTTATCCGTTCCGGTCGTGTCAATCCGGGCATTTATCCATTAAATATGACGGAAAAGGAAAAAAGGATCAAATGGGACTTTTCAGAATATAAAGAATGGTGGACTCCGGAATGGTATAATGCGATTGAAAAGGGATTGTTTGTAAGAAGGGATTTGGAAGGAGGACAAATGTCCCGCGATATGACTCTGTTTGTGGATGATGACGGGAAGGCTTATCATATTTATTCTTCGGAAGATAACCTGACATTGCAGATTGCCGAATTGTCTGATGATTATCTCGGCCATACAGGCAGGTATATACGCATTTTTCCCGGCGGACATAATGAAGCCCCCGCTATTTTTAAGAAAGACGGGACGTACTGGATGATAACTTCCGGTTGTACGGGATGGGAGCCTAATAAAGCCCGGTTGTTGACAGCCGGTTCGATTCTAGGAGAATGGAAACAACTTCCGAATCCATGTGTCGGAGAGAAAGCGGATAAGACGTTCGGGGGCCAGGGCACATATATCCTTCCTTTGCAAGGAAAGGAAGACCGGTTTGTTTTTATGGCAGATAGCTGGCGTCCGGAGAGTTTGTCGGATTCACGTTATATCTGGCTGCCTATTCAATTTAATGAAAAAGGAATACCTTTTATTGAATGGATTGATAGGTGGAAACCTTATTAATTTCGTATATATAACTGTCCCTGTATGAAATTTGGTCTTTTTGTATCCCTTTTTTGACACAAATTTGGACGTTATTCTTGTGAGTATAAAGTATCTTTGTAAACGAAAAACCTATAATAATATCATGAACTTGAATAGACATTGCGTACTACTATTGCTTATGGCAATCTTGATGATACCGTCACAAGACCTGTCGGCAAAAAAGAAAAAACAAGTGAAAGAACCGACCGACCGTGAGTTATGGGCGGAAGTGTTGTATCGTATGGCTGAACCGGTACTTAGTAATATGAGTGAAGGTAAGCTGCAACAGAATATGTTGGTAGAGTTAAGCCCGACATGGGACGGAAGAAATAAAAAGGTTACTTATATGGAATGTTTCGGACGTTTGATGGCAGGACTGGCTCCCTGGATTTCATTGCCGGATGATGATACGACCGAAGGTATCCGGCGGAAACAACTGCGTGAATGGGCGCTCAAGAGTTATGCGCAGGCTGTCGACCCGGAAAGTCCCGATTATTTGTTGTGGAGAAAGGAAGGGCAAACCTTGGTGGATGCCGCTTATATCGCGGAAAGTTTCATAAGAGGATATGACGCCTTATGGGTTCCGTTGGACAGCGTGACGAAACAACGTTATATTACCGAGTTTACACAGCTTCGCCGGGTAGACCCACCTTATACGAATTGGTTATTGTTCTCTGCTACCGTAGAAGCCTTTCTACGGAAGGCGGGTGCGCCAAGTGATACTTACCGCATAGCTTCGGCGCTGCGCAAAGTGGAAGAATGGTACGTCGGTGATGGCTGGTATTCGGATGGAAAGGACTTTGCTTTCGACTATTACAATAGCTTTGTATTGCATCCCATGTATATAGAACCATTGGAAATAATGACTAACGGCGGAAAGAATAAAGTCTGGAATATGCCGGACTGTGATTACAACCGTGCGGTAAAACGGATGCAACGTTTCGGAATGATTTTGGAACGGTTCATCTCTCCCGAAGGGACGCTCCCTGTTTTCGGTCGTTCTATTACCTATCGTACAGGAACTTTGCAGCCTTTGGCATTACTGGCATGGAGAGAATGGTTACCCAAGGAATTGCCAAATGGACAAGTGCGTGTAGCCATGACAGCAGTTATTAAGCGGATGTTTGGCGATGACCGTAATTTCAATGAGAAAGGATTCCTCACTTTAGGTTTCAATGGCAAGCAACCGAATATATCCGACTGGTATACAAATAATGGTAGCTTATATATGGCATCACTTGCCTTCCTGCCACTCGGACTTCCGGCTGACCATCCTTTTTGGACATCTCCTGCCCAAGACTGGACAAGTAAAAAAGCCTGGGAAGGGAATGACTTCCCGAAAGACCATGCTTTTCATTAATAATGAATTAACCAACAAATATTGATATATGACTAGACTATTATTCTTGTTTGTAGCTTGCATAGGCTTGCTTCCAATATCCGTACAGGCTCAAAAGAATACGGACTTTATCCCCGGAGAAGTGTGGAAAGATACCGATGGAAATCCGATTAACGCTCATGGTGGCGGACTTCTTTATCATGATGACACCTACTATTGGTATGGTGAATACAAAAAAGGAAAAACCATCTTGCCCGAATGGGCTACCTGGGAATGTTACCGTACGGATGTGACCGGAGTAGGTTGCTACTCTTCCAAAGACTTGCTAAACTGGAAATTTGAAGGCATTGTACTTCCGGCAGTAAAAGATGACCCGAATCACGACTTGCATCCGTCCAAAGTATTGGAACGTCCGAAAGTGGTTTATAATAAGAAAACGGGCAAGTTCGTAATGTGGGCGCATGTGGAAAGTGCCGATTACAGTAAGGCTTGTGCCGGAGTTGCCGTTGCCGATTCTCCTGTCGGGCCGTTCATCTATCAGGGAAGTTTCCGTCCGAACAATGCGATGAGCCGTGACCAGACTGTTTTTGTGGACGATGACGGTCGTGCCTATCAATTCTATTCTTCCGAGAACAATGAAACCATGTATATCAGCCTGCTGACTGATGACTATCTGAAACCAAGCGGACGTTTTACACGTAATTTCGTGAAAGAATCCCGTGAAGCGCCGGCTGTATTCAAATATAAGGGTAAATATTATATGCTCAGTTCCGGTTGTACAGGTTGGGATCCGAATGTGGCTGAGATGGCAGTGGCTGATTCTATTATGGGGACGTGGAAAACTATCGGAGACCCATGTACCGGCCCGGATGCGGATAAGACATTTTATGCACAGAGTACGTATGTGCAACCAGTTGTCGGAAAGAAGGACGCATATATTGCCTTGTTTGACCGTTGGAAAAAGAAAGATTTGGAAGACTCCCGCTATGTATGGTTGCCTGTATTGATAAAAGACGGAAAAATTACTATCCCCTGGCAGGAGAAATGGAATCTTTCCTTTTTCGATAAATAATAAAGAATACAAGCATGAAACGGATATTGCTACTACTTTGCGGGATTATGCTGGTTCCTGTGTTATGCTACTCCCAACATTTGGTTGAAGTGGGGAAGGGGTATAGCTGTACTTCGGTCAACACTGCGGTATTCCGTAATAATTCCCTGGTTACCCATGGAGATGAGCAGTACATCAGCTATTATGATGCTGACGGTTATCTGACACTGGGAAAACGTAAACTGGACTCCGGACAATGGACGCTGCATCGTACCCAATACCAGGGAAATGTGAAAGACGCCCATAATATCATCAGCATGATGGTGGACGGAGAAGGGTATGTGCACGTTTCTTTTGACCATCACGGTCACAAACTGAATTATTGTCGGGGCATTGCTCCCGGTTCTTTGGAGTTGGGAGATAAAATGCCGATGACCGGAGTGGATGAAGGAAATGTTACTTATCCCGAATTTTATCCTCTGGCGGGCGGAGATTTATTGTTTGCCTACCGTTCCGGTTCTTCCGGTCGTGGTAACCTGGTAATGAACCGTTATTCATTGAAAGAACAGAAGTGGACTCGTGTGCAGGATGTACTGATTGACGGAGAAAACAAACGAAACGCCTATTGGCAGTTATACGTTGATGAACAAGGGACTATCCATCTTTCATGGGTATGGCGTGAAACCTGGCATGTAGAGACAAATCACGATATTTGTTATGCCCGTTCGTTTGATAATGGAGTGACCTGGTACAAATCCAGTGGAGAGCAATATGAACTTCCGATTAAACTTTCGAATGCGGAATACGCTTGCCGTCTGCCGCAGAACTGCGAATTGATAAATCAAACGAGTATGAGTGCCGATGCGGGCGGGAATCCTTATATAGCTACGTATTGGAGAGAACCCGACAGTGACGTACCGCAATATCGCATCGTATGGCATGATGGAAAAGTATGGCATCACCGTCAGGTAACCGACCGTAAAACACCTTTTAGCTTGAAAGGCGGCGGCACGAAGATGATTCCTATTGCCCGTCCGCGTATTGTCGTAGAGGGTGGAGAAGTTTTCTATATCTTCCGTGATGAAGAACGGGGAAGCCGTGTCTCAATGGCTCACGCCGTCGATGTCGGTATCGGCAAGTGGACGATAACGGATTTAACAGACTTTCCGGTAGATGCCTGGGAACCGTCACACGACACGGAACTTTGGAAGAAACAACGAAAACTGCATCTCTTTGTGCAGCATACCCGCCAAGGGGACGGCGAACGTACGGCAGAGATTGAACCTCAAATGGTGTATGTGTTGGAAATGGATATGAATACAAATAAATAAAGATATGAAGAATTTATACGTAACTCTTTTTTCGGCTTTTCTTCTGGGCGGTATGGTCTGCGCAAGTTGTGTGGACAAGAAAGCCGATTCTTCGGAAGAAGTGATAGAGATAATTCATAAGGTGAATGGGTATTGGCAGACGAATCATCCGGAACACGGTCGTTCTTTTTGGGACAACGCCGCCTATCATACCGGAAATATGGAAGCCTATTTCCTGACAAAGAAGCCGGAATATTTAGAGTATTCGAAAGGTTGGGCAGAACATAACGAATGGAAAGGTGCTAAATCGGATGATAAAACTTGTTGGAAGTATAGTTATGGCGAAAGTGACGACTATGTACTTTTCGGGGATTATCAGATTTGTTTCCAGACCTATGCTGATTTATATAATCTGGAACCGGATACACAGAAGATAGCCCGTGCCCGTGAAGTGATGGAATATCAGATGAGTACTCCTAACCATGATTATTGGTGGTGGGCGGATGGTTTGTATATGGTAATGCCTGTAATGACAAAGATGTATAATATCACGAAGAATCCGCTTTACCTGGAGAAACTGCACGAATATCTTGCTTACGCCGACAGTATCATGTATGATGAAGAAGCCGGACTTTACTATCGGGACGGTAAATACGTATACCCCAAGCACAAAAGTGTGAACGGTAAAAAAGATTTTTGGGCACGTGGAGACGGTTGGGTGTTGGCAGGACTGGCAAAAGTGCTGAAGGATCTTCCTGAAACAGATAAGTATCGTCAGGAATATATAGACCGTTTCCGTACATTAGCCAAATCTGTTGCTGCCTGTCAGCAACCGGAAGGTTACTGGACACGCAGTATGCTTGACCCGGAACATGCGCCGGGGCCGGAAACCAGTGGAACGGCTTTCTTTACGTATGGCCTGCAATGGGGCATAAATAACGGCTTCCTTGATTCAGATGAATATCAGCCGATAGTTGAAAAAGCATGGAAATATCTCTCAACGGTTGCTTTGCAACCCGATGGAAAGGTTGGCTATGTGCAACCGATTGGTGAGAAAGCGATACCGGGGCAGGTAGTAGACGCAAATTCTACGTCAAACTTTGGAGTCGGGGCCTTCCTGTTGGCAGCTTGCGAACGGGTACGTTATCTGGATAAATAATCCGTGCCTTAATTCAGCATCAAACTCATATAAGGATTTAGCTTCTTGAGTATTTTCTCTGTTAATTCACTTATGTTCGTTTGGATATGTGCACCGGGTAGCCGCTCGGCGCTATATCTGCATTTCCCGTCAGACAGATAGTAATAACCATTATTCACCGATAACTGCTTGTCTGATACTTCCAGTTGCATGTCATCTTCAGGAAAGGCGGACGCATAAATCTGCAATACTTCTTTAGCATTGATAATACGTGCCATCCCTAGTGAATGTTGAGGCAATTCTTTATCGGGTGGCAGTAATTGGATTATATGGTTACATCCGGTATATTGTTTAATGGCAAATAATAAACTGTACTCCGTATCCTTATCTTCTGCCAGAAGTTCATTAATAATGATACAGTTTTCTCCTTTATATATAATGGCTATTCCCCGTATTTCATTAGCTTGTCTTGCAACGAATAAATTTCCCCCACTTATAGGTAAGTCTGCCATAATAACCTGGAAATCCTCTGCGGAATGTTGAATGCAACAAGGGCGTTCGGACAACTTCTTATTCAAATATGAATAGACTTCATCTTGAGGTTTGGAAACGACATTGACAGCAATCTCTTTAGAAGGGATAAACTCTGGTAGAGTCATCTCCTTGACCGAATATTGAAAGACAGTGGCATATCCCATACGTTTATAATAATCGAATAGCGAAGGCTCTGCCGGTATCAGTGTACTGAACTGTATCCCATTTCGTAGCATCTGGGCAAAAGACTGGGATAAAAGTTCGCGCATCACTCCCTTACTTCGAAAATCAGGATGTGTGCAGGCTCCTGAAATATACGAAGTTTGCACCGTTTCTCCGCAGAAAGTCATCGGATAAGGAAGCATCTGAAGCGCAGAGATTACCTCGTCACCACTTTGGATGGCAACGTTCACTTCGTTCTTATAGCGTAGCTTGAAGTACATTTCAACAAACTCTTCGCTATCTTCGAAGCACAATTTCCATAAGGCTTTTACTTGTTCCTTTATTATCATATTCGCTCGTCGGGAATTTACCATTTAACCATATCCAACGGATGAATTTTGAGACAAGCCATATATTTTTCAAGAATAGTCACCGGTTGATAGGAAAGCTTGGCTTTTCGTAACCCCTCGATTCCTAAATCCTCTTCCCGATTGATATAAATATACTGTTCGGGAATCCGGTTTGCAAACTCATAGTTAATCATGGCATAAGCACCCTCGATGGAAGTGTCTGCCTTTTCTACATGTACGCCGAATGTCTCGTGATTGATAGGCATGCCAAAAGTGAATGCGACGATTTTTCCGTTCACATGGAGAATGCCACCAGTTAATCCGAGGGCTTCAAAGTTATGAAGGGCATAAATCAAGGCACGGCGTTCATTACCCGTTCCTTCTTGTTGGTCACAATTATTCACTTTGCACCATTCCGCTTCCAAATCCATACATTCCCGGATACGGTCGGGAGTAATCGGGGTATATTCATAATCCGGATATGTATTGCGGAATCGGTTGATATGATTTCTTTTTGCCTGGAATTTCTTTCCTTTTAAAGTTGAAAGGTCACTTCTTAGATAAATGTAATCTGCATAATCACGGTCTTCCGTGAAAGTAAATTGTTCGGGAAGGATAGCTTCGAGTTCGGCACGCATACAGCTGCATACTCCCAGCATGCAAAAGGGCTGGTTTTCTTGTCCGGCATCCTCTATCAACTCTTTCAATACGGCTTTTAAGTCACCGGTACCTACAGGCATCATATATGCCAGTTGTTCTCCTGCCCAGAATTTAAATACTAAAAAGTTGTCGATAACAGCGAACTTGGTATCATACAGGAATCTCCAGCTACAAAGATTGGAGAATGACAGGTCACAGTTACGTCGCTCACTTTTCATTGTAAATGAGGTAATCGTGTCTTTATCTGCTAATGTGATATCTTTAAATGGAATCATAAAATTGCGTTTTGCGTTTAACTCTTATATAACGGAAAATCATGGGATTTTGTTTTATAAAACACCCAATAAACGAAGAATGGTAGGCGTCAATAATGCAGTGAATATTCCGTTCAGTGTCAATCCCAGACTGGCGTATGCCCCATACTTACTGCTGACATCCATTGCCGTCGAGGTTCCGACAGCATGGGCGGCAGTTCCCATAGAAAGCCCTTGGGCGATAGGACTGCCTACGCGCATAATCTGCATCGTCTTGAAACCGCAGATAGCTCCCAATAACCCGACTGCTACCACAACTGCCGCCGTCAGTGACGGAATACCGCCGATGGCTTTCGTCACTTCCATCGCAATCGGGGTAGTCACCGATTTCGGGGCGAGAGACAGGATAACTTCTTGGGAAGCCCCCATAAATTTCGCAATCAGCACCACCGAAATGACTCCGACGATGCATCCTGCCAGTTGCGACAAGAGAATCGGTAATAACTGTTTCTTAATCATTTCCAACTGAAGATATAAAGGTACGCCTAAGGCAACCACAGCCGGACGTAGCCAGAATTCGATAAGATGTCCCCCTTTATTATAAGTCTCATAAGAGATACCGGTCATTTTAAGGAAGATAATAAGAACGGCGATAGTCAGTAATATCGGATTTAGCAACACTAACCCTATTTTCTTCTGAAGCAACTTGGCAAAGAAGAAAACCCCGAAGGTGACGGCCAGCAGGAAGAAGTTATTTTCTAGGAAACTCATTTGTCTTTATCAGTTAAGTTGTTTTTTTCTTTACGGTGAAGTCTTTCCGGCAGATGGAAATCTGTCAGGTGCAGTTTGCGTGCCAGCTTGATTTGACGCGCCAGTCTGAACTTGCGGACAATTTGGTGAACCCATCCCGTGACAACCAGCACAAGGGCAGTACTAACAATCGTCGCTATTACTATCGGCCAGAATTCTGCTGCAATAACATCGAAGTATAGCATAAGCGCCACTCCGGGCGGAACGAAAAAGAAACCTAAGTTAGCTACCAGAAAGTCGGATAGTCCCTGCACCCAATGCAGTTTAATCCAACCTAATTTCAGAAAGAGGGTGAGCAGCAGCATACCGATGATGCTGGAGGGGAGCTTGATGCCTGTAAGATAAACTATCAATTCACCCAAAGCCAAACAGCCAAATAAAATGGCGCACTGACGTATCATATACTAATTACCTATTGATTTTGTTTGAAAACGCTGCAAAGGTATGAAAAATAGGAGTACAGTGTTAAATATTATAATATTTTAGACTTGGAACTAAAATATGGACGAAATTGTAATGTGGATATTGCAAAATTGAGTACTTTTGCACCGCAAATTACAAATCGTAAGTAGGTTTTATAATATTATTCAATATATCTTATGCTCAATTTAATCAACCAAATCGTTGAACGCGCGAAAGCAAACCGCCAACGTATTGTTCTTCCCGAAGGTACTGAAGAACGCACATTAAAAGCTGCCAATCAGATTTTGACAGATGAAGTTGCCGACCTTATTTTGTTAGGAAATCCGGCCGAAATTAATGAACTTGCTACAAAATGGGGATTGGGAAACATCGGTAAAGCTACTATCATTGACCCTGAAACTTCTCCGAAGCACGAAGAGTATGCACAGTTGCTATGTGAACTTCGCAAGAAGAAAGGAATGACTATCGAAGAAGCCCGCAAACTTACTAATGATCCTTTATTCTTTGGTTGTTTAATGATGAAGAGTGGTGACGCAGACGGTCAGTTGGCGGGTGCCCGTAACACTACCGGCAATGTATTGCGTCCTGCCTTGCAGATTATCAAGACAGCTCCGGGTATCACTTGTGTTTCGGGTGCTATGTTGCTGTTGACTCATGCCCCCGAATACGGAAAGAATGGAATTCTGGTAATGGGTGACGTAGCCGTAACTCCGGTTCCTGACGCTAACCAGTTGGCGCAGATTGCTGTTTGTACTGCTCAGACTGCAAAGGCTGTGGCCGGAATCGAGAATCCGAAAGTAGCTATGTTGAGTTTCTCAACGAAAGGTTCTGCCAAGCACGAAGTAGTAGACAAAGTGGTAGAAGCAACTAAGATTGCCAAGGAAATGGCTCCGACTCTCGATTTGGATGGTGAAATGCAGGCAGATGCCGCCCTTGTTCCTGAAGTGGGTGCAAGTAAAGCTCCGGGTTCTCCTGTAGCCGGACAGGCAAACGTATTGATTGTTCCGAGTCTGGAGGTTGGTAACATTTCTTATAAATTAGTTCAACGCTTGGGACACGCTGACGCTATTGGTCCGATTCTTCAAGGTATCGCTTGTCCGGTAAACGATTTGTCTCGCGGTTGTTCTATCGAAGATGTATATCGCATGATTGCCATTACAGCCAATCAGTCTATTGCTGCAAAAGCAAACAAATAAATACAAGTATTAGATATAAAGTATTAAGTATTAAATCGACAACAACATGAAAATTTTAGTTTTGAACTGCGGAAGTTCATCTATCAAATATAAATTGTTCGATATGACCACTAAAGAGGTGATTGCTCAAGGTGGTATCGAAAAAATCGGCCTGAAAGGTTCATTCCTGAAACTGACTTTGCCGAATGGCGAAAAGAAAATCCTGGAAAAAGATATTCCAGAACATACAGTAGGTGTGGAATTTATCCTGAATACATTGATTAGCCCTGAATATGGCGCTATCAAGTCTTTGGATGAAATCAATGCGGTAGGTCACCGTATGGTACATGGCGGTGAACGTTTCAGCGAATCCGTATTGCTGAACAAGGAAGTATTGGAAGCTTTTGCAGCTTGCAATGACTTGGCTCCGCTTCACAATCCTGCCAACCTGAAAGGTGTGAATGCTGTTTCTGCTATTCTTCCTAATATTCCGCAGGTGGGCGTATTTGATACGGCTTTCCACCAGACAATGCCGGATTATGCATATATGTATGCTATTCCTTACGAATTGTATGAGAAATATGGTGTACGTCGTTACGGCTTCCACGGAACTTCTCATCGTTATGTTTCGAAGCGTGTATGTGAATTCTTGGGCGTAAATCCTGAAGGAAAGAAAATCATCACTTGCCACATCGGTAATGGTGGTTCTATCGCTGCTATCAAAGACGGCAAGTGCATGGATACTACTATGGGCTTGACTCCGCTGGAAGGTTTGATGATGGGTACTCGTAGTGGTGACATCGATGCCGGTGCAGTAACATTTATCATGGAAAAAGAAGGTTTGAACACAACCGGCGTTTCCAACCTGTTGAACAAGAAGAGCGGTGTACTCGGTATCTCCGGTGTATCAAGCGATATGCGTGAACTGTTGGCTGCTTGTGCTGCCGGCAATGAAAAAGCTATCCTGGCTGAGAAGATGTACTACTACCGTATCAAGAAATACATCGGTGCTTATGCTGCTGCATTAGGTGGTGTGGATATCATCCTGTTTACAGGTGGTGTGGGTGAAAACCAAATGGAATGTCGTCGTGAAGTTTGTAAGGATATGGAATACATGGGCATCGAACTTGATAACGATATAAATGCGAAAGTTCGCGGTGAAGAAGCTATCATTTCCACTCCTGCTTCTAAAGTGAAAGTAGTAGTGATTCCGACAGACGAAGAACTGTTGATTGCTTCGGATACAATGGATATTTTGAACAAGTAATAATCTTCACGGTTCATATAAAAGAGGGTTCATTTCAATTGAAATGAGCCCTCTTTCTGTTTCCTCCCTTTATAAAAACTGTATTGTGAAGTTAATATCTCCCCTTAAAAAAGTGGAGAAAGAGGTTGTGAAAAGAGGGACACACAACCTCTTCTTGGTTAAGGCGGAATGGTGGGGGCTATTCCCATCCCGGATTATTAGGTGCCAGATTCGGATTTAAGGCGATTTCGTTCGTCGGAACTTGATAAAGATAGTATTTATCCAGCCAACCTTTTCCGGCTTTTACAGGATCGTTGTACATATAGATGTATCCCTCCGTTTTGCCGGTAGCATCTGCATAGCCGGTTTGCAGGTCGATGAAGGTGCCTGTGCCTATCTGTGCTTTAGTCGCCCATTGTCCATATTGTACATGGTTGATAAACAAATCTGCTTTTTTCCAACGGCGGACATCGTAAAAACCAAAACCTTCTCCCATCAGTTCAATGATGCGTTCTCTGCGGATTTCCCACAATACCGGATCTATTTCTTTATCCAGACGATTCGGGTCAAAGTTGGCATTGATTTCGTTCACTTTCATATCCGCTATCTTGGCACGTTTGCGTAGTTTATTGATAGTGGCGTCCGCCACATCCTGATTGAATGCACTCTTTTCAAATTTGGCTTCGGCTTCGTTGAGCAGGATTTCGTCCATTTTGAAAATAGGAACATCGGATGTACCTTGGTCTTCTCTTGAATCATCCCATACATTATAGTATCTATATACGTAATTCCCGCTTTTGGCAACTAAGAATCCCTGACCGCCATTGTTGGTGAAAAAGTGCGGCACTTGCTTCAGGATAGATGCCGACCAGTTCATCAACGGGAGCACTTTGTGTTTACCGGCTTCACCGACGCCTCCGCCATAGCCGGTGTAGCGGGTAATGCCTATAATATCCATGAATTCTTTGTCTGCCTCGTTTTCGGTGTACTCCCAACTCGTGTTGTCTGAACTGGGGATTACCTTATAGGGAGGAGCTACTGTCTCAAGCAGGCGGAAGTCACGATTACGGAATGTGGAATTCATCGTTTTATCCGTTACTCCCCACTCATACTTGTCGCTGGTAGAGACCGGTTTTCCATCTGAGCACAGATAGAGGTCGACAATATGTTGAGGCATTTCCACATTGTGTGTAGAGGTTCTTTCTACATGAGTCAGCACATAGTTTGTCATTTCTTTAGCCACATATTCTTTATAGAGAATCACTCCTTCCACTCCTTTAAGGTCTGATGTCAGCATTTCGCCGAAATCACCATGTAATGTGGGGAAAGACTTCATCAGCTTTTCAGAGTAAATGATACAGGCATCGAAATATTTATCATAATCGCCCAGATTGTGGTATTTCCTCCAACTTCCCTCGAACAGGCAGAAACGAGACAACAATGCGCGGACAGCATGTACGTTAATTGTATTTTCACCGTCTCCACCCTCCTTGATGTGTTCTTCGGCGTACATCAAGTCATTCAATACATTGTCGGCCACTGTTTTACGGGGAGTACGCGGCCCGTATGCAATTTCTTTATCCGTGTCGCCAATGACCTTGTTTACCCAGGGGACGTCACCGAACCGGGCTATCAGTTCTGAATAATAGTACGCACGGAAGAAATAACCGACCGACCGCCAGTGTTCCTTTTCCGTGTCTGTCATCGTGGAATTGTCTATATTGTTTAGCATAACATTGACACTGCGGACATAGTCAAAATTCCAACCATTGCCCGATGAAGTACTTGATATATTCTGAAAGGCATAGGAATTTCCTCCTCCTTCTCTGCGCATCAGATAACCTGCGCTGATATCTCCTTGATAGGAGAGTGCACTGGCATAACTACCTCCGGTTCCCGGACGACGGAGTAAATTTCCATTGGTAAAGACTGAATAGAGCCCCCATGAGTATGTCTTAAACGTATTATAACTGCCGAAAACGGTTGTTTCGGTCAGGGAAGTCGTTGGATAGCGTTCCATGAAACTGTCGTTGCAGGAAGAAAATGCTATCGTAGTGAGTGTCAGGAAGGTAAATATTATTTTTTTCATATCAATAGCTGTTTTAAAGGGTTACATTAATGCCGAACGATATGGTGCGATAGAAGGGATAGCCCCATGAAAGGCGTTCCGGATCGTATCCTTTGGGCAGATGGCTGAATGTATGCAGGTTCTCGCAACTGACGAACGCTTTCAGTTCGCTTAAATAAATAGGAGAAATCAGTTTTTGCGGGAAACTGTAACTAAGGGTGACATTCTTGATGCGAAGATATGCACCGTTTAGCAGATACTTTGTCTGTTTTCGCGTATTGTAGCCGGAATTGTTACGTTGTCCGTAGATTCTGAAAAACTCAGCATTCGGGTTCTCGGCCGTCCAGTCGCCGTTTGCCGCGTCCACCGGCTTCCAGTAATCCAACTGGTCGCTGAATATCTGTCCGAACTGACCGGAAGCAAACGGCCAGCGGCGTGCGTCACTGATCCATACATCTCTTTTACCGATACCTTGGAGCAATACATCCAGGTGGAAGCCTTTATAACTGGCTCCTAGATTGATGCCGTATTGTAACCTTAGCGCATTATTACCGATAATTTTGCGGTCACCGGGGTTGGCAAGTGTGCCGTCACCTTCATCAATGCGGTTGGTACTGTTCTCATCGTCACGCAGGTTTTTGAATTTGATGTCTCCGGGACGCGGGTTGATGCCGTCTACCGATACCACTCCGTCTTTCAGTTTCCATGAATTAGTATCTGTGAAATCATCTACACTGTAATATCCGTCGGTGACGTATCCCCAGATAGAACCTATTTCGTATCCTTCATAGTAATTGTTGTTTCCGTCGCTTTTGAATAAGATTTTTGATTCGTTGTTATATTTGGTAACAATGGTTTTTGAATTGTAGATATTGAATCCTACTGAATATCCCCAGTCTCCGATCCTGTCTCTCCAACTGACATTTATTTCCCAACCTTTGGTTCGCAAGTCGGCAGTGTTCTGTAATGGTGCGCTGGCGCCTACCAGTTTCGGAAGTTCGAGTCCCGGAGCAAGCATATCTTTGGTGTCTCTTCTATACCAGTCAAAAGTTCCTTGCAGTCGTCCGTTAAATGCCGACAGGTCGAAACCGAAATCAAGGGTCTCTACGGTTTCCCATGTAAAATCATCGCTGACCAGTCCCGGAGCCCAGATAGTAGTCGGCTTGAGCCCGTTCACCAGCCACGGAATATCTTTCTTCTCATAAGTAGACATGGAAGGAGTATATTTATAAGGGTCTATAGCCTGGTTGCCGATTTGCCCCCAGGAAGCTCGCAGTTTAAATTCACCCAGCCAGTTCTTGGCGATAGGTTGCATAAAAGCTTCACGGGCTATGTTCCAACCGAGAGAGACAGTAGGGAAGAAACCGAACCGGTTCTTTTTCGGGAATTTGGAAGAACCGTCATAACGTCCGCTGGTCGAGAACAGGTATTTTCCTTCATAATCGTAATTCAGTCGGTAGAATGCTCCCCGAACGGTGAATACCCGGTGGTCTTCCGTTATGGTCTTACTTTCTCCGATAGCCGTGTTATGGGAAGGCTTGTCATCGTTAATCATATCATAAGAATAGGCGTACAGCTTTTTGTAATCGCTCGATTCCTGATTGAATCCGGCGGTTGCTGTCAGATGATGAGCGTTCAACCAAGTGTGGTCGTAAGAGCCGTAGAGGTTGATGGCATTGTAATCTGTGCTCTCTTTGGTCGTGCCTAGTGAGGAGTTGTCGGCAGTGTTTATCTTGGCAAGTTCTACGGAAGTATAAGGAATAACCGATTTGTTGGTATTATTATCTTTGATTTTCTTGTCAAATGTATATTCAAAGTTTATCTCAAGCCCTTTCAGTGGTTTGAGGGTTGTCTTTGATAGAATACGGGCATTATCGATAATCGTGTTGTTGTCGGTAGCCAGTTGCAATATATTGTATGGCGTATTGGTCGGCAATACCGTCCCGTCCGGCAGTGTCAAAGTTCCTTCCGGATAAACGACTGGTAACCGCATATCGTACAATCCGGTATGATCGGAGGTGACAGGCATATTTTTATTACTTTGGGCATAACGAATGTCTACCGACTGTGTGAGCCAGGGTGTTACTTCTGCAGAGACATATGCGCTTCCCGACAGGCGTTTGTAACGATCTTTATCGGTGACAAGGATACCTTGCTCGTCACTGTATCCCACGGACATACGGTAAGTCAGTTGCTCTGTTCCTCCGCTTAATGAAGCATTATGTGTCTGAAGGAATCCGAAGTCATCGAATATATTCGTGTATATGTTCTTTTCGTTCAGGTAATAATTCAGTCCGGATTCCGGGTCTACATAGATTCCGTCGCCGGTTGTCTGGAAGTTGCCCGGATTCTTTCTATATTCGGTGAGATATTCCATCCACTTATGCATATCCTGTCCGGTAAAGTATTTTCCTGCATTGAATTCTCCGTCCAGGTAAGCCTGCATCCATTGTAATCCGTCGGCTTGTTCAGGACGGTTGACTGACTTCTGAAAACCGAAGTTATTATTATAGTTCAAATGGAATTTCTCTCCTTTTTTACCTTTTTTTGTTGTGACGAGGATAACTCCAAAAGCGGCACGTGCTCCATAGATAGCCGAAGAAGAGGCGTCTTTGAGTACTGAAACGCTTTCTATATCTTCTGGATTCAGCATGTCAATATCCCCCGGAACATTGTCTATCAATACAAGCGGGCCACCGCCGTTGATAGAAGTTGTACCGCGAATGTTGAATGATTTGCTTTGCCCCGGTCCGGCAGCGTCACCGTTGGGAGTAATCTGCAAACCCGGCATTGTTCCTTGCAGGGCTGTCATGGCGTTCACAACCGGACGGCTACCTAGCACATCATCCATTTTCACTTGTGAAACGGCTCCTGTGAGGCTTTCTTTCTTTTGTGAACCGAATCCGACTACAATTACCTCATCCAGTGTTTTACTGTCCTCCTTGAGAATCACTTTGAGATAAGTCTGATTGCTTACACGGATATCCTGTGTAGTATATCCTATATAAGAGATGCTGATAACCGCGTCTTTGGCTACTGTGAGGTTGAATTTGCCGTCAATGTCCGTGATAGTGCCGTTGGAAGGGTTGTTCTTCTCTAGTACTGTAGCACCTATTACAGGCATTCCCGTCGGGTCGGTTACCGTACCGTTTACTTTTTTCACTTGTTGGACCGCTTCTGTTATCAGCTTTGAGCTTATTTCTGTGCGACCTGCATACAAGGCAGTTGCAGGAAGCAAGAAGGCTGATAAACCAAGTCCCATAAGAACTAAGTACATATCCTTATATATTTTTTAGCAAAATGTTTTCAAGTAGATAATCATTTTCCGCTGGGATTACTATAAAAGATACTCTTGGATAAGAATTTCGATAGGTTATTTTATATTTTTCGTTATAATATGTTGCTATAATAAAAAATAATTCTACCTTTGTTCTGAGTCTTAATACCGTTATACGGGTAGAAGAATAGGGTATCATATTTTGGTTATTGAGTGACATTTTATACGTAATAAACCTTTTTAATAATTTAATCTTATGAGAAACAGTACTATTCCAACTTCCGGCGTTTTTCGGAAAGTTCTTATGGAACTTATTTCTATTTTCTGAATAGCTCATCAAATAAATGATTTTTGATTAATTTTTATTATATATGTATATATAGTATACTAGGAGTCGTCCTTTTTGCTTTCTTTTGTAAATTTCACCTTTTAATTCTACTAATAAATCTGTTTGTGTGTGAAATGTGGATGTTTGTCTGTCTTTTATATCATTATATAAGAATATATCACATGTGACAGGACAAGTTTAAAAAGATAATGCGACTATAAATGCAACTGTAAATGCTACTATAATAGTTGTATCAGCATGAGTAATAAAGAGCCACCTTAAATCTCTTGCTGACCAAAGAGTAATATCAGGGGTTGGGTTTGATAAAAAAGGAACATGGAAAATAAATATTAATTTGGTTTCGATATAAGATTTGGTTTCTCAATTTTTTGTCTTAATTTGCATTTAAAATACATTAAAAGCGAATTAACTATGCGTTACTCCGTCATAATCCCCGTTTACAACCGTCCCGATGAAGTGGACGAATTACTGCAAAGCCTCACCGTACAACATTTCAAAGATTTTGAAGTGATTGTAGTGGAAGATGGTTCTTCTATTCCTTGTAAAGAAATTGTAGACCGATATACCAATCGGTTGGATATAAAATACTTTTTTAAGCCCAATTCCGGTCCGGGGCAGAGTCGTAATTACGGGGCGGAGCGTAGCGAAGGAGAGTACCTTATTATATTAGACTCCGATGTGATTCTTCCCGAAGGCTATTTCGATGCGGTAGAGAAAGAGCTACTCGTATCCCCTGCGGATGCTTTCGGCGGCCCCGACCGTGCGCACGATTCCTTTACCGATATTCAGAAAGCGATAAACTACTCCATGACTTCCTTCTTCACTACAGGTGGTATCCGTGGCGGAAAGAAGAAGATGGATAAGTTCTACCCCCGTAGCTTCAATATGGGAGTGCGCCGGACGGTGTATGAAGCCTTGGGGGGATTCTCCAGGATGCGTTTCGGTGAAGACATTGATTTCAGTATCCGTATTTTTAAAGGCGGTTATACCTGTCGTCTTTTCCCTGACGCATGGGTGTATCACAAACGGCGGACTGATTTGAAGAAATTCTTCAAGCAGGTGCACAACTCCGGTATTGCCCGTATCAATCTTTACAAGAAATACCCTGATTCGCTGAAACTGGTACATCTGCTTCCGGCAGTCTTTACGCTAGGAGTAGCTGTTTTATTATTGGGAACACCGTTTTGCATGTTTAGTTTCACTCCCATTCTTCTTTATGCATTACTGGTCTGCATGGACTCGACGATTCAAAATAAGAGTTTGAGTATCGGCATCTATTCCATTGCTGCCGCATTTATTCAGCTTATCGGCTACGGTACAGGCTTTTGGCGTGCATGGTGGCAACGTTGCGTCAGAGGAAAAGATGAGTTTGAAGCATTTCAGAAGAACTTCTATAAGTAAACTCGTATGGTTCTGAATTGTGGCTTCACAGCTATAAACTAAAACACCTATATGGTTATAAATTAAATATTTAGAGTTTCCTGTAGTATCATTATAAGGAAACTCCCGTATCTCTACGAGGGAACAGCCGTTTCCCTACGGGGATACGGGCGTTTCTCTACGAGGATACTGTCGTTTCCTTATAGGGAAACGAACCTGCCATTTCATTTTCTTTTCCATACCTTCTGTCATTAAATAAAATAACCCTACCTTTACACCCTCAAAACATAGAAAATGGAAAACAAACACAAGTTATCCATCAACCAATGGGCACTGGAAGACCGCCCACGGGAGAAAATGATGGAGAAGGGAGCAGCAGCATTGAGTGATGCCGAACTACTCGCTATATTAATAGGATCCGGAAATACGGAAGAGAGTGCTGTCGAATTGATGAGACGCTTGCTCCTGTCTTGTGACAACAATCTCAATTCTTTGGCGAAATGGGAAGTCTGCGACTATTCCCGTTTTAAAGGCATGGGACCTGCAAAGAGCATTACGGTGATGGCCGCTTTGGAACTGGGAAAGCGGAGAAAGCTGCAAAATACTAAAGAGAGGCTCCGGATCACTTGCTCAAAAGATATCTACGACATTTTCCAACCTCTTATGTGCGACCTTGAACAGGAAGAATTTTGGGTTCTATTGCTCAATCAGGCTACGAAACTGATAGACAAAGTCCGCATAAGTACCGGTGGAATAGACGGGACATATACAGATGTACGTACAATCCTTCGGGAAGCACTCTTGCAGCGGGCTACACAGATAGCTGTAGTCCACAATCATCCCTCGGGGAATATTCGTCCCAGCCAACCGGACAAAACATTGACGGAACATATCCGCAAGGCTGCCGATACGATGAATATTCATCTGATAGACCATGTCATTGTTTGTGAAGACGGATTCTTCAGTTTTGCGGACGAGGGGTTGCTGTGAAAATACATTTTATACATTATAGAATAAATATTATTGGTGCATATGAAACGAATCTTTGTTAACTTGTTATTTTGGTGTTTGGTTCTTACAGCGTACGCTTATGAACCGGAATTCTCGACTGCCGGCTTTTTCCGGCTGCCGGACACGGGACGTGAAGTGTATTCAATGAATCCCGCATGGCGTTTCCATAAAGGAAGTGCCGCAGATGCCGAAGCGAAAGAGTTTGATGACAAAAGTTGGCAGGTCGTCTCTTTGCCGGATGGCATCGAGTATCTTCCGGCCGAAGCCAGTGGTTGTATCAACTATCAGGGAGAAGTTTGGTACCGGAAGCATTTTACCCCGTCAGATATCTTGAAAGGAAAGAAACTGTTTCTTCACTTTGAAGCTGTCATGGGGAAAAGTAAGATTTATGTGAACGGCAAACTGTTGGCAGAACATTTCGGCGGTTATCTTCCCATATCAGTAGATGTGACGGATGCCTTGAAGTGGGAAGAGGACAACGTGATAGCCGTATGGGCTGACAATAGCGACGATCCTGCTTATGCTCCGGAAAAGCCGCAGGATGTACTGGATTATACCTACTTCGGCGGGATTTATCGGGATTGTTGGCTGATTGCGCATAACCGTGTGTTTATCACCGACCCGAATTATGAAAATGAAATCGCCGGAGGCGGACTGTTTGTTTCTACAGATAATGTTTCGGAACAGTCGGCGGATGTTTTGCTGAAAGCACATATACGCAATGATAATATACAAGGCTTTACCGGAAATATCGCATATTCGTTAGTAGACCGTGACGGGAAGGAAGTTGCGTCGTCTGACGTGAAACTAAGTATTCGCAAAGGTGCCGCGATAAGCCGCAGCAGCAAGATAAAAGTGGAACAACCTCATTTGTGGACTCCTTCGTCGCCGTATCTGTATAATTTGTATATCCGTATTTATGATAAGAGTGGAAATATCGTAGACGGTTATCGTCGTCGTGTCGGTATCCGCAGCATTGAATTTAAGGGAAAAGACGGATTTTGGCTGAACGGCAAGCCTTATGGCAAGCCATTGATAGGAGCCAACCGCCATCAGGATTTTGCAGTAGTAGGAAATGCCGTAGCTAACAGTATTCACTGGCGTGATGCGAAGAAACTGAAAGATTCAGGATTGGAAGTGATTCGTAACGCGCATTGTCCGCAAGACCCTGCGTTTATGGATGCTTGTGATGAACTGGGCCTGTTTGTTATCGTGAATACTCCGGGATGGCAGTTCTGGAACGATGAACCGATTTTTGCAGAACGGGTTTATAAGGATATCCGTAATTTGGTTCGCCGTGACCGCAACCATCCTTGTGTATGGCTGTGGGAACCGATTCTGAACGAGACATGGTATCCGGCAGATTTCGCAGGTCGTGCGAAAAGAATCGTTGACGAGGAATATCCCTATCCGTCCTGCTATTCAGGATGTGATACACAAGCCAGGGGAGCGCAATATTTCCCGGTTCAGTTCTGTCATCCGATGGAAGTGTCGAAGCGTGACCCTAAAATTACTTACTTTACACGTGAGTGGGGGGATAATGTGGATAACTGGAGTTCCCACAACTCTCCCAGCCGTACAGCCCGCAACTGGGGAGAGCAGCCCATGTTGATACAGGCTGCGCATTATGCTTCCCCTTATTACGAATATACCTGTTATGATGCCTTGTACAAGGAATCTCCGTGGCACGTAGGCGGTTGCCTGTGGCATTCGTTCGACCATCAGCGCGGTTATCATCCCGACCCTTTCTATGGGGGAGTGATGGACGTGTTCCGACAACCGAAATATTCTTATTATATGTTTAAGGCGCAACGTCCTGTTGAGGCTTCCGATGGCTTGGCGGAAAGTGGCCCGATGGTATATATTGCTCATGAGATGACACCGTTCTCTAGTAGAGACGTAACAGTCTATTCAAATTGTGACGAAGTGCGTCTGACGGTTAATAAAGGTGGAAAGGTATATACATATAAGAAAGATAAGGCACGGAAAGGAATGCCTTCACCGATTATCACTTTCCCGGGTGTATTCGATTTTATGACGGACAAGAAGTTGACCCGTGAGAAGCATGAGGAAGATGTTTATATGTTGGCGGAAGGGCTTATGGACGGTAAAGTCGTGGTTACTCACAAAGTACTGCCGGCTCGCCGTGCCGAACAAATTCGCTTGAGAGTAGATCACGAAGGTGTGAACTTACGCGCTGACGGTTCCGACTTTGTAACTGTTATAGCCGAAGTTACTGATAAGAACGGTAATGTGAAACATCTGAACAACTATTATATCAAGTTCTTTGTGGAAGGTGAAGGGCGTATTCTTGGGGATGCCGGTGTGATGGCGAATCCTGCTCCTGTGAAATGGGGGAGTGCTCCGGTACTGATTCAGTCTACCACAAAGCCAGGCAAAATAAAGGTCAGAGCCAGTGTATTATTCGAAGGTTCCCAAATGCCTGTAAGCGGAGAACTGGAATTTACCTCTTCCGCTCCGATGTATCCATTGATATTTGATGCTATGGAAGAGCGTTTAACCAAACAGATGGAGTCTTCTTCAGTAGACAAAAAGAATGACGCGGAATTGGAGTTGGAACGTCTGCGCCGTGAGTTGAATGAACTGAAACTGAAAGAGGTGGAACGCCAACAGACAGACTTTGGCGAAAAGAGGAATTGATATTCCTTTTGAAACAATTTGCCGTTCCGGTACGTTTTTTAATTAACCGGAGATAGAGAGTAATGTAACATTCTTTAGGCACGGGATACGCATTCCGTGCCTATTTTTTTGTCTTTCGTATTTTATCTCTATCTTTGCGATACATAACAAATAAGAACGTATGGAAAAGTTTGAAATAGAAGAGAAGATTGTAGCCATGCTAAAGACGGTGTACGACCCGGAGATTCCGGTAAACGTATATGACCTCGGATTGATTTATAAGATTGATGTCTCTGATAATGGGGAAGTGGTGCTTGACATGACTCTGACAGCACCGAATTGTCCGGCTGCTGATTTTATCATGGAAGATATTCGTCAGAAAGTGGAATCAGTGGAAGGAGTGAACTCGGCTACCATTAACCTGGTGTTTGAACCGGAATGGGATAAGGATATGATGAGTGAAGAAGCGAAACTCGAACTGGGTTTCCTTTAATTATGAGTGAACAGAATACACGCTGACAACTCATAACCCACTACTTATAACTAACAACTAGAAAACTCATGAAGAACGTTTATTTCCTTTCCGACGCGCATCTTGGCTCCCGTGCCATTGAACACGGACGTACTCAAGAAAGACGCTTGGTGAACTTCCTTGATAGTATAAAACACAAGGCTTCTGCTGTTTATCTGTTGGGAGATATGTTTGATTTCTGGTATGAATTCCGGTTGGTCGTCCCCAAAGGATATACCCGTTTCTTGGGAAAAATCTCCGAACTGACGGATATGGGAGTGGAAGTGCATTTCTTTATTGGCAACCATGATATATGGTGTGGGGATTATCTCACCAAAGAATGTGGTGTCATTATGCACCGTGAACCGCTGACTACCGAAATATACGGAAAAGAGTTCTATCTTGCTCATGGTGACGGACTGGGCGACCCGGACAAGAAGTTCAAACTGCTTCGTTCCATGTTTCACAGCAAAACATTACAAACGTTGTTTTCCGCTATTCATCCCCGTTGGAGCGTGGAACTTGGTTTGTCATGGGCGAAACGCAGCAGGCAGAAACGGGCTGACGGAAAGGAACCGGACTATATGGGAGAAAATCAGGAGCATCTGGTACTATATACAAAAGAGTATTTGAAAAGTCATCCTAATATAAACTTCTTTATTTACGGACATCGCCACATTGAACTTGATTTGATGCTAAGTGTCACTTCACGTGTGCTGATACTTGGAGACTGGATTAATTTCTTTTCTTATGCTGTATTCGACGGCGAGAATCTTTTTCTTGAAGAATATATAGAAGGAGAGACGCAGGTTTGAGGCGGATAGTTTCAAGGCATGAAACAACTAACTTGCTTAAAAGGACTGAAAAAGAACTCATGCTTGAAGAGAAAAATATCTACCGATAAGAAATAATTAAAGCAATAAATCCCTGCTCCAACATTGTGGAACAGGGATTTATTACATTATTATGGGTTGTTTTCTATGATAATTCTGATTACAACCGTTCAATCAATTGTTTACCGGAAAGTTGGTGTATAACTTAAAGCTATTTGCAGGTATAGCAACAGGCTGTTCAGAACTGTTAGTCACATTCAATGTTTCACCATTCAATTCATACCAATCTCCCGTGTTACCAAAGTACACACTTGTATTAATCTGTTCATTCTTGAAATTGCCTACTACAACCAGTTTCTTTGTAGTGGATTCCAATCTTAGATAACGACCTTTGTCCCAATCGGAAACACCGACTTTCCAGTCTTTGAATGCGTTGTCGCTGAATAAGTCAGGATTATCGTTGCGTAATTTCAGCAAAGTGCTATAAGTGTCATATAATCCTTTCCGATATTGGTCAGTAAGATAATCCCATTTCACAGGCTTGGCATCCGTATTCTTCTCAGTTCCCATTGTTCCATCGTACTTATACATTATGGAATAATCATATCCAAGTTCGCCAAACTGCCAAATCATTTTCGGCCCTGGAACAGTCAGGAAGAAGGCTGCATTTGTCTCCAGTTGTTTCATACGGGTAGTAAGAGGTGCATCTTTAAGATTACCAAAAGCTGTTTGCTTGTATGCGACTCTTTCTTCATCATGACTTTCCATGAAATTAACCCATCCCCCGGCAGGCATTCCGCTATTTCTCATGTATGAGAAATCTGATTTGCTTGATTCTCCCATTCCGGACTGGCAATAGCTTTCATTCATATTATGCCATAGTTTCATTCCCGCTTTGGCCAATTCTGACTCTTCATCTGTATTGCAGAAGTGTTCGAGTATCATTACTGCGTTAGGATTAGTCGTGTTGACTGTTTCATAATAATCCTTCAAGATAGCAATACGGGAATCATCCTTATTGCTTGCCGTTGATTCATTGCTCTTGTTTTGAGTAAATCCTTTGGTCAGGTCAAAACGGAAACCGTCAAACTTATACTCTTCCAACAAGAACTTCAAGTTGCGTTTTACGAATTCACGTACAAGCGGTGATTCGTGATTGAAGTCATGGAATACGCTGAATGGATGCGGAGCATCGACATTGAACCAAGGATTATTCTTGGCAGTCTTGCTTTCCTTCGAATTCCAATAAAGTTTCGCAAATGGATGACTTCCTGTAGCGTGGTTGTAGACAACATCCAACAATACCGCGATACCTTGCTTATGGCATTCGTCAATGAATTGTTTATATTCCTCTTTCGTTCCATATGCCTTGTCCATTGCAAAATAATAACAAGGATTATAGCCCCAACTATTATTTCCGTCGAACTCTTGTACCGGCATAAGTTCAATTGCATTCACTCCCAAGCTCTTGATGTAATCCAGATGCTTCGTAGCTTCTTTAATGGTACCGGTGGCAAGTTCGGAACCTGTTTGCGTGAAGTCGCGGAACAACAGTTCGTATATTACCATATTATCCGTATTTTCAATCTTGAAGTCGGATACCTGCCAGTTGTAGGATGCCGGTTTTGTTTGGAATACGGAGACAATACCTGTTGTCTTTCCATTCGGATACTGTATGGCACTGGCCGGATAAACTCCCTGTTCTACAAGATATTTATCGTTCGAGCCATCCAAGACCTTTTCACAGTAAGGGTCGCCGATACGGACATTGCCGTCTGCTTCGCTGCCCATATAATATTGGAAGCCATACTCTTTGGTAGGGTCAATGCCTGTAACCGTATACCACCAGAAGTGTTTGTCGTTATCGCGCTTCATCTGATATTCTGTGCTGAGTTCCCAATCATTGAAGTCGCCAATCAGGCAAGCATAATCCTTATAATTGTTATCCGTATCCAAGTCGTATAGTGCGAAAGTCACGGATGTTCCGTCGGCGGATGGATGAATACCGGCTTCATTTACCGGACAGGCGGCTATCTCTACCGGAGCCGGCGTGAAAGTCTTGTCTCCTGTTACTGTGATAAAGAAGTCGCTGGTTTTCTTCTCGTCAGTCAGTGCCTCGTCATTGCGGAAGAGGATGCAGACATTTTGAATGTTGGCTGCATTTTCCGCGCCAAACCATTCGCGTACTGTCGGGGCAAGCGTAAAGTACCAAATGTTTTCCGCCACTTTCTCCGCCTTGTATTTATCTTCATTTACGCCCCATTCCGTAGGAACATACATCCAGTCATTGATGCCGATGTGAACATATACATCGCCTTCATAGCCGTACAAGTCATCGCCAGCGGCTGCTTTATACCAGATTTTGCCTTGCTTGTCACCGTTGAATTTAGTCGGGTAATTATTGATTCCTTCTACCAATTCTTCAATAGACGGTTCATGATCCAGTTCGGGAAGTTCCGGCCCGGTGATTAACATCTCGTGGTTTTCGTCGGAACATGCTGCTATCGTGAACAGACAGAGCAGTATCCAGAATATATGTCTTATATCTTTTTTCATACTTGTTCAATTTGAAGGTAGAGAGAACTATTGCTGCTTTTACGTTCAACAGTTCTCTCCATTTATTATTTTATTATTCTTTGATGAGGACTAATCTACTGTTCAGATAGAATTTTATAGTGTAATTACCCGATGCGTCCATCACAATATTATCGCTTGAGAAAGGAGTGGGTGCATCTAATGTTCCCCCGAAACTAATACCGGAATCCCAAGTGGAGTTGACACGAAGCTTAAATTCACCCGCTGTCATTTCCGTATTTACAGTCCAGCATTTTTCCGTTGCATCATAAGTCAGTTCTTTGCCGCTTTCCCATCCGCCTGCAGCTGTGCCTATTATGTCCATAGATGATATCTCGGTTGCAGAGACATACTTATCATCCAAATTGACTACCATGTAGTAAATGCCTTGGGGCAGTGATAAGTTTCCACCATCATTTGTCATACCCTCTTTGGTCGTGAAATAATCATAGCCATAATCAGTCCCACCATCATCTGAGCCATCCGGCCAATAGGGTTGTGCGGTAAACTTGAAGCCGCCGTTCAGTTCCGACATTCCCCAATGAGCTTTGTTTCCTTCCGGATTGAACAAAGTCGGTGCTTGTGAAGGCGCCCATCCCTGATGGTTTCCCGGTATCCATAAATAAGGTGCATCCGTTATCTTTTCAATCTTGTAGGTACCTTCCAGCATATTTATGGAGATTTTGACTGATTTATAATCCCCACCGGATATTTTTATTGGCTTCGCTGTTTCTGATAAGACAAGATTGCCTTCCAAGGCATCGTTATCAGCGTCCGTAGCACCTAGCGACTTGCCGGAGTTGGATTTAATCAGGAAATAGGCGTCTTGTGCTCCTGCTTTGTCCGTAATCACGGCAGGGACGGTTGTTATAAAGACCGGGTTGGCATAAGGATCACCGCTTGTATTGCCAAATGCCACATCCTGTTCCCAAGTCAGAGAGCCATTGATATAATAAGCACTTTCAATAACCGGGGCTTCGGGCGTTACTTTTAGTTCAAATTCTTCAGCCGGTGCTGCATATACTGTCTTGCCGGAAGCCACATAAGCAGTAAGCACAGCTTTCATGGTACGTTCTACCGGACGAATACCATATATTTGAGCTACGGCATCTTGCAAATCTTTCGTGATTACATGTCCGTCACTATTGACTGACAAAGTCACTTTATTATCCAACTTCATTTTATAGGATAAAGAGGCTTCTTCTTCAACGGCAGGAGCCGTAAATACGGCAACTGCTACGGATTCTTCCTCAACATCTCCCAGATTGATCGGGTCTACGCCTGTAGCCGTAAAAGTAATCTTGCCGGCGGCTTCTTCCTGTCCGTAAGACTGTGGAGAAGCTACCCCTTCATTAAAATCTTCGTTGCAGGCTGTCAGTGAGGCAGCCAGTAGCACGGTTATATATATTGATAATTTTTTCATATCTATCTGCATTTAAGATTAATCTATTTTGCTTTGAAGTAATAGCACTCGTCCAGTTCGTTGAACAGTACGGTATAATCGCCCGGTTTGCAACTGATTGTTGCGCCGTCGACGAATGAGCCGAACGGGAATACCTCTCCGCCCCAAGTCTTGTCGCCGGAAGTGAACTTGGCTTTGCAACTTGATGCGATTGTTATGTCGGCATACCATACATGTGAGTGTTCCATGATTACCTTGTTCAATTCAATAGTTTCCGAACCATAAGTCAATGTGATGGCATCATACTCTGTCGGCTGAGTCTCGAAAGTAGTTGCTTTCATTGTCAATTTATTCTCAATCGTATTCAGATGAAGTGTGTACCAGCCGGCTGCATTCACTTTAATATTTTGAGAATTCTTGTCGTTTACCAAATTGGTGAAACCTTCGCTGTCTGCATTTCCCCATTGGTCGTCCCATGCGCCGGGAACAGCTACTAACTTAAATCCTTTATCTGTAGGAATATATCCTGTGTAAGTAAATTCTCCTTTACCCGTATTTGCGTCATACGCATATCCTTTCACCAGTGACATCGGGATATAGGCGCTACCTGCTGTCATCGTCGGATTTCCCCAGGGAACTTCTCCGATGAAATCACCCAGCAAATAATAAGTAGCGGGAACAGCGTCAGATATATCCATATAATAGGGGAGTACTTTTAGTTCTATCGAATTGGAATGTATAGGATAATCTCCATCTCCGATATGGGCGTACAAACGTACAAATACACTCATCGGCTCACCGTCATACTCATTCTCCGATGCCCATCCGGCAAGTTTTACGATAGCCTTATTCAATTCCTGAGCACTGGCATCCACTTTCGCTGATGTAGATGTAGAGGGTAATGTCAGATAAGAGGCATCTGCCGTTTCCGTTTCATCAGTCCATTTATCAGTTAAATCCGCTTGCACGGTATAAGTCACTACGGCAGGATAACCGTAATCCGGTTGCGTGCAAGTCAGTTCAATATTCTTGGACTGGTTCAGGTCATAGACGTTGGACATTGCGTTGGCAGGAGTGTTCAATACAAAAGTAGTAGGTTCCTGTATGGTAGGATTCGAGTCCCTGTCATCTTCGCAGGCAGTCAGCAAGGCTGCCGCTACTAATATGGACGTCAGTATATTTATTTTTTTCATATTACTCTGTTTATTTAAAAGTATAACTTCGGTCTGATTTTAATACTCGGGATTCTGCTCCAGATTCGTATTGGCATTGATATCATTGGCAGGAATAGGATAAATGTTACGGAATTCCTTGATTCCGGTACCTTGCTTTTCTCCACCTTTCCAATCCCAGTTGTAGTCGGAGTTACCACCGAAATTGCCAAAACGAACCAAGTCGATACGGCGGCGGCCTTCAAACCAGAACTCACGCGCCCATTCGTCACGGATATCCGTCAATGTATATGAAGCGGCTTCAGCGGCGTTTGCACGCTTGCGGATTTCATGCATGGCAGCTACTGTCTCCTGAGTCGAAACGCCATTATTTTCACGGATACTGGCTTCTGCCACAATCAGATAGGCTTCCGCCATACGAAGTAAAGGAATATCCATGTCCGGATTGTCAGTATCGCTGGTCAAACCACCATCTGCACGGATATTCGAGAATTTGGCACATGCAAATCCGTCTGTAAAGCTCATGTTGTCTCCTGTCGACGTAGTTCTTTGTACTCCACACATCAAGGCACGGTCGTCTTTTGCAGCCACTACCATCTGGTCTTCCAATACGGAAGGGGCATCATTTACGTTCGGAAAGAATTTGGCTACCATTGCCTGACGACAATGCGGGCCGCCCCATCCTTGTTTGCTTCCCCAAGGATTCATGCCTGTATCACTCTTGTGTGTACCTGCAATCAGGAACAACGAACCACCCCAACTCTTGGTTCGCACGCCGTCCTGCAGAATCGGGAGTATCACTTCCTGTCTTGCCTTGTTGACATTGCTGCCATCATTGTCGGCCATGAACAGGTGCTTATAGACAGGAGCCAGTTTGTAGCCGGAGCCAATTACTTTTTGGGCATATTCCTTGGCTTTTCCCCACTGGGGCGTACCGGTATAGACTTCTGCGTTGAGATACATACGCGCTAATAATAACCAGGCGGCAACACGGTCTACACGACCATAAGTCGTCTGAAGAGGCTGCGCTAATGTGGCGGTAGCGTCGTCGCCGATTTCCTTCAACTCTTCTTCAATCTTTGCGAAGAGATCCGCACGTTGGATTTGTTGAGGCTTCTCTGTCGATACTTTATCGCAATACGGCGGATTGCCGAACATATCCATCAGGTAGTAGTTGTTCAAAGCACGGATAAAACGTACTTCTGCGCGTTGGCGCATGGTTTCATCATCAGTCAGTCCTTCCGTTTGTTCAAGGAAGTAGTTGCATAAAGTGATGTCGAATGTCAGACGGTAATAGAGCCCTGTTACGATTTCATTGGAAGAACTCCAACTGCAATCGGCGATAGTAGCGACACCGGCATCGTTCCATGAATTGACAATCGCTTCATCTGTCATCAATTGGTTGGCGCACCACGTCATACGGTAGAAAGAGGAAGTTCCTTCGTCGATGTCGTCCAGATCACCGCTTCCGTCAGGGCCTTTCTGTCCTGTCAGTCCGAGGGTTCCATATATCTTGTTAAAAACGCTCGCCTGATCGAATGTCATCACTATGTTCGGGTCGATAGGAGTGGCATCCAGATCACCGATACATGAAGTCACGCTGACTGCCAGCAATAGTGAGGCAGCCGATAGGATTGATTTTATATATCTGAATTTCATAATTGGTATTTTTAGTAGGTTTAGAAATTAAGGCTCAAACCGATTAACGTAGTCAGAGGACGTGGATAAATATTGTTGTCCAACCCGTTTTCTACTTCTGGATCAAGTCCTTTGTATTTGCTGATAGTGAATACGTTTTGTACGGCTGCATATACGCGTCCGCCAATCGGAGCGCCGAACAATTTTTTAAACGAGTATCCCAAAGTGATGTTGTCACATTTCATGAAAGAAGCATTCTGCACGAAGTAATCGGACAGCAAGGTGTTGTCGTTCTTGCTTTGGATATTGTTTGCCACTCCCATTAACGGGCGGTTGTTAAGTGCGCCGAATGAATAGATGGAAGTCGGGTTGCAGTCGGAACCACCTGCTTCGACAGAGTTATACACATAATTGTTCAAACTGGCGCGCAGTGAGAAACTGAAATCCCATGACTTGTAAGAAAGACGGGAAGTAAGTCCCATAAGTACGTCGGCTGTCGGCTTCTTGTAGAAATAGCGGTCGTCACCGTTGATTGTTCCGTCTCCGTTGCGGTCTACAAATTCGTTTTCAATGGGTCTTCCGTTTTCGTCATACACCTGTTGGTAAACATAGAATGAAGAAGCCGGATGTCCTACGGCGTGCGCCATTGCTTTCATGTCACGTCCGCCGCCGATGTTGTCTCCGGCGGCAACATAATAATTTTCGCTATCTCCGGTGGTTAATTTAGTGATTTCGTTCTTGTTGTAAGTGATATTGAAACCAAGATCCCATGTCCAGTCGGTAGTTACAACCGGCTTGGAATTGATAGAGAATTCCACACCGGAGTTTTCCAGTGAGCCGACATTGGACAATACCTTGTTTTTGAAATTCGTTCCTGCGGAAACGAATACGCTGTTCAGCAAATCGGTGGTCTTGCGATAGTAATAATCCACTGAACCGTTGATGCGGTTGTTCAGGAATCCGAAGTCTACACCTACATTGTAGGTGGTGGTCTTTTCCCATTTCAGATCCGGGTTGTATGCATTCGGACGGTAAGTGATTCCCTCTCCCAGGATAGGATAGTAAGCACCGTCCTTGTTTGTTTCATAAACAGCCAGATACGGATAGTCTCCCGAATTGATATTCTGCTGACCGGTGATACCATAACCCAGACGAAGCTTTAAGTCGGAAAGTACATCAACGTCTTTCAGGAAAGCTTCTTCTTTCAACTTCCATCCCAAGGCAAAAGACGGGAACAATCCCCAACGGTTGTTTTTGTGGAAACGGGAAGAACCATCCTGGCGTACGGTTGCCGTAAACAGGTAACGGTCCAGCAGTGTGTAATTGACACGACCGAAGAAAGATACAAGATAACTTTCCGTAGCCGAACCACTTGAGGTATTGTTGTAACGCTGACCTCTGTTCTCTACCACGTTGTTCGACAGCGGATAGAGTCCCCAATATTCCTGGTCGGACGTATCATGGAAGTGCTGCCATTCATAGCCTGCCATTACATCGAAACGATGTTTGTCAGTAAAATCTTTGCTGTATTGCAGGTAAGCATTCAAAGAGAGGTTGTACTTGTCTTTCTGTTCCCAGCCATAGCTGCCATAATAGTTGTTGGTCGAAGAATAGGGGGAGACATCCGTATATTGCTTACCCGTAGAGAGGTCCATGCCACCGTTCACGTGTGCGTGCAAGTCCGGCAAGAAATGAAACTTATAATCCAGTTCCAGATTACCGATTAAAGATTTGGAGATGGCACGGTCGTCCTTTTCTTCCAACAAGGCAACCGGATTACCCGGAGCATTGCCGTTGAAAGTACGTTTCCATGTGTCGTCATTCAAAGAAGAAGCGTCCGTATTCCATTGGAAATATCCGTCGAAATAATATTGATGGTAAGGATCGTCGGAGCGGACGGACTGTGTGGGGTCAAAGCTGACCGCAGAACCTACCGCACCACCGTCAGCGTAGCGGTTCTTGGCAATCATACCTTTCAGGTTGGCGTTTATTTTCAGATGGTCTTCAAAGAAAGAAGGAGCCAAGCTGACAGAAGCCGTATAACGTTCGAACTTGGATGTTTTCACAATACCGTTCTGGTTGGTATAACCGAACGATACACGGTAAGGCATATTCTTCAATCCACCGGAAATGGTGAGGTTATGGTCTGTACTTACGGCTGGGCGGAATATTTCTTTTTGCCAGTCGGTGTTGGCATTTCCTAATTTGCTATAAGCTTCGCTGTCTTCTCCCCAGATGTCTTTGATGAAAGAACGGAACTGGTCTCCGTCCATTACGTCGACGGTAGATTTCACAGTGCTGACAGATACATTGCCGTCATAAGAAATGGTAGGACGTGCGCCTGCCTGACCTTTCTTCGTTGTAATGATGATAACGCCATTAGAAGCACGCGAACCGTAGATGGCGGTAGCCGAAGCATCTTTTAATACGGTAAAGCTTTCAATATCATTCGGATTGACCATAGACAGAGGATTGGCCAAACCTTTCACTCCCTTATTATCCATTGCCAGACCGTCGATTACAATCAGCGGGTCGTTTTCTGCAGTCAGTGAAGAACCGCCACGAATACGAATCGTTGCGCCCTCGCCCGGAGCTCCGCCTTTGCTGATAACGCTTACACCGGCAATCTTACCAGTCATCATATCCTGTGCGTTGGTAATCAAACCTTTGTTTAGTTTGTCCGGTTTGATGGCCGTAACCGAACCGGTCATATCGTTCTTTTTCACCGAGCCGTAGCCGATAACGACTACTGCGTCCAGTACTTGAGAATCATCTTCCAATGTAACCATTACAGTAGAAGCTGCTTTCACTTCTGCTGATTTATAGCCGACGAATGAAACGGAAAGAATAGCATCTTTCGGTACATTCAACATAAAGTTACCATCGAAATCAGTTATTGTTCCATTGGTTGTACCTTTCACCAGTACGTTAGCACCGATGACAGGCTCACCCGTTGTGTCTTTCACATGCCCCTTGACAGCTATTTGCTGAGCAAATGCTCCAATGGAAAGGAAGAGTCCCACCAATAATGTGAGCAGGGCTTTTAGTCTTAAGCTCTTTTTCATGTCTCTAATTTAAAGTTATTTTATCAAAATCAAATATATCTCTCTAAAAAATACCTACTGAAAACTATATTCTCCCAATCTTATTCCCTAAAATTTCTTTAGTCCTTTTACTTCCGCTTTATCCTTTACTTCCTTGATACTGATGGCATAACCGCCACCGTTGGCAGCGCGCAAGTTCAGTTTGCTTTTGTTTGTCAGGATACCTTTTTTGATGGTATAAGCTTGCGGATTTTCTTTCCAGTCGGCATCTTTAGCATCCGCATAAACAGTGGCAATGTATTGTTTTCCCGGTGTGAGGAAGTCGAATACCAGTTTGGAAGTATGACCGTTCTCACCGGCTGTACAACCTACATACCAGTCGCCTGTACCTTTTGCCTTACGGGCGATAGTGATATATTCTTCCGGTTCTGCTTCCAGATAGTTTGTTTCGTCCCAGTCGATTGCCACGTCTTTGATGAATTGGAAAGCATCCATGAAACGTTCGTAGTTTTCAGGAATATCGGCAGCCATTTGCAGCGGGCTGTACATGGTCACGTACAAGGCTAACTGGCGGGCGATGGTAGAACGTACCTGTGAATTGTTTGCAGGATTCATCTTGTTACAATGAGTTTCGAAGATACCCGGAGTGTAATCCATCGGGCCGCCGACCAAACGGGTGAAAGGAAGTATAGTTGTGTGATATACTTTGTTTCCGCCGAATGATTCGTATTCGGTTCCGCGTGCGGATTCGTTGCCGATTAAGTTAGGATACGTGCGGCAGATACCTGTCGGGCGGGTTGCTTCGTGAGCATTTACCATGATTTTGTAGTCGGCTGCTTTCGTCACTGCATACAGGTAGTGGTTGTTCATCCATTGTCCGTAGTGGTGTTCGCCGCGCGGAATGATATTGCCTACATAACCGCTCTTTACAGAATTGTAACCGTTGTCTACCATAAACTGGTAAGCCTTGTCCATATGGCGTTCGTTGTTGCGGACAGATGCGGAAGTTTCGTGGTGCATCATCATCTTGATACCTTTGCTCGCTGCGTAACGATGTACTTCTTTTACATCGAAATCCGGATACGGAGTGACGAAGTCGAATACATAGTCCTTGCTATTGCCGAACCAGTCTTCCCAACCTTCATTCCAGCCTTCTACCAATACAGCGTCGAACCCGTTTGCTGCGGCGAAGTCAATATAGCGTTTCACGTTGGCAGTGTTGGCAGAATGTTTGCCGTTCGGTTTGGTTTTAGAGTAATCCGTTTCTCCCAGTTTTACGCTAGTCAGTTCGTCGGTATAAGCCCATGAACCTTTTCCGGTAATCATATCCCACCATACGCCGATATATTTCACAGGCTTCACCCATGAAGCGGCATCTGCGATTTTGCATGGCTCATTCAGGTTCAGAGTGATGCGGGATGCAAGAATATTGCGGGCATCATCGCTGACGATAACGGTACGCCACGGAGTATTACAGGGAGTTTGCAGATAACCTTTGTCTCCTTTAGCATCCGGAGTCAGCCAGGATTCGAATACCATATTTTTGTCGTCCAGATTCAGGTGCATACATGAGTAATCGATGAGAGCAGCTTCGTGAAGATTGATATATAAACCGTCATCCGTTTTCATCATCAGTGCAGTCTGTACGCCTGTCTGTGAGAAAGGAGTCTGAGAAGAGTTCGGAGTAATGGCTTCTTTCATCAAACCTCTGATTTCTGACAGGCGGGAGATAGTGTAATCATATTCCTGAGTGTCATAGTCGCCCGGTATCCAGTAAGCGATGTGGTCGCCTGCCATTGCAAACTGGGAATGTTCTTCTTTGATGATGAAGTAGTTCAGAGATTTCTGCTGCGGGAATTCGTAGCGGAATCCTAAACCATCGTTGAACAACCGGAAACGGATAAGGATAGAACGGTCGTTCATGGGCTGATACAGCGTGGCTGCCAGTTCGTTATAATGATTGTGGATTTCTTTTTCTTCTCCCCATACCGGTTGCCAAGTTTCGTTGAATGTGGAAGTCTTGACGTCTTTCACTTCGAATCCGTTATAAAGATTAGTCTTTGAATCAAGTTTTGTCAGATCCCGGCGGTCTACCCAGTCGAAATCTGTGCGGGTATTATCTTCTTTCTTTAATTCCAGTCCCAGGGTACTTGGTTTGATAACCGTTTTGCCTTTATAAATCAAGTCGTACGTTGGAGCACCTTCTTTGTTAACCTGGAAGGTCATTACTAGATTTCCATCCGGCGAAGTGAGTTTCTGTTGTGCATTCGCTATAAACGAGATACAGAAAAATGCGATAAGCAAAAGATTCTTTTTCATTTTATTTTTATGGTATTAAATTGTGAGCTAACCTATGTTTTTATTCCTTTTGTTTCGGATATTGCAAATGTAGCGACCGTCTGAACTGAGTTTTCCAATTAGAATAAAAATACAAGTTAGTATAAACTTTATTATTTTGATTTATAGCTAAATAACTGCTTGGGTACTTCGGATAAATATAAGTCGTAGTGAACTTCTTTAAAAGGATAAAAGGTATATCCCACGGCTCGGAAGTGTTAAATCCTTTCCTAATTCTACTTTTTTATCTTCCAATACATTGTATGCAGAAGTATCAGGCAGTATTTCCCGGTAAGTATCCAAACTGATAGTCTGTTCCCGGTCTGTTCCATTCAGGAGAACAACGACTGATTTATCACCCTGTTTCCTTTCGTACGCATAGATACCTTTACTCGGTGCGAAGTGTTTCAGTTTTCCTTTGGCTATAACTTCGTTTCCTTTTCTCCATTGGAGCAGTTTCTTCAGATAAGAGAAAGCTTCATTTTGTAGCGGAGTGCGGTTTGCCGCATCGAAGTAATTATGAGTATCATTTTGCCAGCCGCCCGGAAAGTCACAGCGAAGTAATCCGTCACCGTTGGCTTTATCGGCAGCCATCAGGATTTCTGTTCCGTAATATATTTGTGGAATTCCGCGTGTTGTCAGAAGGAACACTAATGCTTGTTTGTATCGGTTTAGGTTTTTAGTATCCGCTTCCGAACGATAAAAACGGGAAGTGTCGTGATTATCCAGGAAAGTCAATAGATTCATCGGGTCAGCAAAGACGATATCTTGCGACAGGTATTCGTAAAGCCGGCACAGTCCGCCGTTCCAGTCGGTTGTTTCTTCATCAAAAGCCCTGTTCATATGTTCCATCAATGGGAAGTCCATGACAGTGGGCAGGTAGGTGTTTTTAGGATAGGTCAGTTTGCTGTCTTTTTGCCAATAAGAGATAAGTACATTGCTGCCTAACCAGGTTTCGCCTACAATATTGAATTTGGGATATTCTTCGTTCACTGCCTTGCACCAATGAGCCATCATGTCAAAGTCTGCATAAGGGTGCGTATCTTGGCGGATTCCGTTAATACCGGCATACTCTATCCACCAGATACTGCTCTGAATCAGATAAGTAGCTACATGGCGGTTCCGTTGGTTGAAATCCGGCATAACCTGGCTGAACCAACCGTCAACTGCTATTTTCTTTTCGTAATCAGAAGCATACGGGTCTAGTTGGGTGGCAGTCTTAAAACTTGTCTGCACATAGTTGCCTTTGAAGTTGAACCAGTCTTTGGATGGCATATCCTTATATAGATAGTTTTCACTACCGCAGTGGTTGAAAATCATATCCATGACTACTTTCATCCCTTTGGCATGTGCCTGGTCTACAAGGTTCCGGAATTCTTCATTATTCCCAAAGCGGCGGTCTGCCTGATAATAATCAGTGATGGCATAACCGTGGTAAGAGCCTTCCTTCATGTCATTCTCCTGAATCGGATTCAGCCATATGCTCGTCACACCTAAGTCTGCGATATAATCCAGATGCTTTTCTATCCCTTTGAAATCACCTCCATGGCGGGCGAAGGAGTCGTTGCGGTCTACTCTGGCTTCCAACATTCCGGAAATTATATCATTAGAAGAATCACCGTTAGCAAAACGATCCGGCATAATGAGATAAAGCACATCGCTAGAGTTGAAACCTTCTATCTGAGAAGAACCCGGCTTTCTTTCTTTGAGTTCATAAGGAATTACAGTCTGTTTTTTACCTTGTTTCAGAATCATGTTGAATGTCTGCGGGGCTGCTTCCGAGATATTCAGATAGACAATCAGATAATTTGGATTTTCTAGCTTGACAACCTCTTGCAAGGTGATGTCTTCGGAAGAGATACTGACTTCTGCAAATGCTATATGTTCTCCATATAGCAAAACCTGCAACTCCGGATTTTTCATACCTGCCCACCAAAAAGCAGGGACTACTTTTTTTATGACAGTTGCGGCATATACCGGGCTGCAACCAAATAGTAGTACAAGTAAGATTACAAATAGAAAATTCTTTTTCATGGTAACATAGATTTTAAATGTTTGCTCGGCGAACCGATGTTGCAAATGTAGGGGGATAGGGGAAAGCATTTGGGGACTAGAATATAAATATAAATACTTGTGATGCTCATTTTGTTGAAAATGAATGCATTGCTTGTGAAAAGACTATGAGAAAATACAAGTAGGAATTAAAATTATTTTGACCGTCTGTTTCATAATCATTACTATATTCATTATATTTGTGACATCTTTAAAAAGTAACCTATGAGAAATATAGCCTATATCTTAGCTTTTCTTTTAGTTTGTCCGACTTTACTGTTTGCGACACAGACGGATGATAATGCGGCAGTCCTTAAAAGACTGGATGATATTATAAATAAGAAAGAGACTTTTCAGGTTCAGAAAGAGAAAGCTATTGATGCGCTGAAAATGCAGCTCGCTCATTCGGTTGCTCCTGCTGATAAATATCGCTTGTATGGTTCTTTGTTCGATGCTTATCTTCATTATCAGGCAGATTCTGCACTTTATTATATAAACAGGAGACAACAGCTTCTCCCCCAACTGACCCGTCCGGAATTGGCAGATGAGATAATAATTGACCGTGCAACAGTATTGGGAGTGATGGGAATGTATATTGAAGCCATGAAAGAACTGGAGAGCATAAATTCGGAGAAGCTGGACAAACAAACATTACTATCCTATTATCAGACTTATCGTGCCTGTTATGGTTGGCTTGCAGACTATACCACTAATAAAGAGGAAAAGAAGAAATACCTGACAAAGACAGATTTATACAGGGACTCTATCATTGGTATAATGCCGCCCGAAATAAACCGTACGATTGTACTGGCTGAGAAATGTATCGTTACAGGTAAGGCTGATACAGCTTTGGTGATGCTCAGCGACGCGTTGAAGGATGCGGTTGACGAACGTCAGAAAGTCTATATCTACTATACGCTGTCCGAAGCATATGGCATGAAAGGCGATATGGAAAAAGAAGTATATTATCTGATATTGACAGCTATTGCCGATTTGGAATCTTCGGTCAGGGAATATGCTTCATTGCAGAAACTGGCACACTTGATGTATGAACTGGGCGATGTAGACCGCGCTTACAAATATCTGAGCTGTTCGATGGAAGACGCCGTAGCTTGCAATGCCCGCCTGCGTTTTATTGAGGTGACGGAGTTCTTTCCTATTATCGACAAGGCTTATAAACTGAAGGAAGAAAAAGAACGTGTGGTTTCACAGGCAATGCTTGTCAGCGTCAGTCTGTTGTCTTTCTTTCTCCTTATTGCTGTTTTCTATTTGTATCGTTGGATGAAGAAACTGTCTGCCATGCGGCGTGACTTAAGCTTGGCGAACAAACAAATGCAGGCAGTAAACAAAGAACTGGAACAGACGGGGAAAATTAAAGAGGTGTATATCGCCCGCTATCTGGACAGATGCGTCAACTATCTGGATAAGCTGGAAACTTACCGTCGTTCACTGGCGAAGCTGGCTATGGCGTCACGTATTGAAGACTTGTTCAAAGCCATCAAGTCCGAGCAGTTTATCCGTGACGAGCGGAATGAATTCTATAATGAGTTTGATAAGTCTTTCCTGAAACTGTTCCCGAACTTTATTACCGCCTTTAATGAACTGCTGGTAGAAGAAGGGCGCATATACCCGAAATCCGATGAACTGCTGACAACGGAACTCCGCATTTTTGCCCTTATTCGCCTGGGAGTGGTAGATAGTAACAAGATAGCCCATTTCCTGGGCTACTCTTTGGCGACTATCTATAATTATCGTAGCCGGATGCGTAACAAGGCTGCCGGTGATAAGGACAGGTTTGAGCAAGATGTGATGAATTTGTAATATGGCATCCGGATAATTTCTTCTTTTTTTTCTACCTTTGTAGACAAATAATCTAAAAATAAATATACTAGAGAATGAAAAAGTTAATCTACACATTGTTCTTTGTCTTTATCTCCGTTGTAGCCAACGGGCAGGCAAAGTACGTATTCTATTTCATCGGGGATGGAATGGGAGTCAATCAAGTAAATGGTACGGAGATGTATCAGGCGGAAATTCAAAATGGCCGTATTGGTGTTGAACCTTTGTTATTTACTCAATTCCCGGTTGCTACTATGGCAACTACTTTCTCTGCTAAAAATTCAGTAACCGACTCTGCTGCTGCAGGTACTGCATTAGCAACAGGCAAGAAGACTTATAATCATGCAATTTCTGTGGGAGAGGACAAGAATGCTATTCAGACTGTAGCAGAAAAGGCAAAGAAAGCTGGTAAGAAAGTTGGTGTAACTACTTCTGTTAGTGTAGATCATGCTACTCCTGCCGCATTCTATGCACATCAACCCGATCGTAATAGATATTATGAAATAGCTTTGGATTTGCCAAAAGCAAATTTTGATTTTTATGCAGGTGGTGGTTTTCTTAAACCGACTACATCTTTTGACAAGAAAGAAGCTCCAAGTATTTTCCCTATTTTTGAAGAAGCCGGATATACAGTAGCACGTGGCTACAATGACTATAAGGCAAAAGCTGCAAAAGCAGAAAAGATGATCCTGATCCAGGAAGAAGGTGCTAATCCATCTTGTTTACCTTATGCTATCGATCGTAAAGAAGGTGATTTGACTTTAGCACAGATTACAGAAAGTGCCATTGATTTTCTTACTAAAGATAATAAGAAAGGGTTTTTCTTGATGGTAGAAGGTGGCAAAATAGACTGGGCGTGTCATGCGAATGATGCTGCTACAGTGTTCAACGAAGTAAAGGATATGGATAATGCTATCAAGGTAGCTTATGAGTTTTATAAAAAGCATCCGAAAGAAACCCTTATTGTCGTTACTGCCGACCATGAAACAGGTGGTATCGTGCTGGGTACAGGAAAATATGAATTGAACCTGAAAGCATTGCAGCATCAGAAACATTCTGCTGACGGACTTTCACAACGTATCAGCGAATTGAGAAAATCAAAAGGCAATAAAGTGACTTGGGAAGATATGAAAACATTCTTGGGCGAAGAAATGGGTTTCTGGAAACAATTCCCTATTTCTTGGGAACAGGAAAAGAAATTACGTGATGAGTTTGAAAAATCATTTGTGAAGAATAAAGTCGTATTTGCTGAAAGTATGTACTCTAAGAGTGAACCGATGGCTGCACGTGCTAAGGAAGTGATGGATGAGATTGCTATGGTAGGTTGGGTAAGTGGCGGTCACTCTGCCGGTTATGTACCTGTATTCGCTATCGGCGCAGGTTCTCAACTGTTTGGAGAAAAGATTGATAACACGGAGATTCCTAAAAGAATTGCGAAAGCAGCCGGATACAAATAAATATTGGTAAAGACATAAAAAAACCGGGAGTCCAAAAACTTCCGGTTTTTTATATATGTTCTTGTCAATTATGCTTTTACACGTCCTACGTAAGAACCATCGCGAGTGTCGATTTCAATTGTTTCACCTTCGTTGATGAACAACGGAACACGTACGGTTGCTCCTGATTCTACAGTGGCAGGTTTCAGCGTGTTGGTAGCTGTATCACCTTTCACGCCCGGTTCTGTATAAGTCACTTTCATTTGAACCTTGATCGGCATATCTGCATAAAGAACAGTTTCAGTAGAAGCGTCAGAAACAACTTCCAATACTGCACCTTCGAGCAGGAAGTCAACCCCGTTAATCAAATCGTGAGCGATAGGGTGTTGGTCGAATGTTTCTTGGTTCATGAAGATATAATCTTCTCCTTCTTTATACAAAAATTGGTACGGACGACGTTCTACGCGTACATCTTCCAACTTTTCACCGATGTTGAAACGGCGTTCAAGAACGTAACCGCTGACTACATCTTTCAGTTTAGTACGCATGAAAGTATTACCTTTACCTGGTTTTACATGCAGGAATTCGATACAGAAATAGAGCTTTCCGTCCATACGGATACAAGTTCCGTTTTTGATGTCTTGAGCATTAATCATACTGCTATTTTTCTTAATATATTATTGTTATTTAATTGTTTTCGCAGGAATTCGATTGCAAAAGTAATCTAAATCGGTAAAAAACACAAAAACTTTTGAGCAAAAATGAGTTATCTCTTGGTTAATTTAAAAAAAGTGCCTATTTTTGCAGCCCGATTACGTAGAATAATAACATAAAAACAAGATACAGTAATGAAAAGAACATTTCAACCCTCTAACAGAAAGAGAAAGAACAAACACGGTTTCCGTGAGAGAATGGCATCGGCTAATGGTCGTAGAGTATTAGCTGCTCGTCGTGCAAAAGGCAGAAAGAAACTGACTGTTTCTGATGAGTACAACGGACAAAAGTGATAATCACTTGTCATCAGGAAACAAAAAAGGCGGGGAATTTAATCTTCGCCTTTTTTGTTTCCTGATTTTCAGGAGAATAGTATGTTAAAAAGCGCTATTGTTTGCTCTTGTTTATGACTTTTTGCTTTTCTTTGTGGAATAGAACAAGACTCATAAACAAACATACGTAATAGAAGAGCAGATTCGGGGGATTTGAAACCCCGCATAAATATAATAAGGTTGTTGAAATCTATAGGAGTGGGGATTATAGTTGCAGCAATTCTGGCGATGATAAGCGTCTTTGCATAATAGGTAGGGACATTTTTCATCGCCTACTTTTTAAAAGTTCAACTATTTTGTCGTATCTTTGGCGCATATTAACAGCAATGCGTATGACTATTAAAGAATTCTTTTCTTTTAAAACAAATAAATTCTTCTGGGTGAACATTATCGCCATGATTGTTGTGGTGGTAGTGATGATATTCGGTGTATTGAAATGGCTTGATATACATACTCATCATGGTGAAACTGTTGCCGTTCCCGATGTGAAAGGGATGACGGTGGACGAAGCAGCGAAAATGTTCCGGAATCACGGTTTGGTATATGTGATTTCCGATACCAAATATGTAAAGGATAAAGCAGCAGGTATCATTCTCGAACTGAAGCCGGGAGTCGGCGAGAAAGTGAAAGAAGGACGTACGGTATATCTGACTGTCAATACGTTGGATGTCCCTTTGCGTGCTATTCCTGATGTGGCGGACAACAGCTCGCTCCGCCAGGCGCAGGCTAAATTGCTAAATGCCGGTTTCAAACTGAATCAGGTTCAATTGGTAAATGGTGAGAAAGACTGGGTATACGGCGTGAAGTACCAGGGACGCCAGTTGGCTGCGGGTGAGAAAATACCTGTGGGATCTTCGTTAACATTGATGGTCGGAAACGGCTCCGGTGATACGTCGGAAGAAGATTCAGCCGATGTTTCCGTAGATACGGACCAGCCGATTACGTCGGAATCATCATCTGCTCAAGATGATAGTTGGTTTTAATAGATAAATAACAGAAACGGACTCGCATGATAGAGGAAGAACTTCCGGATGAACTGGAGAATGATTTAGACGATATAGAACCAGTCGGCGACGAATCCCAGCTTTACGAACACTTCCGCGTGGTTGTAGATAAGGGACAGGCGATGGTCAGAGTCGACAAATATCTGTTCGAACGTTTTGTCAATGCTTCGCGCAACCGTATTCAGAAGGCTGCTGAAGGCGGGTTCGTTATGGCCAATGGCAAGCCGGTGAAGAGTAGCTACAAAGTGAAACCGCTGGATGTCATAACGGTGATGATGGATCGCCCCCGTTATGAAAACGAAATTATTCCTGAAGATATTCCCCTTACTATTGTTTATGAAGATCCTTACGTAATGGTGGTGAATAAACCGGCAGGGTTGGTAGTGCATCCGGGACACGGAAACTATCACGGTACGCTCGTCAATGCGCTCGCCTGGCACATGAAGGATATACCGGATTACGATGCCAATGACCCGCACGTGGGACTTGTTCATCGCATCGATAAAGATACTTCGGGCTTGCTGGTGATTGCCAAGACACCGGATGCCAAAACAAATCTGGGACTCCAATTTTTTAATAAGACTACCAAACGCAGATATCGTGCTCTGGTGTGGGGCGTTGTGGAACAGGATGAAGGAACGATTGTCGGTAATATCGCCCGCAATCCGAAAGACCGGATGCAGATGGCGGTGATGTCCGACCCGACGGTGGGCAAGCATGCCGTTACGCACTACCGTGTATTGGAAAGACTGGGCTACGTAACCCTTGTGGAATGTATACTTGAAACAGGACGTACCCATCAGATCCGTGTCCACATGAAGCATATTGGCCATGTATTGTTCAATGACGAACGCTATGGCGGGCATGAGATACTGAAAGGAACTCATTTTAGTAAATACAAACAGTTTGTAAATAATTGCTTTGACACTTGTCCCCGACAGGCTTTGCATGCTATGACGTTGGGGTTTGTGCATCCCGTCACAGGTGAGGAGATGTACTTTACTTCCGAACTTCCGGATGACATGACCCGGCTTATCGAGAAGTGGAGAGGCTATATAAGTAATAGAGAATTAGAATGAAACGCAACATCGCTATCGTAGCAGGAGGGGATACCTCTGAAATCGTAGTTTCCCTGCGTAGTGCACAGGGCATTTATTCCTTTATTGATAAGGAAAAGTATAATTTGTATATCGTGGAGATGGAAGGCCGTCGCTGGGAAGTACAATTGCCGGACGGAAATAAAGTGCCGGTAGATAGAAATGACTTTAGTTTTACGAACGGAACGGAAAAGGTTGTGTTCGACTTTGCTTATATTACCATCCATGGTACGCCCGGTGAGGATGGTCGCCTGCAAGGCTATTTTGATATGATGCGTATACCGTATTCCTGTTGTGGAGTATTGGCAGCTGCCATTACATACGACAAGTTTACCTGCAATCAATATCTGAAAGCTTTTGGAGTGCGCATTGCCGAATCATTGTTGTTGCGCCAGGGACAATCGATTTCTGACGAGGAAGTAGTGGAAAAGATCGGTCTGCCTTGTTTTATCAAGCCTAGTCTGGGAGGTTCGAGCTTCGGAGTTACGAAAGTAAAGACAAAAGAACAAATACAGCCGGCTATTGTTAAAGCTTTCGGAGAGGCGCAAGAAGTGCTTGTAGAAGCGTTTATGGATGGAACGGAACTGACTTGCGGCTGCTATAAGACCAAAGAGAAGACAGTAATCTTCCCGCCTACGGAAGTGGTGACGCACAATGAGTTCTTTGATTATGATGCTAAATATAATGGACAGGTAGATGAAATCACTCCTGCGCGTATCTCGGACGAACTGACCAAGCGTGTGCAGATGTTGACTTCGGCTATCTATGATATATTAGGTTGCTCCGGCATTATCCGTGTAGATTATATTGTGACTGCCGGTGAAAAACTGAATCTTCTCGAAGTAAACACTACTCCGGGAATGACTACTACCAGCTTTATTCCCCAGCAGGTGCGTGCAGCCGGACTGGATATAAAGGATGTGATGACCGATATTATTGAAAACAAATTTTAATCACGTGATGGATCTGACAGAGTTTAATGAAATTCGTCCTTACAATGATGAGGAACTTCCTCAAATCTTTGAGGAACTGATTGCCGATCCGGCTTTTCAGAAAGCTGCTACCGGGGCTATACCGAACGTTCCATTTGAACTTCTGGCGCAGAAAATGCGTGCCTGTAAGACTAAACTTGATTTTCAGGAGGCATTTTGCTATGGTATTTTGTGGAAGATAGCGGCAGATCATACCGCCGGGCTGACACTGGATCATACCGCCATACCGGATAAAAGTAAAGCTTATACGTATATATCGAATCATAGAGACATTATTCTCGATTCGGGCTTTCTCTCTATTTTGTTGATTGACCAGGGAATGGATACGGTAGAAATAGCGATTGGAGATAATTTGCTGATTTATCCCTGGATTAAGAAACTGGTACGTGTCAATAAATCATTCATTGTGCAGCGGGCATTGACAATGCGGCAGATGTTGGAATCTTCAGCACGTATGTCCCGTTATATGCATTACACCATTTCGGAGAAAAAACAGTCCATTTGGATTGCGCAGCGTGAAGGACGTGCAAAAGATTCGAATGACCGTACACAAGACAGTGTGTTGAAAATGCTGGCAATGGGTGGTGAAGGTGATTTGATAGACCGTTTGATGGAAATGAATATTGCTCCGCTTGCTATTTCATACGAATATGACCCGTGTGATTTTCTGAAAGCGCAGGAGTTTCAGTTGAAGAGAGACATCGAAGGGTATAAGAAGACGACGCAGGACGATTTGATTAATATGCAAACCGGTCTTTTCGGATATAAAGGCAGGGTACATTTTCAGGTTGCCCCTTGTCTGAATGATGATCTGAAAGAGTTGGACCGTTCGTTGCCGAAACCGGATTTGTTTGCCCGTATCTCTGCCTGTATTGACCGCCGCATTCATCGTAATTACCGGATATATCCGGGAAATTATGTGGCGTACGATTGGCTGAATGGCACGACGGAATTCGGGTCCAATTACACGGAAGAAGAGAAACAACAGTTTATGAACTATATTGAACACCAATTGGCAAAGATCAATATTCCGAATAAGGATGAGGACTTTTTGCGTGAGAAGTTGTTATTAATGTATTCCAATCCGTTAGTTAATTATTTAGCAGCTTGCCGATGAAAAGAAGAAAATTACATGTTATTTGGTTGTGGGGATTGCTTTTCCTGATGACTGCCTGTGGAGATGATGATTATTATTATCCTTCGGTGAAACTGGAATTTGTGACTGTAGAGGCCGGGGAAGACGGTCGTATACAAACGCTTATTCCTGATAAGGGAGAGGCTTTGCCTGTGGCGGAAGACCGTACGGGTTCTACTATTGCCGCAAATACCTCCAGACGTGTAATGAGTAACTATGAAGTGCTTCCGGATGGAAGTGCGGCTACTATATATTCTTTGCAATCGCTCATTGTGCCGGTGCCTAAGCCGGAAGATGATCCGGTGTATAAAGACGGTATAAAGCAAGACCCGGTAGAGGTGGTCAGTATCTGGCTGGGGAGGGATTATCTGAATATGATTCTGAATCTAAAAGTCAGTACAGGCAAAGGACATACTTTCGGCATAGTGGAAGATGTGTCTGAACTTAAAACAAATGGTATTGTGAATATGTTATTATACCATGATGCGAACAGTGATGAAGAATACTATAATCGGCGTGCTTACATTTCTGTTCCTTTGGCGCAATATATTGATGAGGAGCATCCTGCCCGGACCATAAATATTAAGTTTAAATATTGTACGTACGATAAGGATGGATCTGCGGTAGTATCTGAAAAGTATTGTGATCCCGGGTTTGACTATACTCCTGGGCAGAATTGAATAATAGAGTATATATGTTTAAATTGAATCAATTAGTCGTGGGGATATTTTTATTTCTCTCTTTCCTTTTCTCTTGTCAGCAGAAAGGAGATTTTCAATCCATGAATGTAGAGGAGTTTGATTCTCTTATTCAGAATGAGGATATACAACGTCTGGATGTCCGCACACTTGCGGAATATTCGGAGGGGCACATCACGAAGACAATCAATATCAATGTGATGGATGATTCTTTTGCTTCAATGGCTGATTCATTATTACAGAAGGATAAACCGGTGGCTGTGTATTGTCGTAGTGGTAATCGGAGCAAGAAGGCTGCGGCAATTTTGAGTGAGAAGGGCTATAAGGTCTTTGAACTTGATAAAGGATTTAATTCCTGGCAGGAGGCTGGCAAAGAAATAGAGAAATAAGGTAAAGAGCGGGGTAAGCAATAGCCTGCTTTTATTTAAAATACAATAAGAACAAAAGAACATCTCAATTTTCAAATCCTGTTTTTATATTTATAAGTAGGATTTTAAGGAGATGTTCTTTTGTTCTTATGCGTTGATGGAAGAGGCTTTTCGGCCTCTTTATTTTTCGGCTATTTCAGTCCTTCCAATAGTCTCTTCAGAACGACAGTTGCCGAGATTTCACGATTAGCAGCTTCCGGAATAACGATTGATTGCGGGCTTTCGATCACATCGTCTGTCACAATCATATTTCTGCGAACCGGAAGACAATGCATGAAATAAGCATTGTTGGTAACTGCCATTTGACGGTCGCTGACTGTCCAATCACGATCTTTACTTAATATCTGTCCGTAATTGTCGCCGGAATAAGCTGCCCAGTTCTTGGCATATATAAAGTCGGCTCCTTCGAAAGCCTTCATCTGGTTGTATTCTACTTTTGCGTTGCCTACAAATTGCGGGGCGAGTTCATAACCTTCGGGGTGGGTGATGACAAATTCGTAATCCGTTGCGTTCATCCATTCGGCAAAAGAATTGGGAACAGCTTGTGGCAATGGACGTGGATGTGGAGCCCAGGTCATAACCACTTTAGGACGTGCTGTTTTCTTGTATTCTTCAATGGTAATCAAGTCGGCAAAGCTCTGCAATGGGTGGCGTGTTGCCGCTTCCATCGAAAAGACGGGACGTCCGGAGTATTGGATAAATTGATTGATAATCGTTTCCTGATAGTCAAAGTCGCGGTTTTCGAAACGGGCGAAAGAACGTACTCCGATGAGATCACAATAACAGCCCATCACCGGAATGGCTTCTAAGATATGTTCCGGTTTATCGCCATCCATAATTACGCCACGTTCGGTTTCCAGTTTCCATGCACCTTGATTGATATCTAGTACCATTACATTCATTCCCAAGTTGATTGCAGCTTTCTGTGTGCTAAGGCGGGTGCGCAGACTGGAGTTGAAGAAGATCATCATCAAAGTCTTGTTTCGTCCCAGTTCTACATATTTGAAACGATCTTTTTTAATTTCGAATGCTTCTGCAAGGGCTGATTTTAAATCGCCGATGTCCTGTACACAAGTAAATTTCTTCATACCATTTATCTTTTAATTCTTAATTTTCAATTAGTTTCGTTCAATACCTTGTTTGATTTTTAACGATAAAGGTATCGTCTCAATTTCTTCTCGTTTGCCCGTCTCCTTCGATGACCCATTTGTAAGAGGTGATCTCTTCCAGTCCCATCGGACCGCGCGCATGTAGTTTTTGCGTACTGATTCCGATTTCTGCTCCTAATCCGAATTGCGCTCCGTCAGTGAAGGCAGTAGATACATTGGTGTATACGCAAGCTGCATCCACAATCTTTGTGAATAAGGCTGCACGTTCCTTGTTTTCGGTAACAATACACTCGCTATGTTTGGAGCTGTTTTCCTGAATATGTCCTAAGGCATCTTCGAAGCTTTTTACGGTCTTGACAGCCATTTTATAATCCAGAAACTCTGTGCCGAAACTTTCTGCTTTGGCGTGTTCCAGGAGTTCGGCTGGATAGCGGCCTTCTAATGCTTGATAAGCTTGCGCGTCAGCATAGATAATGACATGGCTGTCTTTTAATTTCTCGCAAAGCATAGGGAGATCGGTCAGTCTCTTCTCATGTATAATGCTGCAGTCCAGCGCGTTACATACGCTAACCCTGCGTGTCTTCGCATTATGAATAATAGCTGCCCCCTTGTTTACATCTCCAAATTCATCAAAGTAAGTGTGACAGATACCTGCCCCTGTTTCAATAACGGGAATTTTGGCATTTTCGCGTACGAAATGGATCAGGCTGCTGCTGCCTCTGGGGATAATCAGGTCTACGTAACCCACAGCATTCAGCAATGCTGCCGTAGCTTCTCTATCAGCCGGAAGTAGTTCTACAATGTGTGGATTGATATTGAATTTCTTCAATACTTCGTGAATCACACTGATGATAGCCCGGTTGGAACAATCGGCATCACTTCCTCCTTTCAATATGCAGGCATTTCCACTCTTTAGACAAAGGGAGAAAACATCAAAACTGACATTCGGACGGGCTTCATAAATAATTCCTATCACTCCGAAAGGAACGCTGACTTTTGTCAATCTCATCCCATTGGGGCGAACACTTTCTTTCAACACTTTACCCAAAGGAGAGGGGAGTGTCGCTACATTGCGTGTGTCGGCAGCAATGCCTTTTAAACGTTCTTCCGTCAATTTCAACCGGTCGTACTTCGGATCATTTTTGTCCATCCGTGCGAGGTCTTTTTCATTCTCTGCAAGAATGAAAGGTGTTTCTGCAATTGCTGCGTCAGCTACTGCATTTAAAATCTGATTGATGATGTCATCATTCAGCAAGGCTAATTCCCGACTTGCCACCTGTACGGCAGCAAAGGTCTCGTTTAAATTTGTAGTCATTTGCTCCTTTTTTGCATTAAATGGAAAGATAAACTATGCAAATATAGTGAATGATGTGAATAAAACTTGTTGAAAACAGAAATAAATGTTGCTTTTGTGATGGTATATAGATTGTAGAGACATATAGTTCTAATTTCGTATCTCTTTTTCTGATTAGTTGAAAATTCATTTCGGTATAGAAATGAGGTAAACTCATACAATTATAATTCAAAAAAACTTCCGTAAACATTCTCAAGTATACTTATCCCTATGAGAAAAAATACTCATAGGTATGAGAAGAAATACTCATTATAATGAGAACTTTTTCTCATTGCAGTGAGAATATACCCTTGTTAGAATAGGCTGAAACAGCTCATTGCTGTTTCAGAAACAAGCTAATTTTAGTCTAAAATCGGATAAAACAGAAATTCTTATTATTGATTATTCAATGTATAGATAGTCATAATGTACTACCGGTTTCTTTCCATGCTTACCGATTGCTTCTTGCACCTGTTTGGAATCGCAGTTCACCTTTCCAACGCCCACTTGATTTCCTTGAAAGTCCATGATACGCACAATGTCATCTTTCTCAAATTCACCTTCAACGTGAGTAATTCCGATGGGGAGGATGCTGACAGCCTTTTCAGAGTTTAGAACTTCTGTCGCACATTCGTTGATGTGAATTTCTCCTTTGGCAAACCCCTCGCTATGAGCAATCCATTTTTTGACACTGGATACCGGTTCGTTTGAAGGGATAAAACGTGTACAAAGCGTTTCTTTCGGATGCTGAAGCAAATCTACCAGAATATTATCCCGTTTCCCGTTGGCAATAATCACTGTAATTCCTTCATCAGCTACTTTGCGGGCAATATTTGTTTTCGTCAACATTCCCCCCCGTCCGAAACTGGACTTCGTTGCCTGAATATAATTGGATAAATCTTTTCCGTGATCGATCTCCCGGATAACAGAAGAACCCGGATCGGCAGGAGAACCATTGTAAATTCCGTCGATGTTGCTTAGGATAATGAGAGCCTGTGCATCCATCATGGAAGCGATGAGTCCGGACAATTCATCATTATCAGTGAACATAAGCTCGCTGACGGAAATTGTATCATTCTCGTTGACAATAGGAATGACATTATTTTCAAGCATTACCGTCATACAGTTTTTCTGATTCAGATAATGGCGGCGGGTACCAAAACTTTCTTTCGTGGTTAACACCTGACCAACAGGAATACTATGCTCGCGGAAAAGTTCGTAGTAACGGTTGATGAGCTTAGCCTGACCTACGGCAGAAAACAACTGGCGTTGGTCTACACTATCGAGTTTTTTCTGTGGATGCACTTCACTGCGCCCGGAAGCAACAGCTCCCGAAGAAATCAGAATGATTTCCACCCCGGATTTATGTAATTCTGCTATCTGGTCAACAAGTGCCGACATACGGGTAACGTCCAGCGTTCCGTCGCGGCGTGTCAATACATTGCTTCCTACTTTTACTGCGATTCGTGTAAATTCCTGTTTCATTCCTACTAACGATTTGAAAGCACAAATATAGAGCTTTTTACCGATATGTTACCAAAACAGGCTAAAAAGAATTATCTTTGCAGTCAGATAGAGAAAAGAAAAACAATGAAACATACAAACCCACAAGTAGAACAGATGACCTCTTTCATCGTAATGGATGTGTTGGAGAGGGCGAACGAATTGCAAAAACAAGGCATTGATATTATTCATCTGGAAGTTGGCGAACCCGATTTTGATGTGCCGGCCTGTGTGGCGGAAGCGGCAAAAGCGGCTTATGATCGTCATCTGACTCATTATACACATTCTTTAGGTGATCCGGAACTGCGACGGGAAATTGCCGCTTTTTATCTGCGCGAATATGGGGTAACGGTAGATCCGGATTGTATTGTCGTGACTTCCGGGTCTTCTCCTTCTATTCTTCTTGCATTGATGTTGCTCTACAATCCGGATAGTGAAGTGATTCTTTCCAATCCGGGGTACGCTTGCTATCGCAATTTTGTGTTGGCTACGCAAGCCAAACCTGTTTTGGTTCCTTTGTCTAAAGAATATCTGCAATACGATATAGAGGCTATCCGTAAGTGTGTGAATCCGCATACTGCAGCTATCTTTATCAATTCTCCGATGAATCCGACCGGAATGTTGTTGGATGAAAAATTCTTGAAGGACGTAGCTGCATTAGGAGTTCCTGTCATTTCAGATGAAATTTATCACGGCCTTGTGTATGAAGGACGTGCGCACAGCATCCTTGAATATACCGATCAGGCTTTTGTCCTGAACGGATTCTCTAAACGCTTTGCGATGACGGGGCTTCGGTTGGGTTATTTGATCGCACCTAAATCTTGTATGCGATCTTTGCAAAAGTTACAGCAAAATCTGTTTATCTGTGCGTCCAGTGTTGCCCAGCAGGCAGGGATTGTCGCATTGCGGCAGGCTGAACCGGACGTGGAACGGATGAAGCTGGTTTATGATGAGCGTCGCCGATATATGATTGCCCGTCTCCGGGAAATGGGTTTTGAAATAAAAGTAGAACCTCAAGGGGCATTTTACATTTTTGCTGACGCACGCAAATTTACTACCGACTCTTATCGTTTTGCATTCGATGTACTCGAACATGCACACGTCGGTATTACTCCCGGGGTAGATTTTGGTACGGGAGGCGAAGGATATGTACGTTTCTCCTATGCAAACTCATTGGAGAATATCCGTGAAGGACTCGACCGTATCAGTCGTTATCTTTCTCGGCCCGGCTCCTGATAAGTGCGGTGGCCGCTTCGTATTGATCCTCGGTGACAAGAACGGATACGGAAGGAGCGATATAGGGTGCCAGTGTACCCATAATCCCATCTTTGATTACGCAACGGATGTCATTGCTTTCTAATAGCCCTTTGATGATCTCGGCTTCCCATGGGGATCCGGAGAATACTTCTATTGCTTTGCTATAATCTTCTTCTTTCATGATCTTGCTTATTAGGGGTTATCTACAAATATAACAAAAAAGAGAGAGAAACGGTTACTTTTTTTCTTAAATTTTATTCGAGCGTGATGTGTTTTACACTAATCTGCTGTTTCAGGAAAGTAGAGGCCGATTCTGAAAACTTTTCTTCCGCTTCGGTCGTGTAAAACTGACAGTTCCCATTCTTCGTGCATTTTGCATCCATTTCGGGATGTCTTTTCAGATAGTCTTTCAGACTTTCCGCAACATACTCGCCTTGCGCAATTACACTGATATGCTCCGGAATATATTGCCGGATTTTGGGTAGAAGTATGGGGAAATGAGTACATCCGAGAATGACAGTATCTATTTGAGGATCCTTCGATAGCAATTGGTTGATGTACTTCCGGATAAAATAGTCTGCTCCTTCGTCCTGTGATTCATTGTTTTCAACTAGTGATACCCACATCGGACAGGCTGTGCCGCTGACCTGGATTTCAGGAAATAGCTTGTGTATTTCCAACGGATACGATTCGGATTTGATGGTGCCTGCTGTTGCCAGTACACCGATATGCTGGTTTTTGCTTATCTCTCCGACACACTCTACGGTAGGGCGGATGACTCCGAGCACACGGCGAGCCGGATCGATGCTTGGTAAATCATTCATCTGAATACTGCGCAAAGCTTTTGCGGAAGCTGTATTGCAAGCTAATATAACCAGGTGGCAGCCCATATCAAATAGTTTGTTGACCGCTTGCCGGGTAAATTCGTATACGACCTCAAAAGAACGTGTTCCGTAAGGAGCACGTGCATTATCTCCCAAATAGATATAATCATATTCCGGTAATACTTCTCTTATTTTGTCTAAGATGGTCAGACCTCCGTAACCGGAGTCAAATACTCCGATCGGTCCGGGCGTATGGGATAGATGTTGCTTCATGACACACTTGATTTATATACGCAAATGTACGCCAAAAAAAGGGAAAGAGAAAGAAGGATCAACTTCTTTCTCTTTCCCTTTTGGTATTTCTTTATTCTTGGTCAGTTCTTATTTGATACCAAGATTTGCTTTTACCTTGCTAGTCAAGTTGATGCTCTGTGATTCGTTTACGTATGGAATCGAAGTTCTTGCCAGGTCGAAGATGTAGATTACACCTTCAGCAGCGCCTACGGCTTTGATAGCATTGTCCAACTTCTGATAGATAGGAGCCATGGCATCATTTTGTGCTTTCGCCATTTGCTGTTGAGCATCTTGTTGGAATTGCTCTTGTCTTTGCATCATATCTTGCAATTCTTTTTGTCTTCTTTCAGCGATGTTGGGAGGAAGAGAATCCTTAGCGATAGCTTGTTGGAATTCCTGATATTTCTTGTTGAATTCTTCCTGCGTTCTCTGAAGTTCAGCAGTAAGTTGTTTTTCTAAAGTCTGAATGTCATTTTGAGCTTTGGTGAATTCCGGCATCACAGTGATGATTTCCTGTGCATTAATGTGGCCGAATTTCAGGTTCTGTGCAAATACACCCATTGGGAGTGCAAGCAACATTACAAGTGCAATTTTTTTTAGCATAGTTCTATAATTTATTTGAATGATTTTTAGTTATTTCCAGCTGCAAATGTATGAAATTAATTTGAATATCCTAATTTTCTTAGGATTTCATCACTAATATCTATGCGTGGATTTGCAAATATTATACCTGTAGCAGAGGCTCTGTCGATAATCAAATCATATCCATGTTGCTGTGATATAGCTTTCACGGCTTCATAAATATCGTCCTGAATCGGAGTAATCAACTTGTCTCTCATCTTGGCTAATTCGCCTTCCGGACCGAAGTAGTTACGCTTCAACTCGGCTGCCGCTTTTTCTTTAGCTACGATTGCATCTTCTGTCTTTGTCTTTTGTGCGGCAGAAAGAGTGGAAGATTTTGCCTGGTAATCCTGGAACATCTTCTGTGCTTCTTTTGCCAGGGCTTCTACTTCGCTCTGGTATTTCTTCGTAGCTTCTTGCATTTGCTCATTAGCGCTTTGAGCTGCCGGAATATTCTTCATGATATATTCCGTATCGATCAGTGCAAACTTCTGTGCATTTGCCGCCATGCTGACAGCAAACAGCATCATGATTAATAGAACAGACTTTCTCATAACGTTTAGTTTTTGATGATACATTAGAATTCTTGTCCTAAGATAAAGTGGAATTGACTTCCTCCGTATTGTTTAGAACCAAATACTTTATCGAAACCGTAACCCCAGTCAATACCCATCATACCAATCATCGGCAGGAAGATACGAACACCGACACCGGCAGAACGTTTCAACTCGAATGGATTGAATTTCTTGATATCGTGCCATGCGTTACCAGCTTCTAGGAAACCTAACACATAAATGTTAGTACTTGTTTCCAGCATCAACGGATATCTTAATTCAATGCCGAGGCGTGCGTAAGCATAACCTTCAGATCCGTATGGAGTTAATGAGCTGTTTTCGTAACCGCGCAAAGCGATACTTTCAGTTGCATAAGTTGAATAACCGGTCATACCGTCACCACCCACGTCGAATGTTCCGAACGGAGATTTCTTGTATTGGTTGTAGTGACCTAACAAACCGAATTCAGTACGTGTCATTAACACCAGACATTTCGGATGTGCAATCGGGTCCATCAACGGAGTATACGTTTTGCCTTTGAATTTCCATTTGTGGTATTCTATCCATTTATGAAGTTTATTCATGTTGTCCTGGGTAATGCTACCTGTTTCAGGGTTACTATAATATCCCTTATAGTCTTTACCGTCCATCAATGAGTAAGGCGGTGTAAGCTGAACTGACAATGAAAAATCTGAACCTGAACGGGGGAAGATCGGGTTGTCAATAGAGTTACGTGCCAAAGTCAATGAAATGCTAAGGTCATTACATTTACCGTTGGTTACCGGGAAGTATTGCCAGTCGCTTAAGTTGTAGCGTTGGTAAGCTAATTCTGCAGAAAGAGTGAAATAGTCATCCGGCCATTTCAGACGTTTACCCCAACCTACGGAAAGTCCCCACATCTTGATAGACTTGTCCGGGTCATAATAGTTTTCGTAGTTGTTATAGTTACCGTAATTGTACATACCATAACCACCGTAACCACTATACATGCTGTTGTAGTAGTTGTTGAAATAGCTGGAATTGTAGTAACGGCTACTGATGTCTGTTTGTACAGAGAAGAAAGCCGATACAGAGAATGAATTCGGACGTTTGCCGCCAAACCATGGATCGAAGAATGAAATACTGTATGATTGGTAGTATTTAGCATTCGTCTGTCCGCTGATAGTCAATGTCTGTCCGTCACCTTGCGGCAGGATACCACGGTAGTTTTCACCCGGGTGTAACAGGTTGGCTACGGAGAAGTTGGTAAACTTCAAACTCAACTTACCAATGATACCCGTTTGTCCCCAACCGGCAGAGAACTCTACCTGGTCGTTGGCTTTGGAAGTCAAAGGCAAACCTATGTCAACAGTTCCGTTCATCGGATCCGGTTGAATATCCGGTTGTAGTTTTTCCGGGTCAAAGTGTCCCATCTGCTGGATCTCACGCAAAGAACGCATCAAGTCTTCTTTGCTGAACAGCTGTCCCGGGCGGATACGCAGTTCACGGCGAACGACGTTTTCATACAAACGGTCGTTACCACTGATCTTAATCTTATTGATAGTAGCCTGACGACCTTCATAGATTCTCATTTCGAGGTCGATAGAGTCGCCTACGATATTTACTTCTACCGGATCAAGGTTGTAGAAGAGGTAACCGTTATTGTAATATAAGTTACCGATAGCATCGTCGTCTGTAGAAACACGCTCATTCAACAACTTCTGGTTGTATACATCGCCTTTCTTCATACGAAGCAGGAAGTTCAACTGTTCCGACGGATAAAGAGTATTACCTACCCATGTCACGTTACGGAGGTAGTATTTCTGACCTTCGTCTATATCCAAATATACATCTACCGTCTTTTCATCATATTGTGAAACGCTGTCTTTAACGATCATTGCATCACGATATCCCAGCTCATTATACTTGTCGATGATAAGTTGTTTATCTGCTTCAAAGTTTTCCGGCACGAATTTCTTGGTGCGGAACAAGTTTAGAAGTTTACCTTTTTCATTGGTTTTCTTCATTACTTTTTTCAGCTTGGAAGCCTTGATTGCAGTGTTTCCTGCAATGGTGATTTTGTGTACTTTGATTTTCTCCTTTTTGTCTATATCAATGTCCACAATCACCTGATTCTCGCTGGAAGGATCGTCTTTCTGTGCGATGATTACTTCGGCATTTTTAAATCCCTTGTCATCAAAATAACGTTTGATCAATGTTTTGGCACGGTCTACGGTATTCGGAGTAATCTGCATACCTTTTACCATTCCTAGTTTGGCCTCAAGGTCGGTACGTTCTGACTTTTTCACACCGTGGTAGCGTACATCTGCGATACGTGGGCGTTGTGTCAGACTGATTTTTAACCAGATTTTGTTGCCTTCTATTTTCTCGGCTGTGATTTGTACATTTGAGAACAAACCATGACGCCAATAACGTTTGATTGCTCCAGTGATTTCGTCACCCGGTACAGTAATTGTTTGTCCTACCGATAGTCCGGATAGTCCAATCAATACATAGTCTTCATAATTCTTTACGCCTTCAACTTTAATATCTGCTATCTCATACTTTTTGGGTGTTCCGGAGTATAAGATGACAGGTTTTGAGTCTTCATCAGTATTAGCATTTTGCGCAACGCCTGTTGTCGCAAAGCAGCACAGGCAGACAAACGTTATGAATATAAAGGAAATACGATAATGCATTTATGTTATAATTTGATGTTTCGAGTTATATTAGCTGATCTGTTCACTGGTTTTGCCGAATCGGCGTTCCCTTTGTTGGTATTCCCAAATGGCTTTGTAGAGTTCTTCTTTGTCGAAGTCCGGCCAGAAGGTATCACAAAAATAAAGCTCCGAATAAGCACATTGCCATAGAAGGTAATTGCTTAGCCGGATTTCTCCTCCCGTTCGGATCAGTAAATCCGGATCGGGCATAAAATTAGTATCCAGATGAGATGAGATACACTCATCGGTTATTTGCTCGGGAGATATTTCTCCCGTTTTTACTTGCGTCGCTATTTGCCGTACTGCTTCGGTTATTTCCCAACGGGATGAGTAACTAAGAGCTAGTACCATATACATTCCACTATTTTTGGACGTGCGTTCTATACATGACGTCAAACTTTTCTGAACTTCAACCGGTAACTTCTTGAAATCACCGATTACGTTGAAGCGAATATTGTTCTTCATCAGTGTCTCTTCTTCAATAGATTCTAGCAATAGATTCATCAAAGCCGCTATCTCGTCTTGCGGCCGATTCCAGTTCTCGGTTGAGAAGGTATAAAGTGTCAAGTACTTAATCCCCAGTCTGGCAGCATCTTCAGTAATATTCTGTACCGTTTCTGCGCCAGCACGGTGACCGTAAGTACGTTCTTCCCCTCGTTGTTTTGCCCATCGTCCGTTTCCATCCATAATGATGGCTACGTGTTGTGGTATCCGAGTTTTGTCTATTTGTTCTATATAGGACATCTTTTTATTTTAAACGTATACGTTTTTATTTCCCGGCATTTGCCAAATCAAACCATAGCTGATTAAGACGACCACGCCAAACTTCTGAATCATGACTATAAGGTCCCCTGACTTTAGATTCGGTAGCTCGAGTTTCTTCAGCTTTTTCTACTTCTTCAGTGAAAGTAATGTTTTTTTCTTTACCGAATAAAACATAGATAAACTTATTTTCTGTATCTTGCACTATAGAATAGTTCTTTCTTCCTCTGAATTCCGGTTTTTCTATACTCGGAGTAAAACCAGATTCATTCCAGTCCTGATGGGGGAAGGAGAATTTTTTATTTGCTTTTTGCCAGGCTATTCCTTCGTTTGGAGAAACATAGATTGATTCGAACTCGTTTCCAAACACATAAAAAAGTTCGTTATAATAAATAACGGTTGGATTATCAAATGCCGGACAGTAAGCTGTTGTAGATTTTGTTCCCAACTTAGCCCAAACATTACCGTCATATCCCCATGCAATAGTAATAGGAACTTTCTTATTATTAATATCGATCTCTATTGCAGGTTCATGCTTTCCTACGATGATATTACGATAGTAACTACTTCCTTTACTAAAGGTTGTGTAAGAAATGTTGTCCACAGGGAATTCCTTGTCCGCTTCTTCGATTTCTTTTTCTGAATCCGTTGAACCTAGCTCTGATTCTAATATTGAATAAATATATTGTTTTCCGCTTTCAGTTTTGATATAGGTTATTTTAGTATCAGTATCTACAGGTATTTTTGAGATAAATGTTTTTACATTGCCGGAGAATTTATCAGAAACTGCCCAAGCAACACCATCTGTTGATTCATATACTTTATTATTAGCGGTCGCTAATATGATTCCATTCAGAGGAAGTATAGAATTAGGTAGTGTACTGGTAAGATCACCTGTAGTATTGGTCCCTGCCGCTGTCCAATTTGAATAGTTGCTGTTTTGGTATACTTTCAAATTTCCTCCTTCTACTATGGAATAGGTAAGGATTTTATTGTTGAATTCAATCGTTTTTTGTTCTCCAATGATCTCATCCTGCATTTTACCTACATAATCCCATCTCAATGAATCCGGATCATGCTTGTGCACATTTACTTTGATCTTGTATTCCTTAGTTTGATTAGGAGATATACCCGCTAATGCTTCTGTTGACCATACTTTTATAGTAAGTTCTTTCCGAAGATCGATCGAATCATTGATGTTTAAAACGGAATCGTTTCCGCTTTTGTCCTTCATCGTAACGACACCTGATGCCGTTGTTAATGTTTTGATTAAAATCTTGTCAATGATGGTATCGGCATGAACAGGAAGAGAGTCTTCGTTATAGATTTCACGTGATAATTGGTCAATAGTGAATTTATAACTCCCAAGGCCTGCTGTGTCAAGTGCAAACGCATGTATAGTTGCATCCGGGCTATATTCGATGTTATTATCGTCATCAAGACATGACGTTATAACAAATGACACCATGAAAAAACTCGCAATGAATGATAAAAACTTTATTTTCATTTGAAAGATTGTGTTTATTTACAAGTTGCAAAAATAGAAACATTTTTTCCGATAATGAACATTACAGGTAAGTTTTATATAAAATTATAGATAATAACACTGTTTTTATCGACGTAAAACCCCCTGAATAGAACTATCTTAGCTATAATCGACGAACATAATGCCAAATTTGTCTTTCGAAGTGTTCTTCTATCGAATAACTAAAATTATCGTCCATTTGAGGTGCTTTAACACCGGAGTGTAACCGGCCGGGGCACTTTTCGATATAGGCTTCATCCCATAGCTCATTATCAATGAATGATTGCAGCAATTGCCTGCCTCCTTCCACCAATAATGATTGTATTTTTCGTTGATACAATGCTTCCATGATCTGTTTCAGTGGGTTATGGTTAAAGTTGATGGTGATATATGTGATGTTCTTTTTTTCTGGCTGTTGCTTTTCGGTAAAGATTAATGTAGGCACGTTGCCATCGAATATTTGTGAATCATTAGGTAGGGATAGCGTGCGATCTAACACAACGCGTATCGGGTTGTGCCCATACCAGTTGCGTACCGTAAGTGACGGATTATCCAATAAAGCAGTTCGCCTGCCTACCATAATCGCATCCGCCTCCGCTCTTTTTTTATGCACTAGCATGGAAGTAAGAGGAGAGGAGAGGACTACCGGTTTTCCGTCTGTACGTTCTATATCAATAAAGTGGTCGGCTGATTCTGCCCATTTCAGTGTAATGAAAGGACGGTGAAGCGTATTAAAAGTGATAAAACGGCGAATCAGCGATTTACATTCTTCCTCTAATACACCGACTGTCACTTCTCGTCCGGCATCCCGTAATTTCTGAATTCCCCGTCCCGCCACTTCTGAAAAAGGGTCTTGACAACCGATAACAATGCGTGGAATCTGCTTCTCTATAATAAGATCGGCACAAGGAGGCGTTTTCCCATAGTGGGAACAAGGCTCCAGACTGACATAAATCGTGGAACGTTTCAATAATGACTCATCTTTGACAGAACGGATCGCATTAACCTCCGCATGCGCCTCTCCACAGCGAATGTGGTAACCTTCGCCGATAATTCGCCCGTCACATACGATAACGGCCCCTACCATCGGGTTTGGAGATACGTTGCATAACCCATTCTTTGCAAGCTCAATGCAACGTCTCATGTATTTTTCTTCTTCCATTTTGGTGCTCTTCGCCATATTATTCTTACTTTTGCACTCCGAAATTGTGAAAATATGAATCGTATCACCGCTTACATTCGCCAATCTTTGCAGGAAATCTATCCACCGGAGGAGGTAAAAGCCCTTTCGATGCTGATTTGTTGCGACATGTTAGGTTTAGATGCGCTCGATATTTACATGGGCAAAGATATAATTTTATCCGAATGCAAACAGCGTGAATTAGAAAACATTATATTCCGTTTACAGAAAAATGAACCTATACAGTACATTCGTGGTATTGCGGAGTTTTGTGGAAGGAATTTTAAGGTTGCTTCCGGCGTGCTGATTCCCCGGCCGGAGACTGCGGAGCTTGTAGAACTAATAGTAGAGGAGAATCCGAATGCTCGTCGTCTATTAGATATAGGTACGGGAAGCGGATGCATTGCGATCTCTTTGGATAAAAAACTTCCGGATGCAGAAGTAGAAGCTTGGGATATTTCCGAAGAAGCATTAGCTATTGCTCGTAAAAACAATGACGCCTTGGAAGCTCGGGTGAGATTTCTACAAAGAGATGTTCTGGCCGATGACTGGGAAAAGATACCGTCTTTTGATGTTATTGTCAGCAATCCGCCTTATGTGACCGAAACGGAAAAGAACGAAATGGACGCTAATGTCCTTGATTGGGAACCGGGGCTGGCCCTGTTTGTTCCTGACGAGGATCCTTTACGGTTTTATAATCGTATTGCCCGTCTAGGAAGTGAATTACTCTTGCCGGGTGGGAAACTTTATTTTGAAATCAACCAGGCCTATGGCCGGGAGACAGCACACATACTTGAAATGAACCAATATCGTGATGTTCGTGTTATAAGAGACATATTTGGAAAAGATAGAATAGTTACAGCTAACCGATGAGTGCACAATTAACTGATGAAGAGGCTTTAAATCGCGTAGCCTCTTACTGCTCCACTGCCGAGCATTGTCGGGCAGAAATAAATGAGAAGTTACAACGTTGGGGAATTGCCTATGATACCATTGCGCGTATTCTTGACCGACTGGAATCAGAGAAGTTTATCGATGATGAACGTTTCTGCAGAGCTTTTGTGAATGACAAGTTCCGCTTTGCCAAGTGGGGGAAAATGAAAATAGCCCAAGGGCTTTATATGAAGAAGATCCCATCTGATGTGGCATGGCGTTATCTGAACGAGATTGATGAAGAAGAATACCTTTCTATTCTGCGTGACCTGCTGGCTTCCAAACGGAAAAGTATCCATGCAGCAGACGATTATGAATTGAATGGAAAGCTGATGCGATTCGCTATGAGTCGTGGTTTTGAACTGAAAGATATTAAGCGTTGTATCGACATTCCCGATGAAGAGGAACAAATTGACTGAAAAAATAAACGGATTCTTCTTTTTATTCTCGTTCAATTTCTGTACTTTTGCGGCAAATAATTAATAGTTAGTTTAGTTATGAAAAACTTAGAGAGACTATTTGCGGAGAAACTGTTGAAGATTAAAGCTATTAAACTTCAACCCGCTAACCCTTTTACATGGGCTTCTGGATGGAAATCCCCCTTTTACTGTGACAACCGTAAAACTCTGTCCTATCCTTCTCTTCGTAATTTTGTGAAGATTGAAATTACACGTCTGATATTGGAACGATTCGGACAGGTGGATGCGATTGCTGGTGTGGCTACAGGTGCTATCCCGCAGGGAGCTTTAGTGGCTGATGCATTGAATCTACCGTTCGTGTATGTTCGTTCTACCCCCAAAGATCATGGATTGGAGAACCTGATTGAAGGTGAACTTCGTCCGGGTATGAAAGTCGTAGTCGTCGAGGATTTGATTTCTACAGGTGGTAGTAGTTTGAAGGCTGTTGAAGCAATTCGTCGCGATGGTTGCGAAGTGATCGGTATGGTTGCAGCTTATACGTATGGATTCCCGGTAGCAGAAGAGGCATTCAAAAATGCGAAGGTGACTTTGGTAACGTTGACCAATTATGAAGCAGTGCTTGATGTTGCTCTTCGTACAGGTTATATTGAAAAAGAAGACATACAGACATTGAACGAATGGCGTAAAGACCCTGCTCATTGGGATGCTGGAAAATAAGATTCATTTTTTGATCAAACATATTTGGTAAAAAGAACTGTTCGGACAATATTTGGCCGGATTGTTCTTTTTTTGTTTTATACTAATAGAAGTTTATGAGTAATTTTGAGAGTAGTGTCAAGGTAATACCTTACAGCCAGGAGCGCGTATATAATAAACTTTCGGATTTAAGTAATCTGGAAGCAGTCAAAGACCGTTTGCCAAAAGATAAGGTGCAGGATTTGAGTTTTGATTCGGACACGTTGAGTTTTAGTGTTTCCCCTATTGGACAATTGACTTTGCAAATTGTAGAGCGCGATCCTTGTAAATGTATAAAGTTGGCAACAACTAACTCTCCTCTTCCCTTTAATATGTGGATTCAACTGGTTGAAACTGCAGAAGAAGAGTGTAAAGTGAAGGTTACTATCGGAATGGATCTTAATCCATTTATGAAAGCAATGGTGCAGAAACCTCTCCAGGAAGGTTTGGAGAAGATGGTTGATATGTTGGCAGTTATTGAATATTAAACTTTTTTTTATGGCACAGAAACTTTGGGAGAAGTCCGTACAGGTAAATAAGGATATCGAACGTTTCACGGTAGGTCGTGATCGTGAGATGGATCTTTATTTGGCCAAGCATGATGTGCTTGGTTCTATGGCTCATATTACGATGCTTGAAAGCATTGGGTTGTTGACAAAAGAAGAACTGGACCAGTTGCTGGTGGAATTGAAGAGTATTTATGCCTCGGCCGAAAAAGGTGAATTTGTGATAGAAGACGGGGTGGAAGATGTACATTCGCAGGTAGAATTGATGTTGACCCGTCGTTTGGGTGATATCGGAAAGAAAATACATAGTGGCCGTTCCAGAAATGATCAGGTTCTGTTGGACTTGAAACTTTTTACCCGTACGCAAATAAAAGAGGTTGCCGAAGCGGTAGAACAACTTTTTCATGTCTTGATCCGTCAGAGCGAACGATATAAAAACGTTTTGATGCCGGGGTATACACACCTGCAGATTGCAATGCCTTCTTCTTTTGGCTTGTGGTTTGGTGCCTACGCCGAGAGTCTTATGGACGATATGCTGTTTTTGCAGGCAGCATTTAAAATGTGTAATCGTAATCCGTTAGGTTCAGCAGCCGGATATGGTTCGTCTTTTCCTCTGAACCGTACCATGACGACTGACTTATTAGGTTTTGATTCAATGAATTACAATGTTGTGTATGCTCAAATGGGGCGTGGAAAGATGGAACGCAATGTTGCTTTTGCATTGGCTACGATTGCCGGAACAATTTCCAAATTAGCTTTTGACGCCTGTATGTTTAACAGTCAAAACTTCGGTTTCGTCAGGTTGCCCGATGACTGCACCACAGGATCCAGCATTATGCCTCATAAGAAGAATCCTGATGTGTTTGAACTGACACGTGCTAAATGTAATAAATTGCAATCGCTTCCCCAACAGATTATGATGATTGCGAACAATCTGCCTTCCGGCTATTTCCGTGATTTGCAGATTATCAAAGAAGTTTTCCTTCCTGCTTTTCAGGAATTGAAAGACTGTTTGCAGATGACAACCTATATCATGAATGAAATAAAGGTAAATGAACGTATTCTTGATGATGACAAATACCTTCTTATTTTTAGTGTGGAAGAGGTAAATCGTTTGGCGCGTGAGGGTATGCCTTTCCGTGATGCATATAAAAAGGTGGGTTTGGATATTGAAGCAGGTAAGTTCTCGCATACTAAAGAAGTACACCATACTCATGAAGGTAGTATAGGTAACCTCTGTAATGCAGAAATCTCCGCATTGATGCAGCAAGTGATCGATGGATTCAACTTTTGCGGAATGGAGAAAGCGGAGAAAGCACTGCTTGGAAGATAAAATAAACTTTCGGAGGATAGTTTTTTAAACTTTCCTCCGAAAAGATTTGGCAGAAACAAGTAAACTACTTATCTTTGCACCCGTTGAAAAAACGCGGAAATAGCTCAGTTGGTAGAGCATAACCTTGCCAAGGTTAGGGTCGCGAGTTCGAGTCTCGTTTTCCGCTCTTTCTTTGAAAGGATGCTCGAATGGTGGAATGGTAGACACGAAGGACTTAAAATCCTTTGGCCATTGCGGCTGTGCGGGTTCAAGTCCC
>CDYU01013863.1_pt1 | contig 89023 bp, 68 predicted proteins | sample 480701 | NCBI WGS metagenome assembly CDYU01 (sample SAMEA3182105, study PRJEB8094) | gut metagenome | biome: human; feature: gut; material: Stool; isolation source: human stools | place: Canada | collected 2013-02-26 | reverse complement strand
GTTTACTCCAGTTGAATTTCTCCTGCAATAGGAAAAGCAGCAGCACGACGATCTGGAAAAAGCTGCACAGTGCGCCGGAGCGTGCGTGGAGCAGCGTGTAGTGGATGGCGAAGATCAGGTTGGCCACCACCTGCCACAGCAAGATGGTACGCTTGTCATTTTGCCAGTAGCTGAGACCCATGGCGACCAGTGCGCCGAACCCGATGAGTTGGTAAAATATGTTCATCCGTCGTTCCTCCTAATAAAAAACGCCGCACACCCTGTCGGATGCGTGGCGAAAAATGAAGGCGATGCTCCAGAAAAATCCACACTTATTTTGGAGTTTTATTATACCATGGGACAGCCGTATTTGTCAATTGCGGCAAAGGACAACCTCCAAAAGCCATGGGCTTTTGGAGGCGAGTGGTACGCCCGACTGGATTCGAACCAGCGGCCTACAGAGTCGGAGTCTGTCACTCTATCCAACTGAGCTACGGGCGCATATTTGGTTGTCGCTGTACTTCCAGCCTTGGTATTATAGCAGTTCTTCCTACGGATGTAAACCCGTTTTGGAAAAACTTTTTTGCAGAAAGATTGTTAAAAAAGTTGACAACTATCGTATCATGCGGTAGAATATCTCCATAAATTCAGGTGCCCCGCACCGCATCCCATCCTAAAAGAAGGTTTTTATATGAAAAAGCAGAAGATCTCCGACGCCGTGATCCACCGCCTCCCCCGCTACTACCGCTATCTGGACGACCTGTACAACAAGGGCGTCGTCCGCATCTCCTCCAACTCGCTGGGCGCGAAAATGGACATCACGGCCTCCCAGATCCGTCAGGATCTCAGCTGCTTCGGCGAATTCGGCCAGCAGGGCTACGGCTACAATGTGGCGGAGCTGCGCGCCGAGATCGGCCACATCTTAGGCATCGACAGCGGCCACAAAATCATCGTCATCGGCGTGGGCCATCTGGGTCACGCGCTGCTCCAGAACTTCGACTTCGACAAGGTCGGCTTCCGCATCGACTCCGCCTTCGACGTCTCCCCCGCCCTCATCGGCACGGACATCCGGGGCATCACCGTCCGCTCCATGGACGAGCTGGAGGAATACGTCGCCAACTACCACCCGGACGTGGCGGTGCTCACCGTACCGCAGAGCGTGGCGCAGCCGCTGGCTGACCGGCTCATCGGCCTTGGCGTCCGGGGCTTCTGGAACTTCACCAACGTGGAGCTGTCCACCGACGAGCCCGGTGTGTTCTTCGAGGATATCCATTTCGTGGACACGCTGCTGACCCTGAGCTACCGCATTTCCCGCCAGTGACGGCACACTTTCCCGCGACCGGCATACTATGGGAATGAGACCGGCAAGACGGTCAAATTTTCATAGGAGGTCACACTATGTGTAATCAGAATTCCTGCTTTGGCGGCGGCAGCTGCTGCTGGATCATCATCGCCATCATCCTGCTGTTCCTGTTCTGCGGCAACGGCTGCAGCGGCGGCTGCGGCTGCGGGAACACCAACAACAACGGCTGCGGCTGCGGCTGCTGACCCCCCACCGGCCGGTAAACGGCTCCCCCGCCGCAAGGCGGGGGATTTTTTACAGAAAGGACGTACAAGCCATGGATCTCTCCGCGCTGCGCCGGGCCTACACCGGCCATGTCCCCGCCCTGATGGGCGCCCGGGGCGGCTCCGCCGTGCTGGTGCCGCTGGCGGACACGGCGGACGGACCCTCCCTGCTGTACGAGATACGCTCTGCCGCAGTGCGCCAGCCCGGCGAGGTCTGCTTCCCCGGCGGCAAGACCGAACACGGCGAAACGGCGGTGCAGTGCGCCCTGCGGGAGACGTGGGAGGAGCTGGCTATCCCGCCGGAGGCCGTGGAGGTCATCGGGGAGATGGACTTCCTCCACATCCGCGCCGGCAGCCTGCTGCGTCCGGTGCTGGGCCGGGTGGACAGCGCGGCGCTGGACGCCATGCGCCCCTGCCCGGCGGAGGTAGCCGGCACGTTCCTCGTTCCCCTGCAATGGCTCCGCGATCACCCGCCCGCCGTCTACACCCACCGCCAGCCGGTGTGCACCCCCGGCTTCCCCTACGAGGACGCCGGCGTCTCCCCCGACTACCCTTGGCGGCCCTATTATATGGAGGTGCCGGTATACCACGGCCTTCCCCACCCGCTGTGGGGGCTGACGGCCCGCATCACCATGGAGGTCATCGCGCATCTGTAAAGGAAAAAAGGGCGTCCGTATCCCGTGGGATACGGACGCCCTTTTTCACGCCTGCTCCGGCGGCGGCAGGCGGTAGATCTCCGCGCAGGCATCGAACTGCCGGCGGTACTCACCATCGCTGTGATGCATGTTGTGCAGCGTCTCGTGGAGGTTCAGGTTGTGCTGGGCGGCGTCGATGACGCAGCCTGCGATGTTGGAGCAGTGGTCGGAGGTGCGCTCCAGATCCGTCAGCAGGTCGCACCACACGAAGCCCGTCTCGATGCTGCACTGCCCCTGCCGCATCCGCAGGATGTGCCGCGTCCGCATCTGCTCCTTCAGTGCGTCGATGACCTGCTCCAGCGGCTCCACCTGCCCGGCGGCGGCCGTGTCCTTCTCCCGGAAGGCTCGCAGCGCCAGCTGCAGGATATCCCGCACCGCACGGGACAGCACGTCCAGCTCGCTCTGTGCCGCCCTGCTGAACGTCAGTCCCTTGGCCCGCAGCTCCTCCGCCGACTCCAGTACGTTGACGGCGTGGTCGGAGATGCGCTCAAAGTCGCCGATGGTCTTCAGCAGCTCCGTGGCCTCCTCGCTCTCCGCCGCGCCCATCTGCTGGGTGCTGAGCTTCACCAGATAGGTGCCCAGCACGTCCTCATAGTGGTCGCAGCGCTTCTCCTCCTGCCGGATGCGCTCCGCCCGCTCCGGCGTGCAGTCGGAAAAGGCGCCCAGCGCGCTGTCCAGCGCCTCCACGGCGCAGGCGGCCATCTCCTCCGCCACGGTGCGGCACTGCTGCAGCGCCAGCGGCGGCGTGGCCAGCAGGCGCTCGTCCAGCTCCGCCTGCTTCTCGACCCGCTCCTGCGGCCCGTCCGGCACCAGCCGGATGGCCAGCTTTTCCAGCAGACCGCCGCAGGGCAGCAGCATGGCCGTACAGATGATGTTGAAGCAGGAGTGTGCGATGGCGATACCGTACATGGTGGCGCTCTCGTGGAGGATCCCCGGCTCGAAGACGGCCTTGAGGATGCAGAACACCGTCAGCAGCACCGCCACGCCGATGACGTTGAACATCAGGTGTACCACGGCGGCGCGCCGTGCGTTCTTATTGGCGCCCACGGAGGACAGCAGCGCCGTAACGCAGGTGCCGATATTCTGGCCCATGATGATGGGGATGGCGGCGGCGTAGCTGACCTGTCCCGTGACGGCCAGTGCCTGCAGGATACCCACGGAGGCGGAGCTGGACTGGATGATGCCCGTCAGCACCGCGCCGGCCAGCACGCCCAGCACCGGGTTCTTGAAGGCGATGAACAGCTGTGCGAAGGCGGGCACGTCCTTCAGGCCCGCCACCGCGCCGCTCATGGTGTCCATACCGAACATCAGCGTGGCGAAGCCCAGCAGGATCATGCCGGTGTCCTTCTTCCTGCCGTTTTTGCAGAACATATAGAAGATAATGCCCACCAGCGCCAGCACCGGCGTAAAGGACGTGGGCTTCAGCAGATTGATCCACACACTGCCGCTGCTGATGCCCGCCATGCTCAGCAGCCACGCCGTCACGGTGGTGCCCACGTTGGCGCCCATAATGACGTTGATGGCCTGCCGCAGCGTCATCAGGCCGGAGTTGACAAAGCCCACCACCATCACCGTGGTGGCCGACGAGCTCTGGATCACGGCGGTGATGCCCAGACCGGTCAGAAAGCCGGTCATGACCCGTCCGGTCATCCTGTCCAGCATCGTCCGCAGCTTGCCGCCGGCCCGCCGCTCCAGCGCCTGCCCCATCAGATCCATACCGAACAGGAACAGGCACAGGCCGCCGATCATTGTCAGCACGTTAAAAATCGTCATATCGCCCTCTCCTCGTTTTTACACATTCGTGACCATCCGCAGGATAACACGCCATTGTCAAATCCAAAGTAAGCGTCTTGTAAAATCTGTGTAAAATTTCGGTGCGCGAAAAGAGAGGGTGCCTTGACGCGCCCTCTCTGCGATATGCTCTTTTCTCACAGCACGCCGAAGTGCTCCAGCAGGATCTTCACGCCGATGAGGAGCAGGATGGCGCCGCCCACGAACTCCGCCCGGTTCTTGTACCTGGCACCGAAGATGTGGCCCACGAACACGCCGCCCACGGAGATGGCGAAGGTGGTGCAGCCGATAAGCGCTGCCGCCGCGCCGATGGAGACGGACAGCTCCACCATGGAGAAGCTGACGCCCACGGCCAGCGCGTCGATGCTGGTGGCGACGGCCAGCAGGAAAAGCTCCTTGTGCCGCAGCTCCACCGGCTCGACTTCCTCGTCCTCTTCCTTTTTGGACAGGCTCTCCCGGAGCATGCTGCCGCCGATCCACGCCAGCAGCACAAAGGCGATCCACGGCGCCAGCTTCGTCACATGCCGGGCGAACTGGGAGCCCAGCAGCCACCCCGCCAGCGGCATCAGCGCCTGAAATACGCCGAAATACGCGCCGATGAGCAGCGCCTGCTTTTTGTTGACCGCGGGCATGGCCAGACCCTTACAGATGGACACCGCGAAGGCATCCATGCTCAGGCCGATGCCTACCAGAAAAATCTCCAGTAATGTCATCGCGTTCCCTCTCCCCTTATAACACCACCGGCACGGGCCGGTGGATGGTCATGCTGTCCGGCGTCACGCGGCAGCTGTACGCCGCCACCCGCACCCCCGCTGCCGCCGCCTGCCGCAGCGCCGCCCCGAAGGCGGGGTGCGTCGCGTCGTTGGGGGCGAAGTCCGTCACATCCTCCATCTGGATAACAAAGAACACCGTGGCCCGGTGCCCCAGCTCCGCGGCCCGCATCAGCTCGTGCAGGTGCCGGACGCCCCGCTCCGTGGGCGCGTCGGGAAACCGTGCGTGGCCGCCGTCCTCCAGCGTCACGCCCTTGACCTCCACCAGATGCAGGCCCTGCGGCCCCGTCAGGCAGAAGTCCAGCCGGGACTGCCCGAAGGGAAACTCCGGCTTTACCGTCTCCGCCGAGGGCTCGAACGTCCGCGCCCATTCGCCAAAGACCCGGTTGGGGGCCTGCGCGTCCATGTTAATGAGCCGCGTCCCCTTCTCCACCGCGATCAGGTCGTAGGCGGTCTTGCGTCCGGGGTTGGCGGCTCTTTCCAGATAGACGGCGGCGCCCGGCACCAGCAGCTCCCGGCAGCGGCCCGTGTTCTTCACATGGCACACCGCCGTCTCGCCGTTCTCCAGCGCCGCGTGGGCGATGAAGCGGTTGGGCCGCGCCAGAAACCGGGCCCGTATCACCTGTCCGTACTTCACGCGCCATCCCGCTTTCTTTTTGGTATAGGCCTGCATTGTATCACACATACTGCCTCTTGGAAAGCCTTATTTTGCCGCGCCTGTCCATATGCCGAAAAAAATCCTCGGAATACGCAAAAAAGACTTGCAAAATGAAAAAACATCTACTATAATAGCCGTGTTAAGTGGATATGCACCTTTAGCTCAGTTGGTAGAGCACCTGACTCTTAATCAGGGTGTCCAGGGTTCGAGTCCCTGAAGGTGTACCATGAAGAAGATCACCGACCCTACCGCCGGTGATTTTCTATACGGCCCGTTGGTCAAGTGGTTAAGACAGAGGCCTCTCACGCCTTTAACATCGGTTCGAATCCGGTACGGGTCACCACAAAGTAAAGGGACACACATGACGTGTGTCCCTTTATTCTGCGATGACATACCTTATATCCTACTGCCTGCCGCGAGGCAGGCCATTGCTGCACACAGGAGCATTTCTATGGAAAAAAGCATCCGCTTATCCGATCACTTCTCCTACTCCAAGCTGCTGCGCTTCACGCTGCCGTCCATCGTCATGATGGTGTTCACCTCCATCTACGGCGTGGTGGACGGCCTGTTCGTATCCAACTTCGTGGGCAAGACGGCCTTCGCCTCTGTGAATCTGGTGATGCCCTTCGTGATGATCCTGGGCGGCATGGGCTTCATGCTCGGCACCGGCGGCACGGCTCTGGTATCCAAAATTCTGGGCGAGGGCGACCCGGACAGCGCCAACCGGACGTTCTCCATGATGGTGCTGTTCACGCTGGCACTGGGCGCGGTGCTGTCCGCCGCCGGCATCGTCTTCATGCGTCCCGTCTCCCTGTTTTTAGGGGCCACCGACGCCATGATGGACGACTGCGTGCTGTACGGCCGCATCGTCACGGGCTTTACGTTCGCCTTCATGCTGCAAAACGTGTTCCAGAGCTTTTTCATCGCGGCGGAAAAGCCCAAGCTGGGTCTGAAGGTCACAGTGGCGGCGGGCCTGACCAACATGGTGCTGGACGCCCTGTTCATCGCCGTGTTCAAATGGGGCGTGGCCGGCGCGGCCTTCGCCACCGGCCTGAGCCAGTGTGTGGGCGGCGTGCTGCCGCTGGTGTACTTCCTGCGGCCCAACAGCAGCCTGCTGCGCCTGTCCCCCACGCGCCTGCGTCTCCGGCCTATTCTGGCTGCCTGCGGCAACGGCTCGTCGGAGCTGATGAGCAACATCTCCTCATCGCTGGTGAGCATGGTCTACAACCTCCAGCTGCTGCGGCTGGCCGGCGAGGACGGCGTCTCCGCCTACGGCGTGCTGATGTACGTCCAGTTCATCTTCATCTCCATCTACATCGGCTACTCCATCGGCTGCGCGCCGGTGGTCAGCTATCACTACGGCGCGCAGAACCACGGGGAGCTGAAAAATCTGCTGGGCAAGAGCGTCCTGCTGATGGGCATCACCGGCGTGGCGCTGACGGCGCTGGCCATGGCGCTGGCCGATCCGCTGGCCCGCCTGTTCGTGGGCTACGACGCCGAGCTGTTCGCCCTGACCAGCCACGCCTTCCGCCTGTTTGCGTGGTCGTTCCTGCTGGCGGGCTTCAACATCTTCGCCTCCGGCTTCTTCACCGCGCTGAACAACGGCGGCGTGTCCGCCGCCATCTCCTTCCTGCGGACGCTGGTGTTCCAGTCCGCGTCGGTGCTGATCCTGCCCGTTTTCTTTGGTGTGGACGGCATCTGGTGGGCCATCACCGTGGCGGAGGTGTTCGCGTTCCTGATCTCCGTGCTCTTCCTGCTGGCCAAGCGCGGCAAATACCATTATATGTAAGGCTTGCGTCTCCATCAGCATAGTGATATACTATGCTTGTCTCGAAGGGGGTCTTATCATGCTGGTTTCCACCAAGGGGCGCTACGCCCTGCGGGTCATGCTGGAGCTTGCCCAGCGCCCGGCGGGCAGCTATACGCCGCTGCCGGTCATCGCGGAAAAGCAGTCCGTGTCTGAAAAATATCTGGAGAGCATCGTCGTGCTGCTGTCCCGTGCGGGACTGGTGGACGGCGTCCGGGGCAAGGGCGGCGGCTACCGCCTGACCCGCACGCCCGCCCAGTACTCCGTGGGCGAGATCCTGCGGCTGACGGAGGGCTCGCTGGCGCCCGTCACCTGTCTGGAGGGGGAGGAGAACACCTGCCCCCGGGCCGGTCACTGCCACACCCTGCCCATGTGGGAGAAGCTGGACAGCCTCATCAACGGCTATCTGGACAGCGTATCGCTGGCCGATCTCCTGCGGCAGACCGACGGCAGCGGCCTGTAAGGCCGCGCCGCCAACGAAGCGCGGTACGCGCATAAACGGAGGATACCTATGGAACAGCTGACACGCACCATGATGGAGCTCATCGCGTCGGAGGTCTGCGGCAGGGCCATCGACCCGTCGATGCCGCCGCTGGATGAGGCCGCGGCGGCCCGTCTGTACAAGCTCTCCGCCGCCCACGATATGGCGCACCTGACGGGCAGCGCCCTGCTGCGCCGTAACCTGCTGCCCGACGGCAGCGCCCGGAACGCCTTTGAAAAGCAGGTCATGTTATCCGTCTACCGCTGTGAGACGCAGCGCCGCGAGCTGTCGCAGCTGCGGGATACGCTGAACGCGGCGGGCGTCCCCTTTCTCCCGCTGAAGGGTACCGTCCTCCGGACGCTGTATCCGGAGCCGTGGATGCGCACCAGCTGCGACATCGACATTCTGGTGCCGGAGGAGCGCGTGGATGCCGCCACCCAGCTCCTGGCGGCGCAGCTGGGGTACACCGTGGGCGACAAGGACACCCACAACGTCGTCCTGACCGCCCCCGGCGGCGTCCTCCTTGAGCTGCATTACCGCCTGCTGGAGGATCACTACAACGCCACCGCCGCGCCGCTTCTGGACACGGTCTGGGACTATGCGGACGCCCCGGACGGTGCCTTTGAACACACCCTCCGGGACGAGATGTTCTATCTCTACCATATCGCCCACATGTCCAAGCACTTTCTCGTCGGCGGCTGCGGCATCCGTCCTTTTCTGGATCTCTGGCTGCTGGAGCACCGCGTGTCCTTCGACGCCGCCCGGCGCGACGCCCTGCTGGCACAGGCCGGGCTCCTCCCCTTTGCCGTACAGGCCCGCCGCCTGTCGGAGGTCTGGTTCGGCGGCGCCGCCCACGACGATGTCACACGGGAGCTGGCGCACTACCTGCTGACCGGCGGTGTCTACGGCTCGCGGGAGAACCTGATGCACATGCGGCAGCTGCAGCTGGGCGGCCGCGCACGCTATTTGCTGTCCCGCATCTGGATGCCCTACGGCGACCTGCTGCGCAAATACCCTGCGCTGGAGGGCCGCCCCGCTCTGATGCCGCTGTACCAGCTGCGCCGCTGGGGCCAGCTTCTGCTGTCATTCTCTGCCACCAAGCGCAGCCTGCACGAGCTGCAGCTGGCCGCCTCCACCACGGAGGAGAGCCGCGCCCGCACCCGCGACCTGCTGGAAACACTGGGGCTGGAGCCCTGATCCATACGGCAAACGCCCCCGGCATCCTGCCGGGGGCGTTTTTATGTCAACTTATCCGTCCGCCGCATCACCGGTGTCATCCGCAGCTCCTGCCCCGGTGCCATCTGCGCCGGATCGGGCCGGGCCAGCACATAGAGATCGGTGCACCGGCTCTCCACGGCAAAGAGCGTTTCCGCTTCCGTCCCCAGCCGGGACACATCCGCCGGCTTCGTCAGCACCGGCGCGCCGGCGTCCCGCATCTGCCGCAGCAAACGCCGCCCCGTATCGTTGGCGGCCAGCACCCGCAGATAGGGCGCGCATACCGGCGGCTCCGGCAGCGCCAGCCACGCCGCCAGCACCATCCGCCGCAGCCGTGCCAGCGGGTAGCGCTTCGTCTTGGCGGCGGCCAGCACCTCCTCCAGCGTACCGCCGGTGCGGGACGCCTGATACAGCCGGTTGCCCAGCCCCTCGCCGCCGCCGTCGTACCGCTGCCAGTCATCGGCGGTCATGGTACGCAGCCGGGACAGGATGGCCCGCTCACACAGGGCCGGGTCGGTGACGCGGCCCGCCGCCTGCTCCCGCCGGAGGATCTCCGCCGCCGCCGGAGGCATATACGCCGCCGCCCGCTCTATTTCGCCCGCCGCCAGCAGCCGCCGCAGATAGGATGCCGACGCAAAACCGCCGAACGCCTCCTGACCGTGCTGCGCCCCGGCCCGCCGCACCGTCCAAGCCTCCAGCGGGCTTCCCAGCCGCTGGATGGCCCGGAGATATTCCACCGCCAGCGTGTTGTTGGGCCGCTCCAGCACCGCCGCGCCCTCCGTCCCCAGCAGCGTGGCCACCGCCGCCTGCCGCCGGGCGGCAAAGGTGCGTCCGTCCTCCGGCAGCGCCGCCAGCGCCGCCGCAAATTCCGGACTCTCCAGCGCGTCCGCCGCCCGCCGCAGCGCCGCGATATCGCCGCACTCCGAGCCGAACACCAGCTCCGTTACCACGCCGGTACGGGTCAGAATGTCCACACCGCCCTGTGCGAACCGCTCCGCCGTGGACATGGCCCACACCGTGGGCGCCTCCAGTACCAGATCGGCGCCGCAGAGCACGGCCATCTCCGCCCGGGACAGCTTGTCCGTCACGGCGAAGCCGCCCCGCTGGGTGAAGTTCCCGCTGAGGGCGCAGACCACCGCCTCCGCCCCGGCCCGCCGCGCCTGTTCCATCAGGTACGCATGGCCGGTGTGGAGCGGATCGTATTCACAGATGATGCCCGCAACAGACATAGACGCCCTCCCCCGCCGATTTCTTATTCCGATTATACATAAAACCCGGCCGTAATGCAACGCACCCCTTGACTTTTCCCGATGCGGGTCATTACAATAGGAAAAAACGGTTTTACAAGGAGGAGCTGCCCATGTGCATCGGACTGCTGTACGCCATGAAGGGCGAGATCGAGAGTATGCTGACGGAGGATACCCCCCTGCTGCAGGAGAAGGCCGGCGTGTCGTTCTACCGCATCCGGGAGGATATCATCGCCTGCTGCGGCGGCGTAGGCAAGGTCAACGCCGCCATGGCCACCCAGCTGTTTATCGACCTGTACCGCCCCGACCTCATCCTGAATGTGGGTGTGGCGGGCTGCTTTGAGGATCTGCCCATCGGTACGCTGGTGCTGCCGGATCGCTTCATGCAGCACGACATGGACACCTCCGGCATCGGCGACCCCGTGGGACTGATCTCCACGGTAAATCGCATGGACTTCCCCACCGCCCGGCTGGAGGACGCCAAGACTGTACTGGACGAGCTGGGCATCGCCTATCGAGTGGGCAGCGTGGCCACCGGCGACTGGTTCGCCACAGAGTGTGACCGCGCCCGCTGGATCGCCGGCACCTTCCATCCCCTGCTCATTGAAATGGAGGGCTGTGCGGCGGCGCAGGTGTGCTGGCGCAACGACGTGCCGTTTCTGGCGCTGAAGTCCGTGTCCGACTGCGTGCTGGAGCATCACGATTTCTATTTCAATTTCCCGCAGGCCATGCGGGATTTGAATAAAACCGCGCTGCCGCTGGCGCAGCGCCTTCTGGAGGTTTGAGTCATGGAACGTATTGCGAGCTTTAGCGTAGACCACACTGTACTGGTTCCCGGCCTGTATCTCAGCCGTCGTGACGGGAATATTGTGTCCCTGGACCTGCGATTCAAAAAGCCCAACACCGGCGACCTTCTGAGCAATGCCGAGATACACTCTGTGGAGCATATCATCGCCACACTGCTGCGGAACTCCGAGCAGAAGGACGCGGTGATCTACTTTGGGCCCTTTGGCTGCCAGACAGGGTTTTACTTCCTGTTCGATGAGGCGCGGATTACCATCAGCGAGGCCATCCGCCTCCTGCAGCAGACATTTGCCGCCGGCGCCGCCTTTGAGGGCGAGATGCCGGGAGGAAGTGTGTCGGAGTGCGGCAACTGCCGGAATCTGGACGTAGCGCTGGCACGGGAGTGCTGCCGGTACTATGCAGAGGTCATCGCGGACTGGAGCGTGGAAAAGCTGGCCTATCCCACGGGAAAATAGTGAAAATTTCCGCAAAACAGCGGGTATTTCTGTTGACAAACGGAATATCCGCTGTTATACTTGATAAGCCGCTTTGAATGGGTATCAAGCTCCGGCCCGTCCGGACGCCCCCGACAGCGAGTCCGTAATAAAGGAAAGGCAGGTGCAACAAGTCATGCAGGCTATTATCGTGACTGGCGGTAAGCAGTACAACGTCAGCGAGGGTGACACTCTGTTCATCGAGAAGCTGGACGTCAACGCTGGTGATTCCGTGGTTTTCGATGAGGTTCTGGCCATCGTGGATGGTGAGAACACCAAGTTCGGCACTCCCGTGGTGGAGGGCGCGAAGGTGGACGCCACTGTCGTGAAGAACGGCAAGGGCAAGAAGATCCGTATCTTCAAGTACACCCCCAAGAAGGGCTATCGCAAACGGCAGGGCCATCGTCAGCCGTACACCAAGGTCGAGATCGGCAAGATCACGTTCTGAGGGCGGGATGACCACTGTTACATTCCTCACGGAGGAATCGCGCATCATCGGTTTTGATGCCAAGGGCCACAGCGGTTACGCGGCCGAGGGCGAGGATATCGTCTGCGCCGCCGTGACCAGCGCCGTGCGGCTGGTGGAAGCCACCGTCAACGACGTGATGGGACTGTGCGCCGCGGTGAAAGTCAACCAGCGGGACACCACCATTTCCCTGCGTCTGCCCGGCGGGCTGGCGCAGACGGCGGAGAGCACCTGTCAGAATCTGCTCACCGGCCTGATGGTCTATCTGACCCAGCTCCACGACGAGTATCCGGATCATATCGAAGTCATGGAGGCGTAACACCCTCCTGTTCCCGCGAAAGTATCTTACAGAAAGGATGGTACTGAATTATGCTGAACATTTCTCTGCAGTTCTTCGCCCATAAAAAAGGTATGGGCTCCACCAAGAACGGCCGTGATTCCGAGTCCAAGCGCCTTGGCCCCAAGCGCGCTGACGGGCAGTTCGTGCTGGCCGGCAACATTCTGGTGCGCCAGCGCGGTACCCATATCCACCCCGGCACCAACGTGGGCAAGGGCACTGACGACACTCTGTTCGCCATGGCGGACGGCGTTGTCCGTTTCGAGCGTCTGGGCAAGGATCGCAAGAAGGTCTCTGTCTATCCCGCCGAGTAAACACGCAGTAAAAGCTCCCGCCTGTGGGCGGGAGCTTTTTTATTGACCTTGACAAAAGCGCGGCACAGCGTATATAATAAGCGCAGGAGAGATGCTGCGACAAGCGGTTTGTCTCCGGAAGTGTTATTTTCTAAGTAAAGAAAACCGTCACTTGGCAGAGTGGCGGTTTTCGCGTTTTACTTTCAATGTAATGACAAAGCCAAACAAGTGAAAGGTCAACGTGAACGGCATCAGATCACCCCCTTTCGGGTGGTGTGAGCCAAACCGCCTGCCGTTGTGGTGCAGCATCTCTCCTGCGGTGGTATTGTATCACCGCAGGAGAATTCTGTCAAATTTCCCGGCAAAGTGCGCATATGCGCTTTTTTATTGACCTTTTCCCGCTTTTCGGGTAAAATACCACTATGATGGCGTCATAGGCATATTTTCAGATACAGCGAGGTAAACACCATGGCAACTGGTTTCATTGATAAGGCCCGGATCACCGTGCGGGCCGGCAGCGGCGGCAACGGCGCGGTGGCCTTCCACCGGGAGAAATACATCGCCGCCGGCGGCCCTGACGGCGGCGACGGCGGCAACGGCGGCTCCATCATCCTGAAGGTGGACGACAACATGTCCACGCTGATGGACTTCCGCTACAAGCGCAAATACGTGGCCGGCAACGGCGTGGACGGCCAGGGCGGCCGCAAGTCCGGCAAGGACGGCGAGAGCCTGACCATCCGCGTGCCCCGGGGCACGCTGGTGCGGGACGCCGAAAGCGGCGAGATCATCAAGGACATGTCCGACGACGCGCCCTATGTGCTGTGCAAGGGCGGCCGCGGCGGCTGGGGCAACCAGCATTTCGCCACCCCCACCCGTCAGGTGCCCCGCTTCGCCAAGGCAGGTCTGCCCGGTGAGAGCCACGACGTGGTGCTGGAGCTGAAGCTGCTGGCGGACGTGGGGCTGGTGGGCTTCCCCAACGTGGGCAAGTCCACGCTGCTCAGCGTAGTCAGCAAGGCTCACCCCAAGATCGCCAACTACCACTTCACCACCCTGTACCCCAATCTGGGCGTGGTGTATGTGGACGAGGGCGCCAGCTTCGTCATGGCGGACATCCCCGGCATCATCGAGGGCGCCAGCGAGGGCGCCGGGCTGGGCCACGACTTCCTGCGGCACATCGACCGCTGCCGCCTGCTGGTACATCTGGTGGACGTGTCCGGCAGCGAGGGCCGCGACCCCATCGCCGACTTCGACGCCATCAACGCCGAGCTGCGGGAGTACAGCCCCGAGCTGGCCACCCGGCCCCAGATCGCCGTGGCCAACAAGACCGACCTGCTGGCGGACACGGAGCAGCTGGACGCCTTCCGCGCCCATGTGGAGGCGCAGGGCTACGAATTCTTCGCCATGTCCGCCGCCACCCATCAGGGCACGCGGGAGCTGGTGCAGCGTATCGGGCAGCGGCTCAGCGAGCTGCCCCCGGTGACGGTGTACGAGCCGGAGTATGTCCCCAAGCCGCCGGTCATCGACACCACAGAGCCGCTGCACATCGAACGGGAGGACAACACATGGCTGGTGGAGGGCCCGTGGCTCCAGCGCCTCATGGGCAACATCAATTTCTCCGACTACGAAAGCCGGATGTACTTCGACAAGATGCTGCGCCAGAGCGGTCTGTTCGACACGCTGGAGGATATGGGCATTCAGGACGGCGACATCGTCAGCATGTACGATCTGGAGTTTGAATACCAGCGGTAAAACGGCACATAAAGGAGAGGACTGCGCCGCAGTCCTCTCCTTTTATATCAGTGCATCGCCGGGTCATCCGTGCGCCCCACCAGATAGTCGATGCTCACATGGAAGTAGTCCGCGATGCGGATGAGCTCCGCGATGCCCGGCTCCCGCTCGCCGCTTTCGTAGCGGCTGATGGTGTTCTGGGACATGTCCAGATCCATGGCCATCTTCAGTTGTGTGACGCGGCGCGCCCTTCGCAGCTCTCTGATCCTCATACGCACTCTCCTCTTGACTAATTATCCCAAACTGGTATAATGTAAATATCCCGATTTGGTATATTTACAAAAGGAGAGAGACTATGCGCTACAAAAATGCGGTCGCGGTACTGATAAAGATACTGGCCGTCCTGACGATCTGCGGCGGCATCATCCTGTTCACCATGATGGACAGCATCGGCAGAACCAATTATGGCTTGGCTGTCATGCTGGGTGCATTTGTATCCGGAACCATGCTGCTGGGGTTCTCCGAGATCATCCGGCTGCTACATGAGATCAACCAGAAAACCAGATAGCACGCAAAAAAAAGACCGCGTATGCGGTCTTTTTCGTCCCCTCAAAACGCGCCGGGGCGGCGCTGGATCTGTTCATCGGCGGCGGCCTGCCGCAGCTGGGACAGGGAGCGGATGCCGCCGTGCTGCTGGAGGGCGGTCTGCATCTCCGGCGGCAGCGCGTAGAAATACTCGTAGGCGGCGGGGTCGTTGTTCAGCAGGTCGGTCAGCGTCTCATAGCACATAGATAAACACCTCCGCGCTCATTGTGCGCGGAGGTGCTCTGCTTTATACCACTTTTTCAAAATAGAAGTATGTCTCATCCTCGCCGCCGGGGCGCATACAGGACGCCAGCATCCGGTGGGACGCGGCGTTCTCCTTGAAGCACTTGGCCACCACGCGGGCAAGTCCCAGCTGGTACAGCGCCCAGTCCGCCGCCGCCGCGAAGGCCTCCGTACCGTAGCCGTGTCCGGCGTAGGCCGGCGCGATGCGGCAGCCCTGCTCAAAGCCGCCCCGGAAGTCCGGCCGGTACAGCACTACCTCGCCGATGAGCTTTCCCTTCAGCCGCACGGCGAAGTTCACGGCGCGGCGGGCGGCGAAGTCCGCCTTGGCCATGTCCAGGAAATAGTTCTCCGTCAGGGGCTTGTCCCCCAGACCGGTGCGGTAGTCGTAGCCCCACCAGCGGTTGCGCTCGTCGTCCAGACACAGGGCGTTGTAGGCCTCCCTGTCCCCGGGCCGCAGGGCCGTCAGGGTCAGCCGCTCCGTTTTCAATGTCGGCACACGGCGCAGCATGTCCAGCTCTGTCCCTACCTCCAGCCGTACCTTGCCGCCCAGCTCCGCAGGCAGGTATTGCAGCTTGGAGGTGCGCAGTCCCTTGTCCCGTGCGTCATCCTCCCGGTTCACCCACGGGCAGTCCGCGCCGTAGTGGGCCGCGAAGGCCTGCACGATGGCGGGGTACGCCCCGGCGTGGGAGTACAGCGCCTTTTCGATGTGGTTCACCAGCGTACCGCCGCACTTCTCCGCCAGACTGACGGCCACCAGCCGTCCCTCCGCCAGCATGCCCCCGGCGCAGAACCAGCCGGTGTCCAGCAGGTCAAACATCTCCCGCGCCAGCACCAGCTCCTGCTTGGCCAGCGGCCCGGCCTTGTGGAACTCCGCCTCGTAGCCCCGCCAGAACGCCGCCAGCCGGGGATCCGCCGGATCGGTGAGGGCCACAAATTCCGCGTCCGGATAGTCCCGGCGGAACTTGTTGATGTGGTTGCGCTGGCCGCTGTACCGCCGTCCGGCGAACTGCGCCAGCTCCTCGGTGCGGTAGAGATAGTCCTTCCACGGCCGCTCGCTGATGACCCTCACCCGCGGATAGCGCAGGATCAGCTGCGCCGCCTTGTCCTCCGGCACCACGGACAGCACCAGCGGCAGCTCCTTCTCGCCGCAGTACTGCTCGATGGCGGCCAGCGCCGTCTCCGCATCGCCCTCCGGCCCTGTGACGGGGTAGTCGAACACATACTCCCCCTCAATGCGGTTGCGGACGATGAGACAGCCCGCCGTCTCCGCGAACCACGGGTGCAGGTGCTCCCGCCACATCAGCTTCACGCCCAGCGAGTATTCGCACAGGCGGTAATCGCACGTCTCATAATACGGGCGCAGCCGCGCCCCCTCTTTGGCAGTCAGTTCCTGAAATTCCAGCATAGTATCCTCACATTTTTTCGATCATTACATTTTTTCGATCATTTCCCGGGCCTCGGCGATGAACCTCCGCACGGCGAGCCGCAGCTCCTTCCGCGGCCGGGAGGCGATGCCCAGCTCCCGGACGGCTCTGGGCGCCAGCGGCAGGGCCTGCACATCGTCCTGCCGCCCCTGCAGCACCAGCCGGGACAGCATGCTGACGCCCAGCCCGTGCTCCACCATGGAGATGATGACGCTGTCCGACACCTGCGTGGTGCGGATCAGCGGCAGCACGCCGTGTCGGTTCAGCACCCGCATGATGTCCAGGTTGAAGCCCATGGACGGCATGAGGAATTCTTTCCCGGCGAAATCCCCCACCGGGAACACGTCCCGCCCGCCGTTGTCGTAGTCCGGCGGCAGTATGGCGAACAGCTCGTCGTCACGCAGGGGCGTCCAATCCAGCGTCACGCTCTCCTGCCGGCTGGCGAAGCACATGTCCACGCGGCCCTCCTGCACCCAGCGGTACACCTCCTGCACGCTGCCCATCTGGATGTCCACACCCACATCCGGGTGGGCCCGGCGGAACTGCTGGATCACCTCCGGCAGCCAGTGCCGCGCAATGGAGTCGTAGGCCGCCACGCGGACGCTCTCCTCCTGATGTGTGTTGATGAGCAGGATCTCCCGCTCCAACGCCTCCGCGCCCTGCAGGCACTCCTGCACCAGCGGGAAGACGCGCTGTCCCGCCGGGGTCAGTCTCACGCCGGTACGGCCCCGCACCAGCAGGGGAAAGCCCACGTCCTTTTCCAGACTGTTCATCATGTGGGTCAGACCGGACTGGGTGTAGCCCAGCTCCTCCGCCGCCCGGGTGAAGCTGCCCAGCCGCACCGCCGCCGCCAGCGCCGCCAGCTTTTTCGTGTCCATGCCCGCACCTCCCCATGACGTTCCTTCATACTGTTATGATACCACGCCGTCCACGCCGTGGCAACCCCTCTTATTCTGCGGTGCAGAGCCGGAATTATGTATCTATGACATTCTCTAATGTAAAGATGAGATTTTGTCGCTTTACAAAAAAACTCTCGCCCTGTATCATACAGACAGTAATTCGTAACATGAATTGCTTTTCCTTTCTATCCTCAAATCGTTGGACAGCCGCACCAAGGTGCGGCTGTCGGCGCGTTCGGCACAAAAAAGAAGGAGACGCTCCGCGTCTCCTTCTTTTTTGCGTTTACGGCTCCTGCCGCCGCAGCAGTGCCGCCACCGCCGCCGTACCTCCCAGCGCCACGATACCCGCACCGCTGGACAGCGCCAGCGCCGCCAGCAGGCCAAGGCCGCCGTCCCCGGTCTTAGGGGAGGGCTTCACCGGATCCTCCGGGTCGGGCCGGTACCGGTAGCGGTTGACGAACTCGATGGCATCGTACTTGTCACCCTCCTGCGCCGCGTCGCCGTACACCGCCGCCGTGACCCGGCCGTCCTCCGTCACCGTCACGGTGATGTAATACGTCCGGTGGTCGTACTGCCCCCGTGCCAGCTTTCCCGGCTCCTGACACAGGGTATAGCGATACTTCCCCGCCTTTTCACAGGGGATGCGCAGCGTCACGGCGCCGCCGCCGTCCACGGTGAGGGTATACGCGCCGCCTGCGGCTCCCTCCGGCAGGGGCGCACCGTCGGATGCCGCCCGCAGTGTCAGGGTAAACGTCTCCGGTACGGAGGGTGCGCCGCCGCTGACCGTCACCCGCACCGGCAGCTCCGCCGCCGCTGCCGCCGCCATTGCCGGGACGGCCCACAGCGCCAGCAGCAGGGCCAGCAGCGCCGCTGCGGCCGGTATCCTTCTGCTCATAGCGCCGTCAGCTCCTGTGGGCGCGCCGCCGCAGGAACAGCACCGCGCCGCCGGCCAGAGCCAGCACCAGCAGCATCGCATAGGGGGCGCTGTCCAGCAGCACGCCGGTATCCACGCTGCCGCCCTTGGTGTTGGTGAACGCCGCCGTCACACCGGCGGCGCTGACGGTGCCGCTGTCGCCGGTCTTTTCCGTGGTGTAGCCCATGGCGGTGTAGTCGTCCTCCGCCACGGTGTAGGTCATGCCGTAGGGCAGGTTGGTCAGGGACGCGGTCTGCCCGTGCCGCAGGTCAAACGTCACGGTACACCGTCCGTCGCTGTCCCACACCGGCGTAAAGCTCTGCGCCGTACCAGCCACGGTGAGGCCGATGGTGCTGGCCATGACCAGCTCCGCCGGTCTGGTCAGCGTCACAGTGAAGCGGAAGTCCCGGTTCGTCTCGCCCATAAGACCGGCAACGGTCTTGGTGACGTCCAGTGTACCGGCGGCGTAGGTGTTGACCACCTGCTTCACCTTGTCGCCGTCCTCGTTCCCCAGATGCACGGCGGCCACGCGCACCCGGCCGTCCTCCGTCTGGATCACCGTTACCTTCAGCAGCAGCTTCTGGCCGTTGTAGGTGACGCCTGCCGTGCGGGCATTGTCGTCCACCACCTCCGCGATCTCGTAGGAGTAGATCCCCACGGTGTCGTACTCCGGCAGCATCAGCGTGTAGGACTTGACGGTGCCTGCCGCCGTGGCCTCTCCCTCGGCAAAGCTGATGTCGAAGCCGGTGATCGGCGCGCCGTCGGCGTCGGTGAACCGGGGCATGGTGTCCAGCGTCTCCGTGGAATCGGTGACGCCCAGCGTGGTCAGGGTAAAGTGGAACGTCTCGGCGGGGCTGACCGCGCCGTCGTTCACCAGCCGGTAGCACTTTTCAATGACGATCCGGTCATCGTCCGTGTACGTCTGGCCCGCCTGACCGCCGGGCTCCTCCTCCGCCACGGCCCATGCCATGGTGGTCAGCCCCAGCGCCAGCACCGCCGCCAGCAGCAGGGAAAAGAGTTTCTTCATACATTTGTCCTCCTTATGTCATATAGGTGTTTGCCAAAACCGCGTTCTGCGGTACAGCACAGTGTTACAGGCCCCGTCTCCGCCGCCGGGACAGCGCCAGTCCGCCGCAGGCGGCGGCCAGCAGCCCCGCGGGCAGCAGCGTCGGGCCGGGCACGCCCATATCGGGCACGGCCCCCTTGGTGTTGGTGAACCGCAGCTCCCGGTCGCCGCTGAGCTCCGCCGCCCCGCTGTCCCCGGCGCGGCTGCTGTTGCTGACGGTATAGCCCGCGTGCTCCGTCTCCTCCACCGTCACCACCGCGCCGTAGGGCAGACCGGTGAACGTCAGGCTCTCCCCGTGGCGCAGAGCGAACACCGCCCGCCCGTCCTCCACGGTGTAGCCCGCCCCCGCCGGAAACGGGACGCGCTCTCCGTCCAGCGTCATGGACGCGGCAAAGGGGAACGCCTTCGTCCGGTCGCCCAGCTCCCCCTGCACCGTCTTGCTGACGGTCAGGCTCTGCGCGGTGCGGTTCACGAAGGGCAGCGCCGTCTGATCCCACAGACGGCCGTTGACGGTGATGCGCGATGCGCTGTCCGTACCGTTGGGCTGTACCGTCAGCAGATACGCCCCGCCGTCCTGCCGGAACCCGTCGGCCTCCGCCTCCCGGATGCGGTAGCAGTGCAGGGCGGTGTCCCCGGACGTGAAGCCCAGCATCAGCCGTCCCCCGGCGGTCTGCCCGCCGTCCACGGTGATGGCCGTCTCTGACAGCTGCCGCAGCACGGCGCCCCGGCTGTCCGTCTCCTCCAGCAGGAACCGGAACGTACCGGATGCCTCCGCCCCACCCAGCAGCGTCTTGGTCAGAGGGATCTCCACCGCGTAGTCGTAGGTGGCGTTGGTAACGGTGACCGCCGCGCTGCCGCCCATGGGGATCTCTCCGGACGGTCCGGCGGCCGCCGTCTCCCCGTTCGCCGTGACCGATGCCTCGAAGCTGGCCCGGAAGCCCTCCGGCGGCGTCTCCGTCACGGCGTAGGCCGTCCCCGCCAGCAGCCCTCCGAACACCGCCGTCTCCCCGTGGGCCAGCGGCACGACGCCCGCCGTCTCCACCGTCCGGGCCTGCCCGTTCACGGTGTAGGGCGTCCCCGCCGGGACGGGCTGCCCGCCCAGCGACACGCCGATGTCGAACGTCTGCCCCTCTGGACAGACGGAGCCCTCCGCCACCCGCTTCGTCACCCGCAGCTCTCCCAATCCGGCGGTATCCACCACGTTGCGGTATGTCACCAGCTGCGTCTCGGCGGCGGAGCGCGTATCGGTGCGGTAGCCGGTGAAGTCCGTGGAGACGGAGGGCGTGGCGGCGGTGCCGGTGCCGCTGCCCACGGTGTACTGCACCTGCCGGTACTGCCCTGTCAGCCGCTGCGGCATCGTCTCCTCCACCACATAGTCGTACTGTCCGCCGCCCAGCGTCATCATGTCGGTGAACTGCGCCATCTGCCCGGCCCGCAGGGTGAAGTAGCCGCTGCCGTCCACCCGGCCGCTGCCGGTGACGGACGTGCCCTCCAGCACCTGATACGCCGTGCCCGCCGGCACATACAGGCTGCCGTCTGGCCGCAGCACCCGGAACCGGTAGTCCATCGTCCGGCTCAGATAGCCGTTCAGGGCCTCCCCGCCGCCGGACAGCTCCTTGGCCACCGTCAGGGACTTGTCGGGCAGCGTGGGCATGTTGAACCGCAGATAGCAGTAGGACACGTTGCCGCCCCGCTCCAGATAGAAGAACTTCAGGGTATGCTTGGTGTAGTCGGCGAACGTCTCCCCGCTGAACACGCCGTTCTTCCCGGCGGCGCGGAACTTCGCCGCCAGCGTGGATATCCCGTAGCCGTCGGCCCCGGCGTCGCCGGACAGCCCGGCCCTCGGATGCGTCACCGTGCCGTCGGCAAAGTTGACGGAGCCGCGGTTGGCGCCGTGGGTGCCGCCGATGTCCAGCACCAGCACGTCGTCGATGTACACGAACACATCGTCGTCCCCCAGGAACTGGAACACCATGTCCTTCCCGTCGATCTGCCCCCCGGCGGGCATGAAGAAGTCGAACTCCATGGTCATGCCGAACCACAGATCCACCGCCCCCTCCGGCAGGACGTAGGTCTTGGGCGTCTTGTCCGCAGGCGTCTCCGTGGCGCCGGTCATGTCGTTGAACGGCAGGAAATTGCCGTTGAAGGCGATCCTCCGGTTCTCGGACACCGTCTTGCCCTCCGGCTCCACATAGGCGGTGTAGCCGGGCCGCATGATGCCGTCGTACAGCCGGAACCGCCCCGTCTCCGTATCGTACCCGGCAGCGTTCTGCAGCGAGTCGTAGTACAGATACCCCTCGCCGTCCCGCCGGAACAGGCCGGTGCTGCCGCCGCTGCCCACGTCGTAGGCGGTCTTGCCCGTGACGGCGCTGCCGCTGAACAGATACCCCAGACTGCCGCTTTTCTCGCTGCCGGGGATGCTGTCGACAAAGGGCCACCCGTCCACCAGCGTGGCCGCCATAGACGGCCGCGTCCCGCTGCCGGCGGCGGTGCCGTCCACCGTGGCGTCGTACCGGCTGTTGTGGAAGAAGTCCAGCGGCCCCTGCCCGTTGATGGCCCCGGTGTAGTTGAACAGCCGCATGGTCACGTTGTCCCGCGTCGCCTGCGCCGTCCGCAGCAGCCGGACGGTGTCCTCCCCCACGGTATAGGCGCTGTCCTCCCCCACCTCATAGATATCCCCGGCGGCATAACCGGCGGTGGGCAGCAGCGCGGCGCACAGCACCGCCGCCAGCAGACCGCCCAGCAGCCGCAGCCCTGTTTTCCTGTATCGGCTCATGTTTCATCCTCCTGCCCTGCGTGATGCGGCAGCTCTCCTGCCTTGCGTGGAGGATTATAGCACCCGTCCCCGGCGACTCCTGTCGAAACCCGTTTTCCGCCGGAAACGACAAAAAGCCCCCATTTGCGGTGTACTTCACCGCAAATGGGGGTCGTTTCGTATGCTGTCTTTACCGCAGCTGTCCGGCCAGCCGTCCGCTGCTCCACGCCCACTGGAGGTTGAACCCGCCGCAGTCGCCGTCGATGTCCAGCACCTCGCCGCAGGCGTACAGCCCCGGCACAAGGCGGCTGCCCATGGTCCGGGGGTCGAACTCCCCGGTCTGTAAGCCGCCCGCCGTTACCTGCGCCTGATCGAAGCCGCAGGTGCCTGTTACCGGCAGCGTAAAGCCCACCGCCTGCTCCGCGATGCGCCGCAGGTCGCCGTCGGAGAGGGACGCGGCGCTCTGGCTGGTGAACCCGGCGGCCTTGCAGAGCATCTGCCCCAGCCGCGTGTGGCAGGAGCCGGTCAGCAGCGTGGATGCCTCCCGTCCCGCCGCCGCCTGCCGCCGCTGCCGCAGCCAGTCCAGCACCTCCCGCTCCTCCCAGTCCGGGAAGAAGCTCAGCACACAGACAAGTCCCTCGCCGCCGGTGGCCGCCGCCCGGGAGATGTCAAAGACGGCCGGGCCGCTGACGCCGTACTCCGTGAACAGCACCTCGCCCCGGTTCTCCGCCACGGTCTGCCCGCCCCGCCGGAGGTTGATGCCGCACTGGGCCTTGACGCCCTTCAGCGCCCTCGGATAAGTGGGGTCTGTCCTGATCTGGACAAGGGAGGGATACAGCGCGGTGCGGTGGTGCCCCAGCGCCCTGCCCAGCCGGTAGCCGTCCATAACGCCGCCCACCTTGCTGCCGGCGCAGCCCCCGGCGGCCAGTATGAGCTTCTCCCCGTGGAACACATCCGTCTCCGTCCTGACGGTGAAGCCCGCCGCCGTCCGCTTCACGGCGGTGACGGTCTGCCCCGTGCACACCCGGATGCCGGGCCGCTCCAGCGCGTAGCGCAGCACGTCCAGCACGCTGCCGGCCATGTTGCTGGCGGGATAGACCCGCCCGCTCTCCTCGCTGACCGTCAGCAGCCCCAGCCCGGCGAAATACTGTAAAGTCTCCCCTGTGTCGAACGCCTGCAGCGCATAGGCGCAGAACTCCGCGTCCTCCCCGTGGTAGCGGTCGGGCGAGACGTGGCAGTTGGTGAGATTGCAGCGGCCGTTGCCGGTGGCCAGCAGCTTGCGCCCCACCCGGCTCTGCCGCTCCAGCAGCGTAACGTCGTACCCGTTTTCCGCCGCCGTCAGCGCCGCCATCATGCCGGAGGCCCCGCCGCCGATGATGATGACCTCCCGGCTCATCGCTGCGCCTCCAGTCTCCGCCGGGTGAGATAGCCCTCCAGCATCAGCGCCGCCGCCACGGCGTCCACGGTCTTTTTCCGCTTTTTGGCGTTCTGCCCGTTCTGGAACAGGATGTTGTGGGCGTCGATGGTGGTGCGCCGCTCGTCCCACAGGATCACCTCCAGCCCCGTCTCCTGCCGCAGCAGCTCCCCGAAGGCGGCGCACTTCTCCGCCCGGGGGCCCTCGGAGCCGTCCATGTTCCGGGGATAGCCCAGCACCAGCAGCTTCACGTCGTGTCCGGCGATGAGCCGCCGGATCCCCGCCAGCACCTCCTCCTGCTTCCGGCTGTGCAGCACCTCGGAGTGCCCCGCCAGCGTCTCGGTATAGTCTGAAATGGCGATGCCGGTGTGGGCGTCGCCGTAGTCGATGGCCATGATCTTCATACAAATGCACCTGCTCTTTCCGTACAATGGCATCATTGTACACAAAACCGCCGCCGTCTGCAACGGGAAAAGGCGGAAAACCCCCGAAAAATCCGGATTTTTTCCAAAAAACAGGTTGACCTCCCCTGCAAACCGTGCTATACTGGGCATTACCTGTGAGTGGGTGCTTTCTTTTTGCGCGCTTTTTCGCTTCGGGCGCGGAGGAGGACGGTCACCCGGCAGGGAGGCAAAGAGTCCGCAGGCGCGGACTGAATCTAATAAGGAGGTGCCGTTAATGCGCGTGAAGATCACCCTGAGATGCAATGAGTGCAAGCAGAGAAACTACAACACGATGAAGAACAAGAAGAATACCCCCGACAAGCTTGAGCTGAACAAGTATTGCCCCTTCTGCAGAAAGCACACCGTCCACACTGAGACGAAGTAATCGGAAGGAGATAGTAAGCTATGGCTGAAGAGAAGAAGGTCATGAAAGACCACGGCAAGTGGTTCCGCGAAATGAGAAGCGAGCTGAAGAAGGTCGTATGGCCTGACGGCAAGACCACCATGAAGAACACGGGCACCGTGATCCTGTGCTCCCTGCTGGTGGGCGCGTGCATCTGGATCTTTGATGCAGTCAGCGTTCTGGCGGTGAACACACTGATCGGCCTGTTCGCCTGAGGATACGGGCATGGCTGATAACGCGAAGTGGTATGTAGCCCATACCTATTCCGGCTATGAGAACGCGGTGAAGGCCGCCATCGAAAAGTCCGTGGTGAACCGCGGCATGGAGGACATGGTGCTCCAGATCGAGATCCCTCTGGAGACGGTCACGGAGATCACCGAGTCCGGCGTTGCCAAGGAGATCCAGCGCAAAGTCTTCCCCGGCTATGTTCTCATCAAAATGGTCATGACCGACGACACTTGGCACCTGATCCGCAACATCCGCGGCGTCACGGGCTTCGTGGGCGAGGCCAACAAGGCGATCCCCCTGACCGAGGACGAGGTAGCCGCTCTGGGCATGGAAAAGCGCGAGATCGTCGTGCTGTACCATGTGGGCGACACCGTCCGCATCACCGAAGGCCCCCTCGCCAGCTTTACCGGCACGGTGGAGGAGATCGAACCGGACAAGAACAAGGTTCGCGTCGTTGTCTCCATGTTCGGCCGCGAAACGCCGGTGGATCTGGAGCTGGATCAGGTGGAGGTCAGCAGCAACTGAGTACGGGCTGTCCGTACAGGCCGGAGCAGTACGACTCCGGCGCAAGTGGGAGAGATGCGCGTCATCTCGCCAAAAGCGGCTCCGGTACAGGCCGGCCGCTACCACATCTTATTGAAGGAGGTGCCTACAAATGGCACAGAAAGTAGTTGGATACGTCAAACTGCAGATCCCCGCGGGCAAAGCAACTCCCGCCCCCCCCGTCGGCCCCGCTCTGGGCCAGCACGGCATCAACATTGCCGCGTTCACCAAGGAGTTTAACGAGCGCACCAAGAACGACATGGGCCTGATCATCCCCGTGGTCATCACCGTCTATGCCGACCGCTCCTTCAGCTTCATCACCAAGACCCCTCCCGCTGCCGTCCTGATCAAGAAGGAGTGCAACATTGAGTCCGGTTCCGGCGTTCCCAACAAGGAAAAGGTCGCTACCATCTCCAAGGCCTCCATCCAGAAGATCGCCGAGCTGAAGATGCGCGACCTGAACGCCGCGTCTCTGGAGGCAGCCATGAGCATGATCGCCGGTACCGCCCGCTCCATGGGCGTCGTCGTCGGCGAGTAAGGAGGGTGTAACGATGTTTAGAGGTAAGAAATATCAGGAAAGCGCCAAGCAGATCGACAAGGCTATGCTGTATGACCCCAAGGAGGGTCTGGAGCTGATCTGCAAGACCGCCAGCGCCAAGTTCGATGAGACCGTGGAGCTCCACGTCAAGCTGGGCGTCGACTCCCGTCACGCCGACCAGCAGGTGCGCGGCGCCATCGTGCTGCCCAACGGCACCGGCAAGTCCGTCCGCGTTCTGGTGTTCGCCAAGGGCGACAAGGCCGAGGCCGCCAAGGCCGCCGGCGCCGACTATGTGGGCGAGATGGATCTGGTGGAGAAGATCCAGAAGGAGAACTGGTTCGACTTCGATGTCGTCGTCGCCACCCCCGACATGATGGGTGTCGTCGGCCGTCTGGGTAAGGTTCTGGGCCCCAAGGGCCTGATGCCCTCCCCCAAGTCCGGCACCGTGACCCCTGACGCCGCCAAGGCCGTGCAGGAAGCCAAAGCCGGTAAGGTCGAGTACCGTCTGGACAAGACCAACATCATCCACTGCCCCATCGGCAAGGTCTCCTTCGGCGCTGACAAGCTGTTCGAGAACTACTCCGCTCTGCTGGGCGCCATCATCAAGGCCAAGCCCGCCGCCGCCAAGGGCCAGTATATCAAGTCCTGCGTGGCCGCTTCCACCATGGGCCCCGGCGTGAAGATGAACGCCAACAAGCAGCTGTAAAAAAACCGATATCTTTGGCTTGACAAGCCGTCTCGCCATTGGTATAATATTGGTTGCGTTCCAAAGACAGCAGGTGGCCGCAAGGCCGTAAGTCCTGCCGAGGATGGCACATCGTAATGATTGCTTTTACCGTCCTCATGTCCTTTGGCATGGGGACGGTTTCCTTTTTTGAACGCACCGACAATTCTGACGGAGGTGAACACAAAGAATGCCCAACGCAAAGGTTCTGTCTGAAAAGCAGGCGATCGTGGCGGCGCTGACCGACAAGCTGCAGAACGCAGCCGCCGGCGTCATCGTTGATTACAAGGGCATCACCGTGGCAGAGGATACCGCTCTGCGCGCTGAGTGCCGCAACAACAACGTGGAATACGCTGTCATCAAGAACACCCTGCTGCGTTTCGCTTTCAACAACTGCGGTCTGAACGAACTGGACGATCAGCTCAACGGTACCACTTCTCTGGCTATCTGCGCTGATGATCCCGTCGCCCCCGCACGCGTGATCGCGGATTACGCCAAGAAGCTGAAGGATAAGTTCGAGATCAAGGGCGGCTTCATGGACGGCAAGGTCGTCTCCATGGAGACTGTCAATGCTCTGGCTTCCATCCCCGCGCTGCCCGTGCTGCAGGCGCAGGTTCTGGGTACCATGCTGGCCCCCATTTCCGCGCTGGCCTGCGTGCTGAAGCAGATCGCCGAGAAAGACGGCGCTGCCGCCGAGTAAATCGGCTCCCTGACCCCCGCGGGCGGCAGGCCCGCATCCATTCAACAAAAATCTTACAAATAGGAGGCTATCACAATGTCTGAGAAGATTACTGCTATGATCGAAGAGATCAAGGGTTTGACCGTTCTGGAGCTGTCCGAGCTGGTGCACGCTCTGGAGGAGGAGTTCGGCGTTTCCGCCGCCGCCATGGCTGCTCCCGCTGCCGGCGCTGCCGCTCCCGCCGCTGAGGAGAAGACCGAGTTCGACGTGGTTCTGACCGGCTTCGATGCCGCTCAGAAGATCAAGGTCATCAAGGTCGTCCGCGAGATCTCCGGTCTGGGTCTGGCCGAGGCCAAGGCTGCCGTCGAGGGCGTGCCCCACACCCTGAAGGAAGCCCTGTCCAAGGACGATGCCGAGGCTATGAAGAAGCAGGTCGAGGAGGCCGGCGGCAAGGTCGAGCTGAAGTAAGTTTCTTACACAGCCATAGACGTTGTACCGTAGAAAAGAGAGACGCACCTGCGTCTCTCTTTTTTTGCGCCCGCCGTTTCCTTTTACGCTGAAATGCACTGGTTCGCTGTTCCAAGCATGGGCATGTGGACGTGATGTTCTTCAATTCGCTTTCGTAGGGCGGGGCCAATGTGCCCCGCCGTTTCCTTTTGTATTTGCGGACCCTCCGCGCCCCGGCGCGGGTCACTTTTTATGCCTCCGGCGGCCCCTTTTCTTCCAACAGCGGAAGAAATGGGGAAAAGAACGCCGCCAAAAACCCATGGTTTTTGGATTTCCTTCCGCCGCTTCCAGTGTGTGCTGAATCGTCCAAAATGTTGAATCGATTTGCTTCTCTGCGCGCTGCCGCTTTTGCTCTGAAATGCGCCGTTGCGCACTTCTATATTTTGCGTTGCCAGCGGCAGCGGGGATCGTCGCACTTCCATTCTACATTTCGGGCAGCTTTCACCTTACCCCAGCCGCGTGGAACGCGCCCCGCACAGCACAACGCACGGAACGCGGACGGATCTTCAAACCGCAGGTTTGAACGGCGTTTTTGCCCACTTTTGCCGCCGAGGGCAAAAGTGGGTCGCGCCGGTGCGCGAAATATCCCCCGCCAGCAGGCACGTAAAAATCATCGCGGCGGCGTGAGGGCACGCCGCCCTACGAAAGCGCATCCGAGCGATGCGCCGGAACGCAATCCCCCTGTATCCCATCCCATATCCCCGGAAGCCCTTGCAAAACCCCGCTTTTCGCGCTACAATAGGCCCAATAACACACATCGGAGGTACCCACATGGAACAGCTCACCGTCCAACTCCCGTCCGCCGCCTACCCCGTGTACATCGGCCGCGGCCTGCTGGCCCGGACCGGTGCCCTGCTGCGGGAGGCCGCGCCTGCCGCCCGCTGGGCCGTGGTGGCCGACGAGACTGCCGCCGGTCTTTACGGCGGTGCCGTGCTGGACAGTCTCCGCGCCGCCGGACTGGACGCCGCGCTGTACCCCGTCCCCGCCGGTGAGCACGCCAAGACCGTCCCCGTCTATGAGGAGCTGTGCCGCCGCATCCTGCGTGATGGCTTCGACCGCACCTGCGGCGTGGTATCGCTGGGCGGCGGTGCCTGCGGCGATCTGGCGGGCTTTGCCGCCGCCACCCTGCTGCGGGGCGTGGCGCTGGCCCACCTCCCCACCACCCTGCTGGCGCAGGCGGACAGCGCCATCGGCGGCAAGACGGCCCTTGACCTTCCCGAGGGCAAGAACCAGCTGGGCGCTTTCTGGCAGCCCTCGCTGGTGCTGTCCGACCCGGCGTGTCTCGCCACCCTGCCCCCCCGCCAGCTGTCCTCCGGCATGGCGGAGGTCATTAAGTGCGCCTGCATCGCCGACGCCGCCCTGCTGGACTATCTGGAGGAATCGCCCCGGCCCGACCCGGAGAAGCTTGTTGCCGCCTGCTGCCGGGTGAAGGCCCGCTGCATCGCCGCCGATGAGCGGGACGACGGCCCCCGCCGCCTGCTGAACTTCGGTCACACCTTCGGCCATGCCTACGAGGCGCTGGGCGGTTACGCCGCCTGCACCCACGGCGAAGCGGTAGCCGCCGGTATGGCCCAGATGCTGCGCTGGCAGATCGGTCACGGCTTCGGCGGCGACTTCCTGCTGGCCCGGCTGGAGCGCCTGCTGCCCCGGTTCGGCCTGCCCATCTCCATCGACTGCGAGCAGGACGCCCTGCGCCGCTTCCTACCCCGGGACAAGAAGGCCGCCGGCGGGCACATCACCATCGTGGTGGTGGAGCGCCCCGGCGAGGGGCGTCTGGAGAAGGTGCCGCTGGAGAGCCTGTGGGAGGATGCCCTATGATGCTGCGGCTGCACCCCTCCCGGCTCTGCGGCAGCGTGACGGTGCCGCCGTCCAAGAGCCTGCTCCACCGGGAGCTGATCTGCCGCCGTCTGGCGGGACAGACCACCCCCCTGCCGCCCCGCCCCGCCGACGATATCCGGTACACGGCGGCGGCGCTGCGCCTGCTGGACGCGCCGTCCCCCACCGTCTGCTGCGGTGACAGCGGCAGCACCCTCCGCTTTCTGCTGCCGCTCTTCATGGCGCTGGGCCGGACGGACGCCGTATTCACCGGCTCGTCCCGTCTCCTGCAGCGCCCCATCCCCGCCGAGCTGGGACTGCGCGCCGCCCCGGCGGGACTGGCGCTGACGCGGCCCCTCCGCAGCGGCACATGGACGCTGTCCGCCGCCGCCACCTCTCAGGTGGTCAGCGGTCTTTTGATGGCGCTGCCGCTTCTGCCCGGATCGTCAGATATTATGTTAACCGATAAACCGGTGTCCCGACCCTACCTGGACATGACCTGCCATGTCCTCCGCCACCATGGCGTCACCGTGACCGGGACTGATGGCGGCTGGCACATCGACGGCGGGCAGACCTACCGCCCCGCGCCGCTGCTGACCGCGCCGGACTGGTCGGCGGCAGCGTTCTGGCTGGTGCTCTCCCACGTGCAACAGCAGCGGGATCCCGCCGCAAAGGGGGATCTGCTCCGTGTGGCATTCCCGGATACTGAAAAACCGGAAATTGATCGGAAAAAAATCGGAAATAAATCTGAAATTTTTGAAATTAATGGAAATAAATTGTTGCGGAATCTGCATGGCGATTCGATCATCCTGTCGTATCTGGACGACCTGCCGCCGTGCGTTGACATGATCGACACCCCCGATCTGCTGATGCCGCTGGCGCTGTACGCCGCCCTGCAGCCCGGCCGCACCACCCGCTTCACGGGCTGCGGCTTCCTGCGGGGCAAGGAGAGCGACCGTCCCGCCGCCGTGGCCCATGTGCTGCACGCGCTGGGCGCGCAGGTGCTGGAGGAGCCGGAAAGCCTTGTCATCACAGGTGTTTCCGGGCTTCACGGCGGCTGCGTGGACAGCTTCGGCGACCACCGCATCGCCATGATGGCGGGCTGTGCCGCCATGCTGTGCGACGGCAGCGTGACGCTGACCGGCGGGGAGCAGGTATCGAAGTCCTACCCCGATTTTTGGAAAGATATGGAAGCCCTTGGCGGCAGGATGGAGGTGCTGGAGCCATGATGGAATACACGATCTTCGGAGAGTCCCACGGCCCCGCCGTGGGGGTTCTCATCCAGAATATTCCAGCCGGTCTGCCGGTGGACGGCGAGCTGATCCACGCAGACCTGCTGCGGCGCAAGGCCTCCGGGGCTCTGGCCACCGGACGGCACGAGCCGGACGAGGTAGAGCTCCTCGCCGGGGTCTATCAGGGCCGCACCACCGGCGACGCGCTGGTGGCGGTGCTGCGCAACCGGGATGTCCGCTCCGGCGACTACGCGGCGCTGCGGGACACCCCCCGCCCCGGCCACGCCGACTACGCCGCCTTCGTCCGTTCCGGCGGGTGCAACGACTACCGGGGCGGCGGGCGGTTCTCCGGGCGGCTCACCGCACCGCTGACCGTGGCAGGCAGTCTGGCGAAAACGTTCTTGAAAACGCTGGATATCACCGTAAATGCCGTGGTTCTGGAGGAAGAAGTGCTGCGGCGGCGGGCGGCAGAGGCCCGCAAAAACGGCGACAGCGTGGGCGGGCAGATCCGTTGCACCGTCAGCGGCGTACCCGCCGGACTGGGCGGCCCCGACTGGCGGGACACCGTGGAGTCGGAGATCAGCCGCCATGTGTTTGCCATCCCCGCTGTGAAGGCCATCGGCTTTGGGGAAGGCGAGGGCTTCGCGGCGCTTCACGGAAGTGAAGCGAACGACGCATTTCGTACCGATGGAAGCCGTGTTTTCACGGAAACCAATCACTCCGGCGGCATCAACGGCGGCATCAGCAACGGCATGGACATTGTGTTCACCGCGACGTTCCGCCCGACGCCGTCCATTACCAAGCCGCAGGAGACAGTGGATCTGGCGCGGATGGAGAACACCGCCGTCACCGTGGGCGGGCGGCACGACAGCTGTGTGGCCCTGCGGGCGGCACCGGTGGTGGAGGCCGCGGCGGCGCTGGCCATCTGCCGCCTGCTGCCCGCCGATGATGGATCGCTGGCCGGTCTGCGGCGGCAGCTGGATGACGTGGACGAGCAGATGACCGCCCTGCTGGCGCGGCGGCTGGCACTGGCCGGTGAGATTGGCCGGTACAAGGCGGCGCAGGGCCTTCCGGTGCTGGATGAGGCCCGGGAGAAGGAGGTGCTGGCGCGGCGGGGCGACCTGCTGCCCCAGCGGCGGCAGCAGGTGGAGCGGCTGTTCCGGCTGCTGATGGCCGAGAGCCGGGAGGAGCAGGAGCGCCATGCATGACCTGATTCTCATTGGGCTGCCCGCCAGTGGCAAGACCTCCGTGGGGCGGGCGCTGGCCCGGCGGCTGGATATGCCCTTTTACGACTGCGACGAGGCCGTGGAGACAGCGGCGGGGCAGTCTGTATCTGCCATATTTTCCCAGCACGGCGAGACGTTTTTCCGGGATATGGAAAGTAAAATACTGGAAGATCTGTGCAGTCGGGAGCGGTGCGTCATCGCCACCGGCGGCGGTGCGGTGCTGCGGCAGGAGAACCGCCTGCTGCTGCGCCGCAGCGGCGTCGTGTTCTGGCTGGACAGGCCGCTTGAAGATATTATGTCTACTGACTTTCAGACGGGACGCCCCCTGCTGGCGGAGGGGCGTCAGGCGCTGGAGCGGCTGGCGGCGGCGCGGCGGGGGCTGTACGCATCCTGCGCCTGCCATCGTATCCCGGAGTCGCTGCTGGAAAAGGCTGTCGAGGATATTGAGAACATCTGGAGAGAGGAAAACATATGAAGCTGCTGATCCTGAACGGGCCGAATCTCAACCTGCTGGGCTCCCGCGAGCCGGACATCTACGGGCGGGAAAGCTATGATATGTTATGTCAACAAATATACCGTCACGCCGATACCATCGGCTGCACGGTGGAGGTGTTCCAGAGTAACCACGAGGGAACGCTCATCGATGCCATTCAGGCGGCGCAGGCCGGGTACAGCGGCATCGTTATCAACCCCGGCGCTTACGCCCACTACAGCTATGCCATCTACGACGCGCTGCGGGCGGCGGACGTACCGGCGGTAGAGGTACACATCTCCGATATCACGGCGCGGGAGCCGTTCCGGGCGGTGTCCGTCACGGCGGCGGCCTGCGTCAAGACCATCTGCGGCCATGGACTGGCGGGGTATCTGGAGGCCATGGACTACCTGATGGCCACCGCCTCCGACCGGAGCGATAGCGCGGCGCCCCACGCGGGCTGCGGCGGCGCGGCCTGCGTATGAGGCAGCTGTATGTGATCGGCGATCCGGTGGCACACAGCCTGTCGCCGCTGATCCAGCGGGCCATGATCCGGCAGACCGGGGCGGCGTACCGCTACGATGTGCGGACGGTGCGGCCCGACGAGCTGGCGGATTTCGTGGCCTGGGCCAGGGACGGCGGGTGCGCCGGGTGCAACGTGACCATGCCGCTGAAGGAGGCCATCGTGCCGCTGCTGGACGAGGTGGACGGCGCGGCGGCGGCCTGCGGTGCGGTGAATACCGTGTGCATCCGGGCGGGCCGAGCCGTGGGGCACAACACCGACGGCGACGGGCTTCTGGACAGTCTGGCCGGACAGGGCTTTGACCCGCGAGGGGCGCGGGTGCTGCTGCTGGGCGCGGGGGGCGCGGCCACGGCGGTGTGCCACGCGCTGACGCAGGCCGGTGCGGCCCGCATCGCCGTGTGCAACCGCAGCGTCCTCCGGGCGGAGACGCTGGCGGCGCGGTACCCCGGGTGCGCCGTGGCCGGCGGGCTTGGGGATCTGGCGCGGTACGCGGCGGACAGCGAGCTGGTGGTCAACGCCACCTCGCTGGGCATGGCGGGCTGCGCGGGCTTCGATGATCTGTCGTTTTTGTGGGCGGCGCCGGGCAGCGCGACGGTGTACGATCTGGTGTACCACCCGCGGCAGACGGCGCTGCTGGCGGCGGCGGACGGGCTGGGGCTGCGGACGGTGGGCGGCATCGACCTGCTGATCCGGCAGGCGGTACGGGCGTTCGCGCTCTTCACCGGCGTGGAGCCGGACACGGAGGCACTGTACGCGGCGCTGCGGAAGCCGTTGGGGTTGGAATAAGTTTACATAAGAAAAGACGGCTCACGCCGGCTTTTCTTATGTGGGGGTACTGCTTTTACCTCCGGCGGCGCCATAATTTTTCGCGCCTGCGGGTACGGGGGCGTCTCCGACGGGTCACTTTCTTTGCCGAAAGGAAGTGACCAAAGACCGGCTGTGAGGAGTGTTTCGCGCTCCGGCGCGACCCACTTTTGCCCTCGGCGGCAAAAGTGGGCAAAAACGCCGTTCAAACCTGCGGTTTGAAAATCCGCTCGCGCCCCGTGCGGCGTGCTGTGCGGGAGGTATCCCACGCGGGCGGAGCAGGGCAAAAGCTGCCCGAAATGTGGCATTGGCCTGCGTCTATCCCCGCTGCCGCTGGCGGTGCAAAATGTAGGAGTGCCCGGCTCTACCGTTTTTAAGCGATTTGATAATCGCAAAAAGCGGTAGAACACCGCACCCTGCATTTCAGAGCAAAAGCGGCAGCGCTCAGAGGAGCAGGTCAGTTCAACATTTCGGACGAATCCGCGCACGGCGGCAAGCGGCGGAAGGAAATCCAAAAACCATGGGTTTTTGGCGGCGTTCTTTCCCCCATTTCTTCCGCTGTTGGAAGAAATGGGGCCGCCGGAGGCATAAAAAAACGCCCCACGCCGGGGCGCGGAACGGTCGCAAATATAAAAGGAAACGGCGGGGCACAATGGCCCCGCCGTGCGGATGGTGCGGTTATGCAAGGTATGTACGGTGCATGGTGTACGCGGGGACAAGCCTCTGCGGGTCAGGCGAGAATGTCGGAGAGATCCTGCAGGCCCATAGAGTGGGCGATAACCAACACGCGGTCGCCCTCCTCGATGGTGGTCAGACCGCCGGGAATGATGGTAGTCCCGCCACGGACGATGGCCGCCAGCAGCACACCGCTGCGCAGGATCAGATCCTTCAGCGGGATATGCAGCAGGCGGTCGGAGGGTCCGGTAGCCAGAAACTCCAGCGCTTCCACCTGCCCGCCCAGCAGCTTATACAGCGACTCCACGGCCATGCCCTGAGAATTGGCCAGCGCACGGACGTAGCGGGTGATCTGGTTGGCGATGATGTCCTTGGGGCTGATGATGCTGCCGAGGCCGGTGTCCTGCACCAGCTCCATATAGTTGGGGCGGGTCATCTTGGCCAGCACCTTGCGGACGCCGGCGCGGCGGGCCGACATGGCCATCAGCAGGTTCTCCTCGTCACGGCCGGTGAGGGACACAAAGCCGTCGGCCCCGAAGATGTTCTCCGCCTGAATGAGGTCGTTGTCCGTGCCGTCGCCCTCGATGATCATGGCCTCCGGCAGGTGCTGGGACAGGAGCAGGCACTTCTCGTGATCCTGCTCCACGATGCGGACGTGGGTGCTGGTGTGGGCCAGCTCCCACGAGAGGTACATGCTGATGCGGCTGCCGCCCAGCAGCGCCACGGTCTTGACCCGGTGGAGCGGGCGGCCCATGGCCTTGAGCATCTTTTGCAGCTCGCTTTTGGTGCCCACCATGTACAGCCGGTCGTCGGGCTGCGGCACGAAGGAGCCGTTGGGGATGATGCACTCGTCGCCCCGCTGGGCGGCGCAGATCAGGATGTCCGCCTTGCGGTCGCTGTGGGATTCACTGAGGCTGCGGCCCACGATGGAATCCTCCGGCAGCGCCTGCAGACCGATCATGTCGATGCGGCCGCCGGCAAAGGGCTCCACGGAGATGGCCGCGGGGAAGCTGAGGATGCGGGCGATCTCCTGCGCCGCCGCCAGATCGGGGTTGATGACCATGTCCAGCCCGATCTCCCGCTTGAGGATCTCCGCATCGCGGCGGTACTCGGTGTTGCGGACGCGGGCCACGGTGTGGCGGGCGCCCAGACTCTTGGCCAACAGGCAGCAGACCATATTGGTGTCGTCCGCGCCGGTGACGGCGATGACCAGATCCGCCGTGCGGGCTCCGGCGTCCATCAGGACGCTGATGGACGCGCCGCTGCCGGGGACGCACATGACATCCAGCGTGCTGTCCGCACGGGACAGGTGGGCGATCTCGTTGTCCACCATGGTGATGTCGTGCTTCTCCTGCGCCAGCTGGCGGGCGATGGCGTAGCCCACCTTGCCGCTGCCTACGATGATGATCTTCATGCTTCCTCCTCCCCGTCCGGCAGGGACGCGGCGTGTTTTTTACGGTGTGTCAGGGCGGAGGACAGCTCCGCGCCCAAAATCAGGATCTGGCCCGACATATACAGCCACAGCAGCACCACGATGACAGTGGCGATGGAGCCGTAGAGTCGCGCATATTGGGCCACGTTTTCCACATAATAGGAAAAGGCCATGCTCAGCAGCAGCCACGCCGCCAGCGAGCTGCCCACGCCGGGCAGTACCTCCCGCAGGGGGCGGCGCTGGCCCAGCGCCAGCTGGTACAATATCCCCAGTGAAATGGCCATGACAAGGCCCAGAATGATGAAGCGCAGGTAGCCCCAGACGCTGATGAACGTCTCCGACAGGGGGACGATGCGGGACAGGAAGTGCAGCGCACGGCGGCCTACCACCACCAGCACCAGCGTCAGGCCGATGACGAGGATCATCCAGACCGTGAAAAGCAGGTTGCGCAGCTGGGTCAGCAGCATGTTCTCCGGCGCGCTGCGGCCGAACGCCTTGCGCAGCGAGTGCATCAGGCAGCCGGTGGAGCGCATGGGGAACCAGATGGAAAAGATCAGGCTGAACCACAGCAGCTGGCGGCTCTGGTTGGCGGCGACGTACGTCAGATAGGAGCGCACCACGCCCACCACATCCGCCGGCAGCAGCGGCGTCAGCACGGCGGTGATGCTGTCGATATCCAGCTCCAGAATGCCCAGCAGGGCGCTGACGAAGATCAGCAGCGGGAACAGGGCAAACAGCAGGTAATACGTCAGGGCCGCGCTGTCCCGTGCCACATCGTGCACATAGTAGCGGCGGAGCATGTCACCCGCCAGACGGCCCACGCCGGTCTTCGGTGTATAGAGTTTTGGTGTTTTCATAGGCAGAAACTCCTCTGATGGTATATTGTACCACAGTGGGATGTAAAATAAAAGGGGCATTTGCCGGCGGAAAACTTCGGCATAAGTGCCACACTTTTCCGATTTTCTTGTGACTTTTTTATAAATTTTTCAATTTGCCTATTGGCTTACGGGAAAATTCGTGCTATACTGTGAGCGTCTTGACTGGAAATTCTTTACAGAAGTGAGGTTCTGATATGGATAATCTGACAAAAGTAGTCCGCGATGAGATCTCGCGGCAGTACCGGAGTGTGCGGCAGTTCGCCTTTGCCGTGGACATCCCCCTGTCCACCATCAACAGCGCACTGCACAACGGCGTGGGCGGTTCCTCCTTTGACACGGTGATGCGTATCTGCAAGATCCTGGGCATCAAGGCCATGTCCGACGATGCGGCCCTGTATCTGACAGATGACACCGAACGGCTGCTGACGCAGTACGCCAAGCTGGACGACTACGGCCGGCACACCATCTCCTCCGTTATGCAGGTGGAGTATGACCGGTGCAAGGACGAGAAGTAAATTACGAACGATCCCACAGGCATGAAACCGCCGTCCCTTCCGGGACGGCGGTTTATTTTGTTGGCGGGGCTTACATGATGCCTGACTTCTCCTTGCTGGCGGCAATGGCCGCATTCAGCCTGCGGGCGGGATAGTAGACCAACAGGCCGAACACCGTGAACAGCACGCACATGCCCAGCAGGATCAGGGCGCAGCGGAGATAGGTGTGGCCGTACAGGCCGCCAATGGTCTCTCGGAGCATGTCCATGCCGTAGTGGAAGGGCATGAAGGGGTACAGGCGCCGGAACAGCGCAGGCAGCACATCGATGGGGTAGGAGCCGCCGGAGCCGGCCACCTGCAGCACCATGATGATGACGGAGGCCGCAAGGCCCACATTGTCCAGCGAGTAGACCAGCGCGTAGTTCATGGCGGCAAAGTTCAGGGAGCAGAGACAGCAGGCCAGCACGAACAGGGCCGGCTCCGCCGTCTCCATGCCCACGAACCACAGGCAGCCGAAGGCCGTGACCAGCGCCTGCGCCATGGCCATGCAGAAGAAGGTGAGGAAGCGGCCGAAGTACCGCTCTATGCCCCGGCAGTTCAGGAATTCCGGCTGGGTGACGGGCACCTTGACCATCACCGCCGTGAGAAGGCTGCCCACAAACAGGGCCAGCATCACATAGTACGGCGACATGGCGGCGCCGTAGTCCTTGATCTCGTAGATGATCTCCGTATTCATCTGCACCGGGGAGGCAAGGTAGTCCGCCATGCTGTCGGAGTCGCTCTCCATCAGCTCGATGAAGCGCCGGAAGGCGGCGCTGTCCGTTACGCGGCGGACATCCTCCTCCATATCGGCCAGATAGCCGGAGACGCTCTGTGCCAGAGTGATGCCGGAGGCCAGCGTGGGCTGGGCGGCGGCCACGGCGTCAGCGTAGGCGGCGAGGGTGCCGGACACGCCGCCCAGCGAGCCGGAGGCCGCGTCCAGCAGCTGCTGCACGGAATAGAGGGTGGACTGTGCCCTGGCACCGGCATCGTGGAGGTAGTCGCTGACCTGCCGGTTGGTGTTGACGGCGGCGGTGCGCAGGCTCTGCCGCACCTGCAGCACCATGTCCAGCAGCGGGCCCTGCACCTGCGAGATGCCGGTCTGATCCACGGCAGTGCGCAGGGACTCCAGCCCCGCGATGGCATCGTCCAGCAGGGCGATGAGCACCTCGTCGTCCGTCATAGACCGGGCTGTCTCCAGCTTCTCCAGCGCACGGTCGATGAGGGCGTCGATCCGGGCATGGGCGGCGTCATCCACCGGTGTCATGTCCGCGTCACGCAGCAGCTGCTCCAGATCGGCGAGGATGGCATCGGCGGCGTCCAGCACACCCAGCAGACCGTCTGAGGTGTCATCCGCCGCATCGAGGCCGCTGTCGATGAGGGTGACGGTGCTGCCGACGGCGGCAGAGGCATCATCCAGCGTGCCCTGCGCATCGGTGATGGTGATGGCGGAGGCGGCCAGCAGACTGCCGGCTCCGTCCATGACGCTTTGCAGTGAGGTAAACACCTGCGCCATCTCATCCATGTCGCGGCGGGCGTTGGACAGCTTTTCCAGCAGGCCGTCGGCAATGTCCTGCCCGTCAAGGCCCATGGCCTTGAACACGGAGCCGGCGGTGGTCAGGGCGTCCGCCACCTTTTCCAGAATCGTGGTGTTGATCTGCTCCTGCACGGCGGTCTTGGCCTTGCCGGTGATCTTGGGGGCGATGGCGTTCTTCTTCTCGTTTTCGTAGTACTGGATCTCCGGATGGCGCAGGTCGCCCTCCAGAATGCTGACAAAGTCGCCGGTAAACTCCGACGGCACGATCAGTGCAGCGTAGTAGTCGCCGGCGTTCACGCCGTCCAGCGCCGTTTGGGCATCGTCCACAAAGACCCAGCCCATCTGGTCGTTGCTCTCCAGTCCCTGCAGCACCAGCTCGCCGATGTTCAGGTGGAGACCCAGCGCCTCGCAGCCCTCGTCCTCGCTGGCCACGGCCACCTTGATGCGGCTGGTGGAGGCGGTGCCGTAGGGATCCCAGTTGGACAGGATGTTGAACCACGCATACAGGCAGGGCACCAGACACAGTCCCAGCATCACCACAACGGCCACCACACTGGCGGTCAGGCGCTTCCAGTCGGCGCGGAAGATATTCCAGATATTCCTCATCTGTCCGCCTCCCCGTCCTTCTGCTGCGCCGCGCTGCGGCGCAGGTCGTCAGACAGTCCCTGCAATGCGCGGGTCAGCAGCTCCAGATCGCCGGCCAGCTTCTCCGGGTCACGCAGCAGACTTTCCAGCAGCTGCGCGCCGTCAGCGGCTCCGCCGCCCTGTCGCTCCCGCGGCTCCTGCATCTTCCGTCGTACCTGCGGCTCCCGGGGCTTTTGGGTTTCCTGTCCGTGTATTTCTTCCAGGATATCCTCCACAGAATAGGCCTTCTCGGTCTGTGTACCCTGCGGCTCCTCCTCAGCGGCAGGATCCGCCTTGATGACGATATCCGCCGTCGTTTCCTCCCGCCGTCCGTGAGATCGCCGGTCGGGCAGCCGCGGCATACGGGGCAGCTCCGGCAGCTCCAGCAGCGCGCCCATGCTCTCCAGCTCCATCTGTGTGACCTGCTCCAGCTTCTTTTGCAGCTCGTAATCCGCATACTCCACGGCGATCAGGTATGCCGCCACGGCGAACATGGAGAAGATCCACAGCATCAGGGTAAACACCTTGTTGCCCTGGGCCAGAAACATCAGCAGCATCAGCCCCACCGTTACCACCAGCAGCATCCGCATACCGTTGCGGATGCGCCGCCGGTTGTTCCGGTGCAGCGTCCTTACCTCATCCAGCAGGCGGTCGTACAGCTCCTGATACTCTCTTTCCGTTGTCATGGTACATCCGCCTCCTTTCACAGCAGCTCCGTCTCCTCCAGCTTTTCCTCCATGAAGTGGTTCAGACCCATAAAGGGGCGGCGAACCAGCAGGCCGATGAGCAGCGCCGCCGCGGCGAACAACAGCAGAAACGCAAGCTGCGTTATATAGTAGTCGCCGTACAGGCCGCAGATGCACTCGCGCATGGCGTCGATGGCATAGGGGAACGGGAAGAAACGGTAGATCTTCTGGTAGATCTCCGGCAGCAGCTCGATGGGGAACGTGCCGGAGGAGCCTGCGATCTGCATGACCATGATGACCACCACCACGGCCTTGCCCACATCTCCGAAGGCGATGGCAAGGGAGTAGATCAGCAGGCTGAAGGTAAAGGCCGTCAGGGATGCCGTCAGATACAGCAGGCCCGGGTGCAGGCATTGGATCTTCAGCAGATACAGGTCGCCGGTGACGATCACCGCCGCCTGTATCTGACTGAGCAGGAAGAAGAACAGGTAGCGGCCGAAGTACAGCTCCGCCGGTCTGGGTGCGATGAGGCCCTCGGTGCGGGCGTGTATCTTCACCAGAGACGAGAGGATGACGCCGCCCACCCAGATGGCCAGCGTGGTATAGAACGGCGCCATGGCGGAGCCGTAGTTTTCGATGGGATAGACCTTGTTCACGGTGGTCTGTACCATCTCCGGGAAATACCGACTGTACGCCGCAGGATCGCCGCCCAGTATCTCCAGCAGCATGTCCATGTACTCGCCGGCGGTCATGCCCTCCAGCTTGTCGATGGTGTCGGACAGGGCGTTCACCATCCGCTCCGCCGCCGGGCGCAGCTGCTCCATGGTGACGCTCAGCGCGGCGGTGGTATCGGACAGGGCGGCCCGCATGGCTTTCGCGTCCGCCGACAGGGACTTGACACCGTCCATGGCGTCGGACACCTCCGACACCACGGTATCCAGCTGGCGGCGCAGGTCGCGGTCAGTGACGGGGATCCGGGCGGCGGCGTTCCGGATGGCTTCCACCAGCGCGCCGCAGTCGGCCAGCAGGCCGACGGCGGCGCCGCCGTCAGCCAATTGGTTCAGCGCGTTCTGGAGTTGGGTGCAGTGGCCGGCCAGCTCCCGCAGCTGGATCGCCTGTGCGGTGAGGACAGGGTTGCCGGTGACGTTGATCCCGTCCAGTTGGCCGGCCAGACCGGACAGCTGGGTGCTGAGCTTCCCCATGGCGACAGCCGCGTCGCGCAGCTGCTGCCGGGCAGCGGGCGGCTGGGCCGTGTCCAGCGCCGACTCGAAGCGATCCAGTGCGCGCTCCACATTGGCCAGCGCCGTGTACAGCGCGTGCTGCAGCCGGGCGGCGCTGTCGGCGATGGCATCGCCGTCCGGCAGGCTGCTGTTGATGCTGGCGATGGCGTCGGACAGGGCCTGAGCGTCGGTCTCCGACACGCCGGTGCTGCCGGCGGCGCGGAAGGCGTCCATCATGGCGCGGCAGCCGGAGAGAACATCCTGCGCCTGATACAGCAGGCCCTTGACGGCGGTTTCGGGATCCGTCTCCGTCAGGTCGGCGGCCAGCAGATTGCTCTGCTCCATGATGCCGCTGATGACCACCTCCAGATAGTTCTCGCTGATGGAGCGCTTCAGCGTCTCCACCGCCGTGTCGGTGATCTTGGTGGCCACGGCGTTTTTCTTGGCATTCTCATAGTAGGTGATGGCGGGCTGGCCCGTCCAGTCCGTGAACATACGGTACATCTTGCGGGAGAAGTCCTCGTCGATGACCACGGCGGCGTAGTAGTCGCCGGCATAGACGCCATCGGTGGCCTCCTGCTCCGTGTCCACGATGACCCAGTTGATGGAGGTAGCGGTCTTTAAGTCCTCCAGCACGTCCCGGCCCTTGTTGACGTATTCGCCGTTGTCGGTATAGCCCCTGTCCAGCGACGCCACGGCAATGGAGATGCCGCCGGTGTTGCCGTAGGGATCCCAGTTGGAGTAGATGTTCAGCCACGCATACAGGCTGGGCAGCAGCGCGATGGCTACGACCACCACGCAGGCAAAAAAGCACTTGCTCAGCGTGCGGAGATCCGTTTTGAATACCGTCCAGATATTGCGCATATGTCCTCCATCGGCGGCGCGGGAAGCCCCGTGCGCGCATGTGTTCTATATGTACGAAACAGCCCGCAAAAGCAGGCATTATCCATTATACAGGATAAATTCCGGAAAGAACCAAACACTTTGGCGCTTTTGTCTGAATTTTGTACAGTACGGGCGGAAGGACGGAAAAGGAAAGCATCCCGCAGCGGGCGTACCCGCGGCGGGATGCTTTTTCCTATGCTTATTCCAGCACCATCAGAAGCTCTTTTGCCTTGACGGGCTGGCCCTCCTTGACCCGGACGGTCTTGACCGTGCCGGCGGTACGGGCGGTAATGGCAGTCTCCATCTTCATGGCCTCGATGACGGCCAGCACCTGATCCTTCTCCACAGGGTCGCCCTGCTTGACGCAGAGCTTGGACACCATGCCGGGGATGGACGTGCCCACCTGCAGGGGGTCGGACTCGTCGGCCAGCGTGGCCTGACGGGTCTGCTCCGAGGCGTGGGGGTCGCGGACGGTGACCTCGCGGCGCATGCCGTTCAGCTCGAACTGGACGTTGATGGTGCCGTCGCTGTTGCGGTCGCCCAGGCCCAGATACTTGATGACAAGGGTCTTGCCGTCCTCGATGTTGATCTTGTTCGTCTCGCCCAGCGCCATGCCGTTGAAGAACACATGGCTGCCCATGCGGGTGATATAGCCGTACTCCTTGCGATGGCGGCAGAAGTCCTCGTAGACCTTGGGATACATGGCGTAGGAGATGAGATCCTTCTTCTCGGGATCGGCGTGGAACTGCTCCACCTCCTGCCGCAGCTCATCGAAGTCCACCGGGGACAGCAGCGCGCCGGGGCGGCAGGTGATGGGTTCCTCGCCCTTGAGGACTACTCTTTGCAGATCCTTCGGGAAGCCCCACGCGGGCTGGCCCATCATGCCCTTGAAGTAGGACACCACGGAATCGGGGAAGGCCAGTGCCTCGCCGCGCTGGACGATGTTCTCCGGCGTCAGGTCGTTCTGCACCATAAAGATGGCCAGATCGCCCACCACCTTGGACGACGGCGTCACCTTCACGGGATCGCCCAGCATATCGTTGACGGTCTTGTACATCTCCTTGACCTCCTCGAACCGGTCGCCGAGGCCCAGAGACTCCACCTGCGGGCGGAGGTTGGTGTACTGACCGCCGGGGATCTCGTAGCGGTAGATGTCGGTGGTGGAGGACTTCAGGCCGTGGTCGAAGCTCTCGTACCGCAGGCGCACGTCGGCCCAGTAGTTGCTCAGCTCCTGCACCCGGCGCAGGTCAAGGCCGGTGTCGCGCTCCGTGCCGTGGAGGGCGGCAACCACCGCGTCCAGCGAGGGCTGGCTGGTGAGCCCCGCCAGGGGGGCGCAGGCCACGTCCACCACGTCCACACCGGCCTCGGCAGCCAGCAGCAGCGCCGCCACCTGATTGCCGGTGGTGTCGTGGGTGTGCAGGTGGATGGGCAGACCCACCTCCTGCTTCAGCGTAGTCACCAGCTTCTTGGCGGCGTAGGGCTTCAGCAGGCCGGACATGTCCTTGATGGCCAGCATGTGGGCGCCCCGCTTTTCCAGCTCCTTGGCGAGGTTGACATAATATTTCAGAGTGTACTTGTCCTTTGTCTCGTCCAGAATGTCGCCGGTGTAGCACATGGTGGCCTCCAGCAGCTTGTTCTGGCGGAGCACCTCCTCCATGGCCACCTCCATACCCGGCACCCAGTTCAGGGAGTCGAAGACGCGGAACACGTCGATGCCCCGCTGGGCGGCTTCCTCCACGAAGGCGCGGACGAGGTTGTCGGGGTAGTTGGCGTAGCCCACCAGATTGGAGCCGCGCAGCAGCATCTGGAACGGGATGTTGGGGATCTTCTCACGCAGCAGGCGCAGGCGCTCCCACGGGGACTCGTGGAGGAAGCGGTAGGCCACGTCGAAGGTGGCGCCGCCCCACATCTCCAGCGAGAAGCAGTCCCGGAGGATGTCGGCCACGCCGTCGGCGCCCTTGACCATGTCGCGGGTGCGCATGCGGGTGGACAGCAGGCTCTGGTGGGCGTCGCGCATGGTGGTATCGGTGAGCAGCAGCGTCTTCTGGTCAAGCACCCACTGCTTCACGGCGTCGGGGCCCTCCGCGTCCAGCAGCTGCTTGAGGCCGGGGCCAAGGGGCTCTCTGGCCTCCGGGAAGCGGGGAATGTCGTACTGGCGGCGCTCTGCGTTGGGGTTGGCCACCTGAATTTCGGAGATGTAGCGCAGGACGCGGGTGGCGCGGTCACGGGAGTCCATGAGCTCGAACAGCTCCGGCGTCTCGTCGATGAACTTGGTGTGGCACTGGCCGTTGATAAACACGGGATGAGCCAGAATATTGGTGACAAAGGGGATGTTGGTCTTGACGCCCCGGACGCGCACCTCGTTGATGGCCCGGGCAGCCTTGTGGCAGACGGCGGGGAACGTGCGATCCCAACTGGTGACCTTCACCAGCAGCGAGTCGTAGTAGGGGGAGATGACGGTGCCCACGCCCACGTTGCCGCCGTCCAGACGGACGCCGAAGCCGCCGGGAGAGTGGTAGGCCGTGATCTTGCCGTTATCCGGGGCGAAGTTGTTGGAGGGGTCCTCCGTGGTGACGCGGCACTGGATGGCATAGCCGTCAAAGTGCACGTCCTCCTGCTTCGTCAGGCCGATCTCCGGGCAGCTGAGGGGATAGCCGGCGGCCACCAGCAGCTGGGCGCGGACGATATCCACGCCGGTGACCATCTCGGTGACGGTGTGCTCCACCTGAATACGGGGGTTCATCTCGATGAAGTAGTAATTGCCGGACTTGTCCACCAGAAATTCCACGGTGCCGGCGCTGACGTAGTTGACAGACCTGGCGATCTTCACCGCGTCGCGGCGCAGAGCCTCCACCGTGGCCTGCGGCACAGACCACGCAGGGGCGAACTCCACCACCTTCTGATACCGGCGCTGGAGGGAGCAGTCGCGCTCGCCCAGATGGTAGACATTGCCGTACTTGTCGGCCAGGATCTGCACCTCGATGTGCTTGGGCTCCACCAGATACTTCTCCATAAAGATGTCGCCGCAGCCGAAGGACTTCTCCGCCTCGCTGTGTACCAGCTCGTAGGCGGTCTTGACCTCCTCGGGCCTGTCGCAGCGGCGCATGCCCCGTCCGCCGCCGCCGGCAGCGGCCTTCAGGATCACGGGAAAGCCGAAGCTGACGGCCTTTTCCAGCGCGTCGTCGGCGTCCCGCAGCGGCTCGGTGCAGCCGGGGATGATGGGCACGCCGCACTTGACGGCGATCTCCTTGGCGCTGAGCTTGTCACCCATCTGGGCCAGCACGTCGGAGGACGGGCCCACGAACAGGATGCCGTTGGCCTCGCAGGCCCGGGCAAAATCGGCGTTCTCCGACAGGAAGCCGTAGCCGGGATGGATGGCGGTGACGCCACGGCGGCGGGCAAGGCCGATGATGCCGGGGATATCCAGATATGCGCCCAGCGGGGACTTCTTCTCCCCCACCAGATACGCCTCGTCCGCCTTGGTGCGGAACAGCGAATAGGTATCCTCGTTGGAATAGATGGCCACGGTATGGAGGCCCAGATCGTAACAGGCGCGGAAAATACGCACGGCGATCTCGCCGCGGTTGGCGACCAGTACCTTTTTAAGCTGTGTGATCTGCATAAGCCGATCTCGCTCCTTCCTGCCGTGCCGCTGGCACGGTCTTTATTTTCTCCATTATACACGGATAGAGCCCTCTGCGCCAGACGGAAAATGTGCAAAAATGCACAGGTTTCCCGTCAAGAGAATTTGGGACTTCTGCGAGGGGCGCGGACAAAAAACGCCCGCCTGTCCACGACAGGCGGGCGGTAGGGCAAAGCGGGGTGCGGCAGGCAGGGTCAGCCGGTCATGCCGCCGCCCACGTCCTTGCCAAGGTCGCAGGTGTAGACCCAGCGGACGGTGTCGCCGTCCTGCAGCTGGTAGCGGGAGCAGCCGTAGTTGGGGAACCAGTCGTTGACGGCGTACATCCAGCCGGACAGGCTGCCGGCGTCGAACTCGTACAGGTTGCCGATGCCCTCAATATAGGCGCTGTTGTACAGGGGCGTGAAGCTGGACTCCATATGGAGCTTGTTGTCGCGGCAGACGCGCTGCAGCACGTCGAAGGCGCTCTCCCCGGCGGAGAACGTCACCTGCGTCTCCGGCAGGAGCACGCCGTCGGCAGGCACCAGCGGGCGCTTGTTCTGGGACAGCTTGTCCATGTTGTCCAGCAGCGTGGCACAGGAGATGGAGACGGTGCATGTATAGGTGGTGTTCCCGTCCACCTGCGCGTCCTCCGGCTCCACCGGCTGAGGCTTGCCCGCCGGGACGGGGTCGGTCTGGTAGGCGTCCTGCGCGGCGGCGGTCATGTCGAACAGGCGGGACTGGCCCCTGGTGAAGCGGTCATAGGCGGCCAGCGCGTAGAAGCCCTGCTCCGTGGCCATATTGTCCGGGGCGGTCTGCTCGGCGATGTGGCGGAAGCCGCCGCCCTCCACGGCAAAGGCGCACAGGGCGTCCAGCACCGTGGCGCCGTCCTTGAGGAAGCGGCTGTCGGTGAGGGGGTCGATGCCCAGCGAGGTCAGGGCCACCAGCACCTGCGCCGCAGACTCGCAGTTCTCCGTGTCCCAGCTGACGAAGCCGCCGGTGGGCAGCTGGCTGTCGGACAGCAGCTGCAGTGCGGCGTCCACCGCCGTCTGCACGGCGGCGTCCTCCGTGTAGGGGGCCAGCGCCGTCAGGGCCATGGCGGTGATGTCCACGTCCAGCGTGTCGCCCAGCAGCGTCCAGCCGCCGTCGGCGCAGCGGGAGGACAGCACCTCCGACACCAGCGCGGCGCGGGTCACGGGCGACGCGCCGCCGGCAGGGGCGGGGTCGGGGTACGCGCCGCTGTCCAGCGCGATCAGTGCCCAGATGGGACCGTTGACGCCCTGACGGCGGAGATACTCCATGTCGCCCAGCCCCGCCGTCAGATCCACGCCGCCCACGTCGGCGGCGCTGTGTCCGGCGGCGGTGACACCCAGAATGGTGCGGGCGTTCTCCGTGGATTTGTTGGGGTTCAGGCGGTTCCCGTCCGCCTGCGCCGCGTAGGTCACGGCGGATTCGTAATAGACGGCGGCCGTCTCGCGGGACAGCAGTCCGGCGGCGCGCAGGCCCACCACCGCCCAATCACCGCCCACGGAGCCGGCGGCGGGCGTCTCCTGCGACAGCAGGTATTCCCCCGTCTGGCGGTAGGCGGTCTGCCACGGGGCCTCCTCCCCGCCGGACGGCGGCGCGCCGCAGGCGGTGAGCAGCAGGCTCAGCAGCAAAAGCAGGAGCAGCAGGGTTCGTTTCATGACGCGCATGGATGTTCCTCCTTACAGAAATTCCTTGTATTTCAGGCGCAGCTTCTCCCCCGGCTTCGCACGGCGCCACGTCCGCGTCCAGATCTGCTCCTTCAGAGCGAGGGCGCGGCGGCGCTGGGGCTCGCCCATGGGGACGGCGCTGAAGCGGGCCTGCTCCCACAGTGCGGCCACGGCGCGGTACTCCTCCCGCAGATCCTCGTCCAGATAGGGTGCGTAGGCGGCGGGGGCGCAGTTGGCGGCAGGCAGTCCGGCGGCGTGCAGCACATCCATGGTGTAGCGGTAAATGGCGTCCACGGCGGCGGACACGTCGGGGTCGGCGAAGCGGGCCTTGCGGCGGGCAGTCCGGCGGCGCTGGCAGATGAGCCAGCCGGTGAACAGGCACATCGCCGCCGCGGCCAGTATACACGACAGAGTCAGCAGAATGGTCAGGCGGTGCTTGAGCCAGAACTCCCGGAGGGTCTGGGTCAGGTCGCTGTTCGGGGTGTCCGGCTCCTGGTTATTCTCCGTGTCCGGCGGGGCCTGTCCCACCAGGCCGGAGACGTTCTGGTAGCTCTCGGCCTGCTCCATGACGCCGAGGTAGGGCGGGGCCACCTCGAAGGGCAGCCAGCCTACGCCGTCCTGATAGTACTCCACCCATGTGTGGCCGCTCCGGCCGGTGAGGGTCAGGGGGCGGTCTGCCGCCATGGAGGCGGCGGCGTCCTTCGTCACCAGAAAGCCCTCCACGCAGCGGGCGGGGATGCCGTAGTACCGGAACATCATGGCCGCTGCCGCCGCGTACTGGGCGTCGCCGCCGGTCTGGGCGCCGTCCAGAAAATACAGGATAGGGTCGGTACCGGCGGGGGGCGCGGCGGCCGCGTCCGTGTAGGAGGCGTAGGTGGTCAGGTAGAACAGGATGTTCTGCTTGGCGCGCTGGAGGTCGAAGTGGGTCTGACCCGGCTCCTTCTCCCAGCCGCTGAGCTTCTCCGTCAGGAAGCGGCGGATATCGTCGGGGACATCGGTATAGTGGTCGTAGGCAAAGCGGTTATAGGCGCTCTCCGCATCCAGAAAAGCGGCGTTGGCCGTGGTGTCCTCCGCCAGAGACGCGCCGATGCGGCGGTATTTGGTGATGATGTTCCCGGCGGCGGTGAGGGTATACGTCCGCTGGCCGCGAAGGCCGGGGGCGGCGAGAGACGCCTCGCCCACGGCGTTTTCATCGGGTACAGGGGTATCATACTCCAATTCGTAGGGCGCGTAAAGATATTTTGAGGACGCACCGGTATTTTCCACCGTCACGGTATTGACGGTGTCCAGCAGCTCCGGCGCGGCGGCGCGGGCCGCTGCGGTCAGCTGGGTCAGGGGACGGAAGCCATCCTGATGCAGCCAGTAGAATGTGCCCGCGCTCTCCGCCAGAGACGCGCTGTCCAGCGGCGTCCAGCGGCCGCCGGCATACGTCTCGCCCACGAAGCCCCGCAGGTAATAGGACGTGGGGGTGGTCATGGTGACGGTGAGCATGGGGGTGTCCGTCCGTGCGGGCGCGGCGGCGGTAAGGTCGCCTCCCGTCAGGCCGGCGGCGGTATTATCGCCATAGCGCAGGGTGTCCACACCATCGGAAACGGCGATCCTGCTGTCCTCCAGCCACGCGGGACGGGCGGCAGCGCCGTTCCAGCCGTCCAGCAGCGTGACGGCCAGCAGCACAACGGCAGCGGCGCGGCACCAGACGCGCAGGGCGGCGCTCCCCTCCCTGCCAAAGGCCAGCAGGTACAGGAACAGCAGGGTCAGCGCGGCCAGCGCCATCCACCACAGGGGGGCGGCGGGTGCCAGCACCACGGCGGCTGCGGCCAGCGGCAGCGCCGTCAGGCACAGGGACAGCAGCCGGGGACGCAGGGTGCAGCGGGCGCTCCACAGTCCCCAGAGGGCAGACAGCACCGCCAGCAGCGCCGTCAGGCCCCTGTCGTCCTGCGGCGCGGTGTAGGCGGGGTAGATCCGGGGAAATACCTGCTGCCAGGTGTGCAGCGCGGCGTTGACCAGCGCGGCAAGGCCGCCGGGGAGGGCTGTCCCCAGCACCGGCAGCACGGCGGCGCACAGCCCCGCCCAGCAGAGGTACGGGAGCCACGGACGGCGGCCTCCGGACAGGGCCGCCGCGGAGCCGGCGGACAGTACGGCGGTCAGCAGCGGCAGCCACAGCGGCGCAGTGAGGCCGAGAAGGCCCGCCAGCAGTATGGGAAAGGACGCCGCCAGCAGGGCGGCGGGTACGATACGGCGAAAAACGTCAGAGCGCAAGGGTCAGTCCCTCCTTTCCCGACAGCGCCGCCGGGGTGACGGTGCAGAACGTCATGGAAGCGGACGGCTCCCCGGCGGGGCGCAGCGTCAGCACCAGCATGTGGGCGGCATCGGCGGCGCGGCAGCCGGCCAGACGGGCGGGCACGTCCTGGTCATCCACCTCCGTTTCGGCGGAGAGGATGTCGGGCATGGCCGCCGTCAGCTCGTCCATGGAGGAAACGGCGCGGAAGGCCAGCTCGCCGCCGGGGCGATCCAGCCACGCCACCCGATGGGCAAAGCCCTGACGGCACAGGGCGGCGGAGACGGAGATCACCGCCTCGCCCAGCGCTTCCCGCTCCGCCGGGGCGGGCGGCGCGGCGGCGGAGTTGTCCAGCACCAGCAGCAGCGTGTCATCCACCGGCAGGCCCAGCTGGCGCACCATCAGGCCGCCCGTCTTTTCCGACAGCTTCCAGTGGATGCTGCGCAGGCGGTCGCCGGCCTGATATTCTCGCAGGCCCAACGTCTCACTGGGGTCGTCGCCGGGGCGGGTCATGGAATACTCCGCGCTGTCCGCGTCCGGCACGCAGCGCTCCGACAGGGACAGGGTGACGGGGTACAGCTCCGGCAGCACCAGCGCCGAGGCGGCGAGGGATACGGACTGCTTCGCACCCCACAGGCCGAAGATGTCAAGGGCCGTCAGGGTCTGCACCGTCAGCTCCAGCTTGCCGCAGCGGGGCGGCGCGAAGGACGCGGCGGCGCAGCCCTCCCCCCTGCCGGGAACGGCAAGGCGCAGGGTCTTTTTCCACTGCTCACCGGTGAGCAGGTTGCGGCAGCGCACCACGGCGCGCACCTGCGGCGCGGTGAAAAGGCCGGTGTTGGTCACGGTCAGCGTTACCGGCAGCTGGCCGCCCTTCCGGCAGGACAGGGCGGCGGTGAGGGACGCCGACAGCCGCTTCCGGACGCGGCGGGCCAGCAGCACCTCCCCCAGCGCCAGCAGCAGGCTGCCCAGCAGGATGCCGCCGGATACATTGCCCGCGCCCAGCGCCCACGCCGCCAGCCACAGCAGCAGCCAGAGAAGAAACAGGATACGGTTCCGCGCCATGGTCAGATGCGGTCGGGGCGGGGCACCGCCGCCAGCAGCTCCGCCAGCACGTCGGCGGCGGAGGTTTCGGTGATGCGGGCCTTGGCGGAGAGGATGAGACGGTGGGCGCAGACATCGGAGAAGATGTAGGCCACATCGTCGGGCAGCACATAGTCGCGGCCCTCCATAAAGGCGCGGCTGCGGCACATGCGGCAGACGGCCAGCGCGCCGCGGGGGCTGACGCCCAGCGTCACAAGCGGGTGGGTGCGGCTGGCCTCGGCCAGATGGGTGATGTATGCCAGCAGGGCATCCGCCACATGGACGCTCCGGGCCTGCGCCTGCATCTCCAGCAGCGCGGCGGCGGAGGACACGGTGTCCACCGCGTCCAGCGGGTCGCCGGTGCGGCGGTCGCGGAGGATGTTGACCTGACTGGCAAAGTCGGGGTAGCCCATGGCAAGGCGGATCATGAAGCGATCCAACTGGGCCTGGGGCAGCAGCTGGGTGCCGGCGGAGCCCACCGGGTTCTGGGTGGCGATGACCACGAAGGGGTCGGGCAGCGGGTGGGTGATGCCGTCCACCGTGACCTGACGCTCCTCCATGACCTCCAGCAGCGCCGACTGGGTCTTACTGGACGTACGGTTGATCTCGTCGGCCAGCAGCAGGTTGGTCATCACCGCGCCGGGCTGGTAGGTGAACGTGCCGGTGTCCCGGCGGTACAGGGAAAAGCCCACGATATCCGAGGGCAGTACGTCGGGGGTGAACTGGATGCGGCCATATTGCAGGCCCAGTGCGCGACTGAAGGCCAGCGCCGTGGTGGTCTTGCCGGTGCCGGGCACGTCGTCCAGCAGCACATGGCCACCGGAGAGGATCGTCATGAGGATCTTCTCCAGCACATCGTCCTTGCCTACAATGACCTTCCGCACCTCGTGCAGGATACTTTCTACGCCGGTATGCATCATCGTTTCTCCTTTACCATTCTCTGTAGTAGTTGCCGCTGGATTCGCCGTAGGCCCCGCCGGAGCCGTCGTAGGCCCCGATGTCCTTGCCCATGGCCAGCGTGAAGCGGACGCGCAGCACCGCGCCGTCCTGCGGCGCGTAGGACGCCATGCTGATGCCGGGATAGCTGCCGTTGACGGAGAACATCCAGCCAGACCAGCGGTAAAAGTCAAATTCACCCAGACGATCCTCCGACGCCGGGGACGGCTCGTAGCCCACGCCCTGCGCGTCCATGCCGTCGGCCACGATGAGCTCCATCAGCTCCGGGTCGATGCTGTAGCCGGTGCAGATGCCGGGGCCGCAGATGGCGGACAGGTACTCGCCCCGCTCCACATCGGCGGTGTAGCCGTACTGGGCCAGCGCCTGCTCCAGAATGGTAAGGGCGTCGGTGCCGCCGGGGACGGTGACAGCAGCGTAGGGCACCAGCGTACCGAGGCCCACGGTGGTGGCCTCCACGCTGACGGTGACGGTGATCTGCCCCGCCTCGTAGTACACCGTCCACGTCCGGGAGGCGCTGACGCCGTCGTTATCCACGGCGGTGACGGTGATGGTGTTGGCCCCCTCGTACAGCAGGTAGGCATCGTAGCCGAACAGGCTGCCGGTCTGGGAGGTGGGGGCGGGGATAACGGTGCCGTTGACGGCAACGGTGAAGTTGTTGCTGTAAAGCTGCTCGCCCTGCCCGCTGCGGCCCTCCACCAGCAGGAGGACAGCGGGGTTCTTCAGCACAAGGCCGTCCGTCAGGCCCATGGTCGTACCGTCGGCTTCGATCTGGGCGGAGATGGTGGGCCGCAGGCCCTCCTCCCCGCCGCCGGTGCGGCGGAAGCGCAGGACGTAGCTGTATTCACGGGACGCGCCGTCGGAATCGGTGTAGTACAGCGTCAGCGTCACGGGGGCGCGGGGGTCGAGGGTCACGGCATAGCCGCCGTCGGCCCCGGGGGAGAGACGGCGTCCGTCCAGACGCAGCTCCTCCAGTGTCTCAAGGCCGGTGACGCCCTCCACGGACACCCAGACACGGGCGTTTTCGCTGCCGCCCTCCACCGTAACGGTTTCGGAACCGCCGGAGGGGGTGTCCGCCGTGACAGTGCGGGTCTGGCCGTCTGAAAACAGGGTGTCGATGCGGAAGGACGGGGCGGTGTAGGTGACGGTGTACGACTCCGTCAGGCCGATGCGGCCACCGGCCTCCACGGTGATGTCGTTGGCACCGGCGCGCAGCTGGGCGGTATAGAGGTCGCCGCTGCCGGTGACGGTGCTGCCGTTGACACGGACGGTCTGCACAGGCTGCTGCGTATCGTCCTGCACGGCCACGGCGCGGAACGTCAGCGTCCGTTCGGTGACGGCAAGGCCGCTGAGGGAGACGCCGTCCGAGGCGCGCTGGACGATGAGCACCCACTGGCCGTCCAGATAGTACAGGGTATAGGTATGGGAGGCGGTGACGGTGCGGTCAGCCGTCCGGTACTGGGCGGTGACGGTGACGGTGTTGGCACCGCCGGTGAGGGTCAGCGTGCCGCCGGAGGTATTGGCGGCGTAGTCCGTAACGCTGCCGTTGACGGACACGGACAGGCCCAGCACCTGCGCCTCCGGCTTCAGGTGGCGGATGGTGAAGGGGTAGGCGGCGTCCATGACGCGGTCGCCGTCCACGATGGAGGTGGTGAACCATGCGTCCCCCTCCTCCGTCTGGCCGCCGCCATCGCCGTCCGTCCGGCTGTCCGTCTCGCGGCTGGGAAGCTGGCCGCCGGAGCCGCCGCCCCGATCCGTGATATCCTGAAAGTCCTCCAGACCATCGGCGGTGTCGGCGGGGGTGTCCTCGGCAGGGGTATCCTCCTGCGGGGTATCGGCGGGCTGCGGGGCGGCGGCACCGTCGGCGAGGGAGACATCCGAGGCGGTCAGTGCCGCGCCGTCGTACAGCAGCTCCCCCTCGGTGATGAGGGTGCGGGAGGCGGGCTGCACCTCCGGCTGGGGCGGGGCGGCGGGCTGCAGCCCCGCGGCCAGCCATACGGCGGCCAGCACCAGCGCCAGTGCCGCTGTCAGTCCCAGCGCACGCGGTATCCATTTTTTCATGAGTACCACTCCTTACTGTTGTCCGCACGCCTCCTGGCGGCACGGCGGGCTCCGGCGAACCATGTGCCGGTGAACAGGATGACGCAGAAGCAGGCGGCAACGCCCAGCGACATCCAGACAAGGCTCCAGTCAAAGGGGCGCGGCGCAGATGCCGACGGAGACGGCGCGGGGGCCGGTTCCTCCGTGGCAGGGGTATCTGCGGGCCGGGACGCTAGCTCCTGCCAGCGCGTCCAGCCCGTCTGCAAAAGGGTGAGCATGGCGGGGGAAACCAGAATTTTCTGGGCGGCGGTCAGGGCGTCGTAGGCCGTCTGCGCCCGCTGCAGGGCGGCAAGGCTGTCCGCCGTCACCGTGCCGATGGCGGCGATGAGCCCCTCCACCTGACGGGCGGCGGCCAGATCCTTTTCAAACTGCTGGTAACGGGCCTGCGCCGCTTCCAGCTCCTCCAGATTGGGCACCAGCTCCTTCTGCACGTCGGAAAGGCGGTTATAATACGCCTGCGCACGGAGGATGGCCTTCTGGTACAGGGCCGCGTCCTCGACGGTCAGCAGCTCCGGAACGGGGCCGATGGCGGTGATGAGGGCTTCCGCCACGCCGGCGCAGTAGACATCCAGCGCGGCCGTCATGCCCTCGGCATCCACCGCGTCGTCCAGCGCCTGGCGGCCCGTTTCAGCCAGCTCCGTCAGCTCCGTCCAGATGTCGCGGTAGGAGGTCTTGTCCTCCTCGCTCCACTGGGTCAGCTTTTCGATGTTCTGCTGGTACAGCGCCAGCATATTTTTGCGCTCCGGGAGACGGCCGTAGTACAGCAGCATACCCCGCTGGGCATCGGTCAGCGCGGCGGCGGCCGCTTCCGCCTGCGGAAGGCGCTCCGCCAGCTCCTTCATGGGGAGGCCGGCCAGCTTCAGCAGCAGGCAGTCCACCACACCGGTGGCAAAGGCATCCAGCACCGTGTCCGTCTCATTGGCGGCGGTACAGGCCGTCAGCGCCGCGCGCTGCTTTTCGTACAGAGACAGCAGATCGGCGGCGATATGGGGATGCGCCTTGCAGGCGTCCTGATAGCGCGCCGTCAGCTGCTTTTGGGCGGCGGCAACGGCCTGCGCCAGCAGCTCCGGCGAGGTCAGGCAGGCCATGGCCGCGTCATAAGCGGTGAGGATGGCGTCCGCCGACGCGGCGCTGCGGAGGGCGGCGGAGGTATCGGTCAGCAGCTGGGCAAACGTCTGCCGCTGGGCGGCGGAGACGTAGGGCTGCACATATTGGGCGTAGTAGTCCGCCAGATAGTCGATGACCGCTTCGCGGCCGCGGGACTCCAGCAGCTGCCAGTCGAACAGCGGATAGCCGCCGTTGAGCCCGCCGATGCCGCGGACAAGGCCGGGAAACACGTCCGGCGTCAGGGTATCGCACTTGGCAACGCTGTCGCCCTGGCTGCTGCGCCAGCCCAGACGGGCCCGAGCCGCGCCGGTGAGCACCGTCAGGCCGTCACGGTAGCGGCCGTCCAGCGGGTAGCCCGCCAGCGAGCCGATGCGCTCCGTGGACGAGCCGGTGCGCAGAGAACCCGCGTTGTAGCAGTTCTGCACCACAAGGGCGCTGTTGCCGGTGTAGGAGGGGATGCTGGCGGCATAGTCGCCGCTCTCGCCGCCCAGAATACCGCCCACGATGGTGTGGCCGGAGACGGCGCCGGTGTTGTAGCAGCGATCGATGGTGATGCTGCCGGAGACGGCCAGTCCGGCGATGCCGCCGGTGCCGCCCCGGCGGAGCAGCGAGGCGGCGGTGTCGTTGGATACCGCGCCCTGATTGGCGCACTGGGTCACGGTGATGCTGCCGCCGTCCAGACGGCCCGCGATGCCGCCCACGCCGGCGGCGCGGCCGGCGGTGATCGTGCCGGTGTTGACGCAGCGCGCCAGCACGGCGTCGGACGTGACGCTGCCGGTGACGCCGCCCAGACCGCCCTGCCCGCTGCCGCCCGGATAGCGGCTGCCGGGAGCCATGGTGACGGTGATCGCGCCCTCATTGCGGCAATCCGTCAGGCGGTGCGCATCGCCGGTGAGACGGCCCGCAAGGCCGCCCAGCGCGGCGGACTGGTTATCCACGGCGTTGGTCAGGGAAACGGTGATCTCCACCTGCGAGACGCAGCGCTCCAGCGTGACGCCGCTGCCGAGGCCCACAAGGCCGCCGACACGGAGGGCGTCCGCCGCGCCGGTCATATCCACGCCGGTGAGGTCGATGCTGCCGGAAACGGTGATGTCGCGGAGCACGGCATGCTCCGCCGTACCGAACAGGCCCAGCGCGGTGCGGCCCGACAATTCGGTGACGCACAGGCCGGAGACGGTGTGTCCCTGCCCGTCCAGCGTGCCGGTGAAGGGCGCAGACGCGCCGATAACGGGCCACGGCTGATAGCCCAGGTCGATGTCCGCCGTCAGCACGGCGCAGAGTCCCTCCCCTGCCCCGCTGTTCACCGTCCGGGCCAGCCATGCCAGCTCCTGCGCGGCGGCGATACGGTAGGGGTCATCGGCAGTACCGGAGCCCTCCGGCTGCCGCAAGGAGACGCCGTCCCAGTCGCCGGTGCTGTCCAGCAGGCGCTGCAGGCGGGTGCAGGCGGCGGCGTAGGCCGTCTCCACATCGACGGCGGCGGCCTCCAGCGCGGCGGCCACGGCGGCATGGTCGGTCAGGGCGGAAAAGTCCCTGTCCGCTGCGGCGCGGATGGCGGCGGCGGAGTAGGCCAGCGCCGCCGTCAGCTGCTGGCGGCGGGCGGCGGGGTACCGCGTCAGGTCACCCGCCAGGTCGGCAAGGGCGGCGATGCGGCTGTCCGCCAGCTCCGTCAGGCGCTGCTGCGCCCGGGTGCGGGCCAGCTCCAGCGCCAGCGCGGCGGCTTCCGCCATATCCGGCGGGGTATCGGTCTGCCGGAAGGTGAACACCAGCTGGGACAGGGCCTGACGGGCGTCGGCATACAGGGCGTCCACCGCCTGCACGGCGGCGGCGCTGTTCATTTGCAGACACCAGTCCTCGTAGGCGCACAGCAGCGCGGCCATGTCCTCCAGCGTGTAGTTTTTCTGGTAGATAAAGGCGCTGTACAGCGCCTGCCCCATGCGGGCGGGGTAGGTGGGCACGCGCTGAAGCAGGCCGTCCAGCCGGTCGGTGCCCAGATAGGTCTGGCGCAGCAGCGTCACGTCACGCAGGGTGACGGCGGCGGCCACGTCCTGCGCCGCCTGCTCCAGCAGGCGCTGGAGCTCGGCGGCATCCTCCGGGCCGTAGAGCCGGGCGTCGGCGTAGGCGCGCATGTCCGTCAGCAGCTGGGCCCCGGCGGCAGCCGCGCCGGTGAGCACGGTCTGCAGCTGGGCATCGCAGCCGGCCAGCTGCGCGTCCGTCTCTGCGGCGGAGGCGGACAGCTCCACCCGGCGCAGATACGTCAGCAGGATATCGTTGTACACGGCGCTCTGCTCCTCACCGTAGACGGCGCGGCGGGCATCGGTGGGGGTGATGCGCCTGGCCAGCAGGGTGCGGGTGGCGGTGGTCTTGTCCCAGCGGCCGGCGTCCGGCGCGGTGTCCGGCGTGAGGGCGGACACCTGCACCGCGTCCTCGGCGGCGGTGCCCAGCGCCTCGGCCACGCCCCAGAGACGGTTGGCAGAGGCGTTCTGCCCGTGGGTGACGCGGCCCGTCTTCCAATTGCCGATCAGGCCGCCGCAGGCGACGCCCGCGGTGCTGCCGCCGGCGGTGACGGTACCGCTGTTGTAAACGTAGGAGAGGGCGGCGCTGCCGGTGTATGTGCCGTTTTCCACGGCGCCCAGCCAGCCGGCGATGCCGCCGGTGCCGCAGGCGTTGCCGCTGCTGCCGCTGACGGAGCCGTAGTTGGCCGCGTGGGTCACGGTGACATCCAGCTCGTCGGAATAATGGCTGTCCTTGTCCAGACGGCCCGCGATGCCTCCCACGCCGATGGTGCCGGTAACGGCGGCGCGGTTCTCGCACTCCCGGATCTGGCCGCCGCCGGTGAGAAACCCGGCGATGCCCCCTACGCTGCGCAGGCCGGTGACAGTCCCCTCGCTGCGGCAGTAGCGCACCACGGCGTTCTGCCGCACGGTGCCGGCGATGCCGCCGGTGTTGGACAGGTCGCCGGTGAGAACGCCGTAGCTGACACAGCCGTCGAGGATGCCATTCCCGCTGAGCTGGCCCGCGATGCCGCCGATATGGACGGCGGGACGTGCGCCGGGGGCGGTGGTGATATGTACCGATGTCTCGCAGCGGTAGATGATGCCGCTGCTGCGGCCCGCGATGCCGCCGGCGGCGCAGTTAAGGACGCGGTTGCCGCCGCTATCCGGCTGGTCACAGGTGATGCTCCCCGCCACACGGACGTGGCGGACGGTGCCGCCGTCCGCTACGGTGCCGAACAGGCCGGTGTAGCTGCGCACGGCGGCGGTGCCGTCAGTGACGGACAGGCCGTGGATGATGAAGCCGCCGCCATCGAAGGTGCCGCAGTAGCCGCCGTCGGTGTCCACACTGTCGGACGCGCCGATAGGCGTCCAGGGCATATCGCCCAGATCCAGCGGCTCGGTGACGCGGGCGCACAGGGCGGTGCTGCCGCCGTTGACCCGGGCGGCGAACCACGCCAGCTCCGCGCCGGAGGTGATCAGAAACGGGTCGGCGGCGGTGCCGGTGCCGGTGGGACGGGTCTGCGTCACGCCGTCCCAGCGCTTATCCATAGAAACACCATTACCGCCGATGGCGTTTTCCATGCCGGCGGCGGTCTGCTCCATGGCCGTGCGGCTCTCCGCCGCAAGGCGCTGTATTTCGTTGATATCCGTGCCGGCCGTCAGTGCCGACAGCGCTTCGGCGCGCTGCTGCGCCAGCCGGGCGGCGGCGTCGGACGCCGTCTGCCGCGCCGCGTCGTACAGCTCGTACCACAGGCCGGTACGCGACGTGACGGCGGCGAGCAGCTGCTGCACCCGGTCAAGGGCGGCGGCAAAGGCCGTCTCCACCTCGGCGGCGGCGGTCTGGCGGGCCTCCGCCAGACGCTCCTCCTCCGTCAGCGGCTGCTCCCAGCGGAGCAGAGGCCAGCCGGTGTCCGGGGGCAGCAGATAGGCGCAGCCCTCCGGCACGGCGTCGGTGTTGAGGGCGGCCAGCAGCGCCTCCCGCCGGTCGGGGCCGTACTCCGGGAACAGGCCGGAATCCGGCAGATGGAAGGCGCCGTCGCTGCCCACGGGGGCGGCGATCCAGAAGCAGTGTGCCCCGGTGAGGGACGCGCCGCCGTCCACCGCGCCGCACAGTGCGCCGGTCAGGCCGCCGGACACGGTGTACGGTGCGCCCCACGCGGTCAGGGCGGCGGCATGATCCTCCGGCGAGGCGGCGCTCCAGCAGCCCCGCAGCACGGCATCGCCGCCCACGGAGCCGATAAGGCCACCGGTGCAAAGACCGTCCTCCGCGCCGCCGGTGATGTTGGCGGTCTGATAGCAGTTCTGCATGGTCAGGGCGCTGTAGGGCTCCTGACGGCCCACCAGTCCGCCGGTGAAGGCGGCCTGCGGTGCGGATATCTCCCCGGCGGCGGCACAGCCCGTCAGCGTCAGTGTACCGTCCAGCTGGGCGGCGGTCAGGCCGCCCACGGACGCGCCGGGGACGGCGATATCCAGCCGCGCCGTGGTCTTGCAGGCGGTGATCTCCGTGTCGCCGGAGGTGCTGCCCGCCAGCGCGGCGGCGTAGGCAAGGCCGCTGTCCTCCCCGGCGGATACGGTGCCGGTAATGGTCAACGCCTGAATGGACGCGCCGTCCATCTCGGGAAAGAGGGCCAGCGACACCGTGTCCGCCTGCGCCGTCAGCGCCAGCGTAACGGTGTGGCCGCCGCCGTCAAGGCTGCCGGTGAAAACGGCGGGGAACGGCGCGGTAATGGTCACGTCCTCCGCCAGACGGTAGCAGCCGGCGGGGTCCATGGCGGCAAATTCCGCCGCCGTGGAGATGGTCTGCACCGTGTCCCCGGCGGGGGCGGCCAGTATGGGCGCCGGCAGCAGGCCCAGCGCCAGAGCGCCGGCCAGCAGCAGGGCTGTGATCCTCTTTCTCATGGGTATCTCTCCTGTGTTCTGGGGTTTACCGGCGGGAGCCGGTGAGGTAGTCGTTGTAGATACGGGCCGCGTCCGCCGCGTCCACCTTGCCGGAGCCGTCCACATCCGCCAGCGACAGCTGCGCATCGGTGAGGGGCAGCTTCCCGTTGACGTAGGCGTAGACCATGGCGGCGTCGGCATCATCCGCCGCGCCGTCGCCGTTGACATCGCCGGTCACGGCGTCCCCGATGACGAGATCCAGCGTGGCGGCGGGCTTCACACAGGCGACGCCCGTTTCGCCGTCGGCGTTCTGGTACATGGCGTAGGGGAATTCAATGCGGAAGCGGCTGCTCTCTTCCGTCAGGGGCGCGGCGTCCCATGTGACGTACTTGGTCACGTCCCGGACGTAGCCGTTGGCGTAGTGGGCCAGCACCTGCATGCCGGCGGGGTCAAAGCTCTCGCCGGGACGGTAGACGGTCTTGGCGGGGGCGGCGGCGATCTCCAGCCGCGTCACGGTGCTGGTCAGCGCCATGAGGTAGGCGGAGTCGTTCTTGAAGTAGATGGCGCCGCTCTCATCGGTAATGGGGCTGCAGATGGCGTACTGCTGCTGGGCCCCGCTGGGTGTGAACAGCACAGGGGCCGTGTCGTAGGAGACGATCTTGCCGCCCGCCACCACCGTCTCCACCTCCGTGGTTTCCGGCGCGGTCTGGCCGGGCTTATCCCGCAGCATCCGCAGCTTGCCGGGGGTGTAGTTGTCGAAGAAGTAGAGGCAGACGTACCCCGTCTCCGCCTCGTAGGCGGTGGTCAGCAGGGCGCTGGTCTGGGGGTAGCCCTGGGTGCGGACGGTGTAGGCGATGCGCCACGAGGGCAGGTCGATGACCGTGATGTTGTGGCCGGAATAGGCCTTGAACTGCCCCACGCCGGACACGCCCACATAGGCCCGGCCGTTGTACACGGTGGGCGTGGAGGTGCTCATGGCGGGGTTGGCGGCGTCGCTGCCGTAGTTGTACAGCTTCAGCGCCCGCAGGCTGCCGGTGCGGAACGTGCCGCCGGCCAGCAGATCCACAGCGTAGAAATAGCCGCCCTTGGAGGTGAAATAGCAGGTGCCGCCGTCATACGTCACGGCGCTGCGCAGGTCGCCGGGATAGGGCATGGTGACGCTGTCACGCAGAAAGCCGGTCTTGGGATCCAGCGACAGCAGCCGGGCATAGCCGGTGATATAGCCGTTTTCGCCGTCATCCGTGGGCACCACCACGGCGTTGTCGGTGACGTAGGCCCCGGCCCAGTAAAAGCCGCCTCTGGCGGTGTATGTCCACGAGGCCAGCTTGCTCTCGTTGGTCCTGGTGGGGTCTTCATCGGTGACACTGAGACAGACGTAATTGGCGTCCAGCGTCTCGCCGTTCCAGAAGCCGGTGTAGATATAGCCGTCGTGGTAGACGATGGGGCAGTTGGGCTGACCCTTCAGCGGGTCGCGGTAGATCCACAGGGGGCGGAGGGTCACGGCGTCAAACGCCTGCACCGTACCGTCGGACAGGCCCACGAAGATCATGCCCTCGGCATAGGTGGGGGTGTTGATGGCGAAGCTGGACTTGTGATCCATGGCGCCGGTGGCCAGTACCTCGCCGGAGACGGCGTCCACCTTGTACAGCGTGGACTTGGCGTAGGTGTACAGGCAGCCGTCCACCAGAATGGGGCAGCCGCAGGCATCGGCGGAGTAGCCCTCGCCCAGCTGGGTGGCCCAGCTCAGCATGGCTTCGCTGTCCCTGGTGGGTACGGAGGCGTCCACCACGCCGTTGTTGTTCTCATCCAGACGGAAGCCGGGCCATGCGGCGTCCAGCTCCTGTCGGGTACTGTCGGGGGCGGAGGTCAGGGACACCGGTACGACAGCATCCGCCGTGGGGGCGGTGTAGTCCGCCGAAACGCCCACATAGCCGTAGCAGGTGGCGGTGTAGTGATATGTCACGCCGGGCATCAGCTGCCATGTGCTGCCGGAGGACGGGGCGATGCGCCGCCCGGTACGGGTGTCCGTCAGGGACACCGCCGCATCGGCGGGGGTCAGGGACAGCGTGACGTTCACCGGCTCCTGCTTGCGGACGGTGACGGTGTAGACGGCGGGAACGGCAGCGCTGTCGCTGCCTGTGACGCGGATGGTCACGGTCTCGGTGTCCTGCGCGGGATCCAACGGCGTCTCCACGCCGGTGAGAGCGTCACAGCGGACATCGTTGACCTCCGCCGCGTAGCCGCTGCCGGTGAAGGTACCGGTCACAAACAGGGACGTGGTGGCGCGGGGCACGGTGACGGTGTAGGCCGTCACGCCGCTGCGGAAGGTGCAGGACGCGCCGTCGGTGTCACACAGGCGCAGCTCCTCCGCGTCGGTGCGGAGCGCCAGCGTCTTCAGCTGGGCAAGGCGGACAAGGCGCAGGGTGTATGTCTGCTCGTAGGTAACGCCGGAGACGGTCTTGTACAGCCGCAGGGTCACGGTCTGGCTGCGGTCGCCCGACGCTACGCAGTAGGGCAGCATGGAAGCCGCTCCGGTGCCGCTGACCGGAGAGGTGATGGTCACGGTGTGGGGGCGTCCGTCCGTTTCGGCGCTGATGGTCTGACGGGCATAACGCGCCTCCGCCGTGTAGCCGGAGACGGCGGTAGCCTGCGCGTACAGGCGCTGCTGATCATCGGGGATGGTATAGGTCAGGGTGCGCCGGGCGGGGTCGAAGCCCTCGGCGCTCTCGTGGGTCTGGCGGGTGGCGGCGGCAGAGCCGCTGTACAGTGCCAGCGCCGTCAGGGCGTTCACCGTCTCCGGCGCGGGGGCCGTCAGGGTCAGGCCATCGGCGGCGGTAAAGGACAGGATGGCACGGCAGCCGCCGCGCACAGCGGTGCAGGTATAGGCTGCGCCGGGTACCAGGCGGTACACACCGTTCTGCGGGGCGATCTCGCCGCCGGCGGCGTTGGTCACATGCACCTTCGTATCCGCGGCGGGCGGGGTGACGGTGACGGCGGCGGCATCGGCCTTCCGCAGGTGCAGGGTGTAGTCGGTGGTACGGCCGCCGGCGGTGACGGACACGGTACGGGTCTGCTGCGCCGCCGTCAGCTGCACCGTGCCGGTGCCGGTGACGGTGTAGTCCGCGCCGTAGGGCCGGGCCGATACGGTGACGGTATCAGAGGTAACGGACAGCGTGTAGTCCGTCGTGGTAGGGACAAAGTCCAGTGGCTGGGCAGCGCCCTCCGCCGTGACGGTGAGGCCGCTGAGGGTGGGGGTGCGCTCCAGTATGACGGTGTAGGTCTGGATGCGGGTGTGGCCATCGGCGTCGTACTGGGCCTCCAGCGGGAAGGTGCGGCCCTCCATGCCGGCGTCCAACGCCTGTGCCAGCGCCGTGGCGGCGCTGTTCCAGCTGCGGCTGGTGCCGGAGCGATCCACGCCGTCCGTGCCCACATAGATGGTACGCAGGCGGGCGTTGGCGGGCGTGTCCGCGCCGGTGGCGGCGTACAGGCTCAGATTGGCGCCGCCCACCGTATCCGGCACAAGGCACGTCAGGGTGCGGGCGGCGGCATCCTGCGTGCAGGGCAGCGCCGCGCCGCCGTACAGGATCCGGAGCTCACCGAACCACTCCCCTGCCGGTAAGACAACGGACAGACCGGTGTCGCCGGTGACGGCGAGAGTCCCCTCCGTGCGGTCGCTGCCATCGGAAACGGAGAAGGTGTAGCCGCCGCTCACCACCTGCACGGAGCCTGCGGCGGAGGTCACATTGCCGTAGCTGTCCGTCAGGGTCAGTACCGCGCCGGGCACGGCTGTCCCGTTCCGTGCGGCGGAGACGGTAACGGTGTATTTCGGGCCGTCGAGGATGGCTTCATAGTCCGTGATGGCCGTATCCAGCGCCGTGCAGGCGGCGGCCCAGCCGTCGCCGCGCAGGGCGGCAAGGCCATCGGTATAGGCATCGGCGGCGGGCTTGTAGTTCTGTACGTTGTCCGTTCTGGCACGATAGCGGCCCATCAGCGCCGCCAGCCGGGTCTGGGTCGAATCGTACGCGCCGGTGTACTCGGAAAAGACGATGGCGGTCTTTACGCTGGAGGCCGGGGCATCCAGCGCATACGCGCCGCCGTCATAGTAGACGGTATAGTTGCCGGTCTGGCCGCAGATGGCGGTGATGAAGCCGCCGGACAACTCGAAGGCGTAGTCACTGCTCTGCAGCGCCTGCAGCACGGTCTGGCCCGCCGTGTAGGCAACGGGCGTCGGCTCGATCAGCGTGCGGGAGGCGGTGGAAGCGGTGAGATAGAACGTGCCGCCGCCCGCCGACGCGGCGAGGGCGGGCGTCAGGCAGGTCAGCGCCGTCACCAGTGTCAGCAGCAGCGATACAATGCGTTTTTTCATAGGGATACCTCCTGTTGATGATGGGGCGGGAGTCGTTCTCTGCGCTTTCGCGGCGGGAAGCGTACAGAACGGCGCCCGGCTATTTTGGGCAGCATGCTCCGCTCCCCCCGCCGGGGCGGGGGAAGCGGAGCGGTATGCTGTGTCAGACAGCCGCCGTCCTTACTTGGACGGTCTGGCCGTAACGATATTGCTGAAGTCGCTGACTGCCGTACCCTTCACGGCCACGACCTTGTAGTAATAGGTCGTGTTGGCCTTTGCGCCGGTGTTGACGTAGGTCAGAGCCGTGGTCTTGTTGATAAGGGCGTAGCCGCTGTCCTTCGTCGCGCTGCGGTAGACGCGGTACTCCGTGGCGCCGGAGACAGCCTTCCACGTCAGCTGGGGCTTGCCGCTGACGGTGGAGTAGCCCACGGCCACAACGGGGGCGACCTTGCCCTCCACCACAGCGCTGATGCCAAGCACCTTGCCGGCAGCGTTCAGGGCCTCCACCTTGTAGTAATAGGCGGTGCCCAGCACCGCGCCGGTGTTGGTGTAGCTCAGAGCGCTGGTGGTGGTGAGGATGGAGAAGGTGCCGGCCTTGCTGACGGCACGGGACACGCGGTAGGACGCCGCACCGGTGACAGCCTTCCACGTCAGCATGGGCTTGCCGCTGACGGCGGAGTGCCTCATGGTCACCACAGGCGTGGTGGTAATGGGCGCGGTGGACTTGGACTTGCCGCTGACCACGTTGCTGTACGCGCTCTCGCCCACACCGTTCACCGCCGTGACCTTGTAGTAGTAGGTCACACCGTCCCTGACGCCGGTATTGGTGTAGCTGGTGGCGGTGGTGGTGTTGATCCTGGTGTAGGTACCGGTGGCGCTCTCCGCGCGATAGATGTTGTAGGAGGTCGCGCCGGTGACGGTGTTCCACTTCAGCATGGGCTTACCGCTGGCGGCGGAGTGGCCGATCCTCACCACGGGGGCGGAGGGCTTCTGCGGCGTCACCTTGGTCTGGCCGCTGACCACGTTGCTGGCGTCGCTCTCGCCGATGTCATTGACGGCGGTGACCTTGTAGTAATAGGTCACGCCCTCCTTGGCGCCGGTGTTGACGTAGCTGGTGGCAGTGGTGGTGTTGATCTTGGTGTAGACGCCGTCGGCACTCTCGGCGCGGTAGACGTTGTAGGACTCCGCACCGGTAACAGCGCTCCACGTCAGCATGGGCTTGCCGCTGGAAGCGGAGCTGCCGATCTTCACCACAGGGGCGGCGGGCTTCTGCGGCTCCGCCTTGGCCTGACCGCTGACGATGTTGCTGAACTCGCTCTCGCCGCTGGCGCTGACGGCCGTGACCTTGTAGTAGTAGGTCACGCCTTCCTTGGCGCCGGTGTTGACGTAGCTGGTGGCGGTGGTGCTGTTGATCCTGGTGTAGGGGCCGTCCTCGCTCTCAGCGCGGTAGACGTTGTAGGACTCTGCACCGGGCACGGCATCCCACGTCAGCATGGGCTTGCCGCTGGCGGCGGAGTGGCCGAAGACCACCTCGGGCACCGGCTGGGCCGCCACCTTGACGGTGAGGGTGCCGTTCTCCACAGCGCCGTTCTCCACGGTCTGCATGGCGCCGTCGGCAATGGTGTACACATGTGCCTTGGTGATGGTGAAGGTGCCCTCCGCACCGGCGGCGGCATCGTCCTTCAGCTTGAACACCAGGCTGTACAGGTCGCCCTTGACGCCGAGGCCCTCGCTGGTGGGATCCAGCAGGGACACGGCATAGTAGCTCTTGCCGTCCTCGTCGGTCTTGAGCGCCGTCAGCTTCACGCCGTCCATACCGGCGGCGCTGGCCTGTGCGTCCAGTTCAAACAGTGCGGGATCGAAGTACACCCGGTAATTCAGGCATACGATGCCGGTCAGCGGCTCCTCCTCGGAGGCGTTGACCGTCAGCTTGACGGCCTCGCCCGCCATGACCTCGGCCACGTCCGTTTTGGGGCTGACAACGGCGGCCAGCGCAGTGGAGGTGAGACTCAGCGTCAGCACCAGCGCCAGCAGGAAAGATACGATTTTCTTCATATGTCTTTCCCCTCCTTAGTTGTGAGCGGTAAGGGAGTCAATTTCTCCCAGATAGAAGGAATAGATGAGGACTGCGTCATCCGCCGTCACCGCGCCGTCGCCGTTGACATCGGCGGCATCAGCCTGCCGGGCATCGGCGGTGAGCTTGGTGTTGACGAAGGCGTAGACCAGCGCGGCGTCGGCGTCATCCACCACACCGTCGTTGTTCACGTCGCCCTTGCCGTACAGGGCCAGCATGGTGATGGGCTGTTGGACGGCAGCATCGCCGTACTTCACGGTGACGCTCTCTGCGTCCGCCTTGAGGGCTTCGCCGCCCTCCACGGTGTAATCCGTGACCTCCACCTCGGTAACGCCGTCGTACACGGCCACCACCGTCATGCCGGCGGGATCGAAGCTCTCACCGGGCAGGTACTCGGTCTTGGTGGGAGACGTGGTGATCTTCAGCTCCGTCACCTTGGGGGCCTCGCCGCCCTGCCATGCCAGCACGGGATAGCCGTTGTTGACGCCGTCCGTGTCGTTGTGGAAGCTCTCGCCCAGCACATAGGTCAGGGTCTTCAGCTCCTCGGCGGTCTTGGCTGTGCCCAAACCGGTGACGCCCTCCTTGGGGCTCTCGCCGGAGACGGCGCCCGCCAGATAATAGCTGTTCACGAAGTTCTGCTCATAGGGGACGGGAGACAGGCCGCCCACATAGGAGGCATTGCCCTTGCTGCCGATAACCGTGGCGGTGCTGTAGCAGTTGGTAAGTGTCGCACCGGCAAAGCGGTTGTAGTAGCTGCCGCAGATACCGCCCAGATAGCACTCGTTGGCGGCGATGCTGCGGATGGTGCCGGTGGCGTAGCAGTCGGTGATGACGGACTTAGCGTTCGTATAGCCCGCGATGCCGCCGCCGTGCTTCTTGCTGGTAACGTTCACAGCGCTCCAGCACTGGGTAACAGCGCTGTTGTCGTTCATGTAGCCCGCGATACCGCCGGCCTGCGCGTTGCTCTTGGCCGTGCAGGTCACGTCGCCGGTGATGCCCAGCTTCGTGACGGAGGAGCCGGACTGCATGTAGCCGAACAGGCCCAGAGGATAGCTGCCGCTGTTGACATACAGGTTGTTGATAACATGGCCCTGACCGTCAAACGTGCCGTAGAGCTTGGCCATGGGCGTCCAGTCGAAGGCGGCCAGCTCGATGTCCGCCGTCAGCTTGGCGCTGGCCTTATCGCCGTTCTTTGCGAACCATGCCAGCTCGGCGCCGGTGCCGATGAGGTAGGCGCCGTCCCCGTCCTTCTTGGGCTCAGTCAGGGTGGCGCCGTCCCACGGATTGGCACCGGCAGCGCTCATGGCGGCGGTGATGGTCAGGACGCCGTCCTGTACCTTGTCCGCGTCGGCGCTGCCCAGGGTGAAGCTGCCGCGGGTCACGGTGTAGCCGTCCTTGGTCAGAACGTAGGTGTAGGTGCCGTAGCCCAGCTGGAAGCGGCCGCTTTCGTCAGCCGCGCAGGTCTCGCCGGTGCTGTCGGTCAGGACGGCGGTCACGTCCGTCAGCTTCTCGCCGTCGGTGTTGGTGACATCCAGCGCCACATTGTACAGCACCTTGCGGTAGACGGTGACCGCCGCGTCCGCGTAGTGGTTCATGTAGTAATTCACGGTGACGGCGTTGAAGTTGGTGCCCACGCCGGTATCCGTCATGTTATACAGGAACGCGAAGGGGTTGGCAGCGGAGTACATGCTGCCGAAGGTGTAGCCGTTGGTGAAGCTGTACGTCGTCGTCTCCTCGCCCTCCTCGAAGGCGATGTCCTCGGGGATGGTGACGGTGACGGAGGCGTTGTCCATCTTCTGGTACTGACCCAGCGTGCCCTCGTACTTGGTCTCGCCCGCGAAGTAGGTGGGCTTGAAGGTGGTGGGGTTGAACACGCCGGAGATCTTGTTGACGCCGCGGAACATGCCGCTGAAGGTCAGAGTGACCTGATCGCCGGGCATGATATCCTCGTTCCTGTGGCTGGCGTTCTCAGAGGAGACGGTGACCTTGGCCACGCGCACCAGACGATAGCTGACGCCGCTGCCGTCGGTCATGCGGAGGATGACGGTACCGCCCATGCCGTTGCCCAGCCCGTTGAAGTCGGACAGGGGCACGGTATAGCGGCCATCCTCACCGGCGGTGACGCTCCGGAAGGCGGAAACGGTGCTCTCCATCGCGTTGTTGGTGGCGACAAAGGCGTACTCCACCTCGACGCTGCCGCTGCCCTTCACCACGCCGAAGGTCAGAGCGGGATCCGTCTCGCCGGCCTCGTAGTACCAGGTGTCGTAGTTGTAGTCCCAATCCATGGAGCGGGTGGTGGTAGTGCCGGCGGGCATGTTGAAGTCCACATCCGCATCGGCGGAGCCGTGGGCCACATCCGTACCGCCCACTACGATGACGCCCACACGATGGGGCTGGGTGGCGGGGTACAGACCGCCGTGGCTGCCGTGGCTCTCGGGGTCCACGTCCACGCTGTCATAGTAGACGGTGATGATGGAATCCTGTGCGCCGGGGGTAACATCCGCCCAGTTGGCGGAGGTGTTGCCGCCGTCCACCGTCCCGATCTGCGCGTCGCCGGAGGCCAGATCCCAGTGGAAGTCAGGCTCCACCATGATGTTGCCGGCATCGGAGTTGATGAGCTGCCAGTGACGGTAGGCCCGGACGCGGGTGGTGCCGTTCAGCACCTCGAAGCCGCTGGGATCCAGGTTCACCTGCAGGTCGGCCTCGTCGCGCTTGGAGGTCTGGGTGCCCAGCTTGCTGAAGTCGTGGGACAGGCGATCCGTGGCGGCGTTATCACCGAAGGCGAAGGTCATGTCCTTGCTGGCGTTGAGGCTGGACAGCCAGCCCGCCTGCGTCACATGGGCATCATCGCTGAGACGCCATGTGTAGTTGCTGTTGCCCTTGGAGATAAAATACTCGGCGCTCTTGGTACCGGCCTCGCTGTAATGCCAGCCGTCGAACTCATCGGTCTTGTCCATGGGATCCACTTCCGTGGTGTTGAAGTTGTTCCACTGGAAGTACAGGCCGAAATCGGCGTCGGCGGGAACGGTGGCCTTCAGCACCACGCCGGTGTTGATGGTCAGGCTCTTGGTGCTGGCATAGTAGCTGGCACGGAAGGTCTGGTTGATGGCCTGCGTAAAGATGTAGCCGTCAATGTCGGGATAGGCGTAGGCGTTGTACAGGCAGGCGTTGCCGGCTGCGTACAGCACCGTGGGATAGTAGTCGTAGCTGCCCTTGGTGTAGGGTGTACCCATGACGCAGGAGGTGCCCATGATGGGGCAGTCCACGCGGACATGGTACTCGTCGGCCGTGAAGTAGGTGTTGTCCGTCTTCTTGCTGTTGACATAGAAGGAATTGCACTGCAGATAGACGCTGGTGCCGCCGCCTGCGCCGCCGTCCACGTTGGTGTCGGTGGGCAGGTTCAGGGTCATGCCGCCCAGCTCCACGTCATAGTCGCCGGTGTCCGCGTTCCTGGCAAAGGCGCGGTAGGCATAGCGCCCGGCGGCCAGCTTGGCGTAGAACATCTGGTAGTTGTCGGTCAGCAGGCCATCGGCGGGGTCGTAGTTCTCCTGACCCTCCGGCAGAGTGTTGGTGAAGTCGCTGTACAGGAAGCAGTTCTCGATCTCGTCGCCCAGCGCCTCATTGCCCGTATCATCGGTATACACGTTGTAGAGTCGGATGATGGGGTAGCCGCCGGTGTAGTCCTTGCCCACATAGAACGTGAAGTCCATGGTGGGGACATCCTCCACATGGAGCTTCAGCGTCCATGTATCCTTGGAGAAGTGTACGCCGTCGTGGGAGGCATAGAAGCGGTAGTGGTACTCGCCCTCCGTCAGCTCGGTGATCTGGATGGTGGTCATGCCGAAGATGGCCTCAGAGAAGTCCTGCATGGGGCCCCAGGTCATGCCGCCGTCGGTGGAGCGCTGGTAGTAGTAGTTCCTGTAGGACAGGCTCTGGCCGTCCACAGGGGCGAAGATCTTACCCGCCTGCAGGTCGCTGAGCAGGTAGGCCGTGCCGGTCATCACCGTATTCTCGCTCTCGGCGGGGTAGTCCGCCTTGCGGGTGGGAACGGGGACTTCCTTCCGGCCGCAGACGTCGCAGACGCCGTCGTTGTCGGCATCGGTGTGCGCCTCCGCAGGCTCGCCCTGCAGAACGGGAGCGGGGCAGCTGTCAGCGTAGGCGCTGCCCAGCGCCGCGGCATCGAGTCCGTCCGCCGCGGTGAAGGCCTCGCCCCTCACGGTGATCTTCGTCGTCTCCGCGCCGGAGGTCTTGACCGCGCTGTCCAGATACCAGCAGTTGCTGACCGTCAGGACAGTGGAGGCACCCACGACCTCGCCCACCAGTGCGCCCATGTTGGCATTGTCGTCATACTCGCCGCTGACGGCACCGATGGAGTAGCAGTTGGTCAGCGTGATATTCTGACCGCTGGAGCTGTAGCCCGCCGCGCCCACGATGCCGCCGGCAGACTGCTGGATCCTCTGGGTCTTGTAGTAGAAGCTGATGCTGCCGGTGTTGTAGCAGTTGGAAATTTCCACGGTTTCGCGAACGCAGCCGGCGATGCCGCCCACGCCGCGGAAGCTGGACTGCCAGCCGCGCAGGTGGATATCGCCGGTGTTCCAGCAGTTCTCAATGACGGTGCTGCCGCTGGAGGCCACCGCCACGATGCCGCCGGTGTAGCCCTCATAGCCGGTGATATCGGCCTGATTGGAGCAGCTCCGGATGACGGTATCCTGCGCCGAGGCCACCACGCCGGCGTGGCCGTAGATCTGGTCGTTGGTGGGGGTGCCGGTGAGGGTCACATAGTTGTGGCAGTTCTCGATGGTGGTGGTGCGGTGGGTGAAGACGCCGCAGGCGCGGCCCACGATACCGGCCACATAGCGGGTGATGGACTTACCCTCGCCGTAGACGCTGACGTTCTTGATGGTCGCGCCGTCGCACAGGCCGAACAGCGCGGTGTAATAGGAGCTGCCGTCGTTATAGGTACCCTTGTTCTCCAGATACAGACCGGTGATCTTATGGCCCTGTCCGTCGAAGGTACCGCGATAATCCTTGTAGGCGGCCTTGTTACCGATGGGCGTCCAGGGGGCGTCCGCGCCGCAGATGCCGGAAAGATCGACATCGCCGGTCAGGCGGGCGTTCATCTCGGCGTTGCCGGCGTTGACCTCATCGGCGAACCACTTCAGCTGGGCGCCGGTGCTGATCTCGTAATAGCCGTCCTCTGCCACAGCGGGCTTGTTCTTGTCGGTGACAGTGACCTTGCACTGTGCCTGGAAGGCGCCGTCAACGGTTGTGACGGTGATGACCGCCTCGCCCTCGGCCAGCGCGGTCACAAGGCCGGTGCGATCCACAGCGGCCACGGAGGGGGCGCTGCTGCTCCACGTCACCTTCTGGTTTTTGGCGTTGTCCGGCTGCACGGCGGCGTTCAGCCGGGCGGCGCTGCGGCGCTCGACGGACAGCTCGGTCTTGTCCAGCGTCACGCCGGTGACGGCCACGGTGTCATCCCCGCCGCCGGGTCTGGTGTTGTCGCCCACCACGAAGCCGAAGCAGTTGAAGTAGTCGTAGTTATCGTCGCACTCCGCCGCGATGTACAGCTGATTCTCCATGAGGAACGCGGCGGGCAGCGCGATGGTGTGGCTGCCGTCACCGTTCTCCGTGACGGTGTACTGGTAGTCGCTGCCGGCATAGAAGTTCCAGCTGACATTGCCGTCCGCGTCAAAGAGGGCGCAGTACTCCAGAATATTCTGGTTAAAGTCTGCGGGATAGGTGACGTAGACCGTCTCCGTGCCCTTGGGAACGGTAACGGTGTAGACCTTCTTATCGCCGGGGACGCTGAAGTGGGACACATGCATGGTGCTCTCCGCCACATTGTAGAGATACTCCGTGCCCGCTTCATCCGTGGTGATGCTGGAGAAATCAAAAGCCTTGTAATAGTCGGCGGGATCGAAGGGCTTGGCGCCGCCCACCGTGACCTTGGCGGTAGCCGGTGCGTAGCAGGAGTCCGACGTGCCGGCGTTGGGATCGGTGCCCAGCAGGTAGTAGGTGCCCGCCTTGCTGAAGGTGTAGCTGAAGCTGCTCTCATCGCTGCCGGGGGTAAGGGTGTCCACCAGCGACCAGTTCTCGTCGTAGACGCAGACATTCAGGCCGGTGATGGGCTCAAACTCCTCCGTGCCGCCGTCGGCCACGGACCGGGTGTCGTACTTGAGGGTCCGGAAGCTCACGGCGCCGCCCACAGGCGCGGCGTACTCGTCCTGATCGAAGGCGGCGAAGGCGCCCTTCGTCCAGAACTGCCAGTTGCTGAACATGGCCACGTCGATGGTGTCACCGTCAGACAGCAGGATATAGTCCGCCGTGCTGCCCCAGCCGGGGCCCATCAGAGGATAGACGTGGTTGCGGTAGTACATCAGGTTCTCGTCATGGCCCCAGAACTGCTGCATGTACAGGGACGTGGCGCTGCCGGTGATGTTCAGGGCCGCCATGGTGTCATCGTAGGGGGGGTTGCCCAGCATATCCACCACGCCGCAGCTGCCGTCATGGCCGTTGATCTTCACGCTGCCGTTGATGATCTGATCCGGATCAAGGCCCAGATAGTACACGCCGATCATGTAGAGATACAGGTGCAGGGCGGTGGGACGCTTCACGATCTCGCTGTCCACATAGCCGCCGGAGCCGTTCTCCGTGTGATAGCGGTAGAAGTCCGTCAGGCCCTGGTACGCCAGATCGAAGTAAGGCACCTCCACCTCCAGGTGGGACAGCACGGTGCCCTCGTTGCCCATCAGCGGGATGCCGTCACTGGAAACGGTGACATAGACCTTCACGGAGTCGGCGGGCGTCTCGTCGTAGCCATACTGGGAGGCATCGCCGTCCTTGCCCTGCTCCACCGTGATGGTCAGCGTCACCTTGCCCATGCCGCCGTTGGGGCAGCTGGCGGTGATGGTGGGCGTATAGATGCCCGCCGTGGGATTGGTAAAGGACAGGCACGGACGGCCGCTGTCCTTATCCGTTGTGATCTTGGTCTGGGTGCCGTAGTCGCCGGTATCCAGCTGGTAGGTCATTGTATGACCCTCGCTGTCCTTGAACAGCTCGTCCAGATAGACGGTCAGCAGGCCGCCGGTCGTGACCGTATACTCCGTATCGCCCGTGCTGCCCGTCACGCAGGGTGCGGCGGCAGTGGCGAAGGCCAGCTGCGGCACCATGGTCAGGCACAGCACCAGACTCAGCAGCATGGCCAGCACGCGGTCGGTCATGCTTCTTTTGTGATACATGTGATCTCCTCCTGTTTTTTTGATCTTCTCTATCTCTAACGCACATGCGGAAAAAAGGGTAAGGCTCCCTTGGCCAATGCGGCGGAAGTGTGTCCATTCTCCCAAAAAAGAGAGGAGGCGGGAGGGTTTTGCCCCCCTCCCGCCCTTATGGAAAGCGGCGGTGGAAAAACCGCCTCGGCTTGACACGTACACACGCAGAAAAAACGCCGGTCAGCCTCCGTTTTACCGGAGAACGGCCAGCGCAGTCCGCGACAGAAAAACACCGGCCCCTCCCTTTCCGGGAAGCGCCGGCGCACACTCCTGCCATCCATACACCACGGAGAGAGCGCCCGCTGTTGGTGATCCTCCTTCATGCAAGTCTTCTGACTCGCGCCGCAGAGAGTTCTCTCCTCGTTCGTAACCTGCCTTCTCACAGACGTGATGTCTGCAATGGCGGACTTTCGTCCCAGCGGCTGACGCCGCCTCGGTACGTTCTTGCGCTCACAGTGCCGTTCGCGTGGGGCCTTGCACCCCGTTCCTTTGAAGCCGCTGCCTGACCCCTGCGGGGCCTTGCGGCAGTCTGGCCGCACGATATCAATGGATCATGTATTCAATTGGCCGACGGCCTATGCCGCCAGCTACTATTATAGATTGGAAGAAAACGGTTGTCAACAGGAAAAACGCCTAAACCCCGGCAGACACTTTATGTCCGCCGGGCGCAGGTCGCAGCTTTGTGCCGGTCAGCAGGGCGCGGGACGCCACGGTCTTGCCGAAGCCGCAGGGCGCGCTGAACAGCGCGATGCGCCCGCAGGTCATGGCGTGCGGAGTGCCTCCGACAGCCTGATCTCGATCACGGGGCCGTTTGTCATCTCCGCCCCCTCCCTTTCGCTGTTTTTCCTCTCAATAATCCGCGTTGAGCCACGGCTTCTGCCCCCAGTGCAGCAGCCGTGCCAGCTCCTGTGCCTTTTCCGCATCGTCCGCCTGCGCGGCGCCCAGACGCAGCAGACCCTCCAGCCCGCAGGAGCCCATGAGCAGAGAGGTCAGCTCTCCCTGCGGACAGGTGACGGTAACCTCCGGTACCGCGTCCGGTGCGGCCACGGCCCAGCGCCCTCCGGCAAAGGCGATGCGCAGGCACTGCTCCGTGCCGGTCAGTTCATCCCGGCAGCGGAACGCCGCCGTCAGCGTCCCCTGAGGGAACGGGCGGTAGGCCGTCCGCTCCACGAAGGCCGCAGCGTCCGTCATCTTGAACATGGTACCCACGGCGGAGACGTTGGTCTGGAGGAAGCCATAGTCAATGTAGTTCCTCGATACGTCCTGCGGGTCGTGCAGCAGGTGGTGGAAGTCCTCCTCGCCGGTGCGGAGGATCACGGTCTGGGCCAGATCCTCCTGCAGCTTCAGACCGCCCAGCAGCGCCCGCAGCACGCCGCCGTCCTCGTAGACCAGCTCCTCCACACTGAGACGGTTCTGGGTGTAGTTGGTGTCGCTGGCGCTTTCAAAGCGGTAGGCCGCGTAGCCCCGTAGCGTGCCGCCGTCGTCGTACCAGCCCATGCGGCGCACCTGTATATCGTCCCGGGCGGCGCGCAGCTCCTCATCGAATTTCTCCACCATGCCGTGGTTTCGGGCGGCGAAGCGGCGCTGGCAGGCCATGGCCGCGTCGAAGTCCTCCGGCCGCAGGAGCCGCAGACGGCGCTGCGCTTCGGCGTCCGGCCAGGGCAGCACCGACGTGGGCAGGCGGTATTCGTACAGCTTGCCGGCAAAGCCGTAGCCCATCCGGCGGTAAAAGCTGATCCGGAAGGGCAGCAGCAGCGTCAGCAGCGCGCCGTGCCGCCGGGCGTAGTCCTCGAAGTACCGCACCATATACAGCGCAGCGCCCTTCTTTTTGTGGAGCGGATGCACCTCCAGCGCCATCAGGCCGCAGGCGGGCTGCATCCGGCCGAAGAAGTTCATGGAGAACAGGATCAGCTTCATGGTGGCGATGAGGGTATCACCCTCGAACAGTCCCACCGTGCGGGTCTGTGTGTCCTCTCGCAGCTCCGTCAGGTGCTTGTCCCGGTAGTGGGCGCGGCACGCGGCGTCCAATGATTTGTAGGCCGGGTAGGAGTTGAGATAGATATCCAGATACGCCTCTATGTCCGCCGCCGTCAGGGGGCGGACGTCCCAGCTGCGGGACGCCGTGTCGTTGTGCATACGTGTGCTCCTTTCGCCGTCTAATATTTTGATTATACCGCTTTTCCCGGCGGTTGGCAATATTCCGAAGTATGATACAAGGCTCTTTGACCGAGGGGCGGCTTGCTTTTTGCGCCCGCCTGCCGTATACTGGAGGAGGAATGACATTCCGAAGACGGAAGGGAGCTGACATACTTGCGATTCTGGAAAATGAACGGCGCAGGAAACGACTTTGTGATCGTGGACAACCGGCAGCTGCGGCTGCCGGACGAGGCGTGGCCGGAGATTGCCCGCGCCCTGTGTGAGCGGCATCTGTCCATCGGCGCGGACGGGCTGATGGTGGTCGATCCGTCCGAGAAGGCGGATTACCGGATGCGCTACTACAATTCCGACGGCTCACTGGGCGAGATGTGCGGCAACGGCGCACGCTGCATCTGCCGCTACGGCTATGAGGACGGGCTGGCTGGCGAGGTGCAGACCGTGGAAACCACCGCCGGGCTGGTCACGGGCTGGCGGCTGGATCAGCGGAACTACCGCATCCGGCTGAACGATCCCAGCGTCATCCGACTGGATGCCGCCGCCGACATCGGCGGCACGGTCTACGCCACGCCCTATGTGGAACTGGGCGATCCCGGCCTGCCCCACATTGCCGTGGAGATGCCGGGGCTGGCGGACTGTGACCGGCAGCAGCTGCGGGAGCTGGGGCGGCAGCTGCGGTTCTACGAGGGCTATCCCAAGGGGGCCAACGTGAATTTCTACGAGATCGTCGGGCCGGATCATGTGCGGGAGCTGACCTATGAGCGGGGCGTGGAGGACTTCACCTACGCCTGCGGCACCGGCACCGGCTCCGTGGTCACGGTGCTGACGCTTCTGGGCCGGGTGTCCGGGCGGCGAGTACAGGTGGACGTGCCCGGCGGGCAGCTGACGGTGGACGTGGTGCGCGACGGCCGGCGGGTAGCCGACCTGTTCCTCACCGGCCCCACCAACATCGTCTGCAAGGGCGAGGCAACAGACGAGGACTGCCGCTTCTGCGCGGCGGAGCACTGAAAAAAGGGACGGCAGTCCGAGTGGACTGCCGTCCCTTTTTTCGCACGTCCGGCGAGCGGCGATATATTCACCGGGCGCGGGGCATAGGATAAGGCAAAACCGGAAAGGGGCGGATATGATATGAAGAAGATTAAGGTGTTCCTGCTGCGGCGGTGGTACATGGTGGGCAGCGCGGCACTGGTGCTGGCGGCAGCCATCTTTTATGTGGTGAACTACCCCGTCTCCGTCAGCGCGGCGGCCAGCACGCGGCAGCTGCCCATCTACTCGGTGGAACGTACCCAAAAGGTGTGTGCCATCAGCTTCGACGCCGCGTGGGGTGAGGAAAAAGTGCGGCAGTTCAGCAACTGAACTGCCGCACCTTATTGCCATATAGGATACAAAAATAATTCAATGATGACCGTTCTCTGACATTTGAGAGACTGCTTCATTATAGAACACGTTCAGTTCGCCCAAATATCCCGGCTTCCATGGCTTGTTCCGCCCGCAGTAGTGGATGACCGCGGACTGCTGCCGCACGTCCTCCAGCGTCATGCCGTCCCCGTTGCGCCGGTGGAGGGAAAACAGCTTTTCCGTCATATTGTAGCGGATGGGATCCAAAGGCAGGATACGTTGTCCGTACAGGGCGCTGATGATGTCCTGATCCGGCAGCATGAGCCGTCCCTTGTGGGCGTCCATGTAGTCGAATACCGCCTGCGTATCCTGCTCCGCCCGCAGTGCCTGCAGATTCATCAGCATCACGCCGGAATTGATATAGGGACTGTCCTCGTCCATGTCCAGACGCAGCTCATTGAAACGGTGCAGAAAGCCGCGGATATGGGTGGCCGCCGCGAAAAACGCCGCGCCCATGGGCATCTCATACAGCTCCCGCAGGCTCTGCCGCACTACGATGTCCGGATCGAGATACAGTACCCGCTCCAGCGTATCCGGCAGATATTTGGCCGCAAAAATACGGTAGTAAATGGCTTTCGGGTAGCGGTCGGAGGTGGGCGCGTCCGCCAGACCGTCCTCGTCCACTCGTATCAGGTGCAGCGTCCCCCGCTGTCCCAGCAGTACTCGCGTTCCCGCCACATCCTCCTCTGACAGTCCCTCGTCGTGCAGCAGGTACACGTCAAAATGCGCAGCACTGTCGCAATGCAGCGCGGAGAACAGCATCACATTCAGCTGCGGAACATAGTTTCGGTCCAATGTCATCAACAAGTTCATAGGCACACCTCGTTTTTTTGTTTCCAGCATATTCTATGTCCTGTTAAAAAGCAAGGGTGCCAACGTCACGCGCGGGCAAAAAACGTTTTGCATTGTCTATAAAAGCAAAGCGCTGCATTATGCTTCGCTTCGCGAGTTCAACTCATAGGTACACAGATAGAACAGGAACGAGGTCATCTGATAACGGTTGATGCGGGTGTTGCAGGCCGCCAGCAGATCGCCCAGCTCGCTGTCGCGGGTGGTGATGTCCCGATCGTCACACCACAGCATGGCCTTGACGACCTCGTCGCTGAGCCGGGGATTTTCCCACATGGCCTGCCGCAGCAGTTCCTGATCTACACGGGTGTCAATGCCGGACATGGCGGCGTAGCGATAGATCAGCAGACAGGCCGTCTGATAATCCATGTCATCATCGTAGTCGGTGTGCAGGTCCTCCTGACGAAGCAGCCCCGTTTGATACGCCCAGCACACGGCGTTGTAGTAGGGGCAGGCGGAGCCGTTGAATTCCTCGGTTTCATAATCAGGCGGCAGGGCGGTGTTGTCCGTCTCCGGCCTTTGGGAGATGCGGTACAGCACATCCACGAATTCGCCCACCTTTGCCGTGGCCTTTCCGCCAAAGGTGTCCGGCGTTTCCGGGTCTATATATCCGTTGCGGTACATATAGAGGACGCTGGCCTGGTTGAAAATGCCCGTGATGTCCGTAAACACCACCGTATCCTCCAGCGTGCCGCCGCTGGACGCCTTACCGAAAACATGGGCGTAGTAGTCACTATTGACGATGTTGCTGGACATCTGGAACTTATTGTCCACATACAGCCGGTAGGCCTCCAGCTGCTCGTCAGAGATGGCGATGCTCTCGTCAGCGGGGATCACCGTCTCCGTACCGGCGTCATAGCGGAAGGCCTTCGTCAGGAAGGACTTGTCCGACAGCACCGCTATGTGTACGCCGTTGGACAGCACGTCGGTGCCCGCCAGCAGCCGGGAGTCGTAGTCCACGCCGAACAGGTTCAGCAGCGTGGGCAGGATGTCCGCCGTGGAGCAGTACTCATCCACCACGATGTTCTCGGAGAGGCCGGGAACATAGCAGATAAAGCTGTTGCGATACTTCTCGAAGGTGAGATCCATTTCCTGCCCCGCCAGCTCGTTGTACTCATCCTCCGTCAGACCGTAGGGATAGTGGTCATTGGTCAGTACGATGCAGGTCTTATCGGCCACGCCCGCCTGCTTCAGCCGATCCATCAGGTAGGTCAGCGCGTTCTCCAGCTCCAGATTGCAGGCAATATACGCCTTCACCGGCTCGGAGTAGGGCAGATCCTTTACCGCGTCCCGGTTTTTAGCGCTCATAGCGTTATCCCAGTTGTACTGATAGTGGCCGCTGAAGGTCATGTAATAGGCATGGAAGGGCTCCTTGCTGCTGAGATAGTCGTCCACTGAGGCCTCCATCATCTCCAGATCGGAGGAGGGCCAGTCGATCTTTATATCCAGCCCGGAGTCCGCCGCCTTGAAGGTATAGCCCATGTTGGCGTGGGTGATGTTCCGGTTGTAGAAATCTCCGATATAGTCGTGATAGCCCCAGGCTTGATATCCTTTTTCTCGCAGCGCATTGCCCAGGCAGAAGGGCAGATAGTTGGTGCCCGCCACGTTGAAGCTGGAATCCGTCTTGGTGCGGGACATGTCGGGATACAGCCCCATGCACATGGTGTACTCGCCGTTGGTGGTGACGGACTGGAACGTGCCGTAGTAATTATCGAAGATAATGCCCGTGTGGGACAGCTTGTACAGGGTGGGTGTCAGCTCCTCACTGATGAACCAGGGGCAGAAGCTCTCAGCGCAGATGGTGATCAGGTTGTACCCCTCCAACAGCCCGGTGTAGTTGTTCTTCCGGGTGGGTGTCACCTGCGCCAAGTATTCGTCCGTGGTTTTGCGCATGGCATCATCCGTGGACTCCGCCAGCTTCGCGAAGTCGATGCGCTCAATCACATTATAGGAATTGCTGCTGTAAAGCCGCCTGGTGTCTGTGCCCAGCGGGGACGGCGTGATGATGACGCTGCCGCTGCTGCCGAAGACCATATAGCGAAGCTCCTGCACCGTGGTCGCCAGCATACCCACGCTCTTATAGCTGCTGTCGGTAGAGGTGTTCACATTGGTGAAGGTTTTGTAGACGGAGAATGATTTGCCCCGCCCGGCGTACATAATACCCATCGTAGCCAGCAGCAGCGTCAGCAGGATACCCAGCGTGGCCAGTGCCTGCTTCCAGCCAAGCCGTACCTTCAGCACTTTTATCCTCCGCAGAGCGAGGCAGAGGATCATCACGATCAGCGGCACCAGCAGCAGAAGGATGGGAACGATGTTCTTGCCGATGCTGTACAGGATCTGCGAGTCGAAATTGGTGATGACGTTCCCGCCCATGCTCACCTGACTGATGGGCATGAAGTTGCCGAAGATGGCATGGTACACCAGCTGCACCTCGGCAAACAACACCTGCACGGCGACCAGAAGTACACCCATGATCTGCCGGGCGATCTTGGGAAGGTGCGTGGTCAGCAGTGTGCAGACCGTCCCACCCAGCAGTCCGAACAGCACCAGATAGACCGTCCGCCTGTCCAGCGATCGATAGACGCACAGGTGCAGGCACAGCTCCACATAGACGCTGGCGCAGCAGAACAACAGCAGGCTGCGGAGCCACGCCTGCCACAGGCCGCGGCGGAGGCCCTCCGCCGTTTCAGGCGCCTCGCAAGGCGCCTGAGGGTGATTCAATATCTCAATCTCATTGGGTTTTGTCTTCAGCATATATATCTCCTGCCGCAGCCTCCCCTTGGAGAAGCGTCTGCGAAATTCGTCAAAATATCAGCGCGGGGCATATCATACTGTAATTGTAAAGAAAATGCAACGATTTCTGTAAAAATTAAAGAAAGGTTCACAGTCGATCTCGGTCGTTTTGAGCCGAAAGTTTAACAAAATCTACATAGCCGAAACGCGAAAACCGTGCTATACTGTACGCGAAATTGGAAACGCAGTCGATTTTAGGAGGTGAGTCCTGTGACAGAAACCGGTTTCCATCTGAAACGCCATCTGACGTCCTTCCAGATCATGATCCTCGGCTTTGCCGGCGTGATCCTGCTGGGCGCGCTTGTACTGATGCTGCCCATCGCCACCGCAAGCCGCACATGGACGCCGTTTCACGAGGCGTTGTTTACCTCCACCTCCGCCGTCTGCGTAACGGGCCTGGTGGTGCAGGACACCGGCAGTTACTGGTCCGGCTTCGGTCAGTCCGTCATCCTGCTGCTGATCCAGATCGGCGGCTTAGGCGTCATCACGGCGGCTGTAACGTTTTTGATGCTCTCCGGCAAGAATATCTCGCTGAAGGAGCGCAGTGCCATGCAGGATGCCATTTCCGCCCCGGTGGTGGGCGGCATCGTGCGCCTGACACGGTTTATTCTCAAAGGGACATTCCTCGTGGAGCTGGTCGGGGCTCTTGCGCTGCTGCCGGTATTCTGCCGGGACTACGGACTGCGGGGCGTGTGGATGGCGGTGTTTCACTCCGTTTCCGCCTTTTGCAACGCGGGGTTCGATATTCTGGGGCGGGCGGATGCCCTCTACCCTTCCCTGACGGCGTACATGGCCGACCCGCTGGTCAATATCGTCATCATGCTGCTGATCGTCGTGGGCGGTATCGGTTTTCTGACATGGGACGATGTCTGCACCCACCGGCTGCACCTGCGGCGGTACCGGATGCAGAGCAAGGTCATTCTGAGCGCAACCGTCATCCTGATCACGCTTCCGGCAGTGCTCTTCTTCCTGACAGACTTTGCAGAGCTTCCCGCGGGACAGCGCGTTCTGGCGTCGCTCTTTCAGGCGGTCACACCGCGAACGGCGGGCTACAACACCGCTGACCTGACGAAAATGAGCGACACCTCACAGGCGGTCACGATTTTGCTGATGCTGACCGGCGGCGCGCCCGGCTCCACGGCGGGCGGCATGAAGGTCACGACGCTGGCTGTGCTGGCCGCCAACGCGGTCGCCGCTTTCCGCAGGCGGGAGGACCCACAGCTTTTCAAACGCAGGCTGGAGCCCTCCGCTGTACGGAATGCCGCCGCCATCCTGCTGCTGTATCTGGGGCTGACCTTCGCGGGTGCGGCGGTCATCAGCGCGGCGGAGGGACTGCCGCTGGGTGCCTGTCTCTATGAAACGGCATCCGCTGCCGGGACGGTAGGGCTGACACTGGGGCTGACGCCGCAGCTGGGTACGCTGTCGCAGGGCATTCTCATTCTGCTGATGTTCTTCGGGCGTGTCGGAGGACTGACCCTGATCTACGCCGCATTCTCCGGGCATGATCTGACCTATGCCCGGTACCCGAAGGAAATGATCACCGTAGGCTGAAAGGAGCGCACGATGAAAAACGTATTATTGATCGGACTTGGCCGCTTCGGGCGGCACCTTGCCATGCAGCTGAGCGAGCTGGGGCATCAGGTGATGGCGGTGGATCGGGACGAGGAGCGCGTCAACGAGTGTATGCCCTTTGTCACCAACGCACAGATCGGTGACAGCACCCGCGTGGATTTCCTGCGCTCGCTGGGCGTCAGCAACTACGATGTCTGCTACGTTACCATCAGCGGAGACTTCCAGAACTCGTTGGAAACGACGTCCCTGCTCAAGGAGCTGGGGGCGAAATATGTGGTGTCCCGCGCCGAGCGGGATGTACAGGCAAAATTTCTGCTGCGCAACGGCGCGGACGCGGTGACATACCCGGAAAAGCAGCTGGCGAAGTGGGCGGCCATCCGGTACACCGCCAACCACATCTTCGGCTACATAGAGTTGGACGAAAAGCACGCCATTATCGAGGTCGCCGTCCCGGACAGCTGGCAGGGGCACAGCATCGGTGAGCTGGACATCCGCCGAAAGTACGGCGTCAACATCCTCGGCGTGAAGCAGAACGACAAAACCGATGTGACCATCTCGCCGGAAACGGTGCTGGACAGCGGCCTGACGCTGCTGGCGCTGGGTGAGTATACGGCGCTGAAAAAGTGCTTCCGGCTGTAAGGCCGCGTCTGCCGACGCTTGTGCGGTTGCAAGCGGCTCGCCGGGGTATGTTACGCTGCCAAGCTCTCCACTAAAAACTTCGGATTTGAGGCTGCCGGTATAGGAAAAGCGCTCCTGCGAGAATCGACCTCGCAGGAGCGCTTTTTTGTTTCAGGTGTCGGGAGAGCTGTGTTTACTCGCCGATGTCATCCAGCGACAGTACCTGCTCATAAGAATCTGCACCGGCGATAGAGCCGATGGGCAAGACCACGTGGAGCTTTCCGTCACCGTCAGCGTATGTGCGAACGCTCATGTTGATGTTCTCATCGGACAGCGTCCAATCGCGGCGTTCCGTCAGGAACTCATCCGTATCACCGCCCGCGATCGCTCCATACTGTGTGTCGAACTTTGCAGCGGCAACGCGGCGTACCGCCTCCAAGAAGACTGTCTCATCCACATCCAGTGCCTTCAGCAAGCCCGCTGTGGTGAGCTGCTGGCCACTGGCGATGTCATACAGATAGACATTGTATTCGTTCACATCGGCATCCCATCCGCAGGAGACAACCAGCGACAGGATATTCTCATACTGATATGACTCCCATGCCACATAGAAACAGGACAGGCTGACCTTATCCGAGACATCTTCAAGCACGCCATTCACGATACCAGTCGGTAAAGCCGTTGTCCGTCTGATAAATCTCGCCGGTCTCCGTGTCCATCACCCGCTCAAAGCCCATGGTGGCGTCGCTCTGCTTCTGGCTGATGATGTCCTGACTGGTATTCCGGCTTTCCCATGAGGACATGATGGCATCCTGCATCTCATCGGCGGATTGGCTCAACTTCTGGGATTGCTGCACCGCCGCGTCGCTCTGCGCCATGGCGAAGGAGGTGTAGCTGCCGGAATAGTCCAGGCTGCCCAAGCTCCGTGTCAGGATGTCCTCCCAGTTCTGGAACATCCCCTTTTCAGCGGAGACGATGGTGGTGCTGTACGCCATGTAGTACCCGCCAAGGCCGGGGATGGGGAAGGGGACAAGCTCCACCGAACACATACCCTCCGCCTCGACGCCGTCCTGCGTGAACTCCGCACGCAGCACGCCGGCTGTTCCACCTAAAGAACCGGTTGCGTCAAAGATCTCCGTCACCGTGAAATCCTCATACTGCGGGAAGTGGAGGCGGCTGTAAAACGGCTCTGCGGCAACCGCCGACAGATACTGCGGCAGCCGCACAGCAGTGTTATGGTCAAGGCTAAAATGATACAGATAATTCTCCTCATAAGTCCCCCCCTTGCCAATTATGCTCCAAGTATAGCACATGTCTGACCGACAAACATACGGTTTCCGTAACGCGCATACGATGGACTATTCTCAAACAGGAGGTCTGTTTATGCCGAGCACCAAGCAAGCACCCGCCCCGACGATCACCGTCACCCGGAATTTCCTTGGCCAGCAGACAGCTGAGACGTTGCTGTTGGAATTGATCCGCGCCCACACACAGGTGGCATAAAGTCTGCGGGCAGTCCACGGAAAGGAGGGAGCATATGGAGACGCGACCACTGCCCACTGCGCTGTACTGCCGCCTGTCCCGGGAGGACGGAGACCGGATGGAGAGTGATTCCATCGGAAACCAGCGGAAGCTGCTGGAGGAGTATATCGAAAATCATCCTGAGTTGGTAATGGCGGAATGCTATGCCGATGATGGCTATACCGGCACGAATTTCCAGCGCCCCGCCTTTCAGCGGATGCTGCGGGACATGGAAAGTGGGCACATCCGCTGCGTACTGGTAAAGGATCTGTCCCGTTTCGGCCGTGACTACATCGAAACAGGTCGCTATCTGGAGCGCTGGCTGCCGGAGCACGGCGTGCGATTTATTGCCATTACAGACAATATCGACAGTGTCCGCGGCGCCTACGACATGATGATGCCGCTGAAGAATCTGTTCAACACCCAGTATGCACGCGACATCTCCCAGAAGGTCAAAAGCTCCCTCCACGCCAAGCAGCAGCGGGGCGAGTTTATCGGGGCCTTTGCCAGCTACGGGTACTGTAAGGACCCGCAGAACCATAACCGTCTGGTTATCGACCCGCCTGCGGCGGAGGTGGTACGGCGCATCTTCACCCTGTTTGAAAATGGAATGGGTAAGATCCGTATTGCCAAGCAGCTGAACGAGGAGGGCATTCCCTGCCCCAGTGAGTACAAGCGGCTTACCGGAGAAAAATATCGCAACAACCACCGGCTGGAGGCCACCACCTACTGGACATATGCCACCATCCACCGTATCCTGCAAAATGAGATGTACATCGGCAACATGGAGCAGGGACGGGATGACCGACTCCAAATGCACGGGAAAGCCAAGCGAAAGGATCGCTCCCAGTGGACGGTGGTATCCGGTACTCACCAGCCGATCATTGAGAAAGACCAGTGGCAGCGGGTGCAGGCCCTGTTGAATACCAACGCACGCACGCCGGATTTTCAGCAGAATGTCAGTCCCTTTGCGGGCTTTCTCAAATGTGGCGATTGTGGACGAGCCATGGTCAAGACCACCTGGGGCGGTAAGACGTTCTACACCTGCGGCTCGTATAAGCGCTACGGCGCGTCCGTGTGCAGCAAGCACTATATCGCCCACGATGTGTTGACGAAGGTAATACTGGATGATTTGAACCAACTCATTGCCGGCGTGGAAAACCTCCGCCAGCTGGCACAGCAGGGCGCGGCAAAGCGTCCGCGCTCCGGCACCGATCAGCCGCAAAAGCTGGAAGCTGCCCTGCAGCGCATCCAGCGCCGCCGCCAGAGTGCTTATGAGGACTATCAGGATGTGCTGATCTCCAAAGGGGATTACCTCCGCTACCGCGCCGACTATGACGCTCAGGAACAAGCGCTGCAGGCCCAACTGGACAAGCTGCGCAGCACAGCGCAGGACGATCCGCTGTCTCTGCCGTGGGTAAAGGAACTGTTAGCTCTGGGGCATCTGACGGAGCTGGATCGTCCGACTGTGGCAGCCGCCATCCGTGAGATACGTGTTTACGAGGGGAATCGCATTGAAATCGACTATCTGTTTCCGGAATCCTATCGAGCACTGCTGGAGAGGTAAGGATATGCGCTCTATATTAAAATGCAAAAAAGTTGGAAAAATAAAATTGTTTTTAAGGTTAAACAAGAAAAACTCGTTACATATCCAAAACATTTCGGGTATACTAACGATTGTGAGGAGGAGCTGCTGCGGAGGGGCGTGTCTGCGGATCATATCATCTGCAAGCGGTACACGGAGATGGACATTCCCGAAAACATCACCGCCAAGCAGATGTATGACGAGCTGATGGTGGCCCTGGCAGGCAAGGGGGCACTGTTACCTCCTGCTGGATGAGATACAGGAGATCACCGGCTGGGAAAGGGCGGTCAACAGTCTGCTGGAGGGTGCGGGCGCCGACATCTATGTGACCGGCTCCAACTCCAAGCTCATGTCTAGTGAGATCTCCACCTACCTGACGGGGCGCTATGTGTCTATCCCTGTTTACACCCTGTCTTTCCGCGAGTACCTGTTTTTCTTTCGCACCAATTTTGGTTTCCCGACTAAAATTGCAAAACAAACACCGGCAGCTGCTTATCCCACAACGCCTGTGACCATCATCGTCTATCAAAAAGCTTTCACTTTTTTAAACCAGTCTTGTTGCAGATAGGACGCATTTATGCTATCATAAAAGTACCATAAAGAAGTGCGACAGTTCTCCGTGAACTGCCGCACTTTTGCATCACCGTGGGGCAACGAGGACACCCAGACACTCATCGATATTCTGGAGAAATTCCACGTCAAGACCACGTTCTTCGTGGTGGGCGACTGGGTGGAAAAATACCCGGAGTCGGTGAAGGCTCTCCACAACGCGGGGCACGAGGTCATGAGCCACTCCAACCACCACGACCACTATAACAGCCTGTCCGCCGACCAGATCGTGGCGGACGTCACCGCCAGCAACGAGCGAATCAGTGCCGTCACCGGCGTGACGCCCACGCTGATCCGCTGTCCCTACGGTGAGTACGACGACCACGTCATCGCCGCCATCCGCTCCATGGGCATGGAGCCCATCCAGTGGGATGTGGAGCAACCGGAAATGACTTAAAGCCGTTGTGCCGCAAGGGCTTGCTGGTTTTGCGGCGATGCGCATTAGTCAAAGAATTGACCTGCAAACGGGGTGTTTTACGGATGTTTCAGGCGCGGGAGAGGTCAAATTTGAGGGTGCGTGCGCAAGGTGCCGATGAACTGTCCTCCGGCGAGGTGCGGATGACGCGGGAAGCTATCTCTGCCAATTTGTGAATACATTCACTTCAAGAAAGCTCCTCTGAAACCTGATGCTGATTTCGTCACTTTTGGGCCGCAGGATTTCGATCTTGGATCCTTCAAGGCCTGTGACGGTATTTTCTCTTGCATTTCCGGGAACACTTCTGTATACTGATATAAATTGATACCATTTAATATCAATAAGAGGTGCTATATGGATGCTGCGTTGTTTACCAAAATGCTGTCGGATAAAAGTGTGCTGGACTTGAAGAAGCTGGGCTATAAATATCCGCAGGCAGATATGGGAGAGTTTGTGTCGCTGCTGAAAAACGGTTTCTATCATCCGCTGCCGCTGAAGGACTTTTCCGGGCAGTCCCTTGTCTATCTGGATAGTGTCGCGCAGGTGCATCTCTCTGCCGCCAGAATCCTGCTGACGCCGCAGAGCAGCACGCAGCTTTACGGCGCGAAGGCCATGGAGGAGGAGATCATTTCCACCTTCACCATCGAGCAGGTGGACTTCTCCCGCGACAGTGTCCGTAAGATCCTGTCCGGCTTTGCTCCGGCGGACGAAAGCGAGAACCGTATTTATGGCATGAAGAAGGGGCTGGAATTCATCAGCGATCCCGCCAACAGGATCACCGAATCATCCATCCACCATCTGTATGAAACTGCCATCGGTGCCTATCTGCCGGAGGAAGACCGGCTGCGCCCCGGCAGCTTCTACCGGCACGACAGCGTGTATGTGGTCGGCTCCAAGGTAGAGCATACCGGACTGCCGTGGCAGCAGCTGCCGGAGCGCATGGGCGAACTGGTGCGCTTCATCCATGAAGAATCCGACAGCAACGACCTGCTGAAAGCAGCCCTGATCCACTTCTATGTCGCCTATCTGCACCCCTACTTTGATGGCAACGGCAGAATGGCGCGGCTGATGCACCTGTGGTATCTGGTACAGCAGGGGTATTCCTCCGCCCTGTTCGTGCCGCTGTCTGAGTATGTCAACAAGAGCCGCAAGGGGTACTATGACGCCTATACGCTGGCCGAGGAGAATGCACGCATCAGCGGCGTGCTGGACGTAACGCCGTTTTTGGTGTATTTCATTGAGAATGTGTATCACAAGCTGAATGGAGCGATCCCTGCCCGCCGGACGACCAAGGCGTTTCAGGCTGCTTTGTCGCAGGGGCAGGTCACGGAGAAAGAGAAAGTGCTGTGGAGCTTCGTCCTGTCCGCGTATGGGGAAGCTGAGTTCTCCACCAAGCAGCTGGAAAAGGACTTCGGCAATGCCGCCTATGCTACCATCCGCAGCTTTGTGCTGAAGTTTGAGCATCTGGGCCTGCTGACCTCAACGCGGTACGGAAACCGCGTGAAGTATAGGGTGCAGGCGTGACGTGGGCTTTTAAAGCACAAGCCGGGGCGAACGCCTCGGCTTGCTTTTCTAAAATCGTTGTTTACTTTCTTGCTAATCTCGGATATAATATTAGCAAGAAGGAAGTGATAACATGACCGCCTACGACCGGCTTGATCTGCTTTTTCAGCAAAACAATGGGATCGTCAAAACCGCGCAGGTTTTGGAAATCGGTATTGCCAAGTCCTCGTTTTACGCCTACGCCAAGCAGCGCGGCGTAGAGCAGGCCGCGCATGGCGTTTATGTTTCGCCAGATGCATGGACGGACGCCATGTACCTGCTACACCTTCGTTGTGCGCAGGCTGTATTCTCCCATGAGAGCGCGCTGTTTTTCCATGACCTGACCGACCGGGAGCCG